>FTKM01027594.1_pt1 | contig 155320 bp, 150 predicted proteins | sample 1658051 | NCBI WGS metagenome assembly FTKM01 (sample SAMEA3914794, study PRJEB12502) | metagenome | biome: forest; material: soil | place: Canada | collected 2011-07-05 | depth 0.1 m | reverse complement strand
GGCTGGACGTTGAAGGCCTTGTACCAGGCGTCGATATTGCGCACCGGGCCGATGGCGCGGAAATGGTCCGGCGAATGCGGGTCGGTCGCCACCGCGGCCTTGAGATAGTCGAGCTGATATTTCGACTGCCAGATCTGGGCAAAACCGAGGAAGACGCGCTGGTCGCCGGTGAAGCCGTCGATGACCGGCGGCTCCGCGCCCTTCAGCGACAGGTGATAGGCGTCCATGCCCAGCAGGTTTCCGCCGAGGTCGGCGATATTCTCGCCCATGGTCAGGCCGCCCTGGACGTGCACGCCCGGCGCGACTTCGTAGGTGTCGTACTGCGCGCCATAGGCCTTGGTCTGGGCCTCGAACTTCTTGGCGTCTTCCGGGGTCCACCAGTCGACCAGAGCGCCGGTGCCGTCATAGTGGCGGCCCTGGTCGTCGAAGCCATGGGTGATTTCGTGGCCGATGACGCCGCCGATACCGCCGTAATTGACCGCACTGTCGGCCTTCGGATCGAAGAAGGGTGGTTGCAGGATGGCGGCCGGGAAGACGATCTCGTTACGCGTCGGCGAATAATAGGCATTGACCGTCTGCGGCGTCATGCCCCAGTCGTCCGGATCGATCTTGTTATCGATATGGCTGACGTTCCACGCCCATTCGAAGGCCGAGGAGCGCTCGACATTGCCGTAGAGGTCGTCGGGCTTGATCTCAAGCTTGGTATAGTCGCGCCAATGGTTGGGATAGCCGATCTTGACGCCGAACTTGGAAATCTTGTCGAGCGCCTTGGCCTTCGTGGCGTCGGACATCCAGGTGACGTTCTGGATGCGCGCCTTCATCGCGGTCAGCAGGTCATGGACCAGGTCGACCATCTTGGCCTTGGATTCGGGCGGGAAGTACTTGGCGACATAGGCGCGGCCCAGCGCTTCACCCAGCGACCCGTCGGTCGTGGCGACGGCGCGCTTCCACAGCGGCCGTTCCTCGGCGACGCCGTACATCGTCTTGGAGCGGAAGTCGAAGCGGCGATCATAGAAGCGATCGGAAAGGTAGGCCGAGGCGCCGTCGATCGTCTGAAAGGTTTCCCAGGCCTTGATCGTCTCCAGCGGCGTCGCCGCGTAGATCTTGGCGATCTTGGGGAAGGCGGTGTTTTCGGCGACGATGACCTTCTTCGCCTGGCTGACACCGGCGGCTTTGAAGAAGGCGCTCCACTCGAAGCCCGGCGCGAAGGTCGAAAGTGAGGCCAGCGGCATCGGATTATAGGTCTTGGTGTCGTCGCGCTGTTCGATGCGCGTCCACGACGCCTTGGCGATCTCGGTTTCGAAGGCGACGATGGCGTGGGCGTTCTTCGCCGGGTCGGGGTAGCCGGCCATCTTCAGCATGTCGGCGACATAGACCTCATACGCCTTCAGCTTGTCGGCATAGGTGGCCGACAGGTAGTAGTCGCGATCGGGCAGGCCCAGGCCCGACTGGCCCAGTTGCAGGGCGTAGTAGCCGGGCTTCTTGGCGTCGTCATAGACGGACAGGGCGTAAATGGCCGAACCCATGCGGCCCGAGGTCAGGCCCATATAGGCGGCCATCTGCGCCTTGGTCTTGATCGCGGCGATCTCGTGCAGTTCGGCGGACACTGGCGTGGCGTCACGCGTGTTGCGCGTCTGCGTATCCATGGCGCTCTTGTACAGGTCGGCGATCTTCTGGTCTTCGCCGGTCAGGCTTTGCCCCGCCTTGCCTTCACCCGCGGCCAGGCCCTGGATCAGGGTCTTCAGCTGCAGTTCCGACAGATCGGCCAGCTTGTCGAACGAGCCGTAGCCCGGCTGGTCGCCCGGAATGACCAGATTCTTGACCGCCGTGCCGTTGGCATATTCAAAGAAGTCATCCCCCGGCTTGACGGAGGTATCCATGCCGGCCGTGTCGAAGCCCCAGGTGCCGTAGGACTTGGACAGCGCCGCCATCTTATCGGCGTCGCTCTGTTCGGGCGCCGCGGCGGCGGCCGTCGCTTCCGCCATCAGCGACAGACGGTAGACGTGATCGCTGGGGGTGACGGCGCGGGCCGCCGGCACGATTGTAAACGCAAGGGCGGTGGTCAGCAGGAGCGAACGGCCAAAGGTCATGAAAATCCTCGGGATGGGGACGGGCGCGTCATCGGCCCGCGTCTGATGCCGAGGACAATGATACATCTTCCCCGGCGCCGCCATTAATTCTTTGTAATGAACGGATGGGCGCCGGCCCCGTGCTGCGCAAAAATCGTTGCAGCATTAACCTTGTTTAAGAATTGACTAACAGGTCAATAAAGTAAGCGTTTTCAGACGCGTGCGGGGATAGCAAAATGCAAAAAGCCCGCTCAAGGGGGATATCGTCCTGAGCGGGCCTCTTTGCGATTTTAAAGAGCGTTTCCTCCCCGAAACGCCAGGAACTGACTTCCTCTGCGGGGGAAGTTCCGTTCTCTTGAGGCCAGACAAAACAGCCTTTCCGCCTTCAAGTCAACATGTTTTCGATGATTGCGTCAAAAATTTTCGATAAATTTTCAGCGCCCTTACATAAAAACCACATAAGGAAAAACATGTCCCGCGTTATGTGAGGATATTGCGCGGAAAACGTCATTATTTTGACAGCGTTGTCAAGCCTTCGGATTAGGAATTCACTATAGATTTCAAATGATTGATGGCCTCGCCCCGGGGCAAGGTCACTTGTCCAGGACGGCCTTCGCGCCACGCCTTGTTATCACTAATTTGTGATGCCATGTCACGGCCGAGATCGAGATCCTTTATGGTTACCGTTCCGGCCTTGAGCTCGTCCTCGCCGATCATCACCGCGGCGGGCGACAGGCGGCGGTCGGCATACTTCATCTGCGCCTTCATGCCGGAACGGCCGAGATAGACCTCGGCCGGCACACCGGCGGCGCGGATCTCAGCGGCCAGCTTGAAATATTCGCCCATATCGGTGTCGGAAAAGGCGATGATGACCACGGGGCCGCGGACTTTCGCGGCTTTTTCCTTCTCAACCAGGGCCAGGGCCGCGGCCAGGCGCGACACGCCGAACGAAAAGCCGGTCGCCGGCGTGCGTTCGCCGGTGAAGCGCGCCACCAGGTCGTCATAACGGCCCCCGCCGCCGACGCTGCCGAAACTGACCGGATTGCCTTTTTCGTCGCGCGTTTCGAGCAGCAGCTCCGCCTCGAACACCGGGCCGGTATAGTATTCCAGCCCTCGCACCACGCCGGGGTCGAAGACGGCGGCGTCTTCGACCACGCCCATGGCCGTCAAGGCGACATCGATACGCGACAGGTCTTCAAGCCCCGCCTGCCCTTCCGGCGAACCGGCCAGGACCTCGTGCAAACGCGCCACGACCTGGGTGCGCGTCGCCCCGTCATGGGCGGCCGAGACAAAGTCGAGCACCGGCTGGATCGCCGTATCGGGCAGTTGCGCACCCTTGGTGAAGTCGCCGCTGTCGTCCTTGCGGCCGGCGCCCAGCAACAGGCGCACGCCGTCCAGACCAAAGCGGTCCATCTTGTCGATGGCGCGCAGCACGCCCAGTTGCTGATGTCCCTCGGTGACGCCGAGGCTGGTCAGCAGGCCGTTGAGCAGCTTGCGGTTATTGATGCGGATGCGCACCGGGATGTCCAGCGCCTTGAAACCGGTGACCGCCATGGCGATGATCTCGGCATCGGCTTCCGGGCGATCGGTGCCGACGATGTCGGCGTCGCACTGCATGAATTCGCGCAGGCGGCCAGGGCCCGGCTTTTCGTTGCGCCACACCGGCCCGAAGGCATAGCGGCGGTAAGGCTTGGCGAGGGTTTCCCAGTTCTGCGCGGCGAAACGGGCCAGCGGCGCCGTCAGGTCGTAGCGCAGGGCCATCCACTGGTCGTCATCGTCCTGCAGCGCGAAGACACCGACATTGGGACGGTCCGAATCGGGCAGGAACTTGCCCAGCGCGTCGGCATATTCGAAGGCCGGCGTCTGCAGGGCCTCGAAGCCATGCGACTCATAGACCGCCGAGACGGTGTTGATGATGCGGCGTTCGACCGCGATCGTCTGGCTGCGCTTGTCGGCAAAGCCGCGCGGCGCGCGCGCTTCGGGCCGGAAAGGCTTGTCCTGGTCGGGATTTGGCTCGGTGTTGGCGATGTCCTGGGTCATGGGCGGCGATTAACGTATCGGGACGCATCGCACAAGCCTTGTGCGCCGCTACATGAGCCTCTCGTCACCTATCCGGCACCTATTTGGGGCGATTTCCGCCAACGCGAACGAAAACCATAACCAAAACAATATTTTGACACATACGTCAAAAAACTGTGGCAAATAAGGCCGCAAGGTGGTATGTTGAAGGCTCCTGAAAAAGGAAATAAAAAACCAAGGGAGATATCGTCATGAGCAAGCAATCCCATGCCATGGAAAGTTTCTCGCGTTTTGTCGTTGCCCTCATCGGCGCCACCGCCATTATCGGCGCCGCCGCCTGGGGTTTCATGGCGTCCGACGACCACGGCTGCGGCGGCGGCATCAATTGCCGCACCTCGGCGCAAATGGCCCAGGCACACTACTGAGCTGTTAGAGATCTAAAGCGTAACCCAAAAAAGGACGGGACCGGCGGGCACACCCCCATCGTTGGGAAGGTGCGCGCCGTTTGCCCGGCTTTTGCCAGAGCGCTACGCGATTTGGTGGGACCAAATCGGCGCTCTAGATCTTTGTTTTATCGCGCAATTTAGCCGAAAAGTGCGTCACACTTTGTCGGATTGCGCTAATGTTAACGCTTTCTTGGCGGCCGCTTTTGCATAGTCCCGGCCATAGCTTCCCGGGAGTATAAGATGGTTGCCTTGGCACCCCTGGCCCTGTTGTTCGCCCTGGCCGCACCGCCCGCCGCCGATACCGACAAGGCCGTCAGCGCCATTTCCCATGAGCCCTTCTACACCGGCATCGTCACCCAGGCCGGCGAGCTGGAACACCAGACCGACGGCTTTGCGACGAAGCCGACCCTGGCCTTGCTGGGCCAACCCGCCTTCCAGACCTATGCCCGGGCGATCCAGGCCTTGTCTGACGCCGACATGAAGGGCCATCTCGACCTGAAGGCGCGCGGCACCGACAACGACCTGAAGTGCATCATGATGGGCGTATCGCTGGACCTGCCCAAGAAGCTCGACGCCATTCGCGCCGCCAAGTCCGACGCTGACCTCGGCACGGCGCTCGGCAATATGTCGGCCTTGCTCAGCGACAATATCGACGTCATCGTCACGCCGGCCACCGCCGATTCCGGCCTCGACTGCGTCATCGAGTTTGGGAACCGTTAGGTTCCCAAACTCGTGCCTCCCTAACTTGTTGGGCGCGGGCCGGCGAGGCAGGGGGACCGCGCGCCTTCTTCAGGCGCGTGGTGGTGGGGTTTCTTGCTTGCGGTGCCCTACCCTCTTTGAGCTCGCTTACTTCGCCCCTGCGTCCAGCACCTTGACCACGTCGCCGGCCTGCAGCAGTTGCGGCAGCACCTTGGGCTGGGCATTGCCCGCGCCATAATAGACGTAGAGCGGAACGCCCGAGCGGCCATAGAGGCTGAGATAGTGCGAGATCCGCGCGTCCTGGTTGGTCCAGTCGCCGACCATGTAGACCGTATGCGTCGCCTTGAAGGCCTTGAGCACGTCGGGATCGGCCAGGGCGCCGACCTCGTTGACCTTGCACGTGACGCACCAGGCCGCCGTCAGGTCGACCAGGACCGGCGTATTCTTGGCGCGCAGGTCGGACAGGCGGGCCAGGTCGAACGGCACATTGGGCAGCCGCGCCGCGCCGGCCACGGCCGACGGCGCCTGCAGGGGCTGGCGCGCGCCCGAGATCGCCAGGACCAGGCCCAGCACGACCAGGACCGGCGGCGCGTAACGTTGCAGCTTGATCTTGTTGACGACGGCGACGGCGATGATGAGCATGCCGAAGACCAGGCAGAGCAGGCCGGCCGTCGCCACCTGCTGCGAGAAGACCCAGACCAGCCAGACGGCGGCCAGGAACATCACCACCGACAGGGCGCGCTGCAGGCTGATCATCCAATCGCCGGGCTTGGGCAGGATCCGCGCCACGGCCGGGACCAGCGTAATCAGCCAGGTCAGGGCGACGAACGGCAGGGCAAAGCCCAGGCCAAGGGCGACGAACACGAAAAACGAAGTCAGGCCGCCCTGGACCAGGGCAAAGCCGACCGCCGGCCCCATGAAGGGCGCGGTGCAAGGCGCGGCGACAACGACCGCGAGCACACCGGTCATGAAGGCCGACAGCATCGGACGATCAGCCGACACCTGCACATTGCCGCCCAGGCGCTGCAGCCAGGCGCCGACCTCGAAAAAGCCGCCCATGCTGATCGCCACCAGCATGATAACGATGGCCAGGCCGGCGGTGACATAGGGCGACTGCAGCTGGAAGCCCCACCCCAGGGATTGGCCGAGCGCCGCGGCCACTTCAAGGATGATGGCCAGGCCGACGAAGCTGGCTACGGCGCCGGCGCCATAGAGCAGGGATTCCCGCCGTGCCAGGGGCTGGTCATGACCGGCGCGGGTCAGGGCCATCAGCTTCATGGCCAGAATCGGAAAGACGCACGGCATCAGGTTGAGGATCAGGCCGCCGGCAAAGGCGCCGATGATCGCCACCCACAAGCCGATGCCGCCCCCGTCCTTGGCCGCACCCGGCGCGCCCAGGCCATGGACCGTTGCGGCCAGGGGCGCGCGGCTCAGGGCAATTTGATAGGCCTCGCCGTCGGCCAGCTTGAGCACACCGGAGAGATCGCCAGCGGGCAGGGTTGCATCGGCCGGCTTGGTGCGCAGTGTAAACCCGGCCGAGCCGGCATCGACGGTTTGCGGCGCGGGATAGGTGACGATGGCCTGGTCGGGGAAGAAATAGGCGCCCTTGGCATCGGCGTCGGTCAGCGGAAAGCCGAATTCGACCTGGCCGTTCGCGATATCGACCGTGCCGGCGGGGCCGGACTTCGGCAGGCCGCCGAGCGCCTTTTTCACCGTCGCAGCATCGCCGCCGTCCGCGGCCGCACCGACGGCCAGCTTAAGATTGAGCGTCAGGCTTTCCGGCACGCAGACATCGGCGCAGACCAGGAAATCGACCTTGGCATGCAAAGGCAGGGCGTCGCCCGTGGCGAAGTGCGAGCCGTTGTGCAGCTTGACCAGCAGGATATTGCGGCCGTCATAGCCGTAACTCATCAGGCCCAGCGTCGGCAGCAGGACCGGCGGCTGGAACTGCGGGTCGGCGGCGGTCATGCCGTCGGGCAGGTCCCAGGTGATCTTGGGCGCCAGGCCGGTGTCGCCCGGGTTCTTCCAATAGGTATGCCAGCCCTTGGTCGGCGTGTAGTCGATCGCGACATAGTCGTCGCCGCCGGGCGCCACCGTGTCCGACTGGGCGATCAGCCTGGCGGTGATATGCGGAGATTTGGCCTCGTCGGCGTGCGCCGCCGTCGCGGTAAACAGAATGGCGATCGCCAGCAGGACTCGGGAGAGAAAACGCACGCGCCACCTATGTACCTAAGGAAGGTGCTGTTCTGCCGCGTCCCCACGCTTTTGTTAAGCGGTTTCTATAAAGCAGGGGCTAAGGCGTCACAATTTCGGTTCGGTCAGGCTTACCCCCGTCATTACGGAGCGCTTGGTCCGCGGCCGCCCCAGGGCGTCCCGAGTCATGACACGTTTGCCCGGCAAACCGAAAAAGGCATCGGTTTCCGACTTGCCGCTGCGATCCGTGACGGTAACGATGAATTGCCGCTCAATGCCGATCGTTGCATAGCGAACAACGAGCTCACCAAAGGCATCAACCGAGACGCCATGCCGCCGGCAAAGATCCGGAAGAGCCTCCTTGGCATAGCGTTCGATGGCTAGCGCCAGCGAGGGTGAGACCGGACTGCCCGACGTCGTTCCAGCCAAGAAGTCTACAATGATGTAGCCTTGTTGCCCGCTCCCGGCCTCGGCGAAGATATCGATCGGATGATGGCCAATCAGAAAGCATAGCCCGCTCGCCAACGAGTCCGCGATATTGTGACCGATCGATTTGAGCTCACCGAATTTCATGAGCCGATCTTAGCACGGCCGCCGACCTGTTTGTACCTAGAGCTCCAGATTAAGCTTCCGCGCCAGGCTGAGGATTTCGTTGCGCAGGGAACCGTTGGACGAGCCCATCAGCTTGGTGATCGACTTGGCCGCCGTCTCGCGGTCCAGCGACAGCACCATGCGCTTGACCTGGCCCAGGCCCGACGGCGGCATCGACAACCGCGTGAAGCCCAGCGCGATCAGCACGAAGGCTTCCAGCGGCCGGCCGGCGATCTCGCCGCAGACCGACACCGGCGTGCCCGATTCCTCGGCCGCCTGCTGGATGCTGGCCAGCGCCCGCAACAGCGGCGGCGACAGCGGATCGTAGCGGTCGTTCATCTTGGGATTGGTGCGGTCGGCGGCGAACAGGTACTGCGTCAGGTCGTTGGTGCCGACGCTGGCGAAATCGACCAGCGGCAGCAGGGCGTCGAGGTGCCACAGCAGCGACGGGCACTCGATCATGGCACCGACGCGCAGCAACACCGGCAGGGGCCGGCCGCGGCGCTTGGCCCAGGCGCATTCGATATCGACCAGCTCGCGCGCCTGGCGGAACTCGTCGACCGAGGCGACCATGGGGAACATGACACGCAGTTCGCGGCCGTGGGCGGCGGCGATCAGGGCGCGGATCTGCATGCGCAAAAGCGCCGGCCGGTCGAGCCCCATGCGGATGGCGCGCCAGCCCAGAGCCGGGTTTTCCTCGCGCTCCATCTCCATGTAGGGCAGGATCTTGTCGCCGCCGAGATCGAGCGTGCGGAAAATCACCGGGCGATCGCCGGCGCCGTCCATGATGCGTTGATAAAGCTCCGTCTGGCGTTTGAGGCGCGGCAGGTCTTCGGAGACCATGAACTGGAATTCGGTGCGGAACAGGCCGATGCCTTCGGCGCCGGTCTCGTTCATGATGTCGATGTCGAATTCCAGGCCGGCATTCATCAGCAGGGTAACGCGCTGGCCGTCGCGCGTGACGGCGGGCGTGTCCTTGATGCGGCTGAATTCGGCGCGACGCAGCGCGCGCACGTCCATGCGCGCGGCGGCGGCTTCGATGATGTCGGGGCGCGGCCGCAGATAGGCCTCGCCGGTTTCGCCGTCGACGATGACCGGATCGCCCTGGCTGACCCGGTCACGCAGGCTGGACAGACGGCCGACGCAGGGGATCTGCAAGGCGCGGGCGACGATGGCGGCGTGGTTGGACGACGAGCCTTCCTCGAGCAGGATGCCCTTCAGTCGGGTGCGGTCGTATTCCAGCAGGTCGGCGGGGCCGAGGTCACGCGCCACCAGGATCGAGTTCTCGGGAATGGCGCGCTGGGCGGTGTTCTTGCCGGCCAGGACGCGCAACAGGCGGTTGGCCAGGTCCTCGAGGTCGTGCAGCCGTTCGCGCATATAGGCGTCGCGGGCGCTGTTCAAGCGGGCGCGCTGTTCATTGCGGACGCGCTCGACGGCGGCTTCGGCGGTCAGGCCGTTGCGCACCGCCTCGACCAGGTTGCGCGTCCAGCCGCGATCGTGGGCGAACATGCGGTAGGTTTCCAGCACGTCGAAGGTCGGCCCGGCCAGGCCATGCTGGCCCTCGAACATCTGGTCGATCTGTTCGCGAAGACTGGAAATGGCATCGAGCAGGCGCTTTTCCTCGGCGACGACGTCGTCGCTCAACAGGTGTTCCGGCGTCACCGGCACTTCGTGCAACACGACCACACCGAGCGCTATGCCGTCGGCGAACACCGAGCCTTTCAGCCGTTCGGGGCGCGAGGGCGCCAGTTCGATGTCCTTGAGTTCGTCCAGCCCGACCAGTTCGCCGGCGGTGACGATCTCGGCCAGCACCATGGCGATGATCTGGAGATCCTCGACCTCTTCTTCCTCGTAGCGACGGGCGGCCATGTTCTGCACGACCAGCACGCCGATGGTGCGGCCGCCGCGCAGCAGGGGCACGCCGAGGAAGGACTTGTACGGATCTTCGCCGGTTTCCGGGCGATAGGAGAAGCTGGGGTGCGCCAGGGCGTCCATCAGGTTCAGCGGCGCGCCGGCGCGGGCGACTTCACCGACCAGGCCTTCGCTCAACCGCATGCGCGTCTTATGCACGGCGTCGGGATTGAGGCCCTCGGTGGCGAACAGTTCCAGCTCTTCGGAAGTCCGGCGCAGGTAGATCGAACAGACCTCGGCGACCATCGAGGACGCGATGATACGCACCACGGTGTCGAGGCGCGTCTGGGCCGACTGGCCCTCCTCCATGGTTTCGCGGATTTGCCGCAACAGCCCGCGCTGGCCGCGAACCGCACCTGGTTTCGTCACTCAAGTCCCCTTGTATCCGCCCGGTTATGCATATGGCGCGAAAGTTGGAATTGTCGGCCGCTTTTGCTGCGCTGTCTAGCCGCAGCATCGACGATCGGGCAAGTCACGAAGCGGTTATGATCACAATCGTTTAACGGAGCAGCGATGAATTTGATCGAACGCCCGGTGACATAACAATAAATCGCCCCCAGGGAGGTCCCTGGGAGCGATCTGACCGTCTATCGTTGGGCACTGCCGGAGGGGGCAGTTTACCAGCGGTGCCAGTGGCGATAGACCGGACGGCCATAGTAGCGACCGCCGTAGTAGCCGCCGCCATAGACCACGACCGGGGCCGGGGCGTAGACGGTTTCGCCATAAACGACCGGCGGGGGCGGAGGCGCGTCATAGACGACGCGGGCGGGCGGCGGGGGCGGCGGGGCGTCGTTATAGGCATAACGATCGTCGTAGCGGCAGCCGGTGTCGCCGCCGATCGCCGAGCCCAGGACCGCACCGACAATGGCGCCGCCGATGGTACCGACACCCTTTTCGCGGTGGCCCGAGGTCGCGCCGCCGATGGCGCCCCCGGCGACGGCACCGAGCACGGCGCCCGTGGTGCGGTTATCGCTTTGTTGTTGGTAGCAGCTTTGGGCCGAAGCCAGGCCCGGCAGGGCGGCGGCGGCAATACCGGCGGCGGCAACCGCGGGCAGAACCCATTTAGCGGCATTCAACTTGGTGGTCATGGTCGTATCCCTTCATGTCTTGCGGTGTGCGGCGGTGATCGCCGTTGGCATCGATGAGACGTGTTATAAGGGACGCGACATGAACGGCCTCTGAGAGCGCCGTTCATCCTCGTTTATCTTTGTTTTTTTAGCGCCGGCGGGATTTACGCCCGGATGACGCGGCGAAAATCGGTGGCCTGCGAGAAACGGAGCGGAGCGTACTTAAGTACGTGAGCACCGTATCGCAGCAGGACGCCGATTTGCAGCCTCGTCAGACGGAGCGTAAATCAAGCGCCGATCTTATCCAAACCGTACGCCGCATGCAGCGCGCGCACGGCCAGTTCGGTATAGGCTTCGTCGATCAGGACCGAGACCTTGATTTCCGAGGTCGAGATGACCTGGATATTGATGCCCTTTTCCGACAGGGCGCGGAACATGGTCTCGGCGACGCCGGTGTGCGAGCGCATGCCGACACCGACGATCGAGATCTTCGACACGGTGTCGTCGAGGCGGATATCGTCGAAGCCGATCTCGGCCTTGGCGGCCGTCATGATGTCGATCGCCGTCTGGGCGTCGCGGCGGCCGACCGTGAAGATCTGGTTGGCATAGTCGCCCGAGCGCTTTTCCGACTGGACGATCATGTCGACATTGATGTTGGCCTGGGCCAGCTTGCCGAAGACGAGCGCCGAAATGCCGACCTTGTTGGGCAGGCCGAGCAGGGTGATCTTGGCTTCATCACGGCTGAACGCCACGCCGGAAACGATATGCTTTTCCACGATTTCTTCCTCGTCGCACACGATGGTGCCCTGGTCGGTGGCCTGGCCGGGTTCAACGAACGACGACAGCACGCGCACCGGGACGCGCTGCGTCATGGCCAACTCGACCGAGCGCGTCTGAAGGACTTTCGCGCCAAGGGAGGCCATTTCCAGCATTTCTTCAAATGAAATCTTCGGCAACCGCCGCGCCTTGCTCTCGATGCGCGGGTCGGTCGTGTAAACGCCGTCGACGTCGGTATAGATGTCGCAGCGGATCGCCTTGATCGCCGCGGCGACCGCGACCGCCGAGGTGTCCGAACCGCCGCGGCCCAGCGTGGTGATGCGGCCGCTTTCGGTCACGCCCTGGAAGCCCGGGACGACGACGATCTGGCCGGCGTCGAGCGCGGTATCCAGCTTGGCCGAGGGAATGTCGAGGATGCGTGCCTTGCCGTGCAGGTCAGACGTAATGATCGGCACCTGCCAGCCCATCAGGGTGATGGCGTCGTAGCCCATATTGCGCAGCGTCATGGCCAACAGGCCGGCCGTCACCTGTTCGCCCGAGGCAACGATGACGTCGTATTCGTCGTCGCCCTCGATCGGCGTGATATTGCTGCCGTCACGGTGCTGCGCCTTGCCGGCGCCGTCGGTCCACGCCACCAGCTCATTGGTCTTGCCGGCCATGGCGGAGACGACGACCGCGACCTTGTGCCCGGCATCGAATTCCGCGGCGACGAGGCGCGCCGCCCTGCGGATGCGTTCAAGGTCGGCCATCGACGTGCCCCCGAACTTCATCACCAACCGCGTCATTTACGAGATGTCCTTGTTGCGGGGCCATTGACCCCTGATCTTAAAGCGCGGATATCTAGCGGCGAAGACGCCCCGCCGCAAGGACTTAACCGGGGCGATTGACGAGAAATAAGCGTGCGAAATGCCTGAAATCCTAAACGATTCCGTTGCCGATGATACCAACCGTCTTTCTTCGGGAAATGCGGAAGGATTCTCTATCGACCAGGGTGAAGTCGCGCGGTTCTCGGCCCTGGCCGCCAAATGGTGGGATACCAAGGGTGAATTCGCCCCGCTGCACAAATTCAATCCGACCCGCGTGTCGTTCATTCGCGACACGTGTCTGGGCCATTTTGGCTTGAACGCTTCCGAACGCGCCCCCTTTCAGGACTTGCAGCTGCTCGATGTCGGGTGCGGTGGCGGCCTGCTTTCCGAGCCGATGCGGCGCATGGGCTTTACGGTCACGGGGCTGGACGCCTCGGAAAAGAATATCGGCACGGCGAAGGCGCATGCGACCCAGGGCGGGCTCGACATCCGCTACCTCAACCAGACGGTCGAGCAGTTGGCCGCGTCGGGCGAGGTGCAATACGACGTCGTGCTGTGCATGGAAGTCATCGAGCACGTCACCGATCCCGAGGCCTTTCTTCAGACCTGCGCTTCCCTGGTCAGGCCGGGCGGTATTCTGTTCTGCGCCACGTTGAACCGTACGCTGAAATCGCACGCCCTGGCCATTGTCGGCGCCGAATATATCCTGCGCTGGGTGCCCGTCGGCACGCACGACTGGAACAAGTTCCTCCATCCGGAGGAGATTATCGGCTTTCTCGCCGGCACGCGACTGATCCCGGACGCGCCGGTCGGGGTCAGCTATCATCCGTTGACCGGCCAATGGGCCTTGTCGGGCGATACGGATGTCAACTACATGGTGGTGGCCCGCCACCCCACCGAGACTATTTGAGTTTATGACCACGACCCCAAACGCCCTGACCTTGGTCAATGCCTGGAAAAACGCGCAGGCGCGCCTGAAGGCGGCCGATATCGACAGTCCCGCCATCGACGCCCGCCTGCTGCTGGAGGCGGCGACCGGCGCCACGCGCACCGATATCCTGACCTATCCGCACCGTGAACTGTCCGCCGACGCCGAAGCGACGCTGGAAGCCTATCTCGGCCGCCGCGAAAAGCGCGAGCCGGTGGCGCGGATTCTCGGCCGCAAAGGCTTCTGGAAGCTGCTGCTCAACCTGACCCCGGCCGTGCTGGTGCCGCGACCGGAGACCGAGTGCCTGGTCGACATGATCCTGAAACGCACCGTCGCCAACCAGGCCTTCAGCCTGGCCGACCTCGGCACGGGGTCGGGCGCCATCCTGCTGTCGGTGCTGTCGGAACGGCCGGCGGCGCGCGGCGTCGGCACCGACATCTCCGAGGAGGCCCTGGCCGTGGCGCGCGACAATGCCGCCGGCATCGGCATCGAGGGCCGCGCCGCCTTCCTGCGCACCTCGTGGGGCAGCGGCCTGGGCGATGGCGGCTTCGACATCGTCGCGTCGAACCCGCCCTATATCCGCTCGGATGTCATCCCGGAGCTCGATCCGGAGGTCAAGGACCACGATCCGCACCTGGCGCTGGACGGCGGGGCGTCGGGGCTTGAGGCCTACGAGGCCCTGGCGCCGGAAATTTTCCGCCTGCTCAAACCGGGCGGCCTGGCCTTTCTCGAGATCGGCTACGACCAGTCGCAAGCCGTTGAGGCGCTTATGGTCTCCGCCGGCTTCCACGGAGTGGAAACCTATCTCGACCTGTCCAACCAGCCGCGCATCGTGACCGCGCGCAAGGCCTGAAATTTCTGTAATAATATAAAAAAGACTTGGCATTGGGTGCGATAGGCGCTAGATTCAAAGGGTCTTCATCCCATCGTGAACGCGAATCGGACCCGTTGCGGGTCCAGCGCGGCCTAGCGCCGGGGATTGCTTGAGGGCGCTTGACCGATGGGACCGAAACCGGTCCCGAAGCGCCGGATTTAAAGCCAAGGACATGCCCTGGACCGCCGCTTTCGCGGCAGAGTGACCGCCGCAAGGATTACCCGGCGCGAGCGCCTTGGCAGACATACCCGCAATCGCCGTCCCTTGTGCAATCAGGGCGGAGCGTAAGAGAGAACGTAGCTCACATGAAAGATTTCAGGGGCATGAAACGGCAACGCAGCCGTAATCGCAAACCCTCGGGCAATTCGAACAACCCCAACCGCGCCTATGAATCCAACGGTCCCGAAGGGACCAAGGTGCGCGGCAATGCCCAAACCATCTATGAAAAGTACCAGCAACTGGCTCGCGACGCCAATTCGTCCGGCGACCGGGTGCTGGCGGAAAACCACCTGCAGCACGCGGAGCACTATTTCCGCCTGATCCGCCAGATGCAACCGCAGCGGCCGGTGTCGGAATTCGTCCAACGCGATCCGTTCTCCAACGGCTTCGACTTCGACGAAGACGATATGGACAATGACGGCAACGAGGGCGAAGCCGCGGAGGCGGTCTCGGCCAGCGAAGAGCAGCCTTCGTTCGACGAACCCCGCTTCGACAGCCAGCAAAATCGCGACGGCCGTGACCGCAATAATCGCGATCGGGACAACCGCAACGGCGCTGAGCGCAATGGCGGCAACCGTAACAACGGCGAGCGCGATCGTGACCGCAATAACCGCGACCGCAACGACCGTAACAACGGCGAGCGCAACAATGGCGAACGCAGTTTCGAGCCGCGCGGCGAACGCAACAACGCAGACCGCAGCAACGGTGAACGCAGCAACGGCAATGGCACGCGCAGCTTCGAGCCGCGCGACGACCGCGCGCCCGCCGCTAATGCCAGCGCCAATGCCGAAGGCTTCGACGCCGACGGTCGCCGCGAGACGCGCCGCGAACGCTATGAGCGCCGCCGCGCCCAGCGCCTGACCGACCAGGAGCAGAACCTGAACGGCACGAATGGCGCCAACGGCTATTCCGCCGCGCCGACGACCAGCGAAGTCATCGCGCCCAGCTTTATCGCCCCGACCGAGCCCCTGAAAGCACCGCGTGCGCCGAAGCCGGCGGCCGTTGCGGTCGATGCCGACCATCTGCCGGCCTTCCTGCGTACGCCTACACCGGTCGCCGCTGCGCCGGCCCCCGAGCCGGTGGCTGAAGCCGCCGCCGAGGAGGCGCCCAAGCCCAAGCGCGGCCGCCCCAAGCGCAAGGCCGAGGAAACCGCGGCTGAAGAAGCTTAAATAGAAAAGCCCGCCGGATGGCGGGCTTTTTTGTTTAGGCTTCAGGCCTCCCCGACTTGATCGGGGAGGGGGACCGCGCCAGAAGGGCGTGGTGGTGGGGTATCTTTCTTTCGGTACACCGCAAGTAAGAAACCCCACCACCACGCGCCTGAAGAAGGCGCGCGGTCCCCCTCCCCAACAAGTTGGGGAGGTCCCAAAGAAATTGAATTAATTCAATTTCTTTGGCTCCACCTTCGCAGCGGCCGGCTTCGACATCACCGGGATCGCCGCCACGGGCACGCCGTCCTCGACCAGGGACTTGACCTCGGCCGGCGTCGCTTCACCGTAGATCGGCCGGTCGGGCGTCAACCCTTCATGGATATCGCGGGCCTCACGGGCGAAGCTGTCGCCGACATAGTCATGCGTCGCTTCAACGTGCTTGCGCACGCGGAAAGCTATCTCCGCCAACCGCCGCTGGGCGTCGCCACCGTCCTCGCGGCCCTTTGAGGTACGCACCATCGGCGCCATGATCGCCTTGACCACATGGCGCGAACCGCACATCGGGCATTCGACCAGGCCTTGTCGCGACTGTTCATCGAAGCCGTCGGACGAGGGAAACCACGCTTCGAAGTCGTGATCGACTTCGCACTTCAACGCATACTTGATCATACTGTAAATTCCCGGTCGTGCCGAAGCTGCGGCAGCGCCTGCCGCGCCTGGTCGACCCTTGCCAAATCCAGCCGCGCGGTCAGGACCGCCGGCCGGTCGTGATCGAGGGCGGCCACCACCTTGCCCCATGGATCGATGACCATCGAGTGGCCATAGGTGGTGCGGCCGTCCTCATGAAGCCCCCCTTGTGCCGGCGCCAGGATCCAGGCGCCGGTCTCGATCGCCCGGGCGCGCAGCATGACCTCCCAGTGCGCCAGGCCGGTCGGCACCGTAAAGGCCGCCGGCACGGCGATCATGCGAGCCTCCTGGTTGGCCAGCGCCCGGTAGAGATGGGCGAAACGCACATCGTAGCAGATCGAGAGCCCCAGCCCGCCCCACGGCGTATCGGCGACGACCGCCGCTTCGCCCGGACGCATGGTGGCGCTTTCGCGGTAACTCTTGCCGTCGGGCGTATCGGCGTCGAACAGGTGGATCTTGTCGTAGCGCGCCGTGATGTCGCCCTGGGCGTTGATCAGCAAGGCGCGATTGGCCGCCTTGTCGCTGTCTTCCGCCTTGACGATGACCGAACCGATCAGGATCTCGACCTGAAGATCAAGCGCCAGATCGCGGACCCCCTTGACGAAATAATCGTCGGCTTCGGCCACTACCTTGCCGGCCTTCAGCTCGCGCCGCTGTTCGACCAGGTTGGCGCATTCAGGCAGCAGGATGAACTTCGCCTTGCCGGCCGCCTCTTCGATCAGCGGCCGGGCATGATCGAACGCCGCCACCGCATCGGCCGGCGTCGTCAACTGCACCAGGGCGATGTCGACCGTGTTGCTCATCAAGCGGCCAGCAGGGGATCCAGCCCGCCGCGCTGGTCGAGCGCCACCAGGTCGTCGCAGCCGCCGACGTGCAGGTCGTCGATGAAGATCTGCGGATAGGTGTGACGGCCCGAACGCTTTTGCATCTCGGCCTTCAGGTCGGCGTCGTTGGAGGCGACGATCTCACGGAAATCGGCGCCCTTGCGTTCCAGAAGCGCCTTGGCGCGGTCGCAATAGGGGCAATAGGGTTTGGTATAGATATCGATCTTGGGCATGTTTGTTCTTGGCCATACGCGTGACTGTTATGATCAATATAAGCAAATCTCGCGAATTTTAAAGATCATTACCGCGCGTGACGCGAGCGACGGCGATGCAGTCGACGCGGCGCGCGCCGGCCGCCAACAAGGCCTCGGCACAGGCGCGCAGGGTCGCGCCGGTCGTGAAGACATCGTCGATCAGCACCACCGCCTTGCCCGTCACCCGCTTCGCGCCGGCCGGCGTCACCGCGAAAGCCTGGCGCACATTAGCCCAGCGCGCCTCGGCATCCTTGCTCTGCGGCACGGTATATTTCCGCCTAACCAGGGCGTCCGGCAGATAGGCCCGCTTCAACCGTCGCGCCAGGGGCCGGGCGATCTCGGCCGCCTGGTTATAGCGCCGTTCACGCAGACGCTTGGGGTGCAGTGGCACGGGGACCAGGGCGTCAGCCTGGGCCAGGATATCGGCGCCGGCGCGCTCGACCCAGCGCGACAGCAGCGGCGCCAGATCGGTGCGGTCACCGTGCTTGAAGCGCAGCAAGATGTCGCGTGAGGCGTCGTCATAGAGGCAGGCGGCGCGGGTCCGCGTGAACGGGAATGGTGTCTCCAGACAGGCTGAACACAGGCCATTGACCCCAGGATAGAGGCCCTCGAATGGCCGGGCACACATCTCGCACCCCTCGCCTTCGAGAAAGCGAATACGCGCCCACGCTTCGCCGCCCAAGCCGCCTTGCAGCACGGGCTCGGGCACGCTCATGTCCAGCGAATGGTCGCCGCGCGCCTCATCCTGGTGCGAGAAAAGTTGCGGCGGGAAGATGATATCCACCAAGTGAGCCAGGCCGTGACGCAGGTGCGACGGCGTCCAATGGTGGGCGGCAAACGTCTTCATTTCGGAAGCCATTTGACCCAGGCGCGAGGAAAGCTTAGGCAAACCGCATGTCCTCCCCGCCCCGACTGTTCGACCGTTCCCTGCTGGCTGCCCGTAGACATCGCGCGGCGAAAGCTTTTGCGCAAGCGCAATTCCTGCGCGACCGCTCGATCGAGGATACCCTGCTGACCCTGGCGGCGATCAATCGCCGGTTTGAGCACGCGCTCGACATGTCGGCGGCCGACGGCCGCTTCGGGCGCGCCTTGGCGGCGTCCGATGCGGCCGCACGCGTCGGCCTGCTGATCGAAGGCGAGTTGTCGCAGGCCTTGTCCGCGCAGCAATCGGGCCCGGCCCGGTTGATCATGGACGAGGAATGGCTACCCTTTGCCGACGACAGTCTGGGCCTGATCGTCTCGATCCTGGGCCTGCACAGCGTTAACGACCTGCCGGGCGTGCTGGTCCAGGTGCGCCGGGCCTTGACGCCGGACGGGCTGTTCATCGGCACCCTGTTCGGCGGCGAGACGCTGAAGGAGCTGCGCGGCTGTTTGATGGAGGCCGAGCTTGAGGTGCGCGGCGGCTACGGTCCACGCATCGCGCCGTTTGCCGAGGGGCCCGACCTGATCGACCTCTTGCGGCGGACCGGCTTTTCCATGCCGGTGGTCGATAGCGACCGCGTCGAAGTCAGCTACGAACACCCGCTGCGGCTCTTGGCCGACCTGCGCGCCATGGGCGAAGGCAATGTGCTAATCGAACGGCCGCGCAAGGGGTTGAACCGTGCCATCCTGCAGCGCATGGCCGAGCTCTATTTCGCGCGCTTCGCGGATGCCGAAGGCCGGGTGACGGCGACATTCGAGATCATCACCCTATCGGGCTGGAAGCCGCACGAGTCGCAGCAAAAGCCGTTAAAGCCGGGTTCAGCCAAGACCCGCCTGGCCGATGCGCTTGGCGTCAAGGAAACCAAGCTATAGGGCGCGCATCTTGTTGGCCTTGGCGTCGTGGGTGACCTCGGCCAGGCCCAGAACCTCGAGCAAGGGCGGCAGGTAGACGCCGAACCGCCCGCGTAAGCCCTTCTTCAAACCATACCAACCGCCCAAAGGATTATCCGGCGACCGGCCCCAGGCCTCGACCGTATCGGGCTTGGCGTCCTTTTGCTCGTCGGCGCCGCCCAGGTCCATCCAGTCGCCGCGGGCCTTAAGCATGTCGTGCAGGTCGTCGATGGCGCGTGCGTCATACATCAAGGTGGTCGAGCCGACGACGCAAACGATCACGGCCTTGCCGTCCTTGGTGTCACGATACATCTGGTAGACCGATGTGCCCGGCGGCGTCGTCAATTGCCACGGATCGTCCTTGGTGCCTGCCGTCATGTGCGCCTCCTCTCGGTGGCGTCACCCTACAGGAAATCCTGCAACCACGCCACAAGCGGCACATCGGCCGGCGGCATAGGGTAGTCACGCAGCTTGAGCGGCGGCACCCATTTCAGCGCGGTATGCTCACGCGCCTGCGGTTCCCCCTCCCAGCGCCGGATCAGGTAGAGCGGCATCAGCAGGTGAAACGCCTCATAGGTGTGCGAGGCGAAGACGAAGGGCGCCAGGCAGGCTTCCTTGACGACGATGCCCAGTTCCTCGTCCAGTTCGCGGATCAAGGCGATCTCGGGCGTTTCACCGTCCTCGACCTTGCCGCCGGGAAACTCCCACTGCCCGGCCAGCGACTTGCCCTCGGGTCGTTGCGCGATCAACACCCGGCCGTCACCATCGATCAGGGCCGCCGCCACAACGAGGACGATTTTCATACCGCATCGGTCTCCGACGCCGCGTCGGGGGCAAGGAGGCGAGCCGCCGGCCGCCCGTCGAGCGTCAGGATGATCTCCTCTCCCGCCAAGGCGCGGTCAATGAGCTCATCCAATATGTCCTGAGCGTCTTCGGTCGAGATTTGCATCGTTTCGCCCCTTCCAAGTCTGCGGCATATCACCCGCGCAGCCTACTCTGAAAGGCAATACCGTCAATCGATATAGGTTACGAACTGGTCGGTCTCGAACAACCGCGTATCGCGGATGGCGTAGATGCGTTTATCCTTCAGATCCGCATGGCGAGGATCGGCGCGGAAGGCCTTCAGGGCCTCCGAACTGGGGAAATGCACGATATGCACTTCATCCGGATCGTCGGGGCGCGGGTTGGACGCATGCGACGCCGATATCATCTGGCCGCCATATTCATGGAAGATCGGCATGACCTCTTCCTGGTAGGCCTTGAGCGCGGCCCTGCCGCCCTCACCGGCGTAAAGCAGGACGATAATCTGAATCACAATACGGGCCCTCTGTCGGTGCGAACACCACCGACATCACCTTAGGGCCTGATATTACCTTTGCCTAGCTGTAACGGTCAGTCTTTACAGCAAACACTCCAGTAAGGCGAAAGTCCACACACCTCTCTTATAAGTGGAGGTGAATTCCAATTCAACCTAGCTCCGGTAATCGCCGTTGATGCTGATATAGCCATGGGTCAGATCGCAGGTATAGACGTGCGCCGACGCCTTGCCGACACCGACATCGACCGAGATTTCCAGCTCCTGGTTCTTCATATAGGCCGACATCGCCGCCTCGTCATAGGTCAGGGACGGGGCGCCATGCTCGGCGGCGACCAGGTCGCCGAAGCGAATGGCCAACCGGTCGCGGTCGACCGGTTCTTCCGTCTTGCCGACCGCCATGACGATGCGGCCCCAATTGGCGTCCTCGCCGGCGATCGCCGTCTTGACCAGCGGGCTTTCGGCGATCGACTTGGCGATCTTGCGCGCCGAAGCCGGGTTGGCGGCGCCGGTGACATTGACCTTGACGAACTTGGTCGCGCCCTCGCCGTCGCGGATCAGCTGGGTCGCGAGACTGTGCATGACCTTTTCCAGCTTGGCCTTGAAGTCGGCGAGGCGCTTGTCGCCGGCGCGGCTGATCTTGGCTGAACCGGACGCGCCGGTGGCGAACAAGAGGCAGGTGTCGTTGGTCGAAGTGTCGCCGTCGACCGTCACCGAGTTGAAGGTGGTGCGCGTGAACAGGGCCAGCAGCGACTGCAGCACGCCCGGCGACAGGGTGGCGTCGGTGACGATGAAGGCCAGCATGGTCGCCATGTCCGGCGCGATCATGCCCGAGCCCTTGGCGATGCCGTTGATGCGCACGGTGACGCCGTCGATCTCGGCGGTTTCGGACGCCCCCTTGGCGAAGGTGTCGGTGGTCATGATCGTCTGGGCGGCGTCGGCCCAGGCGTCACCGCGCAGGTTGTGCTCGAGGTCGTAATATTTGGCGGCGATCTTGCTGTCGTCCAGCACCTGGCCGATCACGCCGGTCGAGGCCAGCAGGATGTCACGCTGGCGGCAATCCATGCGACGCGCCAGGCTGGACGCCGTGCGCCGGGCGGCGTCGGCGCCGGGCTTGCCGGTGAAGGCATTGGCGCAGCCGGCATTGACCACCAGGGCGCGCAGGCCCTGGCCTTCATTGGCCTCGAGCTGCTTCTTGCACCAGTCGACCGGCGCCGAGCCGATGGTGTGGCGCGTGAAGACGCCCGCTGCCGTCGTGCCCTCGGTGAACACCATCAGCAGGGTGTCCTTGCGGTCATGCTTGTAGAAACCCGAGCGCGCGGTCGCCAAACGCACGCCACCGACCGGCGGCATGGGCGGCAAAGGCACGGCCAGCGGCGATACGGCCAGGCCGGGTTTGCCAGGGGCGGCCGGCGCGGCGGGCTTGGGCTCTTCAGCGGCGGGCGTCAGCGACGACGCCAGTTCCTGCCCCTTGCGCACCGTGCGTTTAATGGCGCTGGTCACCGGCTCGAAGGCGCGCTCCAGACCCTGCGCCGTGGTGGGGGCGGATTTGGTCGGCTTGGCCATGGCGCGGCTCCTTTAGATCGTCAGAAACAGGCCCGCGCCTTAACAGAAGCGGGCCTGTGCGACAACCTTTTAGCGGACCGGCAGGGCCTGCTTCAGCTTGATATCGGCCGAGGAGGCGCCGACCATCAGGGTGACCGGTTCGCTTTCGACCTCGAACGCCTGTTTGGTGGTGTTCCAATAGGCCAGTTGCGAAGCCGACAGCGGGATTTGCACGGTCTTCGTCTCGCCGGGCGCCAGGTTGACGCGCTTGAAGCCCTGCAGGGACTTCTGCGGCCGCGACACCTTCGACTTGGGATAGGCGACATAGAGCTGGACCACCGTATCGCCGGCGACGTGGCCGGTATTGGTGACGTCGACATCGACCGTGGTTGCGCCGGACTTGGATAGCGACGGCGCCTCGGTGCGCAGGTGCGCATAGCCGAAGGTGGTGTAGCTCAAGCCATAGCCGAAGGGATAAAGCGGCTGGCCCTTGGCGTACATGTAGGTGCGGCCGTGGCGGATATCGTAGTCCATCATCGGCGGCAACTGGTCTTCCGACACCGGCCAGGTCGCGACCAGGTGGCCGCCCGGGTTATAGTCGCCGAACAGGACCTGGGCGAGCGCCGTGCCCTCGTCCTGCGAGGCGTGGGTCATGTGCAGGATGGCGGGGATGTTCTGCTGCGACCAGTTGATGGTGTAGGGAAAGCTCGAGACCAGGATCATCACCGTCTTGGGATTGGCGGCATATACCTGCTTGACCAGGTCTTCCTGGGCCAGGGCGAGCGTCACGCGGTCGCGGCCCTCGCGGCCGTCGCCCGGGTCGGCGCACGGCTTGGTGCCATTGTCGGTCCAGTCATTGGCCATGTTGGGGCCGCAGGTCGGGTCGTTGCCGACCACGACGATGGCGACGTCGGCCGCCTTGGCGGCAGCCGCCGCGGCGCCGCCGGTATTGTCGGCGGTATAGGTAACATTGACGCCCGCGCCGGCCTCGGCCTTGATGCCGTCAAGCGGCGTGACGGCATAGGGCGGCGTGCCGCCGTACCAGTCCCAATGGACGCTGTTGGCCAGGGGCCCGATGACGGCGATCGACTTGACCGCGCCCTTGTTCAGAGGCAAGGCCCCATGGTCATTCTTCAGCAAGGTCACCGATTCCAGGGCGATCTTTTTCGACACGCCTTTGTCGGCGTCGGTCGTCCACGGTTCGGGCGCATCCTTGACGTTGGTGTAGGGCACCTGAGCGGGCGGATCGAGCAGGCCGAGCTTGATCGTCACGCGGAACTTGCGGGCCAGCACGGTGTCGATATCGGCCTCCGTCAGGGTGCCGTCCTTCAGCGCGGCGTGGGCCTCGTCCTTGTAGGTGTCGAGGAACTGGTTGATGCCGGCCTTGATGCAGGCGACCACAGCCGCTTCCTGGGTCGGATAGCGGTGATAGAGCTTGACGAGATTGCCGACGGCGCCGCCGTCGCTGGAGATCACATCGGCGCCCCACTGGTCGATGACGATGCTCTTCAGGATCGGATTGACCGCCATCGGCGTGCCGTTCCACGAATTGTAGGACGCCATCACACCGACGCCGCCGCCCTGCTGGAAGCCCATGCGGAACGGCACAGAGTAATATTCCCAGAACAGGCGCTCGTCGAAGTCCGACGTCGACGAGCCGCGGTCCTTTTCGTTGGAATTGGCCAGGAAGTGCTTCATCAGCGCCGCCGCCTGCCAGTATTTCGGATCGTCACCCTGCAGGCCGTGGATGAAGGCGACCGCCATGGTGCCGTTGAAGAACGGGTCCTCGCCGTAGACCTCTTCGCTGCGGCCCCAGCGCGGATCGCGCGCCAGGTCCGACTGCGGCCCCCACAGCATCAGCATGGGGTGCTTGTAGCTGGCGGTCTGCGTGATGAAGCGGGCTTCGTGGCCCTCGACGCCGGCGGCCTGACGCACCAGGTCGGGATCCCAGGTTTCACCCATGCCGGGCGGTTGCGGGAATTGCGTGGTCGGGATCGGCGGGAAACCGCGTTTTTCGTTGCCGCGCTGGACGACGCCATGGATGCCTTCCGACGAGCCGAAGCTCGGCACGCCCAGGCGGGCCACACCGGACTGGGTGCTGAGCGCGTTGATTTTTTCATCGACCGTCATCAACGACAACAGGTTGGCGATGCGTTGATCCGCCGGCAGGCTTGAGTCCTGGAACGGATAGGTACCCGGCGCCGGCGGGGCGGGTTCAGCGGCGGCCGGTGCGGCAGGCGCCGCCGTTTGGGCCAAACCCTGACCGGCTATGGCCCAGACCAAAACCGTTGCGGCGATCATTGACGCAGTCTTCATGGCGCGCTCCCTGCACGATATTCATTGTCAGGCAATCTGCCCCAGGGAGGCCATAAACACCAGAGGAAAATGACAGCGCTGTCCAAAAGCTTGGCAAGCGACCGGCCCGAAAACGCAAGGTGCTGGAATTAGTGCGACTTCGATCCCGCGGTGGCCGGCGCGAAGAACTTGTGGCCCGCCGTCGGGTCCTTGCCCGGCAGCAGCATCGAGTGGGTATCGACGACGGGCGCCTTGGCCTTGGCGCTGGAGCTGGCGGACGAGGCCGCCGAGGTCGCGGTGGCGTCGGCCGCCGCATCGGTCGCGTCATTGCCCGAGGCGGCATCGGCGCTGTCGCTAAACGCCCCCTTCGGCGCCGAGGCCGGCTCCTGGTCGGGACCATCGGCCGTATTCTTGACCAGCACCTCGACCTTGGCGTTGTTGCGCAGGTCCTTCAGCAGGCCGGCGACCTGGTTGTAGACGAGGTAGCGCGTGATCACCGGGCGCTCTTCTTCCAGCGTCGGCAGCTGTTCGGGGCGGCGGTCCTCGACGCGCAGGATGGCCCAGCCGTCCGTCGTCTGCACCGGCCCGACCAGTTGCCCGGTCTGGGCATTGGCCAGCGCGGTCTTGTAGGCCTGGGGCATGATGTCCATGGTGAAGTAACCCATGTCGCCGCCGTTGAAGCGCGTCGCCTGGTCGATCGAATGTTCCATCGCCATGGCTTCGAACACGGCCCCGCCCTGAAGTTGCTTCAGCGCCGCGTCGGCGTCAGGCTTGGTCTTCAGCAGCAGCAGCCGGGCGCGGATCTCTTCGGACGTCTTGGCCAGGCGCGCCAGTTCGTCATACTGTTCCTTGACCTTCTTGTCGTCGACATTGCGGTCGACGGTGTTGTCGATCAGCATGTCGCCCAGGATGCGGTCCTGGGCATTGGCCAGGCGGCGCTGGGCGCTGAGCGACTTGTCGAGCCCCTTGGCCTGGGCCTGGCGGGCCAGCAGCTTCTGGTCGATAACTTCCTGGAGGGTGCGCGCGAACAGGTCCGACGTCATGTCGAGCGGTTCACCCGGACCGATCTGGCCCTGGATGACGGCTTCGTTACGCACGTCCGACGACCACACGGTCATGCCGTTGACACGCGCTACGGCGACGTCGCCCGGCTCGGGCGGGCGGTCGGAGGTCTGGGTCTTGTTGCAGCCCGACAGCAGGATAACGAGGACCGCCAGCGCGATCAGGCCCATCCAGAAGGTCACCGATTCCCGGACAGTCGGGATGGCAAGGGCCAAGGCCCGGCTGTGGGCCGGAGTGTTTCCGGGAAGCCGTCGTCTATACATAAATCTTTCCCAAACCACTGGCGCGAAAGCCGCTGCGCGCCCCCGATACATTGACATACACCATCGCGCCGCTTAAGTCAGGTCGCGCTTGAAAAGCGCGGATATCTGCTTACTTTGATCGCTATACGTTTCAGCGGCGTTACGATTCCAAGACTAGCAGAAAAATTCGCACTGAAACGCAAGTCCATACATCTAGGCGGCTAATTCGGCCTTAATTTGTCCGAAGGCTCCGTTTATCGCTTTTTGATACGACGATTCAAGGTTCCCCGATGCTGGCTATCGCCAAAATGCTGTTCGGCTCGTCCAACGAGCGCAAGGTCCGGTCTTTCATGGGCCGCGTGGCGAAGGTCAATGCGCTGGAACCGAAAATGAAGGCGATGAGCAACGAGGAGCTGGCGCACCAAACCGTGCTGTTCCGCGAGCGCCTGGCAAAAGGCGCCTCGCTCGATTCGCTGATGGACGAAGCCTTCGCCGCCGTGCGCGAAGCCGCCTGGCGCGCGATCGGCCAGCGTCCCTACGACGTCCAGCTGGTCGGCGGCATGATCCTGCACAAGGGCGGCATTTCGGAAATGCGCACCGGTGAAGGCAAGACCCTGGTCGCCACCGCGCCGGTCTATCTCAACGCCCTGGAAGGCAAGGGCGTCCACGTCATCACCGTCAACGACTACCTGGCCCGCCGCGACGCCGACCTGATGGGCCGTATCTACAGCTTCTTGGGCATGTCGACCGGCGTCATCGTCCAGGGCCTGAGCCAGGGCCAGCGCCGCGCCGCCTACGGCAGCGACATCACCTACGGCACCAATAACGAATTCGGCTTCGACTATTTGCGCGACAACCTGGCCTATTCGCGCCAGGAAATGGTCCAGCGCGGACACAACTTCGTCATCGTCGACGAAGTCGACTCGATCCTGATCGACGAAGCGCGCACGCCGCTGATCATCTCCGGTCCGACGGAAGACCGTTCGGAACTGTACAAGGTGCTGAACACCACCATCCTCGAACTGATCAAGGACGAGGACATGTTCGAGCTCGACGAAAAGCAGCGCCAGGTGCTGCTGTCGGAGCTGGGTTCGGAACGTCTCGAGGAAATGCTGACCGCGTCGGGCCACATCGCCGAGGATTCGGCCGGCCTCTACGATCCGGTCAACATCTCGCTGGTCCACCATGCCAACCAGGCCCTGCGCGCCAATACGCTGCACATCCTGAACAAGGACTATATCGTCAAGGACGGCGAGATCATCCTGATCGACGAATTCACCGGCCGCATGATGACCGGGCGCCGCCTGTCGGAAGGCCTGCACCAGGCGATCGAAGCCAAGGAACATGTCGAAATCCAACCGGAAAACCAGACCCTGGCCTCGGTGACGATTCAGAACTATTTCCGCATGTACGCCAAGCTGTCGGGCATGACCGGCACAGCGGCGACCGAAGCGTCGGAATTCATGGACATCTACAAGATGGACGTGATGGAAATCCCGACCAACCGCCCGATCATGCGCGTCGACGACGACGACGAGGTCTACCGCACCGAAGCCGAAAAATTCGCGGCCATCGCCGCCCAGGTCGCCCATTGCTACGTCAAGGGCCAGCCGATCCTGGTCGGTACGGCGTCGATCGAAAAGTCCGAAGAGCTGTCGACCTTCCTCAACAACTATACCTACACGGTCGAGCAGTCGCGGACGCTCAAGCCCGAATTCGCCAGTGCCGACAAGAAGGACCTGCTGAAGGCCGGGGAGGCCGCCTACGACATCGTCAGCAAGTCCGGCAAGGGCATTCCCCACAACGTGCTGAACGCGCGCTTCCACGAAACCGAAGGCGACATCATCGCCGACGCCGGCGTGCCGGGTTCGGTGACCATCGCTACCAACATGGCCGGCCGCGGCACCGACATCCAGCTGGGCGGCAATGTCGACATGCGCATCCAGAAGTGGTTGGCCGCAGAGGCCGAAGCCGGTCGTAATCCGCTAGCCGAAGAGATCCTGGCCAAGAAGGCCGAGGTCGAGTCGCAAATCGGCGGCCTCAAGGCCCAGGCCCTGGCTGCCGGCGGCCTGTTCGTGCTGGGCACCGAACGCCACGAAAGCCGCCGTATCGATAACCAGCTGCGCGGCCGGACCGGCCGCCAGGGCGACCCCGGCCGCTCGAAGTTCTTCCTGTCGTGCGAAGACGATCTGATGCGCATCTTCGCCGGCGACCGCCTGAATGCGATGATGAAGTCGCTGGGCGTCGAAGAAGGCGAAGCCATTACCCACAAGCTGCTGAACGGCGCCATCGCGACGGCGCAAAAGCGCGTGGAACAGCGCAACTACGAAATGCGCAAGAACCTGCTGAAGTACGACGACGTCGTCAACGACCAGCGCAAGGCCGTCTTCGAACAGCGCCAGGAATTCATGGACAGCGAAGACCTGTCCGAGCTGATCGACGAATTCCGCCGCGACACCATCGCCGACCTCGTCAACCGTCACCTGCCGCCCAAGGCCTATGCCGAACAGTGGGACATTGCCGGCCTGAAGGAACAGGTTATCGGCCTGACCGGCCTGGACCTGCCGCTGGAAGACTGGGCGGCCGAGGAAGGCATCGCCAACGAGGAATTCGAGGAGCGCCTGCAGCAGGCCGCGTCCGAAAAGATGGCGGAACGTCTGCAACTGCTCGGCGACGAACAGATGAAGTCGCTGGAAAAGCAGTTCCTGCTGCAGATGATCGACGTTCACTGGCGCGAACACCTGATGCATCTCGATCATCTGCGCGCCGTCATCGGCCTGCGCGGCTACGGCCAACGCGACCCGCTGAACGAGTACAAGACCGAAGCTTTCACGATGTTCGAGGCCTTGCTCATCAACCTGCGTCATTCCGTGACGCGCTGGCTGATGACCATGGAAATCCGCTTCCAGGCGCCGGAACAGCCGGCGCCTCAACAAGTCGAAGCCTCGCCGACGGCCCAGGCCCAGCGCCGCTTCCAGGAAGTGCACCTCGATCCCGCGACCGGCCACAACGAACGCGCGCCCTCCCTATCGTCCGACCTGACGGCGGAGCAGCGTGAAAAGCTGCCGCACAGCGCCCTGCCCGGCGGGTGGGAAGACACGCCGCGCAATGGTCTTTGCCCGTGCGGTTCCGGGAAGAAATTCAAGCATTGCCACGGTACGCTGATCTAAATCTCGATACGGATTCAGCCATTGCCACGGCGGGCCTTTGTGGGTTAGTCTCCGTTAAGGTTTTTTAACGGGGTCTAACCATGCGTAAGGTTGCCATATCGAGCCTTGTCGCCGCCGCCGCGCTCGCGGCTGCCCCCGCGTTTGCTCAAGAAATCGTCCCGGCCGCGCCGTCGAACAGCCAGGCGGTCGCCGCCGGCGACGTCGCCTCGGTCGCCGTGGCTCAGGTCAACGACCAGGCCGATGCCGCCGTCGCCACGCAGAAGGTCGAGCTTTACAAGCAGCTGATGGAGCTGAACGGCACGTCGCGCACCATCCGCAACGTGCTCGACAACACCAAGACCAGCACCAAGCTGATCGTCATCCAGCGCTCGGGCGCAGACCGCCTGACGCCCGAACAGGACGCCCGCTACAACACGATCGCCGACACGGTGCTCAAGGATACCGAGACCAAGCTGATCGACGACATCGCCACGACCCAGGCGGCGTCCTACAGCGCCGACGAGATCAAGCAGCTGATCGCTTCCAATTCGTCGATCTCCGCCGCCAAATACAATGCCGCCAAGTTCGTCGACCAGACGGGCAACAACGAACAGGTCGAGCACTACATGGTCGAGGCGGTCATGAAAATCATGCAAACGTTCAAGGAATCCGTGGCCAGCTAAGGCGGCCCAAAAACGGCAAAAAACGGATTGACTAACCAAGCGGAAATGCGGTGCCGGTGTGGGGGTGCCAGTGGGGGTAGATGTGTCTGATCGTCGCGTGCAAGTTTCTCTCGCAGCCATCTGCGTCATGCTGTCGGGCCTGATGTTTTCAATTGGCACCGTCCGGGCCGAGACAACGGCGTCGCCGTCCCAACCGATCACGATCGCCATCACCGCCGCCAGCAGCCAAGTCCCCCCGTCGGGTGGGGCGACGATCCATCCCACCGCCGGGACCTCGGTGACGGCCGCAATTCGGGCTCACGACCTGTCTGCGCTCGAAGCGTCGAACGCGCATTCGGTGGCACCCGCACCGCTGACCGCACAGGTTTTAGCTGCCCTCTCGCCGCGGGATCCGGCCGCGCCCGCCGCCGCCGGTGCCTTGGCAGCCGGCACCGCCGCCCCCGCCGCAACACCGTCGGCGCCGGCGGGGTCCGATGCGCCCGCCGTCACCGGTGGCGACGCCCAAGGCGCCCCCCAGCCCTCCACATCGATCCTGGACCTGCGCCCGCTCAATCGCGTGGCGGACGGCACCATGGGCCTGAGCACCGGCGCGCTTATGCCGGTGCCCGATGCCGCGACGCTCAGCCGCGACACCTCCGCGGCGATCGTCCGCGCCTTCCGCGCAGCACCCGGCACCGCCGACCAGGCCGCGTCCGACGCCGCCGATGCCGCCGCGACGGGCGATCCGGCCGCCGATGAGCGTATCGCCTTGGCGCGGACCGTGTTCAAGGTCGACGGCACCGACGAGCTAGTGCGCCACCAGATCTCGACCGTCCTGATGAAGATCATTATCGGCGAGGTCGCCAAGCATATCGACTTCAACAAGCTGTCGGAAGCCAACAAGTATCGCCTGTCGGCGATCGCCGCCTCCGCCCAGACCGAATTGGAGGACAAGGTCCTCAATCTCGACGCCCGCGCCGAGGCCAACTACCTGACCAAGCAGGACCTGACCCTGCTGATCGTCGCCTATGATAACGACGCCATGCGCAAGCAGACCAGGCTGCGCCTGGCCGACACCGGCAAGACCGATAGCGACGACGCACTCGACCTGACCATGGCGCAGATCCAGATCGTCAAGGCGTTCGAAAGCGCCCAATAAGGCCGTCGCCTAGGCTTTGGGCGAGGCCGCGATCAACGCATTGGACGCGTCTTCGATCCGTGCCTTCATCTCACGCATCAGCTCGGGACGCTTCAGCCCCGCCGGCAGGGGCGGCAGGAACTCGTAGACCACGACGCCCGGCTTGCGGTCGATGCCGTGGCCCGGCCAATAGACGCCGGAATTGGTGGCCAGCAGATGGCAGGGCACCTCAAGGTCGCGATAAAGTGCGGCAACGCCCGGCTTGTAATCGGCCTCGTCACCGGGATCGGAGCGCGTGCCTTCCGGGAAGATGATGATCTGGCGCGCCTCGGTCAGGCGGTCGCGACAATCGGCGACCATCTTCTTCAGGGCCTTGGCCGCATCCTCGCGGCGCACCGCCACCATGCCTGAGCGGGCGGCGAACCAGCCGAAGAAGGGCAGCCGGATCAGCTCCTCCTTCAGGACGTAGCAAGGGTCGTCGAGGATCAGGAACGGCGCGATGGTGTCGAGCATCGACAGGTGCTTGCCGGCGATCAGCCCCGCCCCGACCGGGCGATGTTCCAGGCCGCGGAACTCGACACGCAGGCCGCACAATACCCGCACCATGGCGATCGTCCAGCGCGCCCACAGCTTGATAATGTCCATAGACACACGGCGCGGCAGCAGAAGGGCCGGCGAGCAGACGATGGCCATGACGAACATCGAGCCGTAGAGCCACAGCATGAAGAGCAGGGATTTTATGCGGGTCATCTCGGACTAGTTCGCGGCGGCGGACGAAGAGGAGCTGCCCGATACCGCCGTATCTTCCGTGCCCGGGGCGACCTTCTTGCCGCCATGGTCGCCGAAGGCGCGCGAGATCGACAGAATGATGTCGCGGCCGAGGATGGCCAGGTACTTGTCGTATTCGATCAGGATGATCTTGGCGCCCTTGGGCGACTTCCACCATCCGCGAGCGTCGAGATCGGGCGTCGCCACCGGATATTGCACCAGCTTGGCCTCCGGCAGGTCGGCCTTGATCTCGAGCAGGGCGCGCGGCATGTGGTAGTCCGACGTCACCACGATCAGGTTGTAGAAGTCGTGGGCGCGCGCCCAGTCGGCGATTTCGCGGGCATTGCCGACCGTGTTTTCCGCCTGGAAGCCCAGGTCGACGCAGCAATCGTAAAGGCGCTTGGAGCCTTCGGTCAGCTTCAGCAGCTCCGAGCGCTTGACCTCCGGATTGACGCCGGAAATCAGCATGCGGTTACCCTTGCGCAATTCCAGCAGGCGCATGCCTTCGCGCAGGCGGGCGTCCGACGCGCCGGTCAGGACGACGACCGCGTCGGCCGGTTGGTCGGGTTCGATGGCCGGCGTGGAATCGACGACGCGGTTGGCGAAGAGGATCAACCCCAACGCCCAGAGCAGGACAATCACACCGATGGCGATCAGGCTCCGCACCTACGCGCGTCCTCCCAACAAACGTAAGGTTACCCAGCGTGCCGTCAGCCCGGCGACCAAGGCCACCAGCAACGGGCACGGAATTAATATTAACAGGTCGGACCACGAAAAGGGAAGAGCCAGTGCGAAGCTTTGTGAGCGAGATGTCGCTTTTATGATGACCATGCCAAGCGCGGCCAGTCCGGCGCCGATCAGCCCCGCCTCCGCGGCCATCCGGGCGAAGCGGTACTGGAAGCGCTGGGCGATAAAAAGATCGGTGGCGCCGCACAGGCTGAGGATTTCGACGACGTCGGCGCGGGCCGCCAGGCCGGCGCGCGTGGCGAAGCCGACAAAGGCCGCCGTCGCCGACCCGATAATCAGGAAAACGCTGAAGGAAATCAGTCGGATGGTCATGGCGCCCTGGTCGATATCCTTCAGCCAGGTCGAATGATCGTCGAGCGAGGCGTCGATACCGTGGCCGGCCAGGGCATCGGTAATGTCGGACGGCTTGGCCGGATGGTCGGGTTTCAGCCTGACCTCGACCAGGTTGGGAATGGGTAGATCGTCGAGCACGGCGTCACCCAGCCAGGGCTTTATAAGGGCCTTGGCACGCTCGGGCTCGATGGCGTCGGCCTCCGCCACGCCCTTGACGGCGGCGATGACCTCGGCGGCATGGGCCGCGGCGGCCGACCCCGATTCCATGCCCGACGGCCTGACCTGGACCGTCACCTCGGCGCGAATGTCGCGCGACCAGCCGTTCGTCGCGCGGTCCGACGCCATGACGACGAGCGCGGCAAAGCACGCCAGGAAGCATAGTACGCCGATGACGTAGTGCTGCGCCACCTCGCGCTGGTCCTGGCTGGGCAGCAGCGTATTGGCGCCGAGCGGCATCTGCAGGCGACTGAGGAAACGCCTCATGGCTTTTCCCCCCTATCGGCGGCGGCGCGGCGCGCCGGCAGCTTGTCGCGGCGGGTCAGGACGCCGTCCTTCAGCTCAAGCACCGGCATGCCCGAGGCGCGCACCAGGGCTTCATCGTGAGTGGCGATCAGGACGGTGGCGCCCAGCCGATTCAGCTCGACGAACAGGCGCATGATGCGCAGGCCCATATTGTGATCGATATTGCCGGTCGGTTCGTCGGCCAGGATCAGGGTCGGCCGCGTCACCACGGCGCGGGCGATGGCCAGGCGCTGCTTTTCACCGCCCGAAAGCACGTGTGGCATGGCGGTCAGCCGATGCTTCAGCCCGACCCAGGTCAGAAGCTCGGTGACGTCGTCGGCATTTTTCTTGACGCTATGCCCCTGCACGAACAGCGGCAGGGCGGCGTTGTCGAAGACGTTCATATGCTCGAGCAGGCGGAATTCCTGGAAGACGATGCCGATGCGCCGGCGCAGCTCGGCGGTCTGGGCGCGATCGTGCGGCCGGGCGCGGGCGCCGAACAGCGAAACGTCGCCCAGCGTCGGCTTCTGCGCCAGGTAAATCATGCGCATCAGCGAGGTCTTGCCGGCGCCTGACGGTCCCACAAGGAAGTGAAACGATCCCGCCGGCAGGGCAAAGTTGAGGTTTTTCAGGATGTAGTCGTCTTCATCCTCGACAATACCCTCACCGCGCACGCCATACGACTCATAACGCAGACTGACGTCGTGGAATTCCACGACGGTTTCGGCCGCGGCTTGCGGCGGTCTGGCGGAAGCGCGTTCGCTCATGCGTCGATTAACCGGCGAGAAGACTGCGAAAGGGTTAAGGCGGTTTGATTAGTTGTTAACGGTTTCGACGCTAAACGTTAAGCGTCGTCAACCTTTCATCCCTGCCGGCTTGCATACCGTTTTTTTGGGCCGATTCGCCACACCATGATCCTGAGCTGCCCCAACTGTGCGACGCAATACGCCATCGACGAGGCCCAATTGGGGCCCGGTGGCCGCACGGTGCGCTGCGCGGCGTGCAAGACGACGTGGCGCGCCGAGCGCGTCGAGACGCCGATCGAACTGGCGCCCGCCAAGCCCGAGCCGATGCCGGTGAAGGCCAAGGACCTGAAAGAGATCAAGGCCAAGACCCTGCCGAAAAGCTATCGCGCCCTGCAGGAGTACAAGCGGCGCATGAAGGCCTTTGCCGCCCAGGGGCTGGTGTGGGGCGGCCTGGTCGCCGGCTTCGCCGTGGTCCTGGTCTGCGGCTATCTCATGCGCGCCAATGTGGTGCAACTGTTCCCGCGCGCCGCCGGCGCCTATGCCATGGTCGGCGTGCCGGTCAACGCCACCCACCTGCAGATCATCTCGCAGAGCGGCGACAAGCACATCAAGGGTGGCCGCTTCGTGGTCACCGTCACGGCCCAGGTGCGTAATCTCAGCGACCAGCCGGTGCCGGTGCCGCCGATGAAGGTCAAGCTGCTCGACGCCACGCTGCAGCAGTTCGACACCGCCATCATGCCGGCGCCCGGCCTGGTCATGGAGCCGCACGCCGTCAAGACCCTCATATTCGACGTGCCCGACCCCAAGGATTTGAGCGCGCATCTTGACCTGAACTTCGATCTTGTGGCTATGAGGAAGATGAAGTCGATGCCGACGGCCAGCGCCACCGTCGCCGATGCTACGCCGCCGCCCGCTTCGGAAGAGGCAGCCGCGGTCGCGCACGGCGCCGGCAACGAAACCGACGTGCCCGACGCGCCTGCCCGTTCGCAGGCATTGAACCCTATCCCCTCGCCGGCCCTGCGGCCGGCGTCGTCCACCACGAGTACCCCCGCGGGTACGCCCCTAAGTACCCGAACGAGTTTTGATGACCCAGCCCGCTCAAACCCCGCCGCCGTCGCCAGCGGCCAAAGCTGAGTTCCCGCCGGCGCCCGCCGTCCTGCTGCCCGAGGCGGAGGTCCAGGAACGCGTCGCCGTGCTGGGCGGCCTGATCGCCCACTATATCAAGCCCGATTGCGTCTGCGTTTGCCTGCTGACCGGCGGCATCTGGTTCGCCGCGGATCTTACCCGCGCGCTGGACCGCGCCGGCAAGGCGACGGCGTTCGATGCGCTGTGGTTGTCCTCCTACGGCGACGGCCGCGAAAGCGGCACCCTGTTGATCCGCTCGCCGCTGCAGCGCTCGGTCGAGGGCCGCCAGGTGCTGATCATCGACGACGTGCTCGATACCGGCGCCTCGCTGAAGATCGCCCGCGACATCGTCATGGAAGCCGGGGCGTCGGAGGTGCTGACCGCCGTGTTCGCACGCAAGCCCGACCCGCTGAAGGACGGCGCCAAGCGCGAGATCGAGGCGGACTTCACCGCGTGGGACGCGCCCGATCGCTACCTGGTCGGCTATGGGCTGGATGACGGCGGCCTGTACCGCAGCCTGCCCTATATCGGCGCGATGGATTAAAATCCGCGCGTCACGCCGAAATCCACTTTCAGCTGGCTATAGTCGTACACCGGTATGTTCGAGGTGTTTTTCGACGCCGACAGGGTGATGAACGGCACCCCGCGGTAAAACACCATGTTGCGTTTGGAAAAGCGGAACGACAGCTCATCGAGCGTGTCGGCGCGCCGCGACGAGGCTTCCAGGATGTCGTGATCGTAGACGCGCAGGCGCGACGTCTCCTCGACATAGACCAGGCTCGACCAGGGCATCTTGAACAGGCGGCCGACCTTGAGCTGCTCGCTGGTATAGGGGCTGGAAAACAGCGCGACACCCGCCCGTTCGACCTGGGCACCCAGCGACCAGAAGGTCGACGCCGTCAGATAGCGGGTACGCCTGAGATCAAGCTTGGCATCCAGCCCATGGCTTGTATTCGGATATCGCACGGCGATATCGTCGACATTGACCTGGCCCGCCCAGAGCAGGTTTTCACCATAGGTATCGGCGTGCACGGCCAGGCCACCGCCGCTGGCCGCCGGCTTTTGCGACACCCATTGGATCAGCGAACGCGCCGTCAGCGCGACGTGGGTCAACCCCTCCAGGGTCCATTCCGGACCGGCTTCGGCTGAGATGGCTTCGCTGTCGTACGACTTTGCCGGTCCTGTCGATGCGGCGACGAGGACGGCCGCGTGCAGGCCCATATCGTCGGTCAGGGGCGTGAACTTTTCCGCGCGCCCGTATCCGCTCACCGCCAAGGTGCTGCCTTTGATCGCGGGGTTGTCCAGAACGATCGGCAAGCCGACCAGGTAGCTGCGACCGTCATCAACGGCGCCATCGACGTTCGAGGTGGCCGACAGGTTGGCGCCGTAACCGAAGCGCCACGACGGCGGCAAGGACAAGTCCGTCAGCCGCGCCCTGGCCGTGACCGCGTCAGGCGCGTCCAGGTCGCCGGCCATGGCCAGCCGGTACTGCACGGCGGCCACACCGCCGCGGCCATGGGCGTATTGGATCTCGGCGATCTCGAAACGCGACCAGCCGTCATTGGGATGGAAGTTCAGGTATCTTTCCAGCAGGGCCAGGGCCTTGTCGGTGCGCCGCGCGGCGACGAGCAGCTTGATATGAAGCCTGTACCCGTCTTCGCTCGCCGCAAAATCGGGGTTCTGCGCCAACAGGTCCAGCGCCTGGTCGTACTGCCGCGCTTCGATATCCTGCCGCAGCGCATTGCCAAGCTTGGGATCGTTGGGGCTGACGACGTCGCTGGCGGACGGCGGTGGAGGCGCATCCGCGAAGGCGACGGCCGGCGCCAGGGCGATCAGGGCCAGGCTCAAGATCGCGGCCCGCCCGCGCGATCGACGTGTCCGACCGCCCGGCCTTGTTCGGCCGAGGGTTTGCCTCGTTGATACACGCATGTTCCGCCCCGTTTCCCCGTTAACCTTACGTTAACCAACCGGGGTGCGCTGTCAAGCGCAATGACCTTGGCGAGGCTATGGTTGTTTGCCGGCTACGGCCAATTTCGCGACAGCGCCCGTCCTGTCGAAGGATAGCGCCGCCGTACCAGGTCAGGAGTCAGCGGCCACAAAGGCCACGACAAAGAATATCAGGATAAGGGCCATAACGGCATGGAGCGCCATCCACGCCCAATAGCGAATAGGGTGGGACCGCCGCTCGAAGCTGGGCGCGCCAAACTCAACGGTTTTGATGCGTCCCACCGTCAAGCCTCTCCATATGTGAAATATGAAAACGCCCGCACCCAGGCCGGCAAAGATTACAATAAAGCTGGCTCCAGGCCGCACGCCTATTTCATCGCCAAGTGTAGATCGATCGAAGCGATCGCGGGAGCGGCACAGGGGCAGAAACTCGCCGGAATACGGCAGAGGGAGCCCGGTCCCAGGATCAGGAAGCCCAGGGCGAACATCATCAGGGCGACAAAACGCAGGGCAAAGGGATCGGCGACGGCGATGCCGGCCTTGGCCTTGCCGATGCGCAAGGCGGGTTGGACCTTGGCGTGGCGCAGGCCGAGAAGCTGTTCGGGCTTCAAGTCATTGTCGACGGCCAGGCGCGTATTGACCTCGGTAAAGCTGGGCTGGCGAAAGCGCAACGCCGCGCGCACGGCGGCATAGATGGCGATCAGGAAGCCCACGACGAGGATGGCGATGTGCGCCCACGCCGGCACGACCAGGAACAGCCCCCACTGCCCGGCGACGGCGACCAGCACGGCCAGTAGCGGAAACGGCACGATGACCGGCAGGATGCGTTCCCACACCATGACCGTGCGGGTCCAGAACAGAGCCCGGTTCAGCCGGGAAAAAGCGGATGGCGTCGTCGTCATAGGCTTAATCTGTTCCCCCGAACTCTGGTTACGCTATGGCTCGCTTGGGCTCCGGACGGAACCAGGCCGGCACGGCTTCGCGCGCCATCATCTCATCATAGGTCGGCCGAGGACGCACGATCGCCCAATCGCCGTCACGCACCAACACCTCGGGCGCGAGCGGACGCGAATTGTATTCGCTTCCCATCACCGCCCCATAGGCGCCGGCCGTCATGAAGGCGACGAGATCGCCGGCCTTCAGGCGCGGCAGGTCACGCCCGCGCGTGAAGGTGTCGCCGGTTTCGCAGACGGGCCCGACGACGTCATAGGTGACGGTGTCGTTGTGACCGGAAACCACGGGACGAATATCATGATAAGCGTCGTAAAGCGCCGGCCGCAGCAGGTCGTTCATCGCCGCGTCGAGCACTAGGAAATTCTGGTCGTTTTCCGTGCGCTCGTTGATGTGCACGACGCGCGATACCAGGATGCCGGCATTGGCGGCGATCAGGCGGCCGGGCTCGAAAGCATAACGCAGGCCGAGATCGCCCGCGGTCAACGCCACCATCTGCGCGAAGTCATGCACCGACGGCGGTTCTTTCTGATTGAAATAGGGTACGCCCAGCCCACCGCCGAGATCGAGACGTTCGACGCTCAGGCCTTCGGCGCGCAATTGCTCGACCCAGCCCTTCATCTTGGCGAAGGCGGCCTGGAGCGGCGCGAGATCGGTGATCTGCGAGCCGATGTGACAGGCGATGCCCAGCGGCGCGATGAAACGTTGGGACGCCGCCTCGGCGTAGAGCTTCAACGCCTCGTCTGCCGAGACGCCGAACTTGTCGCGCGCCCCGCCCGTGGTGATCTTGGCGTGACCGCCGGCGCCGACGCCGGGATTGATGCGGATGACGACCGGCGCGATGACGTTCAGCGCCTGCGCGACCTTGGCCAGTCGCTCCATCTCGACGCGGGATTCGACATTGATCTGGTGAATGCCGGTCTTCAGCGCGAACGCCATTTCGTCGTCGGTCTTGCCGACGCCGGAAAAGACGATCTTGTCGGCCGGGACGCCGGCTTTCAGCGCCTTGCGAATTTCGCCCTCGGACACGGTATCGGCGCCCGAGCCCAGCGCCGCCAGGGTCGACAATACCGCCAGGTTCGAATTGGCCTTGGTGGCGTAGGCGACAAGCGGGGCTTCGTTCCTGGGGCCACGCAGCGCCGGCTGTGACGCCAGCGCTTCGGAGAAGACCGTGAAATGGCGTTCCAGCGTCGCCGACGAATAGCAGTAGAACGGCGTGCCGACTTCGCGGGCGAGTTCCGTGACGGAAACGCCTTCGCAATACATCTCGCCGTTCTTGGTCTCGAAGTGGTTCATCTAAGGATCAATAGCCGGTCGCGTGGCCTTCGGCATTGCTGGTGCCTTCGAGCGGCGGCGAATTCGGACCGATCTGGGTGTAGGGGTTCGGCATATTGTTCGGGCCGTTGGCGTCAGGCAGGGCCTTTTCGGTGGCCTTGGACGTCGATGAGCTCGGCTCCAGCGTGGTCTGGTTGCCGCCGCCGGGCAGGTTGGACGAGCTGATCGAGTCGCCGCTATGGTTTTGATCCCAACGCGCCTTGGCCTTGTCATTGTACATCGGCGGCGCGCTTTCCAGCGGCCCCAGCTTGCCACACGCGCTCAGCCCGAGCGCCGAGGCGGCAAGCACCGTGCCCGTCAGCGCCGCGGCGACCAGAAAGCGTGTCTTGTGGGGCGTCATCATGAGCGGAGTTCCTTCCAGCGCTTAATTTGCAATCTGACCTGATCGGGCGCCGTCCCGCCATAGGACTGGCGACTGGCGGCCGAAGCCTCAGGTGTTAACACCTTATACACATCCCCGGTGATCCTGGCTTCCAGATTCTGCAGCTCCTGCAGCGACAGTTGCGCCAAGTCCACACCCTGTCCTTCCGCGACGCGAACGGCCGCACCGGTGATGTGGTGGGCGTCACGGAACGGGATGTTAAGGGTTCGAACGAGCCAGTCGGCCAAGTCCGTCGCCGTCGAGAAGCCCGCGCCGGCGGCGGCTCGCATTTTCTCCGCATTGGCGTCAAGATCCCATACCATTCCGGTCATGGCGCGAAGGGCCAGATCCAGGCTGTCGAAGGCTTCGAAGACCGGCGGCTTGTCCTCCTGCATGTCCTTGGAATAGGCCAGCGGCAGGCCCTTCATGACGGTCGACAGGGCCACCAGAGCGCCGGTGATGCGGCCGGTCTTGGCGCGCACCAGCTCGGCGGCGTCGGGGTTGCGCTTTTGCGGCATGATCGACGAGCCGGTCGAGAAGCTGTCCGACAGCTTGACGAAGCCGAATTGCGGGGTCGCCCAGATGACGATTTCTTCCGCCAGGCGCGACAGGTGACCGGCGCAGATCGCCGCGTCGCCGAGCGCTTCCAGCGCGAAGTCACGCGCCGAGACACCGTCCAGCGAATTGCCCATCGGCCGCTCGAACCCCAGCGCCTGCGCCGTCATGTGGCGATCGATGGGAAACGGCGAGCCGGCCAGGGCCGCCGAACCCAGGGGGCTTTCGTTCATGCGTGTGCGGGCGTCGAGGAACCGCGACCGGTCGCGGCCGAACATCTCGACATAGGCCATCAGATGGTGGCCGAAAGTCACCGGCTGGGCGGGCTGAAGATGGGTAAAGCCCGGCATCAGGGTGTCGGCGTGCTCTTCCGCCCGCGCCAGAAGCGCGCCTTGCAGGTCGAAAAGCTGCTGGGCCGTGCGATCGACGGCGTCGCGCACCCACAGGCGGAAATCGACCGCCACCTGGTCATTGCGCGAGCGCGCCGTGTGCAGGCGGCCGGCGACCGGCCCGACCAGCTCACGCAGGCGCGCCTCGACATTCATATGAATGTCCTCGAACTCGTCGCGGAACGGGAAGGTGCCGGCTTCGATCTCGGCGGCGATTTTCGCCAGTCCGTCGTCGATGATTTGGGCATCCTCGAAACTTATGATAGCTTGCTTGGCGAGCATGGCGGCGTGGGCGCGCGAGCCGTTGATATCCTGTTGCCACAGGCGTTTGTCGACCCCGATCGAGACGTTTATGGCTTGCATGATCTCATCGGGTCGGGCACTGAAACGGCCGCCCCACATTTTTTGCCCCTCCCCGGATCCGGGTTGGGTTTTCGTGTCGGAATGAGCGGTCATGGATAACCCTTTGGACAATGACGACCCCAAGGCGGCGGCCCAACCGGCGCCGAAACCTGAGGATAAGGGCAAGCCTATAGCCGACAGCAAGCGCGAACCCAAGGGGGCAAAGGCAGCGAAACCGCGTAAAAAGCGCAAGGGTCCGCACCCGGCCCTGATCGCGCTGGGCGTCGTCGCCGTGGTGGCCGCCGCCGCGGTCGGCGGCATCCTGGTCTTCGGCAAGTCGCTGGCGCCACAGGTCGCGGCGGTGCAATCGGGCGGCACCGAGGCGCCGGCCGGCCCGCTCGCCCCCTATGCCAAGGGCTCGATTGCCCACCTGGTGACGCTGGCCGAGCCAAAGACCATCGACAACATGGCCTTCATCAATCGTGACCGCAAACCGGTGCACCTGGCCGACTTCAAGGGCCAGGTCGTGGTGCTGAACCTGTGGGCGACGTGGTGCGCGCCGTGCCGCTTCGAAATGCCGACCCTGGCCAAGCTGCAGGCCGCCTACGCCAACAAGGGGCTGAAGGTCATTCCGCTATCCGGCGACGGCGACGAGAAGTTCGCCGACGTCGAAAGCTTCATCGACGTGCAGGAGCCGCTCGAGGTCTATGCCGATCCCAGCCTGATCGAAAAGACGGCGGGGCTGAATATCTCCGGCCTGCCGGCCACCCTGATCCTCGACAAGCAGGGCCGCGAAGTGGCGCGCCTCGACGGCGAAGCGACCTGGGACACGCCCGAGGTCAAGGCCTTGATGGATAAGCTGCTGAGCGAGTAGAGCGCGACCTCTCCTCCCCTGCGCAGCGGGGGAGGTGGCGCGGGAGCAAGTGCGCAGCACGCAGCCCCGTGACGGAGGGGGCCTTGCAGTGCGCAAAAACCTGCGCCCCTTCTAAAAGACCTCTACCCTCAAAGCCACCCGCTTCCCATAACTCAACGACCGCCAGACCCACTCGAACGGGCCATAGCGGAACCCGCGCAGCCACAGCGTGCTGAACACCACCTGTCCGACCCAGATCGCCACGACGATCGGCGCCAAGGCGGCATACCCCATCGTGCCGAAGAAGCCCGGCCCGCGACCGCCATAGAAGATCGCCGTCATGATCAATGACTGACAGAGGTAGTTGGTGAACGCCATGCGCCCGGTGCAGGCCAGGGGATAAAGCACCATCCGTCCCCATCCGGCCCGCCCGATCAGCGCCAGGACGCCGGCATAGCCCAGCGTCACCGGCAGGCACAGCAGGCCGTTGATCATCGGCGTCCAGGGCGTGCCGCTACGCACGGCCATGGCAATCACCAAAAGACTGACCGCGGCGGCGGCGATCGCCAGCACATAGGTCTTGACCGGCGCCTCACCCTTGAGGAAGCCGCTGTGAAACAGGCCAAGCCCGATCATCATCCCGCCCAGCGTCACCGGCAAATAGCCCATTTGCGCGACCGCCGTGGCGGCCCATGCGGTAAAGTTACCTGTCAGCGAGCCGACGAATCCCGCACGCATCTGCGCCACCGCCGTCAGGTCGGGTTCGCCCCCGCCTCCCGGCCAATTGGCCAGGACGGCGCCGACAACAAAGACGACCAGGCCCATCGCCAGGAGGCGCGGCCCGTGCATAAAGCGCCAGCGGGCGAAAAGCAGTCCGCTTACCGCGTAGAGCAGCAGGATATCGCCGTACCAGACCAAGGCGCCGTGAATCAGACCGAACAAGGCCAGCCATAACAGGCGTCGCCGTAACACCTTTGGATCGGCGCCGACCAGAAACGTGCTGATCCCGAACAACAGGGTAAAGGCGGTGATGAACTTGTCGCGAAAGACAATCTCGGTGATCGCCCACGCCGTATCATCGGCGGCGGTCATGGCGATCAGGTGGGGATTGTCATAGACCGCCATCGGCTGGGCAAAGGCGATGGCGTTGACCATCAATATGCCGAGAATGCTCAGGCCGCGCAGATGGTCGAGGGCAGCGACACGCGCGGTCATACCCGGACCTATCCCGGCAGGTGCGGCGCCGGGGGCGAAGCGCGGCGAAGCACGACCTGTTGCAGCACCAAGGCTGCCGGCACGGCCAGCACCACCTGAGCCACCAGCAAGACCCCGGACAGCACCGAAAAGGTCACCAGCACACGCTTGTCGAACAGGACGCCCTGGAACAGCAGGCCGACAAAACGCACGATCGTGCCGGCCAGGGCGACCGCCAGGGTGCTGAGCAGGACGGTGAAGACGGCGTGCAGGCGGCTTTGCGGCGTCTTCATGTTCCACCAGACGACGGCGCAGACCATCCAGCCGAGTCCCGAAAGCATGACGATGCGACTTTGACTGGCCGGCTGGTCCAGGCTGACCAGTTGCGAGAACAGCAGCCACAGCAGGCCGAACAGGCATAGGGTCACGACGATGCCCGCCACCATCCAGGGCGGGGTACGAACTTCCAGGCTAGGCACGCGCAGGGTCATCGGCGGATATTATCGCGTCGGCACCGGCTTTTCGCCGCGATAATCGTAGAAACCACGGCCGACCTTGCGGCCCAACCAACCGGCCTCGACATATTTGACCAGGAGCGGGCACGGCCGGTACTTGCTGTCGGCCAGGCCTTCGTACAGCACGTTCATGACGGCGAGCACGGTATCGAGGCCGATGAAGTCGGCCAATTCCAGCGGTCCCATCGGGTGGTTGGCGCCCAGCTTCAGGCCGGTATCGATGGCGTCGACCGTGCCGACGCCTTCATACAGCGTATAGATCGCTTCGTTGATCATCGGGATCAGGATGCGATTGACGATAAAGGCCGGGAAATCCTCGGAATTGGCCGTGGTCTTGCCCAGGCTTTGCGCGAAGGCGACGGCGATGGCGTAGGTCTCGGAATCGGTGGCGATGCCACGGATGATCTCGACCAGCTTCATCACCGGCACCGGGTTCATGAAGTGCAGGCCGATGAACTTGCCCGGACGGTCGGTGGCCGCGGCCAGGCGCGTGATCGAGATCGAAGACGTGTTCGACGCCAGCAGCGCCTCGGGCTTCAGGTGCTCGCACACCGACTTGAAGATGGCGTTCTTGACGCTTTCGTTCTCGGTCGCCGCCTCGATGACGAGATCGCAGTCCTTCAGCTCCTGGACCGAGCCCGCCGGGGTCAGGCGGCTGACCGCGGCCTGGGCGGCCTCGGCGGTGATGGCTTCTTTTTCGACCAGGCGATTGAGGCCTTTTTCGATACGCGCGAACGCCTGTTTGACCGCGTCGGCCGACTGGTCGAACAGGATGACGGAATAGTTCGCCTGGGCGCAGACCTGGGCAATCCCCGCCCCCATCTGACCCGCGCCGATAATGCCTACGGATGTAATGGTCATGGAATTATCCTCGCGCGCGAATTTCAGGTCGATATAGGGATAAAGCGCGGGTTAGCCCGCAATGCAATGCATAATGCAAAGCATTATGCATTGCAGACCTCCCCAGCTTGGCTGGGGAGGACAGAAGGCGTTGGGCTTTTAGCCCAAAGCCGCCATCAGCGCCGGTATGGCCGTCTTGTAGTCCTCGACGAGGCCGAAGTCGGCGACGCCGAAGATCGGCGCTTCCGCATCCTTGTTGATGGCGACGATGACTTTCGAGTCCTTCATGCCGGCCAGGTGCTGGATGGCGCCCGAAATGCCGATGGCGATGTAGATGTCCGGCGCCACGACCTTGCCGGTCTGGCCGACCTGGTAGTCGTTGGGCGCATAGCCGGCGTCGACCGCGGCGCGCGAGGCGCCGACCGCCGCATGCAGCTTGTCGGCCAGCGGATCGAGCACGGCATTGAACTCGTCCTTGGAGCCCAAAGCACGGCCGCCCGAGACGACGACGCGCGCCCCGCCCAGTTCCGGACGGGCCGACACGACCTTTTCCTCGCCGATAAAGCGCGTCTTGCCGGAAGCGGCGGGCGCGGCGACGGTTTCGACCGAAGCCGAACCGCCCTCGGCGGCGACCGCCTTGAACGCCGTGGTGCGCACGGTCATGACCTTTTTGGCTTCCGACGTCTGCACGGTTTCCAGCGCATTGCCGGCATAGATCGGGCGCACGAAGGTCGAAGCGTCCACGACCTGGACGACGTCCGACAGCACCGAGACGTCGAGCAGGGCGGCGACGCGCGGCAGGGCGTTCTTGCCCGACGACGAGGCCGGGGCCAGGATGGCGTTATAGCCGACAGCCAGACCGACGATGAGGGCTGAGACATCCTCGGCGAGATCGGCCTTCAGATCGGCGGATTGCGACAGCAGGACTTTGCGCACACCGGCCACCTTGGCGGCCTGGTCGGCCACGGCTTGCACGCCATCGCCATAGACCAGCAGATCGATGTCGCCGCCGATGGCCTGGGCCGCGGCGATCGTCTTCAGCGTGGTGTCGCGCAGATGGGCGCCGTCATGATCGGCAATAACCAGATTTGTCATTTACAGCACTCCCGCGGACTTGAGCTTGGCGACCAGTTCAGCGGCATCGGCAACCTTGATGCCCGCCGAGCGCTTGGGCGGTTCGGACACCTTGACCACCTTCAAACGCGGCGCGACATCGACACCGTAATCGGCGACCGTCTTGGTCTCCAGCGGCTTCTTCTTGGCCTTCATGATATTGGGCAGCGAGGCATAACGCGGCTCGTTGAGGCGCAGATCCGTGGTGATTACCGCCGGCAGCTTGACGCCGATCGTTTGCAGGCCGCCGTCGACTTCACGCGTCACCTGGGCTTCGCCATTCTCGATGACCACCTTCGAGGCGAACGTCGCCTGCGGCCAGTCGAGCAGGGCGGCCAGCATCTGGCCGGTGGCGTTGTTGTCGCCGTCGATCGCCTGCTTGCCCATGATGATCAGGTCGGGCTTTTCAGCCTCCGCCACCGCCTTCAGCAGCTTGGCGACCGCCAGAGGCTCGACGTCGCTGTCGGATTGGATCAGGATGCCGCGGTCGGCGCCGATGGTCAGGGCCTGGACGATGGTGTCCTTGGCCTGCGCGGGCCCGATCGATACGGCGACGATCTCGGTCGCCACGCCCTTTTCCTTCAGGCGCGTCGCTTCTTCAACGGCGATTTCGTCGAACGGATTCATCGCCATCTTGACGTTGGCGAGATCGACCCCCGACTGGTCGGATTTGACGCGCGCCTTGACGTTGGCGTCGAGCACGCGCTTGACGGGAACCAGGATTTTCATAGGCAGTCACCCTGTTATTGCCGCGATGGCTAAATGGCAAAAGTTTCCGTTCGCGGAAACTTATTGCGTCGATAAATGCCGCGCGGTACGGTCAAAGTCAATATTGAAGGCGCGGTGTACTCAGATTTTCCGTTGCCGCCAAGTCAAGTTCGACGCATAACAGCCCAAGGTCACATATCCGGTTCGCATGCCCAGCAATTTCAACACATTCAAATACGCATTTCTCGGCACGGTGCTGCTGCTCGCCACCGCGCTCGCCGCCTATCAGTTCCTGTATGCCGTGCCGCAGAAGAAGTGCGAAGCGGCCGGCGACTGGTGGTCGTTCCGCTACCGGGAATGCGCCCATCCGATGCGGTTGGTCGATATCACCGGCCGCCACAAGACGGCCACCGCGGCTTCGAGCTCGGCCAGCCCGGCCGCGGCCGTTGCTCCAAATACCGTATCTGGCGCCTCAGCCTCCGCCGCCGGGCACCCATAGGACATCGCCCGTGCCTTGGGTGTTGGCGTAACGCGCCAGGACGAACAACAGGTCGGACAGGCGGTTCAGATACTTCATCGCCTCGGCATTGACCGTCTCAGCAGCATTGAGCGTCACCGCGTCGCGCTCCGCCCGGCGCACGATCGTCCGCGCCAGGTGCAGATGCGCCGAAAGCGCCGATCCCGCCGGCAGGATGAATGACTTCAGCGGCGGCATCGGGTCATTATAGCGGTCGAGCGCCGACTCCAGCGCCGTCACCTGCGGGCTGCGGATCCGGATCGGCGTCCAGGCGATGTCGTCCGACGGCGTCGCCAGGTCGGCGCCCAGGTCGAAGAGATCGTTCTGCACCTGCTGCAACACACAATCGAGTTCGGCGTCACCTGCGCTGTATAGTCGCACCACACCGAGCGCCGCATTTGCCTCATCGACACCGCCGATCGCCTGCAACCTTGCATTGTCTTTTCGCCGACGCTCGCCATCGGCCAGGCCCGTCGACCCGTCGTCGCCGGTCCGTGTATATATCCGGTTGAGTTTAACCATGACTGTTCGATCAATGACCGTGCTGGACGGCCCAGACCATCAGCATCAGCAGCACGATGGCGATCGCCTGGAATAAAATCCGCAGGCGCATCAGCTTGTTGGACCAGCGTTCGCGGAAATGTCCGCCGCGCACCAGCGAGAAGATGCCGATGCCGAGCACGACCAGCGTGGCGAACATGGCCAGGAGGACAAAGTAAAACAGCGTATGGCTCATGTATTCCTTTTTCGGCCTTTTATGGTGAAAAGTCGAGCCCCGAACGCGGTCATTTTTCTCGCGCCGCGCACACGAAAGACACCAATAAAGCGAGAACGGTGTTTTGCGCCCTGCCGCCAAAGGCACGTCAAGGCTGGGCCCGTTTACCATCGCAACGCAGATTTAACATTTGTACTCATTGAAAAGCCGCAAAGCGCGTACTAAGTAGGGGTACCCGGACCATAGGTTTCCCATAGGGAAACTTCTCCATATTTTTTCTCAGTGTGTGTTAGCGTAGATGTACAAGCCGAGTGAGCTTCAAGCTCTCATTATCCGCGAGGAACGCCCTTTGCCCGTCGGAAGCCGCGCCCAGTCCAAGGAACGGAACCGCCAGAAGATCCTCGACTCCGCCATGGCGCTCTTCCGCGAGCGCGGTTACGAAGCCGCGACGCTGCGCGACATCGCCCGTGCCGCCGGCCTGTCGACCGGCGCGCTGTTCGCCAACTTCAATGACAAGACGGAAATATTCCTCACCGTCATCGAAGAGGAAAACGCCCGTGTCATCCAGACCATGATCGATGCCCACGACCCCTCCCTGGGCTTGGTCGAACGTCTGCACAAGCAGTTGATCCGCGGCTTCGAAGCCGCCCGGGCCAACGCCCGGTTGATCCTGTCGGCCTTCGTCATGCGTTGGAGCCATAACGACGCCGGGTTGAGCGAAATGTCGCGCCTGTCGGACATGGTGCGTATCGCCCTGCTCGATACCCTGCGCGATGCCTTAAGCCGCGAAGAATTGCCCAAGGACGCCCGCATCGAATGCGCCGCGGAAATGCTGGAAGACTTGTGCTTCGCCAATCTGCGCCGCGCCTTCTCCGGCATTGAACGCCCCGAAGCGCTGGACATGGGCTCCATGTCGCGCGCCCTGCAGACCCAGATCGGCCTGATCATCGCCGGCTTGAAAACGACCTAGGGCCACCAGGGTCCAAGGACCCTGGACCCGAAACTGTAGCACTGAAGCCGGCATCAGGACGTTATACGTCAGGGTGCCGGCTTTTTGTTTAGCTCTTCCACTTCAGGGTCGCCGGCTTGACGGGATTGACGAAGGGGCGCTTTTCGGCGCGCGCCGAAAGCCATTCCTTTTTCAGCTGCTGATACCACTTGGCCTGGGTGTCGGCATCGTCGATCCACAACAGCGACGGATCGTACTTCAGCCCCTCGTTCTGCAAATTGACCATGTCGCCGTCCTGCTTGAGGAAGGCACGGGCGCCCTGGCGGAAGATCGGCGCGATCAGCCGGAACAGGCCGTGATCCGACCAGAAGATCTGCGTGATCCGCGTCTTTTTATCATCGACCGGCGTCAGGCAGGTCAGGCTCAGCACCTGGCGCTCGCCGATCGTGATATGCTCGTAGCGCAAGCCCGGTAAACGGAAGACAATTTCGGTCGCCGGCGCGCCGCCCAGCACCCGGTAGGCCCGTGAATTTGACGACGGCGCATGGCGCACCATGGCGAACCCCATGTCGCGCGGCTCGAACTTTTTCGTCTTTTCCAGCTGCTTCTTCGCCGACCGCCACCACCATTGCTGATGCACGTAAGGCCCGTGCGCCGGATCCATCAGCCCGACCACCGCATGGTCGATATGCGAGTCGAAATCCATGGTCTCGACGATCACCGGCTTGCCGCCGACGACGCCGGGCAGTTCCGGCGGCTCATGGTCCGGCCCGACCGGGCGGCGCACGTCACCGGTGATATAGATCCAGACAATCCCCTGCTGCTCACGCACCGCATAGCTGCGCACACGGAATTTGGCGACATCGACCGCCTGGTCCTGGGTCAATGACGGCACGTCGGTGCAAGCGCCGGACGTATCAAACGTCCAGCCGTGATAACAGCACTGCACCACGCAGGCCGAACCCTGCCGCAACATCTCGCCGGCCGACAAGGGGGCCGCACGATGCGGGCAGATGTCGCGCAAGCCATAGACCTTGCCGTCCAGATCGCGGCCCAGCAAGACCGGCTCGCCCAGGATGACGTAACGCTGCAGCGCGCCGGGCTTCAAGTCGTCCGAAAGGGCGGCAAACCACCAGCAATCGCGCAGAAACCCCTCGCCGAACGCGACCCGGGCGGAGACAGGAGATGAACTTTGATCGGGCATGAACGTCACGGCTGGCAAAGAAAGCTATGTAAGCATAGCCGCTTTGCCCTGCAAATGCGATTGGGTTTAGTGCGCGTAATCGTCGCGGGCCCTTCCTATGCCTCTCCTCCCCTGCGCAGCGGGGGAGGTGGCGCGGGAGCGAGTGCGCAGCGCGAAGCCCCGTGACGGAGGGGGCCCGCGCCAGCCTATTTTTGTCCCGCCGCGAACTTGCCGAGCGCTTCCAGGAACGCCCGGTTTTCCTCATCCTTGCCGATCGTGATGCGCAAACACTGCGGCAGGCCGTAATTGGCGACATGACGGATGATGATCCCCTGCCCCATCAGGAACTGGTTGGCGCGCGCCGCTTCGTCTGCGTCCTTGAAGTGGATCAGCACGAAATTGCCGATCGACTTGTTGACCGTGAAACCCAGCGCGCGGATCTCCTGCACCAAACGCGGATGCCAGCTCAGGATCTGGTTGCGCGAGGCTTCGATGTGGACCTGGTCACTAAGCGCCGCCACCGCGGCATATTGCGCCGGCAGGTTGACGTTGAACGGCAACCGGACACGATCCAGCGCCTCGATCACCGGCAGCGGACAATAGCCGAAGCCGACGCGCAAACCCGCCAGGCCGTGGATCTTGGAAAAGGTCCGCGTGACGATGACATTGTCCGACGCCTTGGCCAGCGGAAAGGCCGTCGCCCAGGTCGGCTCATCGACGAATTCGGCATAGGCCTCGTCGACGACCAGCAGGATCGAGGGATCGAGCCGCGCGCGCAGGTCGGTGATTTCCTCCGGCGTATTCCACGTCCCCGTCGGATTGGCGGGGTTGGAGATGTAGACGATCTTGGTGCGGTCATCGACCAGCTCGAACAGACGATCGATATTGACGCGGAAATCGACCTCTTCCGCCAGCTTGACCTCGGCCTGGCAGGCCAGGGCGCTGATGCGGTAGGCAAGAAAGCCATGCTCGCCGGTGACGATATTGTCGCCGGCCTCGAGATAGACCTGGTTCAGCAGGGCGAAGACCTCGTCCGAGCCATTGCCGAAGACCAGGCGTTCGGGTTCCAGGCCGTGAAAGGCGGCAACCGCTTCGCGCAGCGGACCGGCGTGACCGTCGGGATAGCGGAACAGCTTCTTTTGCGCCTCGACAAAGGCCTCGGCGGCGCGGACCGAACAGCCCAGCGCGTTCTCGTTGGACGACAGCTTGATCGGCTCGGCGACGCCCTCGATCTTCGACTTGCCGCCGATATAGGGGGCGATGTCGAGGATACCGGTTTTGGGTTGGGGCTTTTGGCTATCGGGCATGGCGCACACTCACGGCTCTTTTTCGCCGGAGCTTTAGCCGTTTAAAATACGGGCGACAAATGAATTACGGGAAAGAATGGCATCAGCGTAGCTGAGCTGTCAGATCCTTGGCGCCGAACCGATCACACCGGACAAAGAGCCAAGCGCTCCGCCCAGCCGCTCGTCGTTTTCCTGCACATAGCCGATGATCGAAAACAGCTTCAGGCCCTGGGCCGAGCACAGCCATTCCGCCGCCAGGCCGCGATGGCTGAGCGTCTCGATCAGCTTGTTCTCGCTGGCCCCGGCATCCGACACCCAGAAGGTAACGTCGTCGCCGGTCGGCTCGGGTTGGATGGCGGCGCAGGCCAGGGCATGCGGCCGCGCCTGGCCCAGTTCCGGCAGGGCGGCGATGACGCGCACGCTGCGTTCGGCCAGCAGGCGCGCCCACCAGGCGCCGCCGCGCGGATCGAGACCCAGCACGGCGATATGGCGCGGATCGCGCGCCGCGGCGATAGCGGCGGTGGCGTCGGCGACATAGCCGTAGGACGGCGCGAACCCAAAGCGTTCACGCGCCCAGACCAGCACTTCCTGAGAGTGCTCGCCGGCGCTGAGATTCAAATGCAGGCCGCCTTTCGCCTCGCCTTGAATACGCAGGTTTTCCGAGATCAGCTCGCGCCAGATGCGCACGATGACGTCCTTCGACGCGGCCTGGCGCGGCGTGGCAATCAACTTGCGCAGCAGCATGGCCTCGCGATCCGGCCGCAACAATGATCCGCTGGTATCAGCGTTTTCAGTATTTTGGGCCCGTGCCTTGGCCTCGCCGATTTCGCGGCCGAGCGCGGCGCGGGCGTCGACCAGGCGCAAGAGCTCGCTATCGAGCGCATCGATCTCGACGCGCAGCTGGGCCAGGGTTCGGTGGGTCGGGGAGGTACTCAAGGCAGGGCTCGGCTACAGGTGTAAAACACCAGCCTAGGCTCGCAACACGTTTACCGCAAGTCTAGAATCCACACGCCCAGATAACTTCCAGTATATCTGAATGCTACGGCAATATAGGCGCATTTGAAACTTTCAGGAAGCCGATATAGGCGCCGCCGTTCTTGAAGTCGAACGCGAACTTTTGCGAACCGCCGGTCGACAGGGTCATGTCGAGCAGCGGCTTGGCCAGGGCCAGGTTTTCCGGCGAGATCAGCCGCGCCGCCGCCAGGGCCTCGACCGGTTTGTAGGTCCCCGACAGTTCCAGATTGAGATGGCCGGCGAGGCGCGCATTGGCGTCCGCCGTCAAGCTTGGGCTGGTCGCCTCGAGCGACAGGTCGCCGGCCTTCAGCAACATATGCAGCCCGTTGACCTGGCCGCCGGCGGCGGTCCAGGCGCTAAGCCCCGTCGACAGGTCACCCTTGAAGGCCGAGGAATGGCTCAGCGTGCCTTCGGCATGCAGGGTCAAAGGCTGGCCGGGGCTTAGGTCATTGGTCATGCTGCCGGCCTCGCCGCGGGCGCCGTCGACGCGCAGCAGCCAGTCGGCCGCGTCGGCCTGGGTGGCGTTGGGACGGGTATAGGCTTCGAAGACGTCGGCATGGCTGAAAACGAAGGGATGGCTGGGGTCCGACGGCGTCAGCACCAGGTCCGTGCCCTGGAACGAGATGTTCTGGATCGGCTTGTCCAGATGCGACACGCTGGCGCGCAAGGCCGAACCGGTGACGGCGATCTTGCCGAGATCCACACCGCCCGGATGGCCGCGGAACAGGGTCAGGCCCTGGGGCGCCACCATCACCCACTTGGCCAGGGCATAGGCATTGGCCTCGGCGACGATTTCCGGGGCGGTAAAGCCCTTGCCCGACGGGGACACGATGGTGACGTGCTTCAGGTCGACATACATGCGGTAGGGATAGCCGGTCACCGCGAACGGATCGATCGAGGCCTGGTAGCCGGCGGTAATCAGGGTCTTTTGCTCACCCAGCAAGCGCTTTTGCACCTGGTCGGCTGTGTAGAACCAGTAACCGCTCCACAGGCCGAACGCGACGGCCACCAGCAGCGCCGGCGCGACGACGCCGATACGCGCGGTCTTTTTGACGGGCTTGGGAGGCAGGGTCAGGGACGCGTCTTCGGTGCTCACTTCAGCCTCCTCGAAAGGTTAACGGCGGCATAGCACGGGTTGCCGGGTTTAGGAAAGCGAGATGCAAGAAGTGACGTAACGCTCTCCTAAACCCTCTCCCCGTGAAAACGGGGAGAGGACGGCGGGCAAGCCCGCAAGGGCGCAGGCCGCCGGGTGAGGGGCCAATGCGGCAGCCGCTTTAGCCCCTCACCCGATCGCCCGCGCTTCGCTCGGCTCTCGTCCTCTCCCCGTTTCTCGGGGAGAGGGTTTATTGCGGCGCATCGGGCTTATTAGGTGACTGCAGTTCCACCGGATACAGGAAGCGCTCGATCGAGACGATGGCTTCCGCAAGCGTACAGCGTTGCAGCAGCACCCCCTCCGGCAGGCTGGAAAACAATCGCGTCGGCGCCGCGGAATCGAGCATCACAAACACGCCACGGTCGTCCTTGCGCCGGATCAACCGCCCGAACGCCTGGGCCAGCCGCCCGCGCGCCAGGGCGTCGTCATAGAGCTTTTGCCCGAAATGCGCCCGCCGCGCCCGGTGCAGGGTATCTGGCCTCGGCCACGGCACGCGATCGAACGCGATCAGCCGCAGCGCCTGGCCCGGCACGTCGACGCCGTCGCGCACGGCGTCCGTGCCGAGCAGACAGGAGTGATGCTCGGCGCGAAAGACGCTGATCAGGTCCGACACATCGAGCGGATCGACGTGCTGGGCATAGAGCGGCAAGCCGGTCTCGGCAAGGGGCCGGGCGATCAGGTCGTAGACGGCGCGCAGGCGGCGAATGGCGGTGAACAGGCCGAGACCGCCGCCCTGCGCCGCGATAAACAGGGCCTGCATGGCCGCCGCCACGGCGCGCGGATCGTCGCGGCCGACATCGGTGACGACGAACAGGCGCGCCTGGGCGGCGTAGTCGAAGGGCGACAGGATGCGCTCGGCCTTGGCGCCCATGACCAGATGATTGGCGCCGGTGCGTTGCCGCGCCAGGGCGAAGATGTCCTTGGGGTCGGCCTCGTCGCCCGGTTGGCGCGCCACTGTATCGCGCGCTCCGTCCGACAGCGTCGCCGAGGCGATCAGCACGCCGTGCGCCGGCTTGAGCACGAACTCGGCCAGCGGCAGGGACGGATCGACATAGTGCCGGTTCAACGACACGTCGACGACGCGGCCGCGATGCAGCTCGGTCGAGAACCAGTCCACCGTCTGCACCTTGTTGGCGTCGTCAACGATGTCTTCGCCCACCTCGGCCAATTGCTGCAGCAGCGACCGCCAGGCCGGCAGCAGCATGCGCGCCCGCCGCTCCAACCCGCGCAACGCGCCTTCCAGCCGGTTGCGGTCGTAGGATTCAAGCTCGGCCGAGGTATCATTGAGCATGTCCTCCAGCGCGCGCACCAGGGCCAGCATCGGCGCCTCGACCGTGCCGAGCGCGCGAGCCGCCAGCTTCGCCGCATCGGCCACGGCGTCGAGACAGGGATGCGCCTCGCATTCCCCGCCCTGGTCCTCGACCGGGCGGACGCGCGCGTTGCTGTCCGATTGGCGCAGCTCGATCTGGGCCAGGGCGGCGACCAGGAGCGTCTCGATCGGCCCGATCGGATCGATACCGCCGCCGTTTTGCGTCCGGATACTGATACGTTGCGAAAAACCGTCGCCCGGCAGAACTAAAGCGGCGCGGATCAGCTCGTCCATCGCTGTCTTGGCGGGCTGGTTGCCGGTGACCAGGTCACCCAACCGCTTTTCGACCCCGCGCCCGCGCCGCGACCGGCCTTCATTGCCGCGGATCCAGCGGCGCAGTTCGAAAGCTTCCAACCCCGACAGACGTGTCGCGAAGGCGCTGTCGGCGGCTTCGAAGACATGGTGGCCTTCGTCGAAGACCAGGCGCGACAGGGCCGGCGTTATGGCCTCGTCCTCCTGCATGTCCTCGCCGTTCAGCTCGGCCCCCCTCATCTTGCTATCACCTTGGGCGCGGGACCGGTCGCGCAGATCGTAGGCCGCCTGGGCCATCACCAGGGCGTGGTTGGCGATGACCAGCGAAGCGGATTTCGCCTTGCGCACCGACTTTTCGATGAAGCAGACGCGAAAGTGCGGGCACGCCGCATAGGTGCACTCCCCGCGCCGGTCGACCAAGGCGCCGGGGCTCAGCGTCTGGAACACCGCCGCCGGCGCCGTCGGCGGCAAGAGCGACGGCAGCCAGGTCGGAAAGTCGCCGCTCAATATATCGCCGTCCTTGGTATAGAGCACCCAGCGCGCGATCAGGATGGCCATGATCGCCTCGGGCCCGCCCTGGGCGCCGCCCAGCCGTTCCTGGAAGTTCAGCAGGCAAAGATAGTTCTCGCGCCCCTTGCGCACCACGACCTTCTCGGCGCGCTCGGCGGCCCGGTCGAACAGGGATTTGGTGTCGTTATAGATCTGCTTTTGCAGCGCCTTGGTATAGGTCGATACCCAGACCTGGCCCTGGGCCTTGGCCGCCCAGGCCTGGGCCGGCGCGAGATAGCCCAGCGTCTTGCCGACGCCCGTACCGGCTTCGACCAGCCACATGTGCGGCTGGTCCTTCATCCATTTGGGCGCGAAGATCTCGCGCGCCTTCAGGGCGAATTCGACCTGTTCGGGGCGACGTTCATCGAGCCCGGCGCGCGTCAGCGCCTGGCTGAGGGTTTGCGTCACCTCGTCATCGCTGAGCGAAACGGCGCGGGCCTGGCCCTCGGGCGGCTGGTCTTCCCACTCTTCCAGCAGCGACCACACCTCCAGCGCCGGCGGCGCGACGTAATCGGCCGGCATCTGCGTCCGGTCGAGCACCGCCTGGACCAGCTCCGCCCAGGCCCAGCCATGCCGCGCCATGGCCTTGACCCCCGATTGGGCGGCCAGGCGAAAACCGAGATCGGCGGTGCGCAGGGTCTCGCACAGGTCGCCGATGGCGGCGAGCAGAATGCGGGCCTGGTCGAGCGACGTATAGGGTTCGTCATAGCCGCAAGCCAGGGCCAGGCCGGCGGCCGACGGGGCGCAAAACTGCGCCGGGCGAATGAAGGCGAACAGCTCCAGCACGTCGAAATGGGCCGCCTCGCGGTGCTGGCGGCCGGCGAACAGGCGATTGCGGACCAGGGCGGCATTGGCGACGACCAGCGGCTCGCGGCCCCACGCCTCGCGCAATTCTCCGATCGACACGATGCGATCGTCAAGCGCCGAGGCCACCATGGAAAACCCCAGCGCCTTGGCGGGCACGTGGCTGCGCCACCACGACTGTGCTGTGGGATCAAGCGATACGGTTTCGGGCTGGGTCACGCCACGACCATAGGTCGGTTTGCCCCACCTGTCAGCCGATTTTTGTTAACGATAATCAGTCCTCCCCGACTTGCTCGGGGAGGGGGACCGCGCGCCTTCTTCAGGCACGTGGTGGAGGGGTTTCTTGCTTTCCCGACCTAACCGTTCGACTTCGAGGCCGAACCGTCCTGGGCCGTGGCCGGCGACAGGTCCGAGTTATCGGTGATCGGCTGGAAGCTTTCGACCTCGTCGTGGACCTTGGCGATCTGGGCGTCGGTCAGTTGCGCCTTCAATCCGGACGCTGTCTGGGCCGCCTGCTTGTCGCCAAGCTTGGCCGCGATCATCATCCACTCATAGGCTTCGGTCGGATTGACCGGCACGCCCTCGCCCTTCATGTACAGGGCGCCGAGGTTGAAGGCGCTGTCGACCGCGCCGCGCTTGGCGGCGCGACGCAGCCATACCGCCGTCAGCGACGGATCACGGGCGACGCCGCTGCCTTCGTAATACATCATCGCCAGGCGATTCATGGCCAGGGCCAGGCCGCCTTCGGCCGCCTTCTTGGTCCAGTCGAAGGCCGCGTCCTTGTCCGCCGGCATCAGGCCGTTCGGATCGTCGTACAGCATGCCGAGCTTTTCCTGAGCCGGGGCGTAGCCTTGCTGGGCGACCATCTTCAGGCGGTCGACGGCGCCCGGCGACTTGGCTTCGAGCAGCTTCAGCGATTCCAGGTATTCCGCATTCAGCCCACCCTGGCTCGCCGCTTCCGGCGTCAGCACCGCGGCGGCGACCGGCGTCGTCTCGACGGGCGCCTTGGCCGGACGGTCCTTCATGGCGTCATGCGCCAGCCAGCCAAAACCGGCCAGGACCGCGACCCCGCCGACGGCGACAACCGACGCCTTGACGGCTTGGCCGAGCGTGGTGCCGGCGGCCGCATCACGGCCGCGGGCCGGCGCGTCGCCACGCGCCCGGCTGGGCGCCGACTTCAGTCCGCCCAACGCCTTGGCCGGCCGGCGGGCTTCGGTCTCGATCATGCTGGCGCGGACGGCGGCGCGGGCCGCCGCCAAGGCGTCGCGCGTCGAATTGGATACGCCCGGCTCGTCTTCCTCGAAGCGCATATCCCGCGGGCGCGCCGGCGCGCCGAAGTCGTCGTCCATGGCGTGGCGGCGAACCTGGGTCGGTGTCTTGCGCGCCGCCTCGACCTCGGCGAACGGATCGGCGTCGTCGATATCTTCGGCCGCATGGGCGGCATGCGCCGCTTCGAGTTCAGCCTCGAGGCCATCGTCCTCGAACGGATCGAATTCGGGCTTGAAGCCGGCATCGGCAAAGGCCGGCTGCAGGACATGCGTACCCAGGTCGAGGGCATCCTCGTCCTCGGTGATCACCGGCTCGTCGCTGTCGAAGCGGCCGCCCAGGCGTGAAAAATCGACCGTCTCGAGATCTTCCTCGGCCTCGGGCTCAGGTGCGGCATAAGGACCGGCGGCAAACGGATTGGGGCCGAACGGATTAGACGCGGTGTTGGCTTCGGCCTGGGCGCGCCCAGCGCGCGGCGCGACCTCGGACAGCAGGGTCGTCTGGACGTGGGCCAGCCGTGAATCGATGCGCGAGCGGGTCTCTTCGAGCAGCTTTTGCGTGCGCTCTTCGCTTTGGCGGATGCGCGATTCCAGGTCGGCGCGACCATGGCGCTGGGTCTGCTCGATCTGCTCGCCGATGCCGCCCAAGATGGTCGTCGTGCGGCGTTCCGACTCGGCAACCTTGACCGACAGGCGTTCGGAAATACGGGCGATCTCGTTGCCGAGACGCTCCAGCGCCTGGGCGTGGCTGCTCTCGGCGCGGCCGAAGCGCGCCTCGATGCCGCCGCTGATCTTGCCGATCTCCTGGCCCATGCGGGTGATGCCGTCGGAATTGGCGTCCTCGACCTCGCCGATGCGACGGGTCAGGGTGTCGGCGACGCGCACGACGTCCAGGCCCATGCGCTCGATGGCCAGGGCCTGGCGCTTTTCCGACTGCTCGATGTTCATATTGATCGCCGCCAAGGCGCGATCGAGCGAGCTGTCCGACTGATGCTGGACGGTATTGAGGATTTCGGCGCGCGAGTCTTCCAGCTTGCGCTGCAACTCGGCGGCCAGCGACTTCAGCGAGGCGACCGATTGCGGATCGGTGACATCGCCGCGCTCTTCCATGCGGTTGATGCGGCCGTCAAGCTGGGTAAAGGCCTGCTCCAAGGTGCGCAAGGCGCCGGTCGTCTGGGCCTCGGCAGCCTCCAGGCGCTGCGCCAGCTGGGCGACGACCTTGTCGATCAGGCCCTGCGCGGCGCGCTCCGGATCGCGGCCTTCGAGCTGGGCCAGGCGATGCGACACGCCCAGCATGTCGTCGCGCATGGTCTTGATCGAATCGCGCGTGCGGGCGTCGCCCTCGTAAAGCTGGTTGGCCAGCTTGCCGAGTGCGCCCTCAACGGCGCGGACGGTTTCCTGGGCCTGGGGCGAAGCCGCCTGGCGCTCGACGCGCTCGATCCGCTCGCGCTCTTCGCGCAGATGGCCGGACAGGCCCTCCAGGCGCTCGGCCTGGGCGTCGATCAGCCGTTCGGCCTGGTCCAGGCGCTCGGCGATCGGCGTCTGGGCCTCGGCGTGGCGGCTCAGGATTTCAAAGGCTTCGGTTTGCTCGTCCAGTCGGCCCTGCGTCTCGGCCTGGGCGGCTTCGGAGCGCTCCAGGCGCGTCAGCAGCGATTCGACGGCGTGCGATACGCCGCGCACGGCGCCGGCCGAACGCGTTTCCGACTGCTCGATACGCGAGCCGAGGTTTTCCAGGGCGCGGGCGACGCGCGCCATCTCATTGCCCTCGGGCTCGTAGCCGTCATCATAGCGCGGGCGCTCTTCGCGAGCGGGACGCTCATCGAAGATGGAGCGGCGGCGCAGGTCACGCGACGCCATGGCGCCGCTCGAAAACGGCGCGGCGCGGCGCGTTTCAGCAGGGCGGGACTCAAATGCCCGCTGCGGTTCCTCGCGATAGGCGCGCGGCGCCGGACGCGTCAGTTCGTAAGGCTCTTCGTCGTCATAGGCCGGCGCCGGCGCGGCACGGCGCGGTTCATAGCGGGCCTCGGGAATACGCGAATCTTGACGCGACTCAGGTGCACGGGCTTCGGCTTGACGGTACTCGGACTCTTCCTGCTCGCGGGCGCGTTCACGGGAAATCAGGGCGCCAACGTCTTCGCCCTTGAGAATCATCTGGTTGAGCCATTCGCCCAGCGTCAAACCCGACCGACGCGCCAAATCCTTGGCCACTTCGCGAGCCTTGGCGTCGATGCCTTTTACGCTCCACGGCGCGTTTGCACTCATCCGATTCCCCTGCCCGAAATCTCAGGCTTTTGGCGGTGTGTCCTGGCAGCCGTTTTGGCTGCCGTCGGCTGATATTCAGTCGCCGCCGTTCTCAGCTGACAGGGGAATGACCCCAAAGAGAACGCGCTTAAACTGATCCGCTGCGAGCGACAACCACAGCCGGCCCAATACCGGGCCGGCAATGATGGTTCTCCACATGGTTAAAAAAGCGTAAACCGCATTATGTTGGGTGTAAACCCATTGCGACACGCTATATCTAGGGGCAGCACATTCTTCTGTGGAAATATTGGATGCTCCGGTCGCGGAGCAGGCGAAACGGCCCATGCCCTCGCTTTTTAGGCGGGATTTGCCGTTGCCAAAGTCGCACGAGCACCTGATATAGGCGCGATGACGATGGACCTTCCGCTTACAGCGATTCTCACGATTGTCTTCGCGCTTTTCGCGGCCGGCAGCGGCTATATGGGCGCGCGCGCACCCGACCCGCGGCGCGGGCCGCGCATGCTGCCGTGGCGCTTTATGATGCTGCTCGGCGTGCTGGCTGTCATGCTACTGGCCGTGCACCTGCTGACCCTGCTCGGCCTGAAGCACGACCAGCCGATGCGGTTTTAGGGCGAGGTTACAGGTTGCTCCTTTTTCGCCCGGCCCGTTTACGGGGAGAGCGAAGGAGAGATGACCGACGCACTTAAGCTAGCCGGCGAAGCACCAAGCCAGGATCGCCTTCTGGGCATGAATGCGGTTTTCCGCCTCGTCCCAGACCACCGACTGCGGCCCGTCGATGACCTCATCGGTCACCTCTTCGCCGCGGTGCGCCGGCAGGCAATGCAGGAACAGGGCGTCCGCATTGGCGACCTTCATCAGCTCGGCATTGACCTGATAGGGCGTCAGAGCCTCCAGGCGCTCGTCGTGATCCAGGTCGCCCATCGACACCCAGGTGTCGGTGAGAACGACATCGGCGCCTTGCACGGCTTCGATGGGGTCCTGGGTGACGGCCACGCGGGCGCGCGATTCCGACGCGAAGACCATGGCCTCCATCGACGGCTTGTAGGCGGCAGGACACGCGATATTCAGCGCGAAGCCGAAGCGGGCCGCCGCGTGGATAAAGCTGTTGCACATGTTGTTGCCGTCGCCGACCCAGGCCAGGGTCTTGCCGGTAACGACGCCGCGGTGTTCCTCGATCGTCTGGATATCGGCCAGAAGCTGGCACGGATGGCTGAAATTGGTCAGCCCGTTGATCACCGGCACGCTGGCGGCCGCGGCCAAACGCAGCACGTCGTCGTGGCGGTTGGCGCGGATCATGATGGCGTCGACCATGCGCGACAGCACCTTGGCCGTGTCCTCGATCGTCTCGCCGCGACCGATCTGCATGTCGGTGGCGGTCGAGATGATCACCGAACCGCCGAGCTGGCGCATCGCCGCGTCGAACGAAAAGCGCGTCCGCGTCGAGTTCTTCTCGAAGATCATGGCCAGCGTCCGGCCGGCGGCCGGGGCATCGGCATCCGCACGGCCCTTCGGCCAACCGGCGCGCGCTTTCTTGCGGGCATGGGCGTCATCGACGATGGCGCGCAACTCGGCCGAGGTCAGGTCGCAAATATCCAGGAAATGACGCGTGGGTGAGGAAGATTGGGCCACTACGCGCCTTCCTTTTTTACGTTTTCTGGCATTTTCATGGCTTCGCGCGTCGCGGCAAAGGCCTTTTCCAAAAGACCCAGCGCTTCGCGCGCCTCGGCTTCGGTGAGGTTGAGCGGCGGCAGCATGCGCACGCAATTGTCCGAGCCGCCGGCGATCAGCAGGCCCTGGTCGCGCGCGGTCGTCATCATGTCGCGGTTATTGACCTTCAGCTTGATGCCGACCAGCAGGCCGCGGCCGCGCACCTCGTCGATCATGTCGGGCCAGGTCTGCTTCAGGCCCTCCAGCTGCTGGCGCAGGTAGCCCGAGACCTTTTGCACATTGTCCAAAAGCTCGGGGCTGTTGATGGCGCCGAAGGCTGCCAGGCCTACGGCCATGGCCAGCGGATTGCCGCCGAACGTGGTGCCGTGGGTGCCGAACACCATGCCGGCGGCCGCTTCGCGTGTGGCGAGGCAAGCGCCGATCGGGAAGCCGCCGCCCAGCGCCTTGGCGATGCACATGACGTCGGGCGTGACGCCGGAATATTCATAGGCCCACAGCTTGCCGGTCCGGCCCATGCCGCACTGGATTTCGTCGAAGATCAGCAGCAGGCCGTTGGCGTCGGCGAGATCGCGCAGGGTTTGCAGCTCGGCGTCCGTCAGCGCGCGCGCGCCGCCCTCGCCCTGCACCGGCTCGACCAGGATGGCGGCGGCGGTGGGCGCTTCGGCCGCGGCGCGGATGGCGTCAGGGTCGTCGAGCGAGACATTGACGAAGCCCGGCAGGCGCGGCCCGAAGCCGGCCAGGTAGGGCTCATAGCCGCCGGCGGTTACCGCGGCGTAGGAGCGGCCGTGGAAGGCGCCGGCGAAGCTGATGATGTCGACGCGCTCTTCATGGCCGCGCGAGGCGTGGTATTTGCGCGTCAGCTTCAGTGCACACTCGACCGCCTCGGTGCCGGAATTGGTGAAGAAGACCTGCTCGGCGAAGGACGCGGCGCACAGCTTCTCGGCCAGGACCTCCTGGTCCGGGATGCGATAGATGTTGGAGACGTGCCAGAGCTTTTGCGCCTGCTTGGTCAAGGCCTCGACCAGCACCGGCGCGGCATGGCCCAGGCCATTGGTGGCGATGCCCTGGACGAAGTCGAGATAGGATCGGCCCGCTCGGTCATACAGTCGCACGCCTTCGCCGCGTTCCACTTCAACCGGAGCCCGGTTGTAGACGCCCATTAGGTGATCACTCGACTGCTGGCTCATGGCCTCCTCCAAAAGAGAAAATCCCCCTCGGCCCATGCCGAAGAGGATTAACCTAAGTTGCGCGCCGTATGGGGGAAAAGCCCCACCCTGTCAATCATCTTGCGAGGGGTTTTACTGAACCCGGTCGACGGTAAAACCGTCGGCCTTAAGGTGCGCCACAATGCCATCGGGTCCGATCAGGTGACCGGCGCCGACGACGATCAAGCTTGTGCCCTTCGCCCGGGCCATGTCCTCGATGCGCGGCTCCCAGCTGACGTTGCGATCGACCAGGACGCGCTTGTACAGGACAGGATAATCGGCCTTCATCTCGGTGACCGCATCCTTGACCAGGGCCGGTTCGTCGCCGTGCAGCCAGGCCTTGGCCAGATCCGCCATCTTGGCCGGGCCATCGTCGTCGTCCTGCAGGGTTTCCTTCAGCAGGCTCAGCCCGTCATCGTCGCCGGCATGGGCCAATATGCCCATCTGCAGGTCCATGGTTTCGAAACCTTGGACGTCTTTTCCGGCCGCCAGCGCCTTGTGATAGAGAGTCAGGTCGACACCCTGGCCGCCGTCGAAGCCGTCATCGGCCAGTTCCTTGTCGGCCAGGACGATGGCGACCGCCCATGGCTTGAAGGCCTGGACCTGGCCGAGGCTCATGCCGTGCCGCGTCAGGGCGTCCGTCAGGCGCTTCGCCGTCGCGGCATCGAGGTGCTGTGACAGTTCCGGTGCAGCGTAAAAGCCGTATTTGCGAAAGGCCTGCAAGGCCAGCGCCTGGTCGTCGAAGCCGGTCAGCTCGAACCAGACATGATCGGCGGCGGCCAGCGCGTTGTCGATACGGCCGTCTTCCCAGTGCGCACCCGGCTGCAGCAGATGAAAGCTGCCCAGCAGATAGAGCGTGCCTTGCGGACCGTGGACGACCCACATCAGCGGATGGCCGGCCTCAGCGGCAGGGGCCGGTTGCGGTGTGGTTTCCGCCTGGCTCGACAGGGGCAGCAGCAAGGCAGCGCCCAGTGCGATACCGGCCGCTTTAATCACCAAATTCTTGATCACGAGGGACCCCTACAACGAGAATATGTCTTCGATCGCCTGTTCGAACAGGCCGGCGATCCGAAACGCCAAAGGCAGGGACGGATCGTATTTCTCCGTCTCGATAGCATTGATCGTCTGCCGCGACACGCCCAACCGTTCGGCCAGATCGGCTTGCGACCAATTGCGTTCGGCGCGCAACACCTTGATGCGGTTCTTCACCGGCCGCCCCTCATCTATATTTGCTCCAGGCGACGATCTGGCCGATGACCACGCCGATGGCGAAGGGCGCCATGCCGACGATGCGGCCGACGGCATAGCCGTCCTCGGCATCGTCGAGATGCGACAACATGGCGTGATAGGCCGCCGGAAAGACCATCTCCAGGACACTGATCAGCACGAACCCCAAGGCCCCGATAAGCAGGCCGGTCTGGGCGGCCATGCGCTTCTTGGCCACCGAGAACTCGTCCGCCTGGGCGTGCTTGATCCGGCGCACATAGAGGATCAGGCCGATCACCACCGGTACGGCCAGCAGGTCGATGGCGATACCTTCGACCGGAAAATGGGACATGTGCGCCCAATGGAAATTGAAACCGCCCAAAAGGCCCCCGCCCAGCATGGCCGCGGCCATGGCGGCATAGAGCAAGCCCCGCTTCTCGTTCATATGCGCCTCCTTCTCAATGACAAGCGTCCTTTACATGCCGGACATCCTAATGTCAAGCATACTTGTCATATTGTCGCGAACCATTGACATATTGACCTTTGGGAAACCTTGTTTGGTTATGGCGTCTTAACACCGATTAAGAATTCGGAAATCCTTTGCATTCAGCAGCTTGACTGGCCCGCCTCTTGCATTGGCGTCGAATGCGACACTCCGCTGTTTCAGAAAGCGCCCCCATGCTGAACTGCACGCTCATCAAAGCCCAGGACCTCACCGCCCCGGATGAAGCCCTATGGCGCGAAATGACACAGGCGACGCCCGCCTTCGCCTCGCCCTTGCTGTCCCCCGAATTCACCCGCGCCGTCGCCGCTGTGCGGCCCGACACCCATATCGCCATCTTTCGCGAGCATGGCCGCATCATCGGCTTCCTGCCGCACCACCGCCGCCCGGGCGGCCTCGGCCGGCCGGCCGGCGCGCCTTTTGCCGACTATAGCGCCCTGATCACCTTTCCCGGCACCGACCTGTGCGGCGAGACCGCGCTCAAGGCGGCGGGCCTGCGCGCCTTCCAGGCCATCGGCCTGATCGACCCGCACGGCGTGTTCGGCGCCAATTGCGAGGATATCCGCGGCGAGGTCGAGGAGGCCTACGGCATCGACCTGACGTTCGACGAGACCACCAACAACGTCAACAAGAAGCTGAGCAAGAACATCAATCGCCTGCGCCGCCACGCCGCGGAAGCCCTGGGCGAGGTCCGCGTCGTCGCCGACGACCGCGATCCGGCCCATTTTGCCCGCGCGCTTCAGCTCAAGCAGGACCAGGTGCGCGACAACGGTCTGCACGACTTCCTGGCGGCGCCGTGGGTGCAGAAATTCCTCACCGGCCTGTTCGAGGCGCCGCGCGATGGCCTGCACGGCTATTTGGTGACCCTGATGGCCGGCGATACGCCGTTGCTGTTTCACTTCGGCGTCCGTCTCGGCGACCGCGCCCATCCCTGGGTGTCGAGCTTCGAACCCGCCCAGGCGACCTATTCGCCCGGCCAGATCTTCCTGCAGGACTGCCAGGCGGCATTAAAGGCCGACGGCGTCGCCTATTACGACCTGTCGACCGGCCAGTCGCACTACAAGAACGCCTTCTGCAACACCCACTTCCCGGTGACCCACGCCCGCCTCTACGGCGCCCATGCCCGCCTCGACGCGCGCCTGTCGCATGCCGGCAGCCGCGCCCAGCAGGCCTTGGGCAAGCCGGGCCAAGCCCTGGCCCGCCTCAACCGCCGCATGGACCAGATCGCCTGTCTCGAACTGGACACGTTGAGCCGGCTGAAGGGGGTCGCCTACGCCTTCACCAACGCTTCGAAACGTTTGCGGACCGCCGACCATGGCTGATGACACCACATTTATTTATTCTTCTTCGGCTAAAACGGCCCATATGGGGCTGAAAGCCAAATCCTCGACGCGCGTCAGCGTCATTATCCCGACCTTCCGCCGCGCCGAAGGCCTGGGCCGCGCCCTGGCGTCGGTCGCAGCCCAAACCGGTGTGACCGCGTACAGCGTCGACATCATCGTCTGCGACAATTCGCCCGAAGCCTCGGCCCGCGACCAGGTCATCGCCTTTGGCGTCTCCTCGCCCCTGACGGTGACCTTCGTGCACGAACCCAATCCCGGCGTCGCCAATGCCCGCAACAGCGCGGTGGCCGCCTGCTTCGCCGACTTCATCGCCTTTCTCGACGACGACGAAGAGGCGCCGCAGGACTGGCTGAAGACGTTGCTGGCCACCCAGGCGGCCTTCCAGGCCGATGTCGTCTTCGGTCCGGTGACCGCACGGCTGAATACACCGGCCGCCAGCCGCTTCGACGCCTATTTCAACACCTTCTTCTCGCGTCGCGGCGCTGGCGCCGACGCGCGCCTCGACTGCTATTACGGCTGCGGCAACAGTCTCATACGCTGCGCGGCCATGCCGGCCCACGAACCCTTCTCGGTCGTGCAGAACAATATGGGCGGCGAGGATGACCAGTTGTTCAACGGCTTGCTGAAGCAGGGCGCGGTCATGGCCTGGGCGGCATCCGCGCCGGTCTTCGAGGACGTGCCCACACATCGGGCCACGCTGACCTATACCTTGCGCCGCGCCTTCGCCTATGGCCAAGGACCGAGCTATACGGCCGCGATCGACCGCAAACCCCTGATGTGCGCCGCCTGGATGGCCCAGGGCGTGGCCCAGGCATTGGTCTTCGGCCTGTGGGGCGCAGCATTGTTCGCCATGGGCTCTGGTGCGGCCGCCGCCAAGCTCGACAAGGCGGCGCGCGGCCTCGGCAAACTGTTGTGGTTCGAGCCCTTCAAGATCGGTTTCTACGGCACGGCCCTGCTCAAGACGAAAAAGTCGGAACGATAGAATGTTGAACTGGACACCCGAGCACCGCGCCCATTTCACGCGCCAGAACCTGCTGTTCACCCACGACCTGGACAAGAGCGAGCTGTTCGGCGACGAGGCCCTGATCGCGCTGATCGACCGCTATCCGCGCGACAAGCTCGAAGTCTTCACCATGGGCTACGATCCGACGACATCGGGCCAGTGGTTCTTTGGGAGACGCGGCGAGCTCGACGGCCGCGCCCTGCTCGACGGCGTCAAGGCCGGGCGGTTGTGGCTGAATCTGCGCAAGGTCAACCACCACGACCCCCTGATCCACGACCTCTGCGACAAGCTGTTCGCCGATATCCAGAAGGAAAGCGGCCAGCGCACGCTGAAGGAAGATCTGGGCCTCCTGATCTCCTCGCCCAATGCCCACGTCTTTTATCACCTCGACATTCCCCTGGTCATGCTGTGGCAGGTGCGCGGCGTGAAGACGCTCTACCTTTACCCACCTGAGGCGCCGTGCCTGACCGAACATGACCGCGAGGCGGTGGCGCTGCGTGAATCCGACGAGCAATTGTCTTTCCGCACCGAGTGGGATGCCCACGCCCTGCGCCATGACTTGAAGCCCGGCGAGATGATGACCTGGGTGCAGACGGCGCCCCACCGCATCGTCAACCACGACATGGTCAATGTCTCGCTGTCGATCGAGTTCATGACGCCGAAAGCCGTGTGGAAGGCCAATGTGCTTTATGCCAATGGCTGCCTGCGCCGCTGGCTGGGGTGGAACCCCTCGCTTGCGAAATCCTGGACCGTGCTGGAGCCGTTCAAGATCGCCTTCGCTCGCCTGGTCAAGGCCCGGGGCGGCTTCAAGGGCCATAAGAGCCCGCTGAAGCCCAGCTTTTCGCTCGATGCCGACCGGCCGGGCCGCATCGTCTTCGACGCCGGCGTCACTCCGCCGCAACCGGTGTCGGACAAGGCGGCCTAAACCCGCCGCACCAGCGGCAGGAAGATCTCGTCGACAATCTCGGCGATCGCGTCGTCCGATAAGGGCGCGAAGGTCGTCAGGATTTCGTGACGCGCCAGGTCCGTCGGCAAGGCGACGATGCGCGGGGTCAAGCGATCGGTGGCAATCTCCCCCCGCTCGACCGCGCGTGCCAGCATGGCCTGCATGACGTCCGGACCGGCCATCTGCGCCCTCACCTGCGCGCGCATCTCCGCCAGGTTGGAGTTCGCCTCCACCAGGTCTTTCTGCATATGGAAGATCAGGCTGATCAGGTCGGGCCGGGCGCGATCCGAGAGCAGACGAAGAAACCGGCAAACCTCCTCGCGGAGATTGCCGAGGTCCGGCACGACGACCGGGTTTTGCGCCACGTGCCGGCCCAACGCCGCCGTCGCCAGGGCGGTACGACTGGGCCACCGCCGCGACAGCACGGGTCGGCTGGTGCCCGCCCGTTTGGCGACGCCCTCCAGCGTCAAGCCGGCATAACCTAGCGCCTCCAGTTCCAGCCAGGCAGCCTCCAGGATGGCCTCCTCCAAGCGGTCGCCGCGTCTGCGTTCAGCCTTGTTGTCCCTCATCGCGCCCCCAGATAAGATGCATCTCGCATCCTATTGACTCGTCATTGCTTATATAAGATACACAACGCATCTTAATGAGCAAGCGTGGAGATGCCGAATGCTTAAGGTTCCCGGGCCCTTGTGGCGCAAAATCGTCGCCGTCCCGGTGGGTATCCTGTCGATCGGCGTGATCGGCACGCCCGTCGCCAAGCTGCATGCCCTGATCTACCCACACTCGGCGGGGACGATCGGGCACATTCCCCTCACCGCCCTGGACGAGGTCAATTTCACTATCAAGCTCGCCTGCGTCTTCGTCGTCTTCACGCTCGGCGGCATGCTGACCGCGCTTATCGGCCGTAGCCGGGTGGCCAACCTTATTGCCGGCCTGCTCATGACGGCGGATGTCATCGTCGCCGCGCTGCGCGTGAAAGCCGTCTATCCGACCTGGCTGTGGATCGGCGTCTTCATCCTGATCGTCCCCTGCGTCCTGCTGGGTTTCGAGCTGGTGAAAAAGCGCTCCTCCAAATGAGCGGCGGCCCGTTATTTGGTGTTAAACGCCGTCAGTTTTGCGGCTCGGGGACTTTAGGGGCATCGCCCAGATCTTCGAGAAGGTGTCGCGCATGGCGAAGATCGGCGGTCTCAAAGCCTTCGGTGAAGCGGCCGTAGACGTCTTGCAGCAAATTCACGGCCGCCTGCCGCTTCCCCGTCGACGACCACAGGCCGGCCAGACTCATCGCCGACTTCAGCTCGAAACTCAACGCCGATTGGGACCTGGCCGTGTGGATGGCGAGCTGGAATGCGGTCTCCGCCGCGGCGTCATCGCCATCGGTCTTGCGGCACAGCTCCCCCCTAAGTCGCAGCAACTCGGGCGCAAATATGCATTTCGTCGTTGCATACGGGCGATCGGACGCCAGCTCGAGAAAAACGGAAGCCTCGGACTCTTCGCCCGACCGCATCAGGCCCGTCACAATCCCGGCATGGATAAGCGGGGACAACGTATTGTACTTTTCGAGCTGAAGCAGACCCAGGGCGCGTTTCAGGACGGGCAGCCCGCCGGCCACGTCGCCGCGCCTGACAGCAAGGTCTCCGGACAAGGCCAGTCCGGCATTATGGTACGGCCCCAGCGCGTGCGTGGACGCATGGTCTATCAATTTATCGATCAAGGCCCCGGCCCGTTCGAAGCTGCCATTCCACAAAAACACGTTGATCGCGTAGATCAGCGCCATACACAGGATCACCGGGTGAGACTGCATGTTCGCTTCATCGACGGCGAGTTGCGCCGTGGCGGCCGCCTGGTCCGGGAAGCCGCCCAGCCAAAGTGAGCGCGCCAGGGCGACGAGGGCACGGACGCGCTGATTGTAGCCAAAGAACATCACCTGCGCCGGATCGAGCGGGACGGCCAATGCCAGGCCACGTTCACAGTGAAACCGCGCCAGGGCCTGATCGCCGGCCAGGTGATACGATACGCCCAGCATCCATTCGCCGGTGGCCTTTGCTTCAACGGATCCCAGGTCTTCGGCTATGCGCATGCTGCGCTTGGCGACCACCACCGCTTCCTTGAAGTCCCCCACCCGCGTGTGAAATATGTTCAGGCCGGCCAGGAGGTGCATCTCATGGAGCTTGTCATTAAGCGACTGCGCCAGCGCGAGTGAGACCTCGATCGACTTGAGAACGTCGGCGCCGTTTCCCAGCGTGAACATCGCCGCCGCGGACAAGGTCGCCTGGAATACCAGGCGAGTCCTATCGCCCGCATGCGTGGCATCGACCGCAGCCAGCCCGGCCTCACACCAGCGCCGACATTCCGCCAGGAATGAGATTTCAAAAAATAGCGGGACCGCGGCGGCAGCCAGCCCGACCGCGATATCAAGGTCTCCCGAGTCCGAGAACGCCCATTCCAGGGCAGCACGAATATTACCCAGATGCGGCTCGGTCGCCGGCAAGGCCCCTTGACCTTGCTCACGGAACTTTCCAGGCGCGACGTTCGCGCACCAATCCGAAAAGTACTGGGCATGCCGCAGGGCGACATCATTGGCTTCGTCAAGCCCGGCCAGCTTTTCAGTGGCAAATGCCGATGTCGAGTCGAGAAGTCGGTAACCCGGCACACCCTCGCTTTCGCAGACCGATATCAGCGACTTTCCAACCAGACTGGCAATGGCTTCCGCTACGTCCATCGCCTCGATTTTCCCATCGGTCACGACCGCCTGGGCGGCGGCCAGCGTGAACACGCCGACAAAGGCCGAGAGGCGCGTCAAAACGCATCTGTCTCGCACCGACAAGAGATTGAAACTCCAGTCCAGCATCGCCTGGAGGGTCTGGTGCCGAGGGGGCGCCGTCCGCCGTCCCTGCCACAGGAGTTTAAACCGATTGCTGAGCAGGTCGGCCGTTCCCTGGAGGCCATAGGCCCCGACGCGGCTGGCCGCCAACTCGATCGCCAGCGCCAACCCGTCAAGCCGTCCGCAGATGGCGGCGACAATCGGCGCCTCGGCATCCTTCAATGGTGAAACGTGTCCGCTGGCGAAGGCCCGGTCCATGAATAGCTGGACGGCCGGCGAGGCCATGGCGTCCGCCGCCGTCAGGCCGGATTTCCCAACAGGATAATCCAGGGGCGATATCAGGTAGACATGCTCGCCTTCGACGCGGAGCGCCTCGCGACTGGTCGTCAGGATATGGACTCTCGGCGCTTCGTTATAAATCTGCTCGGCGAGCGCCGACGCTACGTCTATCACATGCTCGCAATTGTCGAGGACCAGGAGCCCGCGTCGCGGTGTCAGGAAGGCGATCACACTGGGCATCGCGTCCTGGCTTTGGACCGATAGGCCGAGTTCCGCCGCCACCATGCTCGTCACGAGGCGACTGTCGGCCAGAGTGCCGAAATCCACAAAATAAGCGGTGTCGGGAAACTCGCGGACAAGGTGATGGGCGAGCGCGATCGCCACGGTCGTCTTACCCATGCCACCGGGGCCGACGATGCTGACAAAGCGCCTTGATATGAGGTGCTCGGCCAGGGACCGCACGGTCTCATTGCGGCCCACCATGCGCGCCAATCGCGGCGGCAGCCGGTGCTGTGTGGAGCGGGGGGTGACGGGAGGTTCGGGCAAGGCCGTGGAAGCGATCGTGCGTTCGACCGGCGCCACGAAACAATAGCCTCGCCCCGTGACGTTGGTGATGTAGCGCACGCCGTCCTGGCCATCGCCCAGCGCCTTGCGCAGCTCGGCGATCGTCACCCTGAGGCTTCCGTCACCCACAACCACATTTGGCCAAGCGCGGGCGATCAGCTCCGGCTGCGCAACGACCTGGCCTGCCGCCGCCACCAGCGCGATCAGGACGTCCATTGATCTTGAGCCAATTGGAACGGCTTGCGCGTGCTTCAAAAGAAGCCGCTCGTCCGGGATGAGCTGGAACGGTCCAAACAGAATGGCTTCGGCGGACCCCATCCTATCTTGGCCCGGAGCCCGTCATCGACGCTGCGGCCATGGCTGGATCGGCCGGCGCGGGAATGCGCCCCGGAGCGACAGACCGATGAAAGCTTTCCTTACGCATGAAGCCTTTACGTCAGTGGCATGACCGGAATTGACAAAAGCGTATATACGCTCATATAGGTGTAGCTACGCGTTTATGCGTGCGTGTGTCAAGGTTGATATGGTTCAAGGCCCTCCCGAATTCTGCACCTGCCTGGCCATTCGCCAAGCCGCCCGGCACGTCACGCAGTTTTACGATCGTCATCTGGCCCCGACCGGGCTGCGAAGCACGCAGTTCTCGATTCTGTCGAAGCTGAGAACGCGCGGTCCCTTGACCGTGAATAGCCTTGCCGGTTTTATGGTGATGGATCGGACGACATTGGGCCGAAACATCATTCCCCTCGAAAAAGCCGGCCTTATTGTCGTCGCCAAAGGCGAAGCGGACCGTCGCAGCAAGACGATCAGTTTGACCGAGAGCGGGCACAATCGTCTGAACGACGCCTGGCCATACTGGTTACAGGCCCAGCAGGCATTCGACGCGGCCTATGGCTTGGAGAAAGGCGCCGAATTACGGGACTTGATGCGCTCGGTGACATTGACACCGCTTGGAACACCCTCCCGCTAACACCCTCGCCGCGCCATGGCGCCGCCTAAAAAGCGACCAAGGCGGCTCGGGGAAGCGCCGCCTTGGTCGAATTCGTCAGCGGAAGAAATCCAGGGCTTGCTGAACGAATACCGGATAATATTGGAAGATGCCGCCGTGGCTGGCGTCGGGAAAAATGCTGAGTTGCGCATTCGGCAGACGGCGTGCGAGCTCAAACGAGTTGATCGTGGGCGCCATGACGTCGTCGTCACCGTTGGCGACGAGAACCGGGTGATGGATCTCGCTCAGCCGGGAAGGCTCGCCTTGTCCCCAAGCATGGATCGCCGTCAGTTGCGCGCCGATCGTTTCGTTGCGGATGCCGCTGTCGCGATCTTCGGTGCGTTCATTCAAGCGGCCGAGAAAAGCGTTGGCCGCGGCCTGACCGTTGATGGTTTGGGTGAAGAACAGAAAATGTTTCGGATGCTTGCCAAAAGCGGTCGCCCTGGCGACGCCGTCCTGTAAAACGGCCCCCATGTTCGAAATACCTTCGCCGCCGGCAGGACCGGAGCCGGCGATGATGATCTTGCGGACCAGGTCGGGCGCCTCTTGCGCGATCACCTGGGCGATGAAGCCGCCCAGTGAAAACCCCAGCAGGTTCACCTTGGTCAGGCCGAGCGCGCGGATGAACGCGATCGCATCTTGCGCCATCTCTTCGACGGTGGCCGGGGTTGTCCCGCCGGACGCGCCGACGCCGCGATTGTCGAAGGCGATGACGCGGTATTCCGCCGCCAAGCCATCGACGACCCGGGGGTCCCAGTCGTCGAGCACCGCGGTTAAGTGATGAAGCAGGACGAGCGGAAATCCGCCTTTTTCACCGACTTCGCGGTAGACAAAGGCCGTTCCACCGACATCGACGGATTGGGTGGGCGCGTTTTCAAATGACATGATTTTGTTCCTTTCGAATGCACCGCGCGACAGGCACAAGGCAGCGGCGGCGCAGGATGACTGCCGTTATTTTCGCTTCCGGAGGAGGAGAGGCCTAGATCGCGATCGCTTCCGTCACGAGACGGTCGAACTTCTCATCGAGGGCCGTCGCGGCCGCGAGCAAAGGGGGATTGTCGGCAATGACCATCTGGCTCGAAGGACGCACATAGGTAATTGTGGCGCCGTGTCCGTCCTCGGCCTCGGTGATCAGAAGCTCGACCGGGGCAAACAAGCCTGCCGTCATGTCGTGCCGGATCATCGTGACGGCAATCAGCGGATTACCCAAGATCCAGCGTACGGTACGCCGGTTTATGCCGAACTTCGGCAGCCAGCCGCCGTGGTCGATTTCCGCGAAGAGCATAAAACCGCTCTCGCCGACAAACCGGTCCTCCACTTGCTGGGTATATTCAGCCTGGGTCGCGGCGGAGTGGGCCAGGGCGACAACCTGCTGCACGGTGGCGGTGCCCATTTTTTCGCGTAGCCGGGCGCAGACATCGTCGAAACGCACGGACGTGGTCGCCACGACGCGAATGCCGTGGAAGGGTTTGGTCTCGATTGAGCTTGTCATGGTTTTCTCGATTCGGTTCGGCGCGCAGGCGCCGTGGAGCATCCGACGGGGGGAAGAAGGCGGGGCCGTTGTCGGCTCCGCCTTCTGTTTGAGCATTACTGGGCGGCGTCCTCGATGGCCCTGGCCAAGCCGTCCGGATCGGTCAGGAAGGGGGTGTGACCGGTCTGCAGGGTGTATTCGGCGCGCACCGGCGTGGCGGCGACCATCTTGGCCTGGTACGACGGGCTGATGACCTGGTCGAAGGCGGTGTGGATATAGACCTTGTCGACCTTGCCGAAATTGGCGGCGGTCACGTGAACCGGGGTCGCCAGCGGGGCCAGGGGCTCGTCGAGGATCAGGTCCGGAATGGCCTTGCGCAGGCCTTCGGGGGCGCCATTGGCGAACAGGTCGGCACGGGCCGAATATTCGATCGAAGCGATGCCCTGGTCCTTCTTGATTTGCAGGTGCGGCCCGATCTTGGCGTCGGCATCCTGGTTGGCCATGGAGACGAGCGAATCGCCGTCGTGGGGCAGGTAGGCGGCCAGGAAGACCAGGGTCTTGATCTTGGCGGGGGCGCGTTCAGCGGCGTCGGCAATGACGATGCCGCCGAAGCTATGACCGACGACGACCGCCGGGCGATGGAACTTGCCGAGCGCCGCGACGACGGTCTTGCCATAGAGCTCGAGGCTGACCTTGTCGGGCGTGGCCGGGTTGCCGGGGCGGCCGGGCAGATCGACCGTGGCGACCTTGTAACCGTCGGCTTGCAGCTTGGCGGTGACGTGACCCCAGATCTGGTCGTTTTCGAAGGCGCCGTGGACGAGCAGGATCGGCGGCTTTTCTGCAGCCATGGCACCAGAGCTCATGGCCAGGGCCGAAACAGCGAAGATGGACGTGAGGAAGTGTTTCATTTCAAGATATCCTTTGATATTATTCAGCATCTTCATTGATGCCATGGACTGAAAATAGGCTTGGGGTGCCTTGAGGTCTATGCCACAGCCTCCGGATTGCATGATGGATCGTCCGGATTTCCCTGGCCTAGGGAAGCATCCATAGAGACGTTCCTGAGCAAATGACGCCGAGCGCACGTGATCGCTCTTGCGGCGTTTCCGCTGCGGGGCCCATTTGAGGCGAGCTCGACAGTCAAGGCCTTCGCCGCGAGCCGCAAACATAGGCGCTGTCGCCAGCCGCTCGCGCTTGCCGTCCGCAATTTGACCTCGATCATCAGCTTCCTCAGTCTGCGAGTGCCGTTTTCATGCGGCGGTAACAGGATGCTGGAAGGACGGGTCCGCGTATTTCGAGATTGGAGCCGGCTTTTCGCAAGCGCCCGACAATCGGCGGGATGCAGCGCCTCGCATAACACCTCTTAACTCGGCTTTACGCAGCGTAACGCGTCACACCTCCCCGCCGGCGCTAGAGTCTTCGCGAACCTTCTTGTCGGCGGCTGCGCCGGATGAGGCGGTGCGAATTTTGGGGAGACACCATCATGAAACCGACTCCCGGGCGGCCGGACCCCATCAACACCCCGTCGGCAAGCGGGGCTTCGCTACTGGACGATCAGCCCGCGCCGTCGCGCCTGGTGATAGACAAGATAGCGATAAGCCGCTGGCGCCACAGCGGCCCCTATAAACAGGTCCTGGGAGAGGGGGAATTCGTGTTGGGCGTCGCCCTGTCGGCGACGCATGTCCGCTTGTATTGCGGTAGGATTGCCGTTTTCGAAGGTGCGATGCGGCGCGGGATGACCTATGTGTGCGGCCCGGCTCGGACCTTTCGGGTCGAATTTGGCGGCCCGCCGGATATCTTGCATTTGCATCTTACCGGCCCGAACATTTGCCGGCACATGGGCGCGAGCCTATCGGACGCGCCATGCCCCATCAGCGCTACCCCAAGCATGCTGCCTCGGGATGCCTTGGTTGAAGCCCTGGCAAGGGCGCTTCTCCTTGTCAAGGATGGCGCCGACCAGACATACCGCGAGACCTTGGCGCAAGCGATTGCGCTGCGGGCGACGCAAATCGAACCCGCCGGCCCAAGGGTCTATCCCCTGGCCAAGCCCCGGCTAAGACAGGTGATCGCCCATATCGAAGCGAACCTGGCAAGCCCCATTTCCCTGAATGAGCTGGCGGCGGTGGCGGGCCTGTCGCGCACCCATTTTGCCGCCCAGTTTCGGCTAGCCACAGGATGCAGGCCGCGCGAATTTGTCCTGTTGCAGCGTGTCGAGGCGGCCAAGCGAATGCTCGCCGATCCATCCGTCGAAATCATCGAGGTCGCCCTCACGGTGGGCTTCCAGGCCCAGGCCCATTTTTCCACCGTGTTTAAACGATTTGTCGGAGAAACGCCGGGGCGGTGGCGACGTACCGAGCTGACGTCGCCGGCCGGCGAGCCAGGGGAAACGGTTGACGGGACCCGGGTAAAGTCCGAACAGGGCCACTCGGCGCCCGAATATGCCCAGGCATGAGCCCTATGCTCTTGAACTTGAGGCCCGTCGATTGCGGCCGGGCTAAATGCCGGACAGGTTTCGCAAGATGATGAGCTGGACGATCTTGCTGTCATGAGATGAAAAGTAAAAGGCGAGCACCAGGGGATCGGGAAGGCCGCGCTTGTCGAACAAACCGTCGACGTGGGCCGTCACAATCAAGTGGCCGTAATGCGCCACCGTGTGGACGACATCGATCCGCAACCGCTCACCGATTATGTCGCGGGCAGCCCACACCGATATAGCCGGCTTGCCCCAGTAGTCTTGAAGCTGGTCATTGACCAAGGCGTCATCCACGAATGTCGCCAGCAACGCCTCCTGGTCACCCAAATTGGTGGCCTGGATGAATGCAGCGACGGGGGCCGGGAGGCCCCTGACGAGCGGATCGGGGGCACGCGGATCTAGGGCAAGGCGAGAGGGCGCGGGTTCGCCGGCATCCGTTGGGGCTTGGGAGTCTGACACCGGCGTCTCCTTTTTGACGTGGGCCGATCTTGTCCCAAACCGTCGCATGACGCATGTTATCTGATGTTAAATCTCAGCTCCGCCGCCGACGGCTACTGGCCCCTGGCCTCGCTGGGCGCGTAGCCGAAATGCGCCTTGAAGGCGCGGCTAAAGGCGGCGTCCGACGCATAGCCGCTGCGATAGGCGGCTTCCGTCACCTTCAAGCGGCCGTTGCGCAGCAGGTCCGCCGCGATCGTCAGGCGCCAGCGTGACAAGTATCGCAAGGGCGGCTCCCCGACGGCGGCGGTAAACCGCTCGGCAAAAATCGAGCGCGACATCGTCGCGATCTCGGCCAGCGATTGCACGGTCCAGCGCTGGAAGGGATCGGCATGCATGGCGCTCAAGGCCCGTCCGATCCGTTCTTCCCCCAGACCGCCCAGCCAGCCGATACGCGTGGCCTCCGTCGCCGCCCAGCTGCGCAGGGTGCGAATAACCAGCAGGTCGATCAGGCGCGAGATCATCAGGGACGATCCCGGGTTCGGCTGCTGCGCCTCGTCGACCAGAAAATGCGATATGGCCGCCAGCCAGCCGGGCGCGCCGGCATCGCCGCGGGGGATGTGAATAAGGGGCGGCAAGGCAGCCATGATCGCCGGAAGCTGGCTGCCCTCGAAGCTGAAATAGCCACTGACCAATTGACTGGCCGGCGCGCCGTCACCGTGCCGCAGCACGAGCGCATCGCGGTCGAAACGGTCGGAAGCGACCACATCGATGTCCGCAATCGCCGAGTCCGGCGCGTCGGCGATGACGTGACCCTTGCCCAACGGCAACAGGACCAGGTCGCCGGCCTCAATCCATTGGGGAGCATGTCCCACGGGCGTCACCCACGCCCCGCCCGACTCGACAAAGTGAAAATGCGAAGGGCCCGCCTGGAACCGCAGGCCCCAGGGCGCCCCGAGCCGCGCCGTATAGACCAACTCGCCGCGCAGGCGGATCAGCGTCAACACCTCCGACAGGACATCGTTGCGCGCGGCGGACATGCCAAAATCCTGGGACATTCGGACGATCCATCATGTTATCCGGAGCCGCTGGAATGGTTGTCCGGCTCGGCGTGAACTAGTTTGAAGTCACTGCAGTCAAGCAGTTTTTCTTACCTAGCAAAGGAATACGGATATGAACAGCACCGATTTCACCAACACCACGACCAACACCGACGCCGACAAGCGGGCTGCAGAAAAGCCGGCGATAATCCTGGTCCACGGCGCGTTCTCGAACGGCCAGGTTTGGGGATACGTCGCCGCCAGACTGCAGGCGGCGGGCCATAAGGTGGTCGCCATCGACCTGCCGGGGCGGCCCGGCGCGCCGATGGCGCCTGACGCGGTGAGCCTCGATCTCTACCGTGACACCGTCGTCTCCGCCCTGGACACCGTATCCGGCCCGGCCATCCTGGTCGGTCACAGCTTCGCCGGGATCGTTATCGCTGCCGCGGCCGAGCAGGCGCCGGCCAAGATCAAAACCCTCGTCTTCGTTGCCGCCTACCTGCCCCAGGACGGCGACTCGCTGGTGTCGCTGGCGCAGCAGGATCCGGACGCGAAGATCGGGCCGGTCCTCAATATCGACAAAGACAAAGGTATCGCCTCCGTCGCATATTCGGCCCGCGCCGACCTCTTCGCCAATGATGGCCCCGCCCCTTTGAAAGCAAAGCTTCCGGACCTGATCCTGGATGAGCCGCTGAGCCCGCTGGTGACCGGCGTCCGCGTCACCGCCGCGAACTTCGGCAAGGTCGACAAGATCTATGTCCACACCACGCGGGACCAGGTCGTAAGTCCGGCCCTGCAAGCCAGGATGGTCGCCAATACACCTGTCCGCGCCGAATACACCCTGCAAACCGGCCACCTGCCCTTCCTGACCGACGTGGAAGGCATGACACGAGCGATCGAAAACGCCGCGGTCTAGATATGAGCGGACGGATTGCGGGCTCAATGGAGGCAGGCGGATGGCCCTGCCTCCATTGAGCCTCACGGCGCTATAAAGCGCATCACAGGGCCGAACCCCTTCTTGACTCCGGGCCGAAAAGAGAACAAAAGCGGAACATGACCGTCCGCAAAATCCCGCAAATCCGTACCGAGCCGATAGCCGACGAGAACGCCCTGCCCAACCGGGCGCACAAGGGGCGCGGCTCGGTCAGCAATCGCACCAGCGGCCGGTTCAATATGCCGGACCGCTACGACATCGACGATGGCTGGACCGTTCAGGAAAACGAGGGGCTAGAGCGCAGGAAAACGATCCTCGGCATCGACAGCGCGCGCACCATCATCACCCGCAACACGTCCCCCGACGTCGGCTTCGACCGCTCGCTCAATCCCTACAAGGGCTGCGAGCACGGCTGCATCTACTGCTTTGCCCGGCCAACCCACGCCTATCTCGACCTGTCGCCCGGGCTCGATTTCGAGACGCGCATCTTCCGCAAACCCGATGCCGCCAAGCTGTTGCGCGCCGAACTGTCCGACCGGCGCTATACGGCAGGCCCCATGGTGCTGGGCATCAATACCGACGCCTACCAGCCGACCGAGCGTACCGAGAAAATAACGCGCAGCCTGCTGGAAGTGCTCTACGAATTCCGCCACCCGATCCACATCATCACCAAGTCGGCGTTGATCCAGCGTGATCTCGACATCCTGGGACCGATGGCGGCCGCCAACCTGTTCAGCGCCACGCTGTCGGTGACCACGCTTGATCGGCATGTGGCGCGGGTGATGGAACCGCGCGCCGCCACGCCGTCACGGCGGATCGATACCATCGCCGCCCTGCATGCCGCCGCCATCCCGGTCAGCGTCCTGGCCGCGCCGATGATCCCCGGCCTGACCGACCACGAACTGGAAGCCATCCTGACCAAGGCGCGCGACGCCGGCGCCGACCGGGCCGGCTATACGCTGGTCAGGCTGCCTTGGGAGATCAAGACCCTGTTCGAGGAGTGGCTCGGCGAAAACTTCCCCGACCGCGCCCGCAAGGTCCTGAACCACATTCGGGAATCGCGCGGCGGCAAGTTGAACGACGCGACGTTCGGCTCGCGCATGGTCGGCGAAGGCATCTATGCCGACATGCTGAGAAAGCGCTTCGAGGTCGCGACACGCAAGCTCGGCTTCAACCAGTATGGCCGTGAAGCGCGCCGGGGGCTTGACTACGGCCAGTTCCGCGGCGGCGACCAGCAGCTATCGCTATTCTGACGCCGCAACCGAAAGCGCGGCGCTTTTTTATGTCGGGCCTGCAACCTTGAGGGCCGCTGCCCCGTACTCCTGATGCGTGCCCGATTGCGAATCCGCTTTCGGAGAGCATGCGTCTACTGCGTTTCATCCCGCCCCTTCGTCTTACCCTACAAAGGAAACAGACCATGCGTGCATTCCTTCCGATCGCCGCCGCCGTCGTTCTGGCCGCCGGCGCCGCCGCTATCCCCGCCCTGACCCAAGCCCAATCGGCCATGGGCAGCGGCATGGCCATGTCGTCCGACAGCATGTCGAGCAGCAGCATGTCGCAAATGCCGATGAAGCATAAGAAGATGAGCGGCGGTTCATCGTCCTCGTCATCGATGGCCTCAAGCTCGATGATGTCCAGCTCGATGGCCCCGATGAACGACATGAGCATGTCGAGCAGCAGCATGTCCTCGATGGCCAAGCCGCATTCCTAAGCGCCGATCCTCGACCTCGCTGACGACCCTCTCGTACCAACGGGAGGGTCTGTTTTCGCCCGAGCCTCTTAACGCCCGCCGATGCTGGCGAAAAAGCGGAAAAGGCTGAAGATGCCGAACGCAATCGCCGGGAACAGTACGGCCACTGCCAGCGGCGGCCAAGCGGTGTTGGAACCTTCAAGGCGCGGTACGACGGTGAAGAAGGTCGCGGCAAAGGCCGTCGCGAAAAGCCATTGGCCGCCAATGCGCAGCGCCGCGTCCGCCGCGGTTTCCCGTCGGAATACACCGGGTTCGGGCCAACGCCCGGGCGCCGCGGCGGCCAGGCGATCGGCGACGTGCGACATGATCTTGAGCTGAGGGCCGCTGGCGCCGAAACGCAGGACGGCAATTTTCCAGAGCACGCGATTGCGGCGGGAAACAGACAGGGCTTGCCACGGCACAAAGATGTTTCGGGCAAAGGGCGCGAATATCCGCCATACCCCGATGCGCAGACCGTCCGGACACACGCTCAGTGTCAGTATGCCGTTGAAATTCACCCCGCGCAGCGATCCGTAATTATTGCCGAGCTTGAGGATCGCCGGTTGAGGCCGGTCCGGAAACCGCTGCATCAGCCCGAACCAGCCGGACATCACGCCCAACAAAGTCGTAACCAAAAGCCACATGCCGACAAAGACCAGTGGAAACAACAGCACCCAGTAATGGTTTGATGACGACATAGCGCCCTGCCCCCTCGCGCCGGCCCCCACCGGCAATTCGCCGAACCTACACCCGACACCCCGCCTTGTCACTCGCCCCCATCTTGTCTCTCGATGGCGTCAAGCGCCTCCGCCTTCGCGTAGCTCGAGGGCGACGCCCCGCAATGGCGCGCAAAAGCCACGCTGAAAGTGCTGGCCGAGCTATAGCCCATGCGCTGCGCCACCTCCGCGACGCGCATGCCGTTTTGCCGCAGCAGGTCGCGCGCCAGGGTCATCCGCCAGCCGAGCAAATAGTCCATCGGGGCCAGGCCGACACCGCGGCGAAAGCGCTCGAAGAAGGCCGAGCGCGACAAGCCGGCTTCCTGCGCCAGGGCCTTAATCGACCACGCCGCCGCCGGGCGTTCGTGCATGCAACGCAAGGCCGCGGCCAGCCTCGGATCGGCCAGGCCGCGCAGCAGACCGGGCGTGGCCGACGTCTCGGCCGTGGCGCGCAAGGCCTCGATCATCAGCACTTCCAGCAGATGGGTCAGCACCACATCGCGGGCGGGCCGGTCGGCGCGTGTCTCGCCATCGATCAGGTGCAGCAGTGTCGTCAACCGGGCTTCGCCGCGCACATGCACCAGCGGCGGCAATAGCGAGGTCAGAAGCGTGGCATCCGTCGAACCGAAGCGGCCATAGCCGATCAATTGCCGCGTTTGCGGCGCGCCCGCGCCACGCATCAGGCTGAAAACACCCGGCCGCACCTCGACCGGGGCATCGGGCAGGCCCGGCGCCGCCGGATCGCGATCGAGGCTCATGGCGGCAAAGCTCTGCGCGAAAGGGATAAGGGCAAAATCACCCTTGGTAAGAACGACCGGTTCAAGGCCGTCGACCGCCAGGCGAAACGCGCCCTCAAGCACCGCGCAGTAAAACGGACGCCCCGGCTCACGGCGGCGCACCGCCCACGACCCGGCACTTTCGACCAGCTTGGTGAAGGAGGCGCTGGGCTGCAGCAGGTTGACGATTTCGGCGAGCGGATCGGCCAAATCAGGACTCTCGCAAAACTTATCCGGACCTTTACCCGTAACAGGTCCGGCGCACCTTGCCTATCTTTCGATGTGCCACATCACGAAAGGCGCCTCATGAATACGGTTCTCATCACCGGCTGCTCGTCCGGCTTCGGGCTCGATATCGCCAAATTCTTCCTCGACAAGGGCTGGTCCGTCGTCGCCACCATGCGCACGCCGCGCGACGGCCTCCTGCCCGTCTCCGACCGATTGCGCATCCTGCCCCTCGACGTCACCGATGCCGACAGCATCCGCGACGCCATCGAACAGGCCGGTCCGATCGACGTCCTGGTCAACAATGCCGGCATCGGCTGGCTCAACGCACTGGAAGGCACGCCCATGGCAACGGCGCGCGACATTTTCGAGACCAATACGATCGGCACCATGGCCATGATCCAGGCGGTCCTGCCGCAGTTTCGCGCCCGCCGCTCAGGCGTCATCGTCAATGTCTCGTCCACGGTCACCCTAAGACCGCTGCACCTGCTGTCGGTCTATACGGCCAGCAAGGCGGCGGTGAACGCCTTCACCGAGTCGCTGGCCCTGGAGCTTGAGCCTTTCAACATCCGCGCCCGGATCGTCCTGCCCGGCCGCTCGCCGGAAACGCAGTTCGGCGCCAATGCCCAGGGCCGCGTGAAGGACGCCGGCGGCTACCCCGAGCCCTATGCCCAGATCGTCCAGGACGTCTTCGCCCGCTGGGCCGAGGCGCCGGCCGGCCTGGTCACCCTCTCCGCCGACGTCGCGCACGCCGTCTGGCGCGCCGCCACTGATCCGGCCTGCCCGATGCGCTTGCCGGCCGGCGCCGACGCCGAAGCCCTGATGGCCGGGCGCTAGGCTTCGGGCATTAAGCGTCTACAGGCGCATCCGCATGGTAGAGCGCGACGCGGGCGACCTCGTTGCGCGAGCCCAGCACCACGCCGACGCGTTGATGCAGGTGCTCGGGCTGGATATCGAGGATGCGGTGCTCGCCATCGGTCGCCGCCCCGCCGGCCTGTTCGATCAGCAGGGCGATCGGATTGGCTTCGTACATCAGGCGCAGCTTGCCGATGCCCTTGCGGGCGTCGACCGGGTACATGAAGATGCCGCCGCGCGTGATGATGCGGTGGACGTCGCCGACCATCGAGGCCAGCCAGCGCATGTTGAAATCAACCCCGCGCGGCCCGGTCTTGCCGGCCAGGCATTCCTCGACATAGCGGCGGATCGGCTCCGCCCAATGGCGCATGTTCGACATGTTGATGGCGAATTCGTGCGTCGCCGCTGGGATCGTCACCCGCTCGCGCGTCATCAGCCAGTTGTCGGTGCCCGGCTCCAGCGAAAACACGAAAACCCCGTCGCCCAAGGTCAGGACCAGGGTCGTCTGCGGGCCGTAGATGGCATAACCCGCCGCGACCTGATGCGTGCCGGATTGCAGTACTGCGGCTTCGGCAACGTCGCCCGTCGGCGCATCGGTCTTGAGGACCGAGAAGATGGTGCCGACGACGCCGTTGACGTCGACATTGCTGGAGCCGTCGATCGGATCGAAGATCAAAAGATAGGGCCCGCGCGCCCCGGTCAGTTGGTGGACATTGTCCATTTCCTCGGACACCAGGGCCGCGACATGGCCGCCCCAGCGATCTTCCTCAAGCATGGTGTCGTTGGCGATGACGTCGAGCTTCTTCTGCACCTCGCCCTGGACGTTTTCCTGTTCCAGGGCGCCCTGCAGGTCGTTAATGGCGCTGGCATTGACGGTGCGGCCGATGACGGCGCAGGCGCCGGCCACGCGCTTTACGAGGTCACGCAGGTCGGCGGGTTTGGACGTTTGCTGGTCGAGAAAGGCGATGAGGGATTGCATGAAATTCTCGCTTTAAATCATTCAAAAATAACGCGTCTCACCACGGCATGAAATGCTTGGACAGCTTCAATCCCTGGCGCTGGTAGTTCGAGCCCATCTGGCCGTACAGCTTGACCGGCTTCTCGGTCAGCGGCTCATAGACCAGGCGTGCGACGGTTTGACCGTCTTCCAGCAGAAACGGCGTCTCGTGGCAGCGCACTTCCAGCACGCCCTTGGAGCCGGTGCCCTCGGCCTCGGCCGTGCCGAAGCCCGGATCGAAGAAGCCGGCATAGTGGACGCGGAACTCGCCGACGCTGGGGTCGATCGGCAACATCTCCGCCGCCTGCAGCACCGGGATCTCGACATCGGTCTTCGAGGCCAGGATGTAGAATTCGCCGGGATCGAGCAGAAGCTGGCCGCCGCTCTGATACAACGGCTCCCAATACTTGCGCGGATCGTGCCCGCCGACATGGTCGAGGTCGATGATGCCGGCGTGGCGGCGGGCGCGAAAGCCGACGAGGTCGCCGGTCAGGTCGACCTCGCAGTCGGCGGTGTAGAGCCGGGGCGAGGTGCCGCGCTTCAGGCGCAGCTGGTTCAGCCGCGTGCCCGAGCGCGCCAGGACCGAAAAGGTCTGCGGCGCGATTTCGAGGTAGATCGGCCCGCTATAGCCGTCGGCGACGTCGTCGAAGTAATCGCCGTAGTCCGACAGCAGGCGCACGAAGACATCGACCCGGCCGGTCGAGGATTTGGGATTGGCGCGTGCCGACACGCCCTTGGGCAGGTTCAGGCTTTCTTTCAGCTCGGCGATATAGACGCAGCCGGCCTCGAACACCGCGCCCTTGGACAGGTCCATCTCGTGCATCTTGACGTCTTGCAGGCGGTCCGACACCTTGCGCCCGCGCGGCAGGTACGAGGCGCGCACGCGCCAGGCCCGGGCGCCCAGGCGCAGATCGATGCTGGCCGGCTGGATCTGGTCGTGATCGAGCGGATCGCTGCTTTGCAAGGCGCCCATCTCGACCAGCTCCGCCAGGCTCTGCAGTGGCAATATGCCCTGCGGCAGGTGCGCGGCGGCGTGTTGCGCGAGGTCTTCGGTGGCGATGGGGGTAAGCGGCATGATGGGCTTGTTTCGAAAAGCGAACGGGGTCACCATTTAAGTTCCTAATCCCCGTCATACAAGCGATATGTCCTATAGCCACACCACCCACGGCATTACCGTCCAGGTCAATGTCGACTATGTCCAGCCGGCCGAGCACAACCGCGGCCCGGGCCAATATGTCTGGTCCTACCATATCCAGCTGATCAACGAAGGCGACGTGACGGTACAGTTGCGCACGCGGCATTGGGACATTACCGACGCCTCGGGCCGCCTCCAGGTCATCGAGGGCGAGGGCGTGGTCGGGGAAACCCCGGTGCTGCATACGGGCGAACGCTTCAGCTATTCGTCCGGCTGCCCGCTGACGACGCCGTCGGGCACCATGAGCGGCTGGTACATGTTCGAACGCGGTGACGGCGCCTGGATCAAGGTGCTGATTCCGGCCTTTTCGCTGGATATCCCCGGCGCCAAAAGGGTCTTGAATTAAATTTGCTGCGTCGCACGCGGTGCGCTATTGCCGGGATATGGGTTTTGCGGCACGTTGGTTAACGGAGGTGCCCTATGCGCTCGATCATCCGCTTGATTGCCCCCGCCGCCCTGGGCATGCTGGGTCTCGCCAACGCCGTGACCGCTCAGGACGCGCCACCGCAGGCCTCGGCGCCCCCACCGGCGCAACCGGTCATCACCTATCGCGCCGAAGGCACCTGGTCCGGCGCCTCGAAATGCACAGAGCTGGCGGTGAGGTGCGTGGATCACCAGATCGTCATCCGCGTCGCCAAGGCGCCCAATCCCAGCTTCTACGACGTCGATTTCACCACGGTCGTCGGCGGCGCGGAAACGCCCGAAAATCACCTGATCATGGCGTTCAGCGATGACCACCACGTGCTGTCTGCGCACTTCATCGACGAGCTCAAGCGCCCCGCCGTCTACTTCCTGGCGGTCAAGGGCGACAAGATACACGGCGTCATGATGGTCAATGGCCGCACGATCGAACGCAGCCTGGACCTAGTGCGCACAAGCGATGTCGCCACGCCCTTGCCCTGGGCCGCCGCGGCCGGTTCATCGTCATCAAGTTCCACGCAGTCGAGCGCATCGCAATAAAAAAGCCGCCCAACCGGGCGGCTTTTTGTTTAGCTGATCGTCCAGACTTACTTCGAAGCCGAAGCGCTGGCCTTGGCCGGGATCGCCGACATCTTGGGCGACGTCGAGGTCGCGGCGGCCGAAGACACCGACATGCTGGCGCCGGCGGTGGCGGGCGCAGCCGTTGCGCTGGTCGGCGCCGTGGGCTTGCCGCTGGCCTGGGCGGCGGCCGAAGCCGAGCCGACGGCAGCACCGGCCGCGGCGCCGGGTTTCGCCCCGGCGGCGCGCGACGGATCGGGCGCGGGGATCGGATAGCCGGTCGAGCCCTGGGTGCGCAGATAGGCGATCAGGTCGATCCGGTCCTGGGGCTTCTTCACCCCCGCGAAGGTCATCTTGGTGCCCTTCACCCACTTTTGCGGATTGGCCAGGAACATGTAGAGCTGGTCATAGGTCCAGTTCGGCGATTCCTTGGCGTGGGCCAGCATGCCGTCGGAATAGCTCATGCCCGGATGCGAAGCGGTCGGACGGCCGACGACACCCCACAGGTTCGGGCCGGTCATGTTCGGGCCGCCTTGCAGGTTGTTGTGGCAGGCCTGGCACTTGACGAAGGTCTTGGAGCCGGCGTCGACATTGGCGGCGGGCAACACCGTGCCCCAGTCGGGCGGCGTGTCGGCAACCTCGGCCGCGCCTCCGGCATCGCCCGTGTCGGCGACTTCGATGGCGTAGCCGGCCTTGGCCGCGGGCTTGAAGCCGTAAATGGCGTTTGAGCCGATGCTCACGCCAACGATGACCAGACCGGTCACCAGGCACGCGCCCATGATCTTGTTTAGCGTCAAATCATCGCTCATGTCGCCCAGATACCCTCCCAGATACCCACTCGAAAAACTCGAATCAGCCGACTGCACAGCACTTTACGCGCGCGCCCTTGATCTTGGCTCTGTGACACGCTACCGCCAAATTCGCAAGCGCCCTTTTACCCCTGCGTGGCAAAAGGTCGCACTCGGCGCGCTTGCGCGGCGAGTGGTTTTTTGTTTTGGCGTTCAAGCGCCACGCAGGCTTTACGCGCAAACGTGCGCGGCGGGCGGTCGCCCTTGCCGAATGCAAAGATGCATTCGGAGCGGTGAATAGACGTCGAAGGAAGTGGAATTAATGACTGAGCCAACCGAACCCCGCAAAATCGCCTACCAGGGCGAGCCCGGCGCCTTCAGCCACCAGGCATGCCGGCGGTGGTTTCCCGAGTTTGAGCCGACGCCGTTTCCGACCTTCGAAGCCGCCTTCGCCGCCGTATCTTCCAAAGACTGCGATTTGGGCATGATCCCGGTCGAAAACTCGGTCGCCGGCCGCGTTTCCGATGTCCATCACCTGCTGCCCCATTCCGGGCTGCGCATCATCGGCGAACGCTTCCTGCCCATCGAAATGAACCTGATGGCCGTGCCGGAAGCCAAGCTCGAGGACATCAAGGTCGCCGCCTCGCACGCCATGGCGCTGCTGCAATGCCGCAACGCCCTGCGCGAACTGAACATCACCGCCGAGGTCTTCCACGACACCGCCGGCGCCGCCCGCGCCCTGTCGCAGACGCGCGAGCTCGATCGCGCCGCCATCGCGCCCGAAGTCGCCGCCGAGCTCTACGGCCTGAAAATCCTGCGCCGCCACATGGAAGACGCGCGCCACAACACCACGCGCTTTTTGGTGCTGACCAATACCGACAGCGCCGCGGCGCCGGAACCGGGCATTGCCTGCGTCACCACCTTCAGCTTCCGCGTCAGGAACATCCCCGCCGCGCTCTACAAGGCGCTGGGCGGTTTCGCCACCAACGGCGTCAACATGACCAAGCTGGAAAGCTATATCGAGAACGGCGTCTTCGCCTCGACCTTCTTCTATTGCGACGTCGAAGGCCGCCCCAGCGACCCGGGCCTGGCCCAGGCGCTGGAGGAGCTGCAATTCTTCGCCACGGAGATGGAACTGCTCGGCACCTATCCGGAAGATCCGTTCCGCAAGCAGGCGCCAAAGACATGAGTGACGATAGGCTGACCGCGCTTGAGGAATTGACCGCCCACCAGGCCAAAACCATCGACGAACTGTCCGACCAGCTCACCGAGCAATGGAAGACGATCGACCAGATGCGCCGGACGCTGGAGCGCTTGTCCGAGCGGCTGCTGGGGCTTGAGGAAACCACTGGCGAGGCTGTGCCCGTCACCAAGCCGCCGCACTACTGACCGTTACGGGTGCTTAACCAGCGCCTGTTCGACTTCGCCGAGCGTCGCCGGCACGATCGGGCCGCCGACCTTGTCGGTGATGCGGCCGTCCGGCGCGACGATAAAGGTCTCCGGCACGCCCGAAATCCCCAGCGCCAGGCCGGCCTGGTTGGTCGTGTCGCTCAGCGTGCGCGCATAGGGATTGTCGTTCTGCGACAGGTAGGTGATCGTGTTCTTGGCCTCGTCCTTCCAGGCGACGCCGATGATGGTCACGCCCTTCTGCTTCAGCGCCATCAGCAGCGGGTTCTCGCCACGGCACGGTTCGCACCACGAGGCGAAGACATTGACCAGGATCGGGTGGTTATAGGCGGCAGCCAGGGATTTCAGGTCGATCTGCGTGCCGTCTTGAAGGTCGGTCAGGGCCACCGCCGGCACGCTTTGGCCGACCATGGCGCGCGGCTCGTAGCGCTCGCGCTTGTGAAAGTTGAACCAGGCCAGCACCGCGAGCAGGCAGGCCAGCAGGACCAGGGGGGCGAAGGCGATCAGGCGTTTCATTTGCGCGCCCCAGAGTCTTTTTTAGAATCAGCGACCGCGGCTTGCAGGGCTTCGAGCTTCTTCCTGCGCTCGGCATGGGCGCGCAGGGACAGGAGCGTCAACGACACCAGGGTCAGCGCCGTGACGCCATAGGCGCCCCAGACATAAAACGCGTACTTGCCCATATCGAGGGTGAACATGGCGACCTCAGTTCAAGGTAATTCTGGCGCGCAGGGCGCGGTACTTGCGGTCGAGGATCTCGCTGTCGAGCCGCACCAGGAACAGCCACAGCGACAGGGCGAGATAGGCGAAGATCATCACGCTCAGCGGCCACATCATGGCCGGCACGGTGTCGATATGGTTCTGCTGGTGCAGGCCGCTCCACCAGGTGACCGAGAAATGCACGATCGGCAGGTTGACCAGCCCGACCAGGGCCAGGATCGCGGTCGACTTGGCGGCGCGGACTTCGTCCTCGATCGAGGCGTGCAAGGCGATATAGGCGATGTAGAAGAGGAACAGCACGAGTTCGGACGTCATGCGCCCGTCCCATTGCCACGGCGTGCCCCACATCGGCTTGCCCCACAGGGCGCCGGTGACAAGGGCCAGGCCCGTGAACGCGGCACCGATGGGCGCGGCCGCCTTGGCCCCGGCATCGGCCAGGGCATGGCGGAAGATCAGGCCAAAGAAGCTGGCAATGCCCATGGCGGCATAGATCAACAGCCCGAAGATGGCGGCCGGCACATGGATATACATGATCCGAACCGTCGAGCCCTGCTGGTAGTCCTCGGGCGAACTGAAAGCCAGATAAAGCCCCCAGACGAACAGGACGGCCGTCAGCCCCGCCAGCCAGGGCCGCAAGGGCCGCGCGATCTGGCTGAAACGTTCCGGATTGGCAAGGTAGGTGAACATGGCTTGGATGTACGTTAGCTCAGGGCGCTTCGCAAGGCAGCGCCCATGGCAAAAGGAGACAGGGCCAAGGCGAACAGCGCGTAGGCCGCCAGAAAGGCCAGGGCCTGCCACGGCGAGGTGTGAAACTGCACCGCGGACATCAGCCCGCCGCCGAAGATCACCGGCGGCACGTAGAAGGGCAGGACCAGCAGCGCCATCAGGGCGCCGCCGCGCCGGGTGCCCAGCGACAGCGAAGCCCCGATACCGCCGATCAAGGCAAAGCTCAGCGAGCCCAGGATCGCCGAGACCAGGCCGATGCCGGCCATGGCCATCGGCGCGCCCAGGATGACCATGACGAAGGGCGTCAATAGCGACAGGATCAGGCCCGTGCCCAGCCATTGCGCCAAGCATTTCAAAGTGGCGATCCACTCCAGCGGCAGGGGACCGAGGCGCAGGATGTCGAACATCCCGTCGTCATGGTCGCGCTCGAACAGGCGCTCCAGCGACAACAGGGTCGACAGGGCCAGGCACAGCCAGGTCAGGCCGGCGGCGATGCGCGTCAGCACGGCCTGGTCGGGACCCAGGCTCAGCGGGATCATCGCCATCAGGGTCAGGTAGAACCCGACGGCTAGGATCGGCCCGCCGCCCCGGCTAAGGGACAGGTTGAGGTCGCGTTTGAGAAGGGCAAAAGCGGCGCGGGAGAACATTAACTTCTCCTCCCCATTTGGGACAAATGGGGAGGTGGCGCGGCGCTCGGGCGAAGCCCGAAGTCCGCGACGGAGGGGTCCCTTACAGGCGACAGATTGGTTGCGACGTCGGAAAGTGACCCCTCCGTCGTCGACTTGCCCTTCGGGCTGCGCGCCGCCACCTCCCCATTTGTCCCAAATGGGGAGGAGAAGTTTCCCAACGCCTCACACATATCCGACCTCCGGCCTTTCGAGCCTGAGGGTCCGCGTCTCGAACGGCAGCGGATCATGCACGGCGGAGACGATCATCCCACCTTCGGCCAGATGCGCTTGCATCAGCCCGCCCAACAATGCCCGGTGCTCGGCATCCAGCGGCGCCATCGGCTCGTCGAGCAGCCACAATTCCCGCCTGGCCATCAACAATCGCGCGCATGACAGCCGCCGCTTCTGCCCCGCTGATAAATGTCGCGTTTCCAGATCCATCAGCGGCTTCAAGCGCAACGGCTCGACGGCCGCGCCGGCATCTCCGCCCAGATAGTCCGCCTGGAAGACCAATTCCTCGGCGACCGTTCGCGCCGGCGACAGGGCATCGTGGTGGCCCAGAAAATGGACGTGCCGGACACGCGCCTCTTCAGCCTCAATTTGAGAATCATTTGCAATAAAGGCGATGGTCCCACGTTCCGGTACAGTAAAGCCGGCCAGGGTGCGCAGCAATGTCGTCTTGCCGACGCCGTTTTCCCCGTAAAGGCTTAACGCTTCTCCCGCTGTGATTTCGAAATTCAGACCCGAAATCAACAGCTTGTAGCCCTTCACCAGGCGCAGATCGTTAACCTTCAAACCGAGTCGCATAAAAAGTTCCAAAGAGTCTTAGGCTTACATAGACGAAAAGGCATAACAAGTTTAGAAGGTTTTCGCCCGCCTTCAGGCCTGCCGGCGCTGGCGGGGAACCCTGTGTGTTTCCCGCGGCAAAGCGCGCTCGTCCTGACAATTCGGACCGCCATCGGGGCGGTGAGGCGGCGGAACAGAAGGATAAGATCCTATGTCAGCCATCGACAGCTTCAAGTCGAAAGCGACCCTTACGGTCGGCGACAAATCCTACACCTACTACGATCTCAAGGCGGCCGAAGCCAATGGCCTGAAGGGCGTTTCCGCCCTGCCGGCGTCGTTGAAGGTCCTGCTGGAAAACCTGCTGCGCTTCGAAGACGGCGTGTCGGTTTCCAAGGACGACATCCAGGCGATCGCCAACTGGCTGGTCAACAAGGGCTCGGTCGAGCACGAAATCAGCTTCCGCCCGGCGCGCGTGCTGATGCAGGACTTCACCGGCGTGCCGGCCGTCGTCGACCTGGCCGCCATGCGCGACGCCATGGTCAAGCTGGGCGCCGACCCGGCGAAGATCAACCCGCTGAACCCCGTCGACCTGGTCATCGACCACTCGGTCATGGTCGACTATTTCGGCCACGGCGACAGCGCCGGCAAGAATGTCGACCGCGAATACGAACGCAATATCGAGCGCTACAACTTCCTGCGCTGGGGCTCGTCCGCCTTCAACAACTTCCGCGTCGTGCCCCCCGGCACCGGCATCTGCCACCAGGTGAACCTGGAATACCTGGCGCAAACCGTATGGACCAACGTCGCCGATGGCGGCGAGGTGGCCTATCCGGATACGGTTGTCGGCACCGACAGCCACACCACCATGATCAACGGCCTGTCGGTCCTGGGCTGGGGCGTCGGCGGCATCGAAGCCGAAGCCGCCATGCTGGGGCAACCGATCCCCATGCTGATCCCGGAAGTCATCGGCTTCAAGCTGACCGGCAAGCTGGCCGAAGGCACCACGGCGACCGACCTGGTCCTGACCATCACCCAGATGCTGCGCAAGAAGGGCGTGGTCGGCAAGTTCGTCGAATATTTCGGCGACGCCCTGGCCGGCCTGACCCTGGAAGACCAGGCGACCATCGCCAACATGGCCCCGGAATACGGCGCCACCTGCGGCTTCTTCCCGATCTCGCAAGCCACCGTCGACTTCCTCACCAAGTCCAACCGCGAAGCCGATCGCGTCGCCCTGGTCGAAGCCTATGCCAAGGCGCAAGGCCTGTGGTTCGACGCGGCGCATGAGCCGGTGTTCACCGACACGCTGGAACTCGACATCTCCACCGTCCAGCCGTCCCTGGCCGGCCCCAAGCGTCCGCAGGACCGCGTGGCCCTGTCGGACGTCTCCGCCGAATTCGGCTCGGCCCTGTCGGGTGACTTCGGCAAGGCCGGCGAAGAAGACAAGCGCGTCACCGTCGAAGGCACCGACTTTGACCTGGGCCATGGCGACGTCGTCATCGCCGCCATCACCTCCTGCACCAATACGTCGAACCCCGCCGTGCTGATCGCCGCCGGCCTGGTCGCCCGCAAGGCCCATGCCAAGGGCCTGAAGGTCAAGCCGTGGGTCAAGACCTCGCTGGCGCCGGGTTCCAAGGTCGTCACCGACTACCTGACGTCGTCGGGCCTGCAGACCGATCTCGACGCCCTGGGCTTCAACCTGGTCGGCTATGGCTGCACCACCTGCATCGGCAATTCGGGCCCGCTTCCCGATCCGATCTCGGCGGCCATCAACGCCAACGAACTGGTCGCCTCGGCGGTCATTTCGGGCAACCGCAACTTCGAAGGCCGCGTCTCGCCGGACGTGCGCGCCAACTATCTGGCCTCGCCGCCGCTGGTCGTCGCCTACGCGCTCGCCGGTTCGACCAAGATCGACCTGAAGACCCAGCCGCTGGGCATCGGTTCGGACGGTGAGCCGGTATTCCTGGCCGATGTGTGGCCGACCAAGGAAGAGATCGACACGATCGCCGCCAAGGACGTGACCGCCGACAGCTTCAAGAGCCGCTATTCGGACGTCTTCAAGGGCGACGAACATTGGCAGGCCATCCAGGTTTCGGGCGGCCAGACCTATGAGTGGGATCCGACCTCGACCTACGTCGCCAATCCGCCCTACTTCGAAGGCATGTCGATGACCCCGGCCAAGGTGACGGACATCGTCGAAGCCCGCGTCCTGGGCATCTTCGGCGACTCGATCACCACCGACCACATCTCGCCGGCCGGCAATATCAAGAAGTCGGCGCCCGCCGGCCTCTACCTGTCGGAGCACCAGGTGCCGGTGTCGGAGTTCAACTCCTACGGCGCCCGCCGCGGCCACCACGAAGTCATGATGCGCGGCACCTTCGCCAATATCCGCATCCGCAACAAGGTGACGCCGGAAATCGAAGGCGGCGTCACCAAGCACTTCCCGTCGGGCGAAGTGATGTCGATCTATGACGCCGCCATGCGTTACCAGAACGAAGGCCGCAACCTGGTCATCTTCGCCGGCAAGGAATACGGCACCGGCTCGTCGCGCGACTGGGCGGCCAAGGGCACCAAGCTCCTGGGCGTCCGCGCCGTCATCGCCGAGTCGTTCGAACGCATCCACCGCTCGAACCTGGTCGGCATGGGCGTGTTGCCGCTGCAGTTCAAGGTCGACGGCTGGCAGAAGCTGGGCCTGACCGGTGAGGAAATCGTCACCATCCGCGGCCTGGAAAACGTCCAGCCGCGCCAGGAACTGATCGTCGAGCTGTTCCGCGCTTCGGACGGCAAGGTCGCCCGCTTCCCGGTGCGCTGCCGCATCGATACGCCGACCGAGCTCGAATACTACAAGAACGGCGGCGTCATGCCGTACGTGCTGCGCAACCTGGCGCGCGGCGACGTCGCGGAAGCCGCCGAGTAAGCTTTTGAAGTTCTAAATACGATCAGGCCTTCGCGGTTCGCCGCGGAGGCCTTTTCTTTTGTGCCGGGATGTGGTGGGAAGAGATATGACTCAAGAAACGTCCTCGGAAACGCCCCAAGACAAAACACCGGCGCCTATAAAGCCGCCGCGTAGCCGCACCGCCCTGCTGGTTACCGCCGCCGGCCTGATCGCCGTCTTCTTCGCCATCGTGCTCAACCTGGTGCAGGTGTCGCCGGACCAGGCGGCGCGCGCGGTCGGCGAAAGCCTGGTCTTCGCCCTGGTCGCCATTGCCTGCGGCATCTACTGCCTGCGCCGCGGCCAGCGCTTCCTGGCCATCGCCATGATCGCGCCGTCGATCTTCGTCCTGGCGGAAACCAGCATGCGGCTCATCTTCTTCCTGCAGCACGGCAAGGCAATTTGATCGAGAGTTGGTAGAGTGCGGCCCGACTTCCTGCTAAACGGCGGCAGACCAGGAGCGCCGAGCCATGCCGTCCAAGCCCGCCCACGACATCATCTTCTACAGCTTCCCGACCTCCGGCCACGCCCATCGCGTCGACCTGCTGCTGCGCGCCCTTGAGTTGCCGTACAAGCGCATCGAGGTCGATTTGGGCGCCAAGATCCAGAAACAGCCGGATTTCGTGGCCATGAACCCGTTCGGCCAGGTGCCGGTGATCGACGACAACGGCACGGTGATCTGGGATTCGACGGCGATCCTGATGTACCTGGCCCTGACCTATGGCGACGACACCTATCTGCCGCGCGAGCCCAAGGCGATGGCCGAGGTGGTGGCGTGGCTTGGCAAGGCGTCCGGCCCGATCATGTTCGGCCCGGCCATGGCGCGGCGCATCAATGTGCTGAACAACAATGCCAGCAAGGTGACCAGCCATGCCATCGCCGGCGATCTGCTGGACGTGATGAACGGCATTCTGGGCAAGCACAAATGGCTGGTCGCCAACCGCGCCACCATCGCCGACCTGGCGGCCTATGCCTATGTCGCCCATGCGCCGGAAGGCGATATCGACCTGGAGCCCTATACTCATATCACGGCCTGGCTGGAGCGCATCGAGAACCTGCCGTTCTTCGTGCCCATGCCGCGCACGCCGGTGGGGTTGTGGGCGTAAGCGCCCTAGAACGACCTCTCCTCCCCTGCGAAGCGGGGGAGGTGGCACGGGAGCGAGTGCGCAGCGCGAAGCCCCGTGACGGAGGGGGCCTTGAAGCGCGTTTAAATCGGCGGAATAGGGTTTACAGTGCACCGGCAGCCCCCTCCGTCATCCAGCGCTTACGCGCTGTCTGCCACCTCCCCCGCTTCGCAGGGGAGGAGGCAAAAAAACGCCCTTGCGGGAGGGGATCGCAAGGGCGTGAATTTGGGTTTCAGGGGAAGAAACATCGTCAACCAAAGGCGCCCTGTCGATCCCGGGGGCTGGGGGGCTGTTCAGGGTGGAACCGAACAGAGCGTCTTGGCTGACAATGACAATATGACGGGGCGATGCGGCCTCGATAGGGCCGAATTAAGGTATGTTTAAGACAAAGATTTCTGTTGAGTGTTGCGCGAATGTGACGCTTTTTTGCTTGCGCCCACAACGCCCCGAGCGCTTAATGGTCTGATCAGCTAGAGCGCTATGCGATTTGGTAGAACCAAATCGGCGCTCTAGTTCTTTGCTTGGTCGCGCAATTTAACCGAAAAGTGGGGCCACTTTATCGGATTGCGCTCTAAACGGTCGATCTCATGAGTGTTCAGGATTTCAGCGGCGCCTTCGGAGCTTCAACCAAGGGACCGGTCTTCTTCGATCGCAAGGAACTGGACCTGATCCTGAGACTATATGGCCGCAAGGTCGCCGCCGGCGACTGGCGCGACTATGCCATCGGCACGGCGCCGGACTTTGTCACCTTCAATATCTTCCGCCGCACCTCGGAAGCGGCGCTTTACCGTATCGAAAAGCGCCCGGCCCTGGCCAACAAGCAGGGCGCTTTTGCCCTGTTCAACCAGGCCGGCCTGATCCTGAAGCGCGGCCGCGAACTGGCGCCGGTGCTGGCGGTGCTGGATAAGCCGAAGCTGGATCTGTTGTAGGGGACGCCTGCACCAAGCCCCCTTCCCCCTTCGCCAAGGCTTCGGGGGACAAGCCCTATACATTAAAGGTCGCTACCCCGCGGCCCCCTCCGTCACAGGCGTCGTGCTACGCACTCGCTCTGCGCCACCTCCCCCGCTAAAGCAGGGAAGGAAAGAAAAACCCCGGACTTTCGTCCGGGGTTTCGTGTTTCAGCCTGTCGCTGGCGATTAACGGCGGCCGCCGGTGAAGCGCAGGATGCTGAGGAACAGGTTGATGAAGCTGATGTACAGGGTCAGGGCGCCATAATAGGTCATGGCGGCGCGACCGGTGAACGAGCCTTCCAGCTGATAATAGACCTGCTTCAGCCCCTGGGTCTTGACCGCGATCAGGCCCGAGAAGACCAGCACGCCGATCGCCGACACCACTAGGCTCAAGCCCATCGAGTGCAGGAGGAAAAAGTTGACCAGGGAGGCGATGAGCATGCCGACGACGGCCATGATCAGGAAGGCGTACCAGCCGGAGATGTCGCGCTTGGTGGTATAGCCGAACAAGGACACGGCGCCGAAGGTGCCGGCGGTGATGAAGAAGGTCGAGGTCAGCGATACGCCGGTGTACAACAACATGACCGACGACAGCGACACGCCCATGACCGCGACGAAGATCCAGTAGAACAGCGCCATCATGGCGACGTTCAGGTTGCGCATGAACATGTTGGAGACCAGCACCAGGACGATCGGCGCGAAGGCAAAGCACAGGCCCAGCATCGTATAGCCGGCAATGTGTCCGTCCGGCGTGATGCGATACAGCAGCTCGAGCAGGATCGGGCTGTTGGCCACGGCCCAGGCCATGGCGCCGGTGACGACAAGGCCCAGCGCCATCTTCTGATAGATGCCGAGCATGAAATTGCGCAGGCCCGGATCGCGCGGAATCGCCTGCGACTTGGCGCCGGCCCGGCCCTGGAGTGTTTGACTATCGAAGTCAGCCATTGACTTAAGATCCCTATAAAAGGTTCGACCGGGAACGAAAGGCCGTCCACCGCCTTATCCGCAATATGGGCCTCTCACGCCTTGTTTACAAGGGATTTTGTTGTGGCTGAAAGGTGGCGAAATCTTATGATTTCCGGCTTAACAGCGCAGGGCTCACACCCTATTCTTGGCTTGCCTTGCTGGAGCTTTCCGATGACCCTTCGTTCCGCCCTGTTCATTCCCTGCGCCAATGCCCGCGCCATGAGCAAGGCGCGCGAGCTCAAGCCCGACATGATCATCTTCGACCTGGAGGACGCCGTCGCCGCCGGCGATCGCGACGCTGGCGCCGCGGCGTTGGCCGAGGTGTTGCGAGCCGGCGATTTACAAGCGCGCAAGGCATTGGTGCGTATTCATCCGCCGTCGCTCAACGCCATCCACCATGCGCTCGAAGGGTTGCCCATCGAAGGTGTGGTCGTGCCCAAGGTTGACGCCCCCGACGATCTGCGCGCCGTCGCCCACGTATGGCCGGGCGTGAAGCTGTGGGCGATGATCGAGACGGCGAAGGGTGTGGCGCGGCTGGCCGAGATCGCCGCCGAGCCTGTGGCCGGCTTGATCGCCGGGCCGAACGACCTGCGCAAGGACCTGCGCGCCCGTCCCCTGCCCGAGCGCGCCGACATCGCCTTTGCGCTGAGCCAGATCGTGCTGCACGGCCGCGCCAACGGCCTGGTCGTGCTCGACGGGGTGTTCAACCATTTCAACGACGATGCCGGCTTCGATGCCGACTGCATGCACGGCCGCGCGCTCGGCTTCGACGGCAAGACCCTGATCCATCCGGCCCAGATCGAACCGTGCCACCGCGCCTTTTCGCCCTCGGGCGGCGAGATCGCCTGGGCAAGGGCTGTGGTCGCGGCGTTCAAGGGCTCCGACGCCGCCGTTATGCCGGTCAATGGCGAGATGGTCGAGCGCTTGCACCTGGCCCAGGCCGAAGAGATTTTGGCGGAAGGCTGGAGCTGAGAAGCGGTGGGACTGAGAACCGCAAGCAAGAAACCCCTCCACCCCGCGCCTGAAGAAGGCGCGCGGTCCCCCTCCCCGATCAAGTCGGGGAGGTCCAAAAAGAGTTAAGCTTGCTTAGCTCTTTTTGCCAAACCACTTGGCGCTGAGGGTGTCGTAGTCGCCGCTTTCGCGCAGGCCCAGCAGGGTGGCGTCGACGTCCTTGCGCAGGGTACTGCCATTGCTGAAGGCATAGCCGTAGTCGCCGGCGTGAAAGACCGGGCCGACCACGCCGATGGCGCCCGTGCTGTCGGCATTGGCGACATATTGCAGCACCGGCGCGTCATAGACGACCGCATCGACCTTTTTGTCGGTCAGCGCCTTCACCGCCGTGTCGATGTCGGGATACGCCGTCGCCTTGACGCCGCCGGCCTGCAGGTAGTCGGCCGAGGTCGTGCCGACGACCGTGGCGACCGCCTTGCCGGGCAGGTCGTCGGGGCCGTTGATGGCGCTTTTGAACTGTTGCACCGTCAGGCTGGCGGTCAGGGTCGCCGTATAGAAGGCGACGAAGACCACCGAGGTGAACATCCACAAGACCGCGACGATGCGCGACCCCCAATGGCGCGGCATCGAATCCGCCTGGGTGGCCAGCGTGCCCATGCCCCAGAAGAAGGCCTGGAAGATACCGGGGAAATAGGGCTTGCCCACCATGCCTTCGGGATGGCGGCGTTCGAGCAGCCAGACGATGTGCGCCGGCACGACGGTCAGCCCGACCGCGATACCCAGCCAGACCAGGACCGACGGCGAGAACAACAGCTTCATCAGGCTGTCGAAAGCGGTCGCCTCGGGCCCGGCCTTTTGCGTGCGGGTCAGTATCTGCAGGCCACCGCCGAGGATCGGCTGCGAAAAGTCGTAGCGCACATCGCGGTCGGCGGTGATCGACACGGCGCCGACGGCGACATCGTCTTTCTTCGCCGAGACCGCGGCCAGCTGCGCGTCGACATCGGGGACGACGTCGAAATGCGTGGTCCAGTGGCGCTTGGCGGCAATGGCGTTCCACAGGTCGATGCTGAAGCCGCTGAGCTGGCCGTTCTGCTGGACGACGAAAGGCGGCAGGACGCGCACTGCGACATTGATGGCGTGCGTTCCGGCCGAGGCGGGTTGCGCCAGCGCGGCCAGCAGCAGGAACAGGATAAAACGGAACAGACGAATCGGCATGGCAAACCTCCCAGGAGAGGCCTTATACCAGATTGCATACACTACCATGCAATCTGGCAAGGGCGACCGCCCGCCCGAGCTTGTGCGAGGAGCCATGCGGCGCTTGAGCTAAGTCAGTGCCCGTGCGCCAGATAGGCTTCGGAGCGCATCTCTTCCAGGCGCGACACGGTGCGCTCGAACTCGAAGGCGCCGTCGCCGGTCGGATAGAGGCCGGCCGGTTCGGCCTCGGCCAGGATCACCGTCTTGGCCGAAGCCTCGTACAGCGCGTCGATCAGGGTGACGAAGCGGCGCGCTTCGTTACGGTTGGCCGGCGACAGGATCGGCACGTTCTCGATAAAGACCGTGGTGAAACGCTCAGCGACGGCCAAATAGTCGGCCGGGCCGTTGGCGGCGCCACACAGCTCGTCGAACGTGGCGCGCAGCAGTGGGCCGGCGGCGCGCTGGAAATGGATCTTGCGCTCATTGACCGTCAGCACGGCCTCGCGCTCGCTGTTCAACCGCGTCATATCGCGCCACAGAGCATCGAAGCCGGCGCGCGATTCGGGCGAGGTCGTCGGGAAAAAATAGGTCTTCACGCCACGCAGGCGATCGAGACGGAAATCCTTGGGCCCGTCGACCTCTATGACCTTCAGCCGTGTCTTGATCATGGTGATGAAGGGCACGAACAGGTCGCGATTGAGCCCGTCCTTGTAGAGATCGTCGGGCGGGCGGTTCGAGGTGGCGACCAGCACGACCTTTTGCGCAAACAAGGCTTCGAACAGCCGGCCGAGGATCATGGCGTCGGCGATGTCGGTGACCTGGAACTCGTCGAAGCACAGAAGCTGCGCCTGCTTGGCCAGCAGCTTGGCGACCGGCGCGATCGGATCGTCGCCCTTGTGCGTGCCGAAAACGTCCTTGCGCGTGGCGGCATCGCCCTCGCGCCATTTGCGGATCAGGTGGTGGACCTGCGACATGAAGGCGTGGAAGTGGACGCGCTGCTTGGCCTCGATGCGGACATTGTCGAAGAACAGGTCCATCATCATCGACTTGCCGCGGCCGGGCGGGCCCCAAAGGTAAAGCCCCGCGCCGTCGCTGCCGCCGAACAGGCTTAGGACACCGCGGTTCTGCAAGCTGGTCTGCAGGTCGCACAGGGCATCGACCGCCGCCTGCTGGGCAGGGTCGGGCTTCAGCTCCCCGGACTTGAGGAGGGTGCGATACGCGCTTTTGATACTGGCCATGCGGTTGTTTTGCTGCCGCCGGTCGACCCGGCACCCACCCGTTTTATGTGGGCGCACTCTAGCCGATATGCTTCAAGATCGCGTTAAAAAAATGCTGCACCTGCGTAAGATGCGGATGCGATTGTGGTTTTCAGGTCATAAGGGCCGCGGGAAAGCAGAGAATCTCTCCTCCCTATTTGGGACAAATGGGGAGGTGGCGGCGCGCGCCCGAAGGGCAAGTCGACGACGGAGGGGTCACTTTGCCGACACAAGAGCGTTTCCTACCGTCGGTAAGTGACCCCTCCGTCGCGGACTTCGCCCCAAGAGGGGCGAGCGCCGCGCCACCTCCCCATCGTAACACGATGGGGAGGAGAGCCATTAGCGCCCCAGCTTCACCGCGATCTGCTTGGCCACCTGTATGCCATGCGCCGCCGCCGTGGTCACGCAGGGGTGCCAGTAGTCGGTGACCTCACCACAGGCAAAGACGCCGCGCGAACTGGTCTCGCCCAGGCGATTGACCTGGATATAACCGCCCTTGCGTCGGGGCTTGAGCCCTTCGGGCACCACCGCTTCGAAACCGTACATAATACCGAACGCATCGAAGACTTCGCCGTTGACCGTCATTCCTTTCTGCCGCGCCTCGTAAGCGCCGACCACCACGCGTACGTCGGGGATCATCTCGCGCAGCATCTTTTGCGCCCGTGGCTCGCCGCGCGAAAACACCGTCACCTGACCGCCGCGGTCGCGGGCAAAGCGCGCCTGGTCGAAGGCATTGTCGCCGCCGCCGAGGATGGCCACGCGCTTGCCTTCGACGTCGAGGGCCTCCATCGGCTCGCCCGGGCCGATGGCGACGGTCTCCGATGGATGAAAACGTCCGGCGCGTGGTGTGGTGCCGGTGGCGATGACGACATAGGACGCGGCGAAATCTCCGGTCCTGTACAGCTCATCCTCCTGCATTACCGGCGCCTCATGGTTTAGCCGCACCTCGACGCCCAAAGCTGCGGCATGATCGGCCATAGAATTCGCCACGTCCTGGCCCGTCCGGCCCTGTACGCCCGGGATCCACAGGTTTTCGTACGGACTGCGCCGTTGCAGCCCGCCCAAGGCGCCGGACCGTTCCAATAAAACCGCGTCGACGCCCAGCTTCTTCAGCCAGATCGCCGCACTCAGCCCGGCCGGACCGCCGCCCAGAATCATCGCTTCCTTATGCACCAAGCCTATCCCGTCTCTTCTTCGCTTATAAGCCCGTCTATATCACTGAACCCACGGCGCTTGTGGCGCGTCTTATGCATAACTTGGTTCGCCCGTTCAGGATTGATTAAAGACCCCCGGGTTAACGTGCCAAAAAGTTACAAAAGGAAACACCCCGTGAAGCTGCTCTGTGTCGAAGACAATGCCACCCACCGTCGCATGATCGATCTGATGCTCGCCGCGACGGGTATCGATGTCGATTTCGCCGAAAACGGCGACGAGGCCGTCGAGGCCTACCAGGTCAATGAATACGACGCCGTGCTGATGGACATCCAGATGCCCGGCAAGAACGGCGTCCAGGCGGTCCGCGAGATCCGCCAGATGGAAGACGGCTTCAAGCTCAACCACACGCCGATCCTGTTCCTGTCCAGCATGGACGCCGACGAGGCGATCGATCTGGGCCTGGAAGCCGGCGGCGACGGCCACCTGCCCAAGCCCTTTACGTCCGACGCCTTGTTCGGCGCCATCGACCGCGTGCTGCGCACCACCGACCGCGGCCCACTGCAAATCCTGGGAATGACTCGCTAAACATACCGATTAGAAAAAATCCTGCCAAAGCAGGATTTTTGAGAGGATTCTCCTTGTAAAGCGGAACAAAAAGGGTCATTTGCCGCCCGACGCATAGTCGCGTTTTTCGTTTTAGGAGCATTATAATGGGTTATCGGGTCGCCGTAGTCGGCGCCACCGGCGCCGTGGGTCGCGAAATGATGGCGATCCTCGAAGAAGTGAAGTTCCCCGTGTCCGAAATCTATGCGGTTGCCTCGCGCAAATCGCAGGGCGTGGAAGTCTCCTTCGGCAATCGAACCCTTAAATGCCAGGACCTGGAACAGTTCGACTTCACAAAGGTCGACATCGTGTTGATGAGCGCCGGCGGCGCCGTGTCCAAGGAATGGTCGCCGAAGATCGGCGCGCTGGGTCCCATCGTCATCGACAACTCGTCTGTCTGGCGCATGGATCCGGACGTGCCGCTGATCGTGCCGGAAGTGAACCCGGACGCCATCTGGGACGCCAAGAAGAAGAACATCATCGCCAATCCCAACTGCTCGACCGCGCAGCTGGTCCTGGTGCTGAAGCCCCTGCACGACGCCGCCGTCATCAAGCGCGTCGTCGTCTCGACCTACCAGTCGGTCAGCGGCGCCGGCAAGGAAGGCATGGACGAGCTGTGGGACCAGACCAAGGCGATCTACGGCCTGGGTGACAAGGAACCCAAGAAGTTCCCCAAGCAAATCAGCTTCAACCTGATCCCGCATATCGGCACCTTCCTCGACAACGGTTATACCGACGAGGAAGCCAAGATGTGGAACGAGACGCACAAGATGATCGATCCGACGATCAACCTGACCGTCACCTGCGTCCGCGTGCCCGTCTTCGTCGGCCATTCGGAATCGGTCAATATCGAGTTCGAGAACCCGCTGGACGAGGACCTGGCCCGCGAAATCCTGCGCGAAGCCCCGGGCATCGCCGTCGTCGACAAGCGTGAACCGGGTGGCTACATCACCCCGATCGAAGCGGTCGGTGAATTCGACACCTATGTCTCGCGCATCCGCAATGACGAGACCGTGCCGCACGGCCTCAACCTGTGGATCGTGTCGGACAACCTGCGAAAGGGCGCAGCCTTGAACGCTGTGCAGATCGCACAGCTGCTCGACGAACGCGGGGTCATCGCAACCGTAGACGCTTGATATGCGCTCAAGCGCCGCGCGGGCTCGCCGCATGAGCGGCGACGTGCGGTCGCACGCTGCCAAGCTGCGAAGATTGCAGCTTGGAGTGATTTCCTACTGACGAAATCCGAAGCCGGCGAGCCCCACAAGGTTCGCCGGCTTTTTCTTTTGGGGGTTCCCATGTCATCGAAGCCCGGCGCTTCACCGACGCTTTTGGCCGTCGCTTGCTACACCATCTGGGGTCTCGTGCCCCTGTTCTACCTGCCGATCCACGCCTTTGGCGCCGGGGCCTTCGAAATCATCGCCCATCGCTCGGTCTGGGCGGCGATCTGGGCGCTGGGCCTGGTTCTGGCGACCCGCCAATGGCCGGCGGTTGCGGCCGCGTTCAAGTCGCCTCGGCTGCGCTGGATGCTGTTGCTGACCTCGATCCTGGTCGCCAGCAACTGGGGCATCTATGTCTGGGCGGTGACTAATGGCCACACGGTGGAATCGGCGCTGGGCTATTATCTGACACCCCTGCTCAACATGGCGGCCGGCGCCTTGATCTTCCGTGAGCGCATCGATGCCTGGGGCAAGGGCGCCATTGCCCTGGCCGTCCTGGGTGTTGTCATCCAGATCGTGGCGATCGGCCAGGTGCCGTGGATCGCCATCCTGCTGGCCTTGACGTTCGGCAGCTACGGCGTCTTGCGCAAGCACCTCGTCGTGCCGGCCCTGGTCGGCCTCTGCGTCGAGTGCCTGTACCTGTTCCTGCCGGCGCTGGGCTATCTGGTCTGGTTTGAAGCGACCGGCCAGGGGCATTTCTTCCATCCGGCGCACGCCTTTTGGCTGTTGCTGACCGGACCGGTGACGGTGCTGCCGCTGGTGATGTTCTCGTACGCGGCCAGGCGCATTCCGTTGTCGACCATGGGCTTTGTGCAGTTCATCGGCCCGACCCTGACCTTCATCATCGGCCTATGGGAAGGCGAACCGTTCAGCCTGGCGAGCGGGGTGTCGTTTGCCTTTATCTGGGCGGGAGCACTGGTCTTTGCCCTGGGCGCCTGGCGGCGATTAAAGACGATCTCTTGATCGTCTTTAATCAGACCTCCCCAGCTTTGCTGGGGAGGGGGACCGCGCGCCTTCTTCAGGCGCGTGGTGGAGGGGAATCTTACTTGCGGTGCACCGAAAGCCAGAAACCCCACCACCACGCCCTTCGGGCGCGGTCCCCCTCCCCGGTCAAGCCGGGGAGGTCAGATTATTTACAAACACCCATACAGCGTATCGATCAACCCGACCGGGCGCGGATCGCCGATCAGATAGGCCGACTGCTTGTTCATGACGTAGCCGCCCGACAGCTTCTTGTCCGGGTCGGCGAAGGCGCACGAGCCGCCCCAGCCGGAATGGCCGACGGCGCGTTCGTTCGGACCGTAGATATGGATGCCCTTGTTGCGCAGGAAGCCGGCGGCCCATGACAGCTTGAACGGCAGGACGCGGTCTTGACCGCAGACGCGTTCGCGGGTCGCCTGGCCCAGCGCGCCCAGCGACAGGATGCGGTCCTTGCCCAGCGTGCCACCCGAGGCGACGATGCCCATGAAGCGCGCCAAAGCCAAAGCCGTGCCGTGACCGTTGGCCGACGGGATTTCCATGCGGCGCCATTCTTCGGAACCGCGGCCGCCGGGGGCCGAGCCCTTGTCCAGGAAGGCCGCCTGCTTGATCTTGTCGACGGGGCCGAGATCGGGCGGGGAATTGGGCTTTTGCATCTGGGCGATGCGCGGCGCCTCAGAGTCGGGCGTGCCGATCATCAGGTCGAGGCCGTATTTCGACGCCAGGTCTTCGCGCAAAGCGGTACCCAGCGAACGGCCGTCGGCGCGGCGGAAGACTTCGCCGATCAAATAGCCGCCGGCGACCGGATGGTAGCCGGAACCCTGGCCCGGGGTCCACAGCGGCGCCTGGGCGCAGAGCGTATCGAGCGTCTTTTGCACGTCGAACCAGATGGAGGGGTCTTGCGGCGGCACGAAGCCCGGCAGGCCGGCCTGGTGCGAGATCAGTTGGCCCAGCGTAATGCGCGACTTGCCGTTCTGACCGAACTCCGGCCAGTAGTGGGCGACGGCGGTGTCGTAGTCGAGCTTGCCCTTGTCGACCAGGCGGGCGATCATCAGCGCCATCACCGCCTTGCCGGTCGAGAAGATCGGCGTCAAGGTCTGGTCGTCAAAGGGTTTGGCGCCCTCGCGATCGGCGGTGCCGGCCCAGATATCGAGTACGGTTTCGCCATTGATCACGGCGGAGAAACGCGCGCCGCGCTCTTTCCCTTCGGCGAAATTGGCGGCGAAGGCGTCCTTGACCTTCGCGAACCTGTCCGGACAAACCCCACCGATCTCGACCATCGTTGCGCCCTTAACTCTAACCGTTGCGGTGTTCTATCGTGCGCCGCAGCGAAGGGCAACGCCAAGTGACGGGGTTTGGGGCCTGAGACCCCAAGTCTTAGTCTTTCTTCCTGACCATGCCGTTTGGCATGGTCAGGAAGAAAGATAAGTTTGTGGGGCCGCGGGCCCCACGCCCCGCCACTTAAGCGCCGTCGGCCTCAAACCCCGCCGTCCGATGGCTGCCATCGCAGAACGGCTTCGTATGCGAATGCCCGCAGCGGCATAGCATGGCGCTGTCGACCCGTTTGACCACCCGTCCGGTGCCGGCGCAGATTTCCAGGTTTCCGGTAATCTTCAGCGGTCCATTGCGTTGCGGATCGACCTGAAGCTGACCGTCCCGCACCTTCAGCGGATCGAGCGAAATCGTTTCCGGTTCGCCCGTGGCTTCGAAGCCGGCATCGTGGTGCGAACCATCGCAATAGGGCTTGGCCTTCGACTGTCCGCAGCGGCAAAACGTGGCGCGAAAGCCGTCCGGCTTGCCGGCAACGACCAGGGGCGCGTGGATGGCATTGGGCCCATTCTCGCGCACCCGCATCATATTGACCTGCGGCGCGGCCTCCTCCGGGATATCGCCCTTGCCCTTGTAGCCGATGGCGCCCGACGGACAGTCATGGGCGATGCCGACCAGCAGCTCCGGATCGCTTTCGTCGGGATGCAGCCACGGCCCGTCGACATTGGCGATAAAGGTCTTCGGCGCGCCGGTGACGCAATAGCGCGAATGGATGCAGCGATGCATGTCAACGACCAGGGTCAGATGCTCACCCTCGACAATTTCCGGCGCACTCGGCGCCGCCGCAATGACCGTATGGGCCTTGCCCAAGGCCGGCTTTGCCGGTGCGGCTGCCGGCGCCACCGTCACCGGTTCGCCCGCCGCCTTGAGCAGATTGTTGCTGACCGACTGAAGCGCCGCCACAGCCTTCGCGATGCGCGGCGTCTGCGGCAGGGCGCTGCCGCCTTCGGCCAGTTCGCGCGCCCGTAGCCCTAGCCCCCTCACTACATTGGGATGACTCTTCGGCACGCCCGGATTGCGCAGGGTGGCGAAGCTTAGGCCCGCATTGCAGTCGTCCTCGTCATTGGCCTTCATGCGCGCCAGTTCCTGGCCCAGCGGCACCACCGCCATCATCAGGTCGATCGCCGTATTGACCATCAGCTTTTTCTCGGCCGGATCGGTGGCGGCAAAGCCCTGCGACAAACACCGCAGCATGTGGTTATAGGCGGCATTGCCCAGATCGATGACCCCGCGCGCGTCCTCGCGCGACACCCAGACCCGGTTTTCGGGAAACGGCGGATGGCGCATCACCGGATTGGTCGCCGCAGGATAAGCCGGCTTGAAATCCTTGCCGCGGGCATCGAGCGCGTCGCGTACGGCGACAAAGCGCTGGAAATGACTCTGCTCCGAGTGCCCGGACGCACCCTCCCCCTGCTCGACAATGGTCTCCAGCGCCTGGCAGGCCGTTTCCAGGTCGGTGACGGCGATGAGGCCGTTCATGCGCACCGTGTCGGGCCCGACCTGCAAGGCCTGATCGCCGATGAACACGCCGGCCTCGCCCAGCCGCTCGACCAGGGCCTTCAACCCCGTCTCGACCGAGCGATAGAGATGGCCGACCGTCAAATAGTCCTGCGCTGCCGGCGTCAGTTTCAAGCCGTGCTGGCCGCGCTCGTAGGCATCGGCGCAGACGAAACTCTCGGCATCGGGCTCTTGCGATCCCTCCGGCCGTTCGAGATAGATGAAGTGCTGCAGCGTATCGCGATTGAACGGCGCCAGGCGTACGACCAGGCCGGCCGGCAACATCCCCGGCGTGATGGGAAAGTTCGGCCGGCCGAAATGCGCCACGCCGCCGACGGCGTTCATCAGGTTGGCGACCAGGGCCAGGTGGGTCATTTCGTCGACGGCGATGTCGATGATGACGCGCTGCCATTTGACGATCTCGGCGCGCGTCTCGGCGTCGATATCGTCGTCGGGCTCGGTCTTCAAACTCCAGGCGGCATAGAGATAGCAGCACATCAGGTTGTGCTCGATCTCGGCGGCCTCGGTCAGGGTGTAGAGCAGTTGCTCGCGATTGGGGATGGAGATCGGCGGTTCGGAAAAACGGGTGTCGGGCATACGCGCGTCCTTCTTCGATGATCGGGGCGACGGTAGGCAGGGCCCACCTCAAATGGCAAGCCGGTTATTCGCCCGGGCGGCCGACCCGCCATCGTTCACGAACCTTTTTCCGACGCGCGATTGACTCTCTCTGCCCGGAACATATAGTGAACATTTATGAAAAAGACCCTTAAGCAACGCTTGGCCATCCTGTCCGACGCCGCCAAGTACGATGCCAGTTGCGCCTCGTCGGGGACGACCAAGCGTGATGCCAGCAAGGGCGGGTTGGGCTCGACCAGCAACGGCATCTGCCATGCCTATGCGCCGGACGGGCGCTGTATTTCGCTGCTCAAGGTCCTGCTGACCAATTTCTGCATCTATGACTGCGCCTATTGCATCAACCGCTCGTCGTCCAATGTCGAGCGGGCGCGGTTTTCGGTCGAGGAAGTGATCTGGCTGACGCTGGAATTCTATCGCCGCAACTATATCGAAGGCCTGTTCCTGTCGTCGGGGATCATCCGCAATTCCGACTACACGATGGAGCAACTGGTGCGTATCGCCAGGGACCTTAGGTTAAAGCACCAGTTCCACGGCTATATCCATCTGAAGACCATTCCCGATGCCTCGGCCAAGCTGATCGAGGAGGCCGGGCTGTTCGCCGACCGTTTGTCGATCAATATCGAGCTGCCGACCGACGAGGGCGTGGAAAAGTTCGCGCCGCAGAAACATCCGGCGCGCATCCGCAATGCCATGGGCGAGCTCAAGATGCGCATCGACGATGCCGCCGAACCGACCCTGCGCACCAAGACGACTCGGACCTTCGTGCCGGCCGGCCAATCGACCCAGATGATTATCGGGGCCGATTCCGCATCGGACGCGACCGTGCTGGGCGCCAGCGCCGGGCTCTATAACGGCTACAAATTGCGGCGCGTCTATTATTCCGCTTTTTCGCCGATACCGGATGCGTCATTGGCCCTGCCGCTGATCAAGCCGCCGCTCGCCCGCGAGCATCGCCTGTACCAGGCCGACTGGCTCTATCGCTTTTACGGTTTCGACATCGGCGAGATCACCGCCGAGCGCGCCGACGGCATGCTCGATCTCGACATCGATCCCAAGCTGGCCTGGGCCCTGGCCAATCGCGCCCGCTTTCCGGTCGACGTTAATGTCGCCGAGCGCGAGATGCTGCTGCGCGTGCCGGGTTTCGGCGTCAAGACCGTCGACAGCATTATCAGTGCGCGGCGCTTTCGCCGCCTGGCCCTGGACGATCTCGGGCGGTTGCGCGTGTCGATCAAGAAGGTCAAGGCCTTCATTGTTTGCAACGGCTGGACGCCGCTCAGCCTGATCGATCGCGGCGACCTGCGCGATATGTTCGCCCCGCCGCCGCAACAGATGGTGCTGTTATGAATATTCACCTGCATGGCTACGGCGATTTCGAGGAATGGCGCGAAGCGGCGCGACACCTGCTGCGCCTGGGCGTCAAGCCGTGGGAGGTCAATTGGGGTGGGGCCAGCGCCGGGCTGTTCGACGACGTATCTCCCGCACCGGCCGGACGGCGCGACCGGACCCTCCTGGTGCCGCGCGCCTATGTCGAGCTGGCGCAAGGCCTGGTCTGCCACAGCGATCCGGCCCGGTTCGACCTGGCCTACCGCCTATTGTGGCGCCTGCAGGAGACGCCGCGCCTGCTCGACATGCCGACCGATCCGGACATGGCCCGGGCGCATCGGATGGTCAAGTCGGTCGGCCGCGATAGCCACAAGATGACGGCCTTCGTGCGCTTCAAGGCGGTCAGCTCACGCAATAGCCGTCGCGCTTTTGTCGCCTGGTTCGAGCCGGATCATTTTGTGGTGGCGCGCACGGCCGATTTCTTCCAACGGCGCTTCAACGACATGGACTGGCTGATCGCCACGCCGAAGGGCGCGTCGAGCTGGGACGGCGACCAACTGCGTTTCGACGCCGCGCCGGCGGTCAAGCCCGTGCTGGATGACGAAACGGATGATCTGTGGCGCACCTATTACGCGTCGATCTTCAACCCGGCGCGGCTGAAGGTGAAGATGATGCAGAGCGAAATGCCCAAGAAATACTGGAAAAACCTGCCGGAAGCGGCGCTGATCCCGCAACTGATCGAGGCGGCCGAAGGGCGCGTGCGGGCGATGGCCGAGGCGGGATCTGCCTCGCCGCCGCTGTTTCATCAGCGATTGCAAGCCCGGGCGAAAGGGGGATGCGTAGGGGATTTGGGGTAAGGCGAGGCTCGCTTTAAATTCTCCTCCCCATTTGGGACAAATGGGGAGGTGGCATCGCAAGCCCGTAGGGCGCGTCGATGACGGAGGGGTCACTTTGCGTGAGGCATTCAGAAGGAAGCACGCCCTGGCTCGGCAATTCCGCAAGGAACTTACCGACGGTGAAGTGCGTATTGGGGTTGGACTCAAAGGAAAGCCCGACGGATTGCACTTTCGCAAGCAACATCCGATCGGGCCATACATTGTCGATTTTTACTGCGCCAAGGCCAAGCTCGTTATCGAGGTTGACAGCGAGGTCCACGACCGAGCTGAGAACCCCCAGCGAGACGAACGCCGAATGCTTTATCTCGAAGGCTTGGGCCTGGAAGTCCTTCGCATCCCAGGCGATGAGGCGATGGGAAACTCGGACGAAGTGGTGCTTGGGATTCTTCAACTGGCCCTGGAGAAAACCCGGCCAAAGTGACCCCTCCGTCGCGGACTCGCCCTACGGGCGGCCGCGCCACCTCCCCATTTTAATAAAATGGGGAGGAGAGTTTTGGAGGAGGCTTCCGCTTCTTAATACCGGTAATGCTCCGGCTTGAACGGGCCGGCGACCGGGACGCCGATATAGTCGGCTTGTTCGGCGTTCAGTTTCGTCAGCTTGGCGCCCAGCTTGGCCAGGTGCAGCAGGGCGACCTTTTCGTCGAGGTGCTTGGGCAGGGTATAGACCTTCTTCTCATAGCTCTTGCCGTTGGTCCACAGCTCGATCTGCGCCAGGGTCTGGTTGGTGAACGAGGCCGACATGACGAAGGACGGGTGGCCCGTCGCATTGCCCAGATTGACCAGGCGGCCTTCCGACAGCAGGATGATCTTCTTGCCGTCCGGGAATTCGACGTGGTGGACCTGCGGCTTGATCTCGTCCCACTTGAAGTTCTTCAGCGCCGCGACCTGGATCTCGGAGTCGAAGTGGCCGATGTTGCAGACGATGGCGTTGTGCTTCATCTCGCGCATGTGTTCCAGGCGCAGCACGTCCTTGTTGCCGGTGCAAGTGACGAAGATATCGCCATGCGCCGCCACGTCTTCGACCGTGCGCACTTCATAGCCTTCCATCGCCGCCTGCAGGGCGCAGATCGGGTCGATTTCGGTGACGATGACGCGGGCGCCGCCGTTTCGCAGCGAAGCCGCCGAGCCCTTGCCGACGTCGCCATAGCCCAGGACGACCGCGACCTTGCCGGCCAGCATGACGTCGGTGGCGCGGCGAATGGCGTCGACCAGGCTTTCGCGGCAACCATAGAGGTTGTCGAACTTCGACTTGGTGACGCTGTCATTGACGTTGATCGCCGGGAACGGCAGGTCACCCTTTTGCGCCATGGCGTAGAGGCGATGCACCCCGGTCGTCGTTTCTTCCGACACGCCCTTGATTGAGTCACGGATCGCCGAATAGAAGCCCGGCTTTTCCGCAAGATAGCGCTTCATGACGCGGTACAGCGCTTCCTCTTCTTCGTTGGTCGGGTGGTCGAGGAGCGTCGGATCCTTTTCCGCCTTGGGTCCCAGCACGCACAGCAGGGTGGCGTCGCCGCCGTCGTCGAGGATCAGGTTGGGATACCCCCCATCGTGCCATTCGAAGATTTTGTGCGCGTAGTCCCAGTATTCATCCAGCGTCTCGCCCTTGATGGCGAAGACCGGCGTGCCGCGCTCGGCGATGGCGGCGGCGGCGTGATCCTGAGTCGAGAAGATGTTGCACGACGCCCAGCGCACTTCGGCGCCCAGGGCCTGAAGGGTTTCGATGAGCACGCCCGTCTGGATCGTCATGTGCAGCGAACCGGCGATGCGCGCGCCCTTCAACGGCTTGTCCTTGCCGAATTCCTCGCGAGTCGCCATCAGGCCGGGCATTTCGCCCTCGGCGATTTCCAGTTCCTTGCGGCCCCAGGCGGCGAGCGACAGGTCTTTGACGATGTAATCTTGATTGGCGGGCATCGGACGGTTCCGTTTCAATGGAGATGATCCGGCTTATAGCGCCCGCGGCGCCGCCATGCAATAAACATATAAACATATCTTTATATGAAGAGATATTTGACCGCGGACACGGCTAAGATTAGGAAGGCATCAAAGTAAGAGGCTTTCCATGACCGTTACCCCCCGCCACGACTGGACCCTGGCCGAAGTCGGCGCCCTGTTCGACCTGCCGTTCATGGAGCTGGTCTTCCAGGCCGCGTCCGTCCACCGCCAGAGCTTCGACCCCAGCGAGGTGCAGTTGTCGCAGCTGCTGTCGGTCAAGACCGGCGGCTGCGCCGAAAACTGCGGCTATTGCTCGCAATCGGCGCATTTCGACACGGGGCTTAAGGCATCGAAGCTGATGCCGGTCGACGAGGTCCTGGCCGCGGCGACCGCCGCCAAGGCCGGCGGCGCCCAGCGTTTCTGCATGGGCGCAGCGTGGCGTGAGCTGAAGGACCGCGACCTGCCGGCCCTGTCCGACATGATCAGCGGCGTCAAGGCGCTGGGGCTCGAGACCTGCGCCACGCTCGGCATGGTGCGCCCGGACCAGGCGGCCGCGCTGAAGAACGCCGGGCTCGACTATTACAACCACAACCTCGATACCTCGCCGGAATATTACGAGAAGGTGGTGACTACCCGCACCTACCAGGAGCGCCTCGACACGCTCCAGGCCGTGCACGACGCCGGCATGAAGACCTGCTGCGGCGGCATTACCGGCCTGGGCGAAAGCCGCGAGGACCGGGTGTCGTTCCTGCATCAGCTGGCCACCCTGCCGCATCATCCGGATTCGCTGCCGATCAACAATCTGGTCGCCATTTCCGGGACGCCTCTGGGCGACCGGGCGGTTCAAAAAGGCGGGATTTCCGGCATCGAATTCGTGCGCACCGTCGCCGTGGCGCGTATCGTTTGCCCCAAGTCGATGGTGCGCCTGTCGGCCGGCCGCAATGAGATGAGCGAAGAGCTGCAAGCCTTGTGCTTCCTGGCCGGCGCCAATTCGGTCTTTGTCGGCAACCAGCTGCTGACCACGCCGAACCCCGAACGCGGCAGCGACGCCCACCTCATGCAGGTCCTGGGCCTGAAGCCGATGCGCGAGACGGCAAGCATGGAAGCCGCCGCGGCAGCCGAATAACCTTTATACCTTTGGGTATTGGTCACAAAATGTGAGGCCCGGTCCGCCGGCACGCCCTTGGCGCGCGGGCGGGCCGGTGTTACCTCTGCGCTCATGAACAAACCTATGAAAGACAAGGCCGCGACGACGCATTCCGCGGCAGCCGCCATCGTCCAGCAATTGAAGGACATCTACGCCACCTCCGTGGCCAATCTGCAGAAAGACCTGCACGCCTATCTCGATCACCGCGAACGGCCGTCCAGGACAGCCCGCGACGAAGGCCGCTACGCCTATCCGCGCCTGACCGTGGTGTGGAAGGGCATTCCCGACAGCGAAGACGAGGCGGCGATCCTCGATAATCGCCACCCGCAGGTCAATCGCGCCTTTGCCCGCTTTTCGCGGCCCGGCACCTATACCAGCTCGATCACCCGGCCCGACCTGTTCGGCAGCTTTATCGAAGAACAGCTGAGCCTGATCATCGCCGACTACGGCGCCGAATGCAGCGTCGGCCTGTCGGACCAGGAAATTCCTTATCCCTACGTACTCGATGGCGCCGGTCTCGACCTCAATCGCGTTTCGGCCCTGGACCTGACGCGCCACTTTCCGGCGACCGAACTGGCCCTGATCGGCAACGAAGTCGCCGACGGCATGGACTTCATCGACGACGAGGGGCGTCGGCCGCTGGCCCTGTTCGACGGCCTGCGCACCGACTTCTCGCTGGCCCGCCTGAAGCACTATACCGGCACGCCGGCCGAGCACACCCAGAACTACATCCTGATGACGAACTATAATCGCTATGTCGATGTCTTCGTCCAATATGCGCTGGAACAGCTGAAAAAGCCGGACAGCCCCTATACGGCCCTGTCGTGCTGCGGCAACTTCACCGTCGACAAGGACACGCCCAATCCGGAAGAGCTGATCGCCAATTCGCCATGGCGCAAGTCTCAGATGCCGGCCTATCACCTGATGGCGCCGAACCGCCAGGGCATTACGCTGGTCAATATCGGCGTCGGCCCGTCCAACGCCAAGAACATCACCGACCACCTGGCCGTCATGCGGCCGCACGCCTGGCTGATGATCGGCCACTGCGGCGGCCTGCGCCCGTCGCAAAGCATCGGCGACTACGTCCTGGCCCACGCCTATCTGCGCGACGACCATATCATGGACGACGTGCTGCCGCCGGAAATCCCCATCCCGGCCATCGCCGAAGTGCAGCAGGCCTTTAATTCGGCCGCGGTGCGCGTCACCGGCGAGGATGGCGACGCCCTGAAAAAGCGGTTGCGCACCGGCACCGTCGTCACCACCGACGACCGTAACTGGGAACTGAAATACTCGCTGAGCGCCCGGCGGTTCTCGCTGTCGCGCGCTGTCGCCATCGACATGGAATCGGCGACCCTGGCCGCCCAGGGCTATCGTTTCCGCGTCCCCTACGGCACGCTTTTGTGTGTCTCGGACAAGCCGCTGCATGGCGAGCTCAAACTGCCGGGCCAAGCCAACCACTTCTACGAGCGGGCGATCGCCGAGCATATCCAAATCGGTATCGAGACGGTCAGCATCCTGAGGGACTTCGGTACCAAGCTGCATTCACGCAAGCTGCGGGCGTTTGACGAGCCGCCGTTCAGGTAACTGTCCTCCCCGATTTAATCGGGGAGGGGGACCACCCTTCGCTAAAGCTATGGGTGGCAAGCCGCGCTCGTGGCTTGTCCCACGAAGCCTTGGCGAAGTGGGATGGTGGGGTGTCTTGCTTGCGGTGCACCGAGGCCCCCTCCGTCGCGGGGCTTCGTGCTACGCACTCGCTCCCGCGCCACCTCCCCCGCTTCGCAGTGGAGGAGAGGTCGGAAGAAAAAGGAGCGGAAGCCGGGTGCGATGTGCGCACAGTCCGGCTACCGCTCCAGTCAGATCAATGGACCTCCATCCATTAGGCTTGAGCTGTACCGACAAGCAGCGGTGAAGAGAGCACCGCGCTTTACGCGCACATCTTAATCCTGCATAGCATCCTGAGCCTCGGCCTCAACCAAATCGAATCAAGTTGCTGTGAGTGTTGTCGTTTTCCGCTCCATTACTGAGCGCCGCCCGCGAGATACTTCCCTGGGTTGAACCTGGGCCGTATCTGGCCTCATGGTGCGCGCGACCGGGTGCTGTGGCGCTGGTTTCCGATGGCGGCGCCCAGGGCCGGTTCAGCTATCTGCTGGTAGAGCCCGATGCCAGGGCCGACCTCGGCGCCACGGACGATGTGGCCGTCTTTCTCAAGGCAGCGACCGCCTTTGTCTCTTCAAACACGGACGACAATCTGCCGCCGTTTAGCGGTGGCCTGGTCGGCGTGGCGGGATTTGAGCTCGGCCTGCGCCTGGAAAACCTGCCGCGCGCCCCCTTTCGCATCGAAGGCGGCAAGGCCTGGCCCGAGCTCAGCGTGCGCCGGTACCCGGGCGGCCTGGCCTTCGATCATTATGACAAGGTCCTGACCGTTATGGGGCGCGGCACCGACCCCGCAGCGGCCGAAGCGGTGCGCGACCGATTGATCCGGCTGTGGCAGGCGACCGAAGCCCGGGCCGCGCCGGCCGGTCCCCTGGTCGAAGCCGCCCTGCATCTGGAAACACCCGATCCGGTGCACGAGGATAAGGTCGCCGCTGTCGTCGCCCAGATCCATGCCGGTGACCTGTTCCAAGCCAACCTGGCGCGCGGATGGACAGGGCGCTTGCGGCCCGACCGTACGCCGGGCGATATCCTGGCCGCGCTGAACGCGGCCGGTGCGGCGCCATTCGGAGCCTATCTCGACCTGGAAGATGGCCGTGTCATCGTCTCCAACAGTCCGGAACGCTTTATCCGTCTCGATCGTGATGGCACGCTTGAGACGCGGCCGATCAAAGGCACACGACCGCGCGGCGCGACACCCGAAGACGACGTCGCGCTGGGACAAGAGCTGCTGGCCAGCGCCAAGGACCGCGCCGAAAACCTGATGATCGTCGACCTGATGCGCCATGACCTGGCCAAGGTCGCCGAGGTCGGCAGCGTCGCGGTTCCGGCGCTGAATACCCTTGAGACCTATGCCAATGTCCATCACCTGGTGTCGACGGTAACGGCGCAGCTCAAGGCGGGACATTTGGAGGCGTGTCGGGGCGCGGCCGAGGTGCTGCTGGCCACCTTGCCGCCGGGCTCGGTCAGCGGCGCGCCCAAGGTCCAGGCGATGAAGGTCATCTCGGCCATGGAGGCGGCGCGCGGCCCCTACTGCGGCGCCCTGTTCACCATCGATGCCTCAGGCGCAATGGACTCGTCGGTGCTGATCCGCACGGTTGCGCTTGAAGGCCGGAACCTGCGCGCGGCGGCCGGCGGCGGCATCGTCGCCGACAGCGATCCACGCGGCGAACGCATCGAGACGGAAACCAAGCTGTCGCTGATCCGAAGGGTGCTGGAAGGCGACACCTAGCGCTGGCGACACAATCGGTGCGGAAGTGAACTCCCCTCCGACCGCGAAGCGGGAGGCAAGGGCGACCGCCCGCCGCGCACGTTTGCGCGTGAAGCCTGCGTGGCGCTTGAACGCAAGGCGCTACGCGCCTCACTAAAAAGCAGGTTACCAACATCGGGTAATTACCCGATCTGGGTAACCTGGGTGCCGTTTCGCGGATGATGGTAGAAGGTATAGGTGAACTTTGTTATCCCCGGCAGGAAATTGCCGATCGGGGAGACGTAGTCATACTCGACCTCGGTCATGATCAAGAACTGGCCCTGGGCCAATTGCGTCGTCGTGATCTGCGGAATGGGCGTAACACCATTTACATAGGCTGTGCCGGTCCAGTTCTGGTTCTTGGACCACTGGACAATCGCCTTGTTCGAGGTGTTCATCTCAACCTCACTCAAACGTATCTTGAGCGCAGTCCCCGTGGGGAACGGCGGCATCATCGACGTGCCGATGGCGAACAGGTCGGTGATATCCAAGGCTTGGAGATTGTCCGACTGCGACGCCAGGTCGCCGACGGTGGAAGCCAAGTGTTCTGTCCGGCGCGCCGCCATCAGACCCAGCGTCAGTTCGGCCATGCCAAGATAGGCGAGGATGAGGATCGGTGCGACGAGCGCAAATTCAACGGCGGCGACGCCGCGGTCGTCTTTACGGAAACGGATAAGGGCGTTGAGGCGGCACAGCATCAGAAGGGCTCGTTGCGGAAGATGACCGTTGAGGTCAGAACGGCGTCGCCACTGCCCAGCGTGACTAGGCCCGGGTTCAGCAAAGGCGTGAATAGCGGCCAGGTATAATAGGTGCGAACCATCTCGATCTGGGAGCCGGCCCCGATATTGTACTGTGGGGAGTTTTTGGTGCTCCACGCGCCCCCCGACAACAAGATGGGCGCCGATGCCGCGGCGCTGAAGGTGGCGTAGGTATTGATGTCCACCGTTAGACTGCTCGGGCAACTACCGGCCAGCCAGCCCATATTGTTGCAGACGGCCGCCGCGAACTGGGTCGGCGAGGTGTTGACGGAGGTGGTACTGCCGACGCGGATGCCGCGCGCCGCGATCTGGGTGGCATTGTCAAGCGTCACCGAGACGAAGAAAACCATGCACAGCTCGACGCAGGCACAGATCATAAAGACCAGAAGGGGCGCGATAAGGGCGAATTCCACCGCCACGGACGCCTTGCGGTCGTGGCCAAGGGCCCGGAGTCGAGTGCGGAGGGACGCCAGCATGGGCTAAGGGTCGCGCCTTTCAGGGGAAAGATAACGCCACTCTAAGCAATCGCGGTCAACAGCCGGTTAAGAGCCGGCGGAAACTTCCGCCGACTAGCCGCCGGTCTGCGTCTTGGTCGCGGCGAAGACCGTCGTCGTGGTCGTGCCGCCCGACGGAGGCGATGCGGATTGCGCGGAGTCGCCGCCCTGCTCTTCCACCGCCGGTTGGCAGACATTGGAGCAGTCCATGACCGAGGGCTTGGACCCCTTGTACATCATGACGGCATTATGCTGGCCGGCCGTCACCATGACCTGGCCCTCGAAGATCGCGTGGCCCGAATGGTCGAGAATGGTCACGGCGCTGGAGCCGTAGCCGCGGCCTATAATATAAACGGTGTGGGAATCGACGACATTGACATCGGCGATGTTGGGATTGGCGACGATCACCGAACTGGCCGAACCCGTCAGCCCAACCCGGAGCATGCCGTTGCGTTCCACCGTGAGCCGGTCCGACGCCCCGGCCTGGCCCGCCAGAGCCATGAAGACCAACCCGGTCGCCGCGATTTTCAGTGCCTTCGAAATCATTCCAACTGTCCTGTCCGGTTGCCTGCCGCCCCGGCGAGCGGTCTCGCGTGCGAGAATCATCAAGACACGCACCGGCATCTTGCCGGCGATTGTCTGACGCTGAGGTTAATTTGCACGGTAAACAACAATTCTTTAAAATTGCTGAATGAAGGTTTAACGGCTTTATTTTCGTTTTAATTCAGTATTAAGTAGGCTTAATTTCAATTAAGGTTACCGAGAATTAACAGTAAATATAATTTAACCAAAGAAAAATTTTGAATTTACTGGCTTTTTTACTTGCGATTAATCAAGCCCGTATAAATTGGTCTCGTGTTCGGGAGCAGATGAGCCATTTACTCAGGTCCCCGAGACGATAAATGGATCAGACTGCTAAAACGCTTTTTTACTTACAAAGGACAACCTCATGACCAAGTTCTTCAATCGCTTCGCCAAGGATGAATCGGGCGCCACGGCCATCGAATACGGCCTGATCGCTTCGCTGATCGCCGTTGCCATCATCACCATCCTGGGCACGCTGGGCACCAACCTGACCAAGACCTTCACGACGGTCTCGGGCAAGCTCGGTTAATCGCCAAAAAAGACACGGCCTCCGGGCCTGACTTTCGGGCCGCAGACTTTATTAGAGGTCTGCGGCCTTTTTCATCTCCATTTGCTCGACGAAAATGATGCGTGTGAAGACTCCCATGACAAGGGTTCTTATGAACGGTCTGGTGCGATTCCTCAAAGACGAGGACGGCACGACCGCGATCGAATACGCCTTGATCGTCGGCTTGATCTTCCTGGTCATCGTCACGGCGATCACCTCCTATACGACCGCCACCAACGCTCTTTATCAGCGCATCTCCAATGCCATCATGGGTTCCGGTGGATAATTTTAGCGCCGCCGCTATATAGCCTGCATCGCGGGCGCGGCTTGTTAGGGCAACAGTAACCCTGTTGAGGTTACATCGGCCAAGTCGTTGTTCCGGAGCCCTAGAGTCCGTGCTGATCCCCATCCTGTTCGCCCTTGTCTTTCCCGCCTGCCTGCTCTGGGCGGCGATCAGCGACATCCAGTCCATGACCATTCCCAACCGCTTGACGGTCGGGCTGGCGGCGGCCTTCCTGCCCGTCGCCCTGTTGTGCCACCTGTCTCTCGCCCAATTCGGCCTGCACGTCGGCCTCGGCTTTGCCGGCTTGGCCTTCGGCGTCACCCTGTTCGCCTTCAAGATGATGGGCGGCGGCGACGCCAAGCTGATCGGCGCCACCTGCCTGTGGCTGGGCTGGCACGGCACCTTGGCCATGCTGATCTATACGGCCCTGGCCGGCGGCGTACTGACCCTGGGCCTGCTGGGCGCGCGCAAGGCGCCGATCGCCGCGGTCACCGGCGCCCTGCCCGCCTGGGTCAATCGCCATCTCGACCCCAAGGGTGACATTCCCTACGGCATCGCCATCTGCGTCGGCGGCCTGCTCGCCATCGGCCAGTGCGACCTGCTGCCGCTGCTGGGCCTGTAGTCTTAAACAAAGACTTCAAGAGATCGAAATAAGCGCAAATCTTCAAGCATTTTCACGCTTAGCGATTACCGCGGCAGACGTCTCGCAATGAGCGAGTACACAGTTAAGACCCTACATTAACAAAATCGCCGACTCTTAGGGCAACGTTAACCTCCCTTAAGCAAGATTACCGTGTTGAGGCTTAATGGACGGGGCTGCACGCGTATACTCGCGCCTTGTCTTCCAAGGGAATTTGGCTGAATGAAGACGTCACGTTACGTCGTAATGGGCATCGCCGGCTTGGCCGGCATCTTGCTCTTTTTCCTTGTCCACGGCGTGATGTCCGGCAAGGCGACGCGTCCGGCCGCCGCCGCGGTCGCCGCGCCACCCGTCCAGACCGTCCGCGTGCTGATCGCCGCCCACGACATCAAGGGCGGTTCGCGCCTGGCCGATGCCGACCTGCAATGGCAGGACTGGCCCGTCAACACGCTCAATCCCGCCTATATCACCGACGGCCCGCACGCGGCGCCCGGCGCCCCCGGCACCGAGGAAGCTGCCCACAAGGCCGGCGGCATCCAGGCGGCGACCGCCGCCGCGACCGACGCCGCGCGCCACGTCCTGACCCCCGGGGCCAAGGAAAGCTATATCGGCGGCGTCGCCCGCCAGGACATCCTGGCCAATACCCCCATCACCGACGCCCAGGTCGTTCGCTCCGACGAGGGCGGCTTCATGGCGGTGATGCTGCAACCGGGCATGCGCGCCATGGCGGTCCAGGTCAGCGTCGAGAACACCGCCGGCGGCTTCATCTTGCCCGGCGACCGCGTCGACATCATGGCGACCCACCAGACGCCGCGGACCGGCGGCGGCAATATCGATTCGGTCGAGACCGTGCTGCGCAATATCCGCGTCCTGGCCATCGACCAGCAGGTCGAGACTCAAAAAGACAAGCAAAGCGTCATCGGCGCCACCGCGACCCTGGAAGTCAGCCCGGTTGACGGCCAGGCCCTGACCCTGGCCAAGGCGTCGGGCACCTTATCGCTGATGCTGCGCTCCTACGCCGACTCGGACGGCCCCTCCGGCGTCGTCGCCGCCGCCCGGCAAAACGGCGGCCAGGACGTCGTTCATATCTTCCGCCCGGGCCAGACCACCGACGTGACGGTATCCCGATGAGACATTCGATCATGCACCGTTTGAGCTTCTCAGCCGCCGCATTGGCCCTCCTCGGTATCGCCGTGCAACCCGCCGCGGCAATGCCCCAACCTTACCAGCCCGCCGTCGCCAATGCGCCGGCCGTGCCGATGGCGATGCATACCGACATCCAGACCACGCCGGTGCGCAGCCAGGTCATCGACCTGCCCAAGGGCCGTTCGGCGGTGATCGACCTGCCCGCGGACGCCGGTGACGTCTTCGTGTCCAACCCCAATGTCACCGACGCCGTGCTGCGCACGCCGCGCCGCGTCTTCGTCATGGGCGTCAATGCCGGCGTCTCCGACGTGCTGTTCTTCGACGGCAGCGGTCGCCAGATCCTCAACCTGTCGGTTCGCGTCGACGCCGCCACGGACGAACTGTCCGACACGGTGCGCCGCATGTTCCCGAACACCCATGTCGACGTCCAGAGCCTGAACGGCCAGGTCGTGCTGTCGGGCATGGCCGCCGATGACGGCCAGGCCGACCAGATCCTGCGCCTGGCCCAGACTTTCGTCGACAAGCCCGAGCACGTCGTCAACCTGATGAGCATCGCCGGCAAGGACCAGGTGACGCTGAAGGTGCGCATCGTCGAGGTCGAGCGCTCGGCCATCAAGCAGCTGGGCCTGGCTACGGCCATGACCTACAATTTCGGCTCGCAGTCCTATTCGTTCGGCCGCGCCAACACCTACGGCACAAACGGCCAATACTTCGGCGGCACAGGCGCCTGCTACGGTCAGACGGGCGCCAAGACGACGAACAGCACGCTCACGAATTCGACAACGGCTGGCGTCAACGCTTCCACCAGCACGTCGAACGGGACGGCCCAGGTCATTACGACCGGCAGCCCTCCAACCACCACCACGACGACCTTTCTGACCGGCAATGGCTCGACGACGCTGTCGACGACGTCCCCCGGTGACGTCACGACTCAGACGATCGCTTCGACCCTGGCCGGCGGCGTCACGGCGGCGACGACAGCGACCAATGCCGCGACCACCCTGCTGACCTCGACCATCGGCATGAACAATTCGTCGTGTCTCCAGGCCTTCGAGCGCGTCGGCCTCGCACGCACCCTGGCCGAACCGAACCTGACGGCCGTTTCCGGCGAGTCGGCCAAGTTCCTGGTCGGCGGTGAATTCCCCGTGCCCGTCGACGAGGACAACCTGGGCCACATCACCGTCGTGTTCAAGCCGTTCGGCGTCGGCCTTGGCTTTACCCCGGTCGTCCTGTCGTCCGGCCGCATTTCGCTGAAGCTGTCGACCGAAGTGTCCGAACTGACGAACACCGGGTCGTTCTCGCTCAACAATACCTTCACGATTCCGGCGCTTGACGTTCGCCGTGCGGAGACGACGGTCGAAATGCAATCCGGATCATCAATGATGATCGCCGGTCTGCTGCAGTCGAAGTACAAGCAGACGGTTGATTCGCTGCCCGGCCTGACCAGCCTGCCGATCATCGGAGCCCTGTTCCGCTCACGCGATTTCCTGTCCGATGAAACCGAAATGGTGGTCATCGTCACGCCCTATATCGTCCGGCCCGGTGATCCCGACCAATTCCAGACGCCGGCCGACAATCTGCAGATCGCCGGCGACGCTTCGACCGTCTTCATGGGCCGCCTCAACAAGGTCATCCGTGCCAAGACCGGCACGGCGCCCTCCGCACCCGACCCGGCGCCATACCAGGCCCCCGTCGGCTATGTGATCGAATAGGAGCCGTCATGAGCAACCGCATCATTCACAAGCTCCCTGCTCTTCTGGCCCTGGCTTGCGCCGTCGGCCTGTCCGCCTGCGCCGGCGCCGATGACCTGATCGGTCACGCCGATCCGCATCCGGACCCGGTCCTGCCGTCGTCGCAATACGCCATGACCGCCGAGACCCAGGTGCGTACGCTGAACTTCCGCGTCGAGCGCGACCTGTCCGACAACCAGCGCCGCGCGCTGGACCAGGTCGCCTCGCGCGCCGCCTGGACGGCGGATGCGGGCATCGACGTACAGATCGTCACCTCGGGCGATCCCGCCTCCATGGCCGTCGGCCGCGTCATGGCCAACTACCTCTATGCCCACGACGTCGCCGACAAGGACCTGACGCTGAAGAGCGCGCCGGACCAGGCGCCCGATATCGTTACCGTCAACATGGTATCCTATCGAGCGCATCACATCGACTGCAACCAGAGCTGGGAAAACCTGGCAGCCACCGGGGGCAACCAGACCTACCAGAACTTCGGGTGCGCCATAACCTCCAACCTGGCGGCCCAGGTCGCCGACCCGCGCGACATCGCCCATCCGCACGCAGCGGCCCCGGTCGATGACAGCCGCAAGGCCGACATTCTCGATAAATACCGCCAAGGCAAGATCACGTCGGCTGAAGCCGACCCGACGGCCAAGGCCACGATTTCAGACGCCATCCAGTAGACCGCTCAAGGCACGCCATGTCTTCCACGCCAAAGCATCCGGACCCCTTCGACGACTTCGACGATGTCGAGGACGAGTTCGTCACCGATTATCGTCCGCAAGGCGCACCGGCGCCCGATGCGCTGGCGCCCCATGCCTTGGCGTCGGAGACCTATGACCTGGACGATGCCTTCACCGCGCCGTTTTCGGAAACGACAGAGCTGGTGCGCGACCCGTTCGCCGATGAGGACGACCATCAAGCCTCGCCGGTTCAGCGCCAGGCCTTCGCCGCGGCGCCCGCCAGTCCCCTGAGCGCCGGGGCTTCGACCGGTTCCGCCTTCGGCCATGCCGAAGCGCCGGCGGCGGGCATGAGCGGTTCCGGGGCGTTCGTGTCCGACGAAGACATCGGCATCATCTCGATCCCGCGTATCGCCATCCACTTTTTCCCGGACAGCGAAGAGACGCTGCAAGCCTGTGATACGGCGTCGCTGGACCGGCGCATGACCCGCGCCCAGTGCCTGGTGCGCCGCGGCGGCATCTTCGAGGCCATCGACGTCTACAAGCACGAGCCGACCCCCACCCTGATCATCGTCGAAAGCCCGGCGCGCGGTCGCGACCTGCTCGACCAGCTGGGCCAATTGGCCGAGGTTTGCGACTCCGCCACCAAGGTGGTGGTGATCGGCGCCCACAACGACATCTCGCTGTACCGCGAGCTGATCCGCCAGGGCGTGTCGGAATACCTGGTGGCGCCGATCGCGCCGCTGCCGCTGATCAGTTCGATCGCCTCGCTGTTCAACGACCCGGAAACGCCGTTCGTCGGCCGCGCCATCGCCTTTGTCGGCGCCCGCGGCGGCGCCGGTTCGTCGTCCGTGGCGCACAACTTCGCCTACAACCTGTCCGAACAGATGTCGGCCAATACGGTCATCGTCGACTACGACCTGCCGTTCGGCACCGCCGGTCTCGACTTCAACCAGGACCCGCCGCATGGCGTCGCCGACGCGTTGAACGAACCGGAGCGTCTCGACGCGGTCCTGCTCGACCGCATGCTGACCAAGTGCACGGAACGCCTGTCGCTGTTCTCGGCACCGGCGGCGCTCGACCAGGACTACCTGGCCGGACCGGAAGCCTATGACGAGGTGTCGCGCAAGGTGCGCGCCGCCGCCCCCTTCATCGTCATCGACCTGCCGCACACCTGGACCCCTTGGGTGCGCTCCAACCTGGTCACGGCCGACGACGTCGTCATCGTCGCCACGCCCGACCTGGCCAGCCTGCGCAACGCCAAGAACATCATCGACCTGTTGAAGCATGCCCGGCCGAACGATTCGGCGCCGCGCCTTGTGCTGAACCAGATGGACATGCCCGGCCGCCCGGAAATTCCGGTCAAGGACTTCGTCGCCGCGCTCGGCCTGGAGCCGGTGTGCCTGATCCCGTTCGACGCCAAGCTGTTCGGCGGTGCCGCCAATAACGGCCAGATGATCTGCGAGGTCCAACCGGCCGGCAAGGTCGCCGACGCCTTCAATGCCCTGACCGCCGCCGTCACCGGCCGTGTCCCCGTCACCGCGAAAAAGGGCAGCGGTTCGTCCTTCCTCGCCGGCCTATTCAAGAAGTGAGCTAAGCGCCCGTGTTTGGCAAACGTCCGACAGACCCCGGTAAAGGACCCATCCCGGCGCGGCCTCCCGAGGCTCCGCGCGAGGTACGTCCCCAAGCCTTGAGCCAAGGCCAGGCCCAAAACCACGCCATGGCCGGCGCCGCGCCGCTGGCCAAGGTCGGCTCGGCACCCCCGCCCGCCACGGGTGCGTCGGGCATTGCCACGCGGCCGCAGTCGGCGGAAAACCGTCCCAATGCCGCCTCGGCCGCCGCGGCCGCCGGCAAGCCTCCCCTGCCCGACCTGGCCGGCGAAAAGCGCGCCGACGGTCCGCAGCGCCGCCAGAGCGACCAGCCCAAGCTGGCCGCCGGCCTGGAGCAGATGCACAAGGCGCAGGCGGTCACCGAGATCGTCCGCGAGCAGTCGGACTACTACCACGCCACCAAGACGGCAATCTTCAACGCCCTGTTGAACACCATCGACCTGAGCCAGCTGGCCCAGTTGAACCACAAGGCCGCCGCCGAGGAAATCCGCGACATCGTCGCCGAGCTGGTGGCGATCAAGAACGTGTCGATGTCGGTGTCCGAGCAGGACAACCTGGTCCAGGACATCATCAACGATGTCTTGGGTTACGGTCCGCTGGAACCCCTGCTGGCGCGCGACGACATCGCCGACATCATGGTCAACGGCGCCCAGCGCGTCTTCATCGAAGTCAGCGGCAAGGTCCAGCTGACCAATGTGCGTTTCCGCGACAACCAGCAGCTGATGAACATCTGCCAGCGCATCGTGTCGCAGGTCGGCCGCCGCGTCGACGAAGCCTCGCCGATCTGCGACGCGCGTCTGCCCGACGGCTCGCGCGTCAACGTCATCGCCCCGCCGCTGGCGCTGGACGGGCCGACCCTGACGATCCGGAAGTTCAAGAAGGACAAGCTGACCATGCGCAACCTGGTGGACTTCGCGTCCATCAGCCCGGAAGGGGCGCGCGTGCTGGGCGTCATCGGCGCCTCGCGCTGCAACGTCCTGATCTCCGGTGGTACCGGTTCCGGCAAGACCACCCTGCTCAACACCCTGACCGCCTTTATCGATCCGACCGAGCGCGTCGTCACCTGCGAAGACGCCGCCGAACTGCAACTGCAGCAGCCGCACGTGGTGCGCCTGGAAACCCGGCCGCCGAACCTCGAGGGCCAGGGCACGATCACCATGCGCGACCTGGTCAAGAACTGTCTGCGGATGCGTCCCGAACGCATCATCGTCGGCGAAGTCCGCGGACCGGAGGCGTTCGACCTGTTGCAGGCGATGAACACGGGCCACGACGGCTCGATGGGCACGCTGCACGCCAACAGTCCGCGTGAAGCCGTGTCGCGTCTGGAATCGATGATCACCATGGGCGGCTACGGCCTGCCCTCGCGCACCATCCGCGAAATGATCGTCGGCTCGATCGACATCATCGTCCAGGCGGCGCGCCTGCGCGACGGTTCGCGCCGCATCACCCACATCACCGAGGTGCTGGGCCTGGAAGGCGACGTCATCGTCACCCAGGACCTGTTCGTCTACGAGATCGAGGGCGAGAACAAGGAAGGCAAGATCATCGGCCGCCATCGCTCGACCGGTATCGGCCGGCCGCGCTTCTGGGACCGCGCCCGCTACTACGGTCTGGAGCGGGAATTGGCCGAAGCCCTGGATGCGGCGGAGTAGACAATGATTGCAGCTCTCATTGCTGTCTTGGCGGTCATCCTGTTCGCCAGTGTCGGCTTCGTGCTGACGGGCGGCTCGTCGAGCTCGCCGGCCCTGGCCAAGCGTACGGCGGCCTTCGGCACCGGAACGTCCAGCCGCCGGCGGCAGAAGAATGCCGCCAAGTCCCCGGAAGATCGCCGCAAGCAGATCACCGAGCAACTCAAGGAGGCCGAGCGCCGCGAGCGCAAGGCGCGCCTGACCTTGACCGCGCGCATGCTGCATGCCGGGCTTGAGCCCAATATCCCGCAATTCATCACCTATAGCGCCGTGTTGGCCGCGGTCGCCTTCATCGTGCCGCTGATCGCGTTGGGCACCCAGCCCGTGCCGATGCGCCTGCTGGTCGCCGCCGGTGCGGCGTTCGGCATCGGCTACGGCTTGCCGCGCTGGGTCCTGGGCTTCATGTGCAAGGGCCGCGTCAAGAAGTTCACCGAGGAATTTCCCAATGCCATGGACATCCTGGTCCGCGGCATCAAGTCGGGCCTGCCGGTGCATGACGGCTTGAAGATCATCGCCAAGGAAAGCTCGGCGCCGTTGGGGCCGGAATTCCAGCGCCTGGTCGAGAACATCGGCGTCGGCCTGTCTCTGGACGGCGCGCTGGAAAAGATGACCGAGCGCGTGCCGTCGCCGGAGCTGCGGTTTTTCGCCATCGTCATCGCCATCCAGCAGAAGACCGGCGGCAACCTGGCCGAAGCGCTTGGCAACTTGTCGGCCGTGCTGCGCGCCCGCAAGATGATGCGCGAGAAGATCAAGGCCATGTCGTCGGAAGCCATCGCCTCGGCGGGTATCATCGGCTCGATGCCGCCGGGCGTCGGCGCCATCGTGACCATGGTGCGTCCGGGCTATATCGGCATCATGTTCACCGACCCGCGCGGCCAGTTGATGCTGCTGGGCGGCGTGATCTGGATGGTGCTGGGCATCCTGTTCATGCGCAAGATGATCAACTTCAAAATCTAGAGCGTCTTTTCTCAAGACGCACTTTTTAACCGAAAAGTGCGTCACACTTTTCTGAAAGTGCTTCGGCCAATGAACGACATCGCCGCATTCATCATGTCGCCGGCGACCCTGATCGGGGGCGTGGTGGCTGTCATCGTCTTCTTCGCCGTGATGACCATGGGTCGCAGCATGACGGAGGGCGACGAGCTCGGCAAGCGCATGAAGGCGGTCGCCACGCGTCGCGAAGAGCTGCGCCGCCAGTCGCGCCAGTCGGTCGGCAAGGAAACGGCCAGCATCCGTCGCGAGGATTCCAGCCCCTATCGCGCCATCGTCGAAAAGCTGAACCTGCGGACGCTTCTGGAAGATCCCAAGGTGGTCGACAAGCTGGCCATGGCGGGTTACCGCGGGCCCAAGCCGGTATCGACCTTCTACTTCTTCCGCATGGCCATGCCGTTTGTGCTGGGCGCCATTGCGGGCTTTTACCTGTTCGTCATGCACGTCGTGTCGTGGCCGCTACAGATCCGGGTGCTGGTCACCGTCGTCGCCTTCGTGGCCGGCTATTATGCGCCCAACATGTACATCTCCAACAAGGCGGCGAAGCGGCGGGAATCGATCGTTGCGGCGTTTCCGGATTCGCTCGACCTGCTGCTGATCTGCGTCGAGGCCGGCATGTCGATCGAGGCGGCGATGCAGAAGGTCGCCAGCGAAATCGGGACGAATTCGATCGAACTGGCCGAGGAGCTGTCATTGCTGATTGCCGAGCTGTCCTACTTGCCGGAGCGGCGCATGGCTTATGAGGGCCTGACCCGGCGCGTCAACCATCCGGGCATCAAGGCGGTCTGTACGGCGATGATCCAGGCGGAAAAGTACGGCACGCCGCTGGGCACGGCCTTGCGCGTCATGGCCAAGGAAAACCGCGAACTGCGCCTGTCGGCGGCGGAAAAGAAGGCGGCGGCGCTGCCGGCGCAGCTGACCGTGCCGATGATCCTGTTCTTCCTGCCGGTGCTGTTCCTGGTCATCCTGGGTCCGGTGATCATCCGGATCGGCGATATGAAGAAGCATGATCCGTCGGCGCCGATTGTGAATTCGCATCCGGTGGAGAAGAAGTAAGACGTGGGGCCGCAGGCCCCACACCCCGGAACTGGGGCCGGTGATTACGAGTATAAATATCAAAAAGCCGAGACTTTTGGGTCCCGGCTTTTTGATATTTAATCACATAAACGCTGTCCCAGTTCCGGGGTGCGGGGCCTGCGGCCCCGCGTCTTCCCTTCTACTGACAAGCCAGGCACTCTTCATAATCCGTCCGCTCGGTCGTCATCTGCTCGACCGCCGCCTTGGCCTCGCTGCCGGCGTGGGCCGCGCGCTGCACCGACTTCGAGCGCAGATAGTAGAGCGACTTCAAGCCCTGCTCCCACGCCGTCCAATGCAGCATGTGCAGGTCCCACTTGTCGACATCGCCCGGCAGGAACAGGTTAACCGATTGCGACTGGCAGATTTCCGGCGTGCGATCGGCGGCCAGTTCGACCACCCAACGCTGGTCGATCTCAAAGGCGGTCTTGAAGATCGCCTTTTCGTCTTCCGACAAGGCGTCCAGATGCTGCACCGAGCCTTCGTGCTGGACGATCGTGTCCCACACCTCGGCAGTGTCGATGCCCTTTTCGGCCAGAAGCGCCACCAGGTACGGGTTCTTCACGGCGAACGAACCCGACAGGGTCTTGTGCGTATAGATGTTGGCCGGGATCGGCTCGATGCCGGCCGAGGTCCCACCGCAGATGATCGAGATCGACGCCGTCGGCGCGATCGCCAGCTTGTGCGAAAAACGCTCCATGACGCCACGCTCGGCGGCGTCCTCGCACGGACCGCGTTCCTGGGCCAGCTTGACCGACGCCTTGTCGGCCTCGCGGCGTAGGTGCTTGAACAGGCGGTTGTTCCACGACTTGGCCATAGCCGACTCGAAGGCCACGCCCTGGGCTTGCAGGAAGGAGTGGAAACCCATCAGGCCCAGGCCGACCGAGCGCTCGGCGATCGCCGAATAGACGGCCGCGTCCATCGAGCCCGGCGCGGACTCGATGAAGTCCTGCAGGACATTGTCGAGGAAGCGCATGACGTCCTCGATGAACATCGGTTCGTTGCGCCATTCCAGGAAGCTCTCGGCATTGACCGAGGACAGGCAGCACACGGCGGTGCGGTCATTGCCCTTGTGGTCGAGGCCGGTGTGCAGCATGATTTCCGAGCACAGGTTCGACTGCTTGACCTTCAGGCCCAGCTCGCGCTGGTGCTGCGGCATGGCGCGGTTCACGGTGTCGGAGAAGATCAGGTAGGGTTCGCCGGTCTGCAGGCGGATTTCCAGGATCTTCTGCCACAGCGAACGGGCGTCGATATAGCGCACGACCTCGTTGTTCTTGGGCGAGCGCAGGCCGAACGGCGTACCGTCGCGCACCGCTTCCATGAACTCGTCGGTGATGCCGATGCCGTGGTGCAGGTTCAAGGACTTGCGGTTGAAGTCGCCCGACGGCTTGCGGATTTCGAGGAATTCTTCGATTTCCGGATGGAAGACGTCGATATAGACGGCGGCCGACCCGCGACGCAGCGAGCCCTGCGAAATCGCCAGGGTCAGCGAGTCCATGACGCGGATGAAGGGGATGATGCCCGAGGTCTGGCCCGCGCCCTTGACCTTTTCACCGATCGAGCGGACGCCGCCCCAATAGGTGCCGATGCCGCCGCCGTTGCTGGCCAGGGCGACGTTTTCGTTCCAGGTGCCGACGATGCCTTCGAGATTGTCCGGCACGGCGTTGAGGAAGCACGAGATCGGCAGGCCGCGCGAGGCGCCGCCGTTGCTCAGGACCGGCGTCGAGGGCATGAACCACAGCTTCGACATATAGTCATAGATGCGTTGGGCGTGTTCGCTGTCGTCAGCGAAGCTGCGCGCGACGCGGGCGAACATGTCCTGGTAGCTTTCGCCGGCCATCAAATAGCGGTCATCGAGGGTGGTCTTGCCGAAGTCGGTCAGCAGGGCGTCACGCGACGGATCGGTGACCACATTCTTCACCAGGGTGAATTCCGGCCGCGCCTTGGGACGCACGCCCATATTGCCCTTGAAAGAAGGAGTCGCATCTCGTTTCGCCGCATCCATCGAAGCCATAATACCTTACCTCAAGCCCAAAAATTCGAGCTACCGTGCGGTAGCCTTAAGGAGCTGTTAATAACTAGATATAGTGTCTAAACAGTCCGTATGGCCCACATATGGGGGTCAACTGGGGTGCTTCGTCAAGCGGCCAAGACCATGTTTTGGCAAACTTTTTAGTAAACAGATCCTTAAACAGACGCTTTCGCCAAGCGGCTCAAGGGGTTGGTGACGCAGCGCGGCAAATTCGCCCTCATGACGAATCTGTGAAAGAATCATCCGACCGTCTGAGAGGGGCCTTCGGAGAGGTAGCGGTCAAGCCTGTTATTGGCGTCGACCAGTACGACAGTGGGGATAATCGGGGCGTCGGTGAGCTCGAAACCCATGATGATGATCTGCTCGGCCTCGGTGATCAGGTGGGCGGCGGCACCATTCATGGCGATAACGCCCGAATCGCGCTCACCCTTGATGACGTAGGTTTCCAGCCGCGCCCCGGAGGTATTGGAGACGACAAGGACGCGCTCGCCCTCCCAGAAGCCGACAGCTTCCATCAGCGCCTCGTCGATAGTGATGGAACCGATATAGGCCAGGTTGGCCTCGGTGACATAGGCATTGTGGATCTTGGAACGAAGGACGTGGCGCATTTGGAGACTCTCTACAGATGCCGCTCATATAGAGGAGGTGATGCGCCTGCGAAAGGCGTGCGGCATCAAATGCGGTCAGGTCGTGGATGTCGACATAGATCCAGAAGAAGGAAGAGTTGCCACAGATTGCACAGATAAGAAGGGATTTAAGACGGATTCAGGATTGTGCGACCGCGCGTAGCGCACGCGTGAAAACCAGCCGATTTGCGCCTTCGGCGACGCCAATCTTCTCTTCAATCCCTTCTTATCTGTGCAATCTGTGGCAACCCTTCCCTTGATTCTACAATCGCGTCGGCGATTAGGAACAATCGAAATCAGCCAACCGGCTGTCTACTCCGACCAGAGATCGACGACATCGCCTTTGCGATTGAGCATGTGCACGGCGCGCTTGATGACGTTGAGCAGGTTTTCCACCCTTGCGTCACTTTCATAGGTCAGGGCGGCGCGGTGCAGGCCGTCGAGCGCAAAGCGCGCCAGGTCGCGGCTGGCCTGGAAGCGGGCGTCGTTGCCGGCCATGATGAAGCCCGGCGTGGCGCGGCCCATGGCGGCGCGGTCGAAGGCTTCCTGGGCCGGCAGGATGGCGCGGGCCACTTCTTCGTCGAGGCGACCGGCGCGTTCCAGGGCGAGAAACGCCGCGAACGGCACCGAGGTCAGCAGCCGCCAATAGGCGTCGATGGCGCCGTCCAGCGCGTCCTGGCCCGGCTTGAGCTTCTTGGCTTCGACCTCGAAGGCCGCTTCGCGCGCCGCGTGGATATGCCAGGCGGCGGCGGTAACCAGTTCCTCACGGGTGGGGAAGTGATACAGCATGGCGCCGCGCGTCAGGCCGCAGGCTTCGGCGATGGCAGCATTGCCGGCGCGGAAGTAGCCGACCTCGGCGAACAACTTCATCGCGGTTTCAAGGATTTGTATACGTGTGCGGCGAGATTTCGGCGTGTCTTTCGCGGCGCTGCTGCTGCCCGGCGACGCCTCGTTTTCCCGCACCTGCACCCTTTTGGGTCGTTCTACCATACTGTCCGTTTTCCATCCGCTGGCGGGCGTGTGTCTCCCGCGGCGATGTTCGCCCTTTAAAATAAGGCATTTTGCGCGTTAGGCAAGTTATAACGTCACGACATTTCGACATATTCGTCATTTTGTGCAACTGCGAAAGGATTTGACTTATCTCAAACTAGGCCTTGAGTTGACGCCAAGCGCTGGGTACAGCAGGTGTTTCCGTATTTCTCCTTTCGAAAGACGATCCGACTTGCGTATCTTGCTGGCAACCGACGCCTGGGAACCCCAGGTCAACGGCGTGGTGACGACGCTCAAGCGCACGATCGAGGAATGCGAGAAGGCGGGCCACCACTTCAAGATCGTCGAATATAACCAGTTCAAGTGCATGTCCTGGCCGGACTATCCTGAGGTCAAGCTGGCCCTGGGCTGTTTCGAGGAAGTGCGCGAGATCATCCAGGATTACGAGCCCGACGCCATCCATATCGCGACCGAGGGTCCGGTGGGGTTCGCGGCGCGCCGGGTATGCCAGGAATGGAAGCTGCCCTTTACCACCAGCTACCACACCAAGTTCCCGGAATATGTCAGTGCGCGCCTGCCGGTGCCGCTCGGCGTCGGCTATGCGGTGATGCGCTGGTTCCACAAGCCGTCAGGCCGGGTGATGGTGGCGACGCCGACCTTGCAGAAGGATCTGGAGGCGCGCGGCTTCAAGAACATCTCGCCGTGGACGCGCGGTGTCGATACCGAGCTGTTCAGGCCGGGGCTTGAGCCGATCTTCGGCGACGTTGCGCGTCCGGTGATGACCTATGTCGGCCGGGTGGCGGTCGAGAAGAACATCGAGGCTTTCCTCAAGGTCGATCTGCCCGGCACCAAGGTGGTGGTGGGCGGCGGGCCACTGGTCGAAGAGCTGAAGATACGCTATCCGGAGGTGATCTTCACCGGGCCGCGGTTCGGCGAGGATCTGGCGCGGTCCTATGCCGACTCCGACGTGTTTGTCTTTCCGTCGCTGACCGACACCTTCGGCCTGGTGATCATCGAGGCCATGGCCACGGGGACGCCGGTGGCGGCGTTTCCGGCGCACGGGCCGATCGACATCATTCCGGGGTCTAGCGCCGGGATCATCAATGACGACCTGACGACGGCGATCGTCGAGGCGCTGAAGCTCGACCGCAAGGTGGTGCGGGCCTATGCCGAGAAGTTCTCGTGGCGCGCCTGCGCCGAGGAGTTCGTGCGCAATCTGGAAGTCTATCCGGAACCGGCCAAGACGCGGGTGTGGAGCCGGTTGCGGCAGCTGGCGCGCAGGCGGAAGAAGAAGGAAGGATAAGAGCTGGGGTCCGAGGACCCCAGACCCCGGAACCATTCCGGGTGAACCTTCTTCCGAGTACAAATAAATAAAGGGCCCAACTTGGGGCCCTTTATTTATTTGTTTTCAGAAGACGATTTAACTCGAATTGTAACGGAGTTTGGGGCCCTTGGGCCCCAAGTCTTCCCCTACAGCAGCCTCTTCCGGATCTGCTGCGACAGGATATCGATCGCCGTCACCGCCACCACGATAACCAGCGCGATCGCCGACACTCGCGCATAGTCGAATCCTTCGAGATTTTCGAACAGCAACTGGCCGATACCGCCGGCGCCGATCAGGCCCAGCACCGTCGCCGAACGGGCATTGGACTCAAAACGATAGAGCGCGAACGAGGTCCACAGCGGCGCCACCTGCGGGATCACGCCCCAGACGATTTCCTGCAGGCGCGAGCCGCCCGTCGCCCGCACCCCTTCGACCGGCGCCAGTTCGATCGCCTCGACCGACTCTGAAAACAGCTTGGCCAGGGTTCCGGCATTGTTGATCGTCAGCGCCAGCACCCCGGCCAGCGGTCCAAGCCCGACCGCCACCGCGAAGGCCGTGCCCAGGACGATGTCCGGAAAGGCGCGAAACAAGGCAATCAGCGCACGCATCGGCTGGACGATCCAGCCCGGTGCAATATTGCGCGCGCACAAGAAGCTCAACGGCACCGCCAGGATAACCGAAAACGCCGTCCCCCAGATGGCGATTTCCAGCGTCGCCCACATGGCGTCGACATAGCTTTTCCAATCGCTGAAATCGGGATGCAGATAGTCCTTGAGGTAGGTTCCGGTATTGGCCGAATGGTCGACCAGCATATGCAGGTCGCCCATGTGCGCGCCGCGGAAACTGACCGCCAGCACGGCGACCACGACCAGAAGCATCAGCCAGTTGCCGATGCGCTGCGCCGTCCCCGTTGTCGGAGGCACCAAGGCAGAAGCTGGAGTCGCGGCAGTGGCCATGGGCGTCAAACCTTACTTCGACGCCGGAGCGTCAGGCGTGGCCTGGGGCGCCACGGACGCGGCCGCGGCGGCCTGGTCCTTCTTGGCGGCATCCAGTTCGGCCTGGGCCTTGGCGATGTCGTCCGGCTTGTTGGCCAGTTTTGCTTCCTGCAAGGCGACAGCCGCTTCCATCAGGCGCTCGGGGATCAGGTACGAGGCGTCGGAAGGCTTCATCGGGCCCCATTGGAACGCGGCCAGGTTGGCGCGCTGGCGGTCGGCTTCGGGCCCGGTCCCCTGGCCGTAGGACAGGAAGAAGGAGCGCAGCTTTTCCTTGGTCGTCGGATCGAGGTCGGAGCGGTACTCGATCACGCCCTTCGGCAGAGGATCGGACTTCCACAACACCTTCAGCTTGGCCAGCTTCACGCGGCCCTCCGGCGTGTCGCTCAACTCCTTGAGCGAATCCGTGTTGGCCGTGGCCGCATCGAGCTGGCCGGCCAGCACGCCTTCAATATTGGCGCCGTGCGAACCCGACTTGATGTTCTTGAAACAGGTGTCAGTGTCGATCTTGTGCGGCAGGAAGAGGAAGGCCTTGGGCGCGATCGTGCCCGAAGTCGACTTGACGTCGCCGATACCGAAATTCAGCTTGTGATCGCACTTCAACACGTCGTCCAGCGTCACCTTGGAATCGGCCTTGGTGATGATGATCGACTCATAACCGTCGCTGCCGTCGGGATTGGTGTTATGGACGAAGATCTCACCATTGGCGCGGCGCATGGCCTCCAGGCCCGAGGCGCTGGAATAGAAGCCGGCCTGGACCTGGTTGAAGCGCATGGCCTCGATCAGGGCGGTGTACGAGGTGGAGTAGAACGGCTTGATCTTCAGCCCGGTCTGCTTTTCCATGTCGGCGAAGATCGGTTGCCACATCTTGTCAAGATTTTGCGAGCCCTCGACCGACAGGACCGAAAAGGTGATCTCGTTGCGCGCGCCGCCGGCCATGGACGGCTTGTCGGAGCACGATGTCAGGGCGAAAGCGCCGAGCGCAAGGCCGGCGACAAGAGCTAAAGTCCTACGCATTGGGTTCCTCCCAGTGGGCGTCTTCATATTCGGCGCCGTAAATCTCGCGCAGCCGGCTGTCGTCCAGCCCGTCGGGCGAACCATCATAGACGATGGTGCCGTCCTTCAGGGCCAGGATGCGGGTGCAATAAAGCTTGGCATAGTCGACATGGTGCAAGGTCACGACCACGCCGACGCCGTTTTGTTCATTGAGGTCGACCAGCAATTTCATCACCTTGCGCGCCGAAACCGGATCGAGCGAGGCGACCGGTTCATCGGCCAGGACGATCTGGGCCTGCTGCACGATGGCGCGGGCAATGGCGCCGCGCTGCTGTTGGCCGCCGGACAGGGTATTGGCGCGCTGGCCGGCCAGGTGTGCGACGCCGACCTGGTCGAGCGCCGCCATCACCCGGCGTTTTTCGTCGCCCGACCATAGGCCCAGCAACCCCCGCAGACCGGCAACGCGTCCCAAAAGGCCCAGCGCGGCATTGGTGAACAGCGACAGGCGCGGCACCAGGTTGAATTGCTGGGCGATCAGGCCCATGCCCGAGCGAATGGCGCGGACGTCGTGGCTGAGGCGGCCATTGGCCTGGACCGTGCGGCCCATGACGGCGACGGAGCCGTCGCCGCGATCGACCGTGTGCAAACCCGAAATCGAGCGCAACAGGGTCGACTTGCCCGATCCCGACGGCCCAATCAGCGCCACGCGCTCGGCCTTCGTCATCAGGAAGGAGACATTGTCCAGGGCCTTATGCGTCACCGATTGGCCCGCGGTCCGGCGGGCGTAGGTCTTGCTGATCGCCTTCACCTCGACAAGCGGCGCCGACATTCGTACTCCCCCGAACCTGACCCGAAACAGGCAAAACACATACACGCGCAAGGCCTGAAGACCCGCGACTCGGTAGTCACTCTTATTAACGATTTAATGACAGCGCAACCGCACCTTCGATGTTCAGCGGCTTTTGTTGCAAATGCAAAAACATGCCTTGACAGGGCATGGCGCGGCATACGAAGGTAAACTTCGTAGTTTTCTTCACATATTTATGACACACGCCCTTGCCGCCGCTATTCGGACCCTGACGGCCCAGCTGCGCCGCCGGCTGCGCGACGAGTCGCCGCCGCATGGCATGACCCCGTCCGAACAGGCAGTGGTCGTCCGCCTGGGCTATGACGGGCCGCAGACCCTGACCGCCCTGGCCCAGGCCGAAGGCATGCGCTCCCAATCCATGGGCGCCACCGTCATGGCGCTGAAGGCCCGGGGCCTGATCGTCGGCGCACCCGATCCCGAGGACGGCCGCCAGACCCTGCTCGACCTGACCGAGGCCTGCCGCGAGCTGATCCAGACCCACCGCGCCGCGCGCGACGACTGGCTGAGCCACGCCATCGCCACCCGTTTTACGGCGGAGGAACAACAAACCGTTGCCGCCGCCGTCGATCTGCTTAAACGCCTTCTCTAGCCCCAAAAGGACTCTCCCATGACCGTCACGACCCTCGACCCGAAGACCGCTCTGGTCGTCATCGACCTGCAGGAAGGCATCAAGACCTTCGCGCCCGAAGCGTTCGCCGGCGTCTTGCCGCACGCCATCGCCCTGCTCGACGCCTTTCGCGAACGCAACCTGCCGGTCTGCCTGGTCAATGTCGCCGGCGGCGCCCCCGGCCGCAACGAGCACCCGATGCGCGGCGAATTCCCGGCCAACTTCGCCGACCTGGTTCCGGAACTGAAAAAGCAACCGACCGACCACCTGGTCACCAAGAAAACCTGGGGCGCCTTCACCAATACCGACCTGGAAGCCTGGCTGAAGGGCCAAGGCATCACCCAGATCGTGCTGTGCGGCGTCGCCACCTCGATCGGCGTCGAGTCGACCGCGCGCTTTGCTTACGAATACGGCTTCAATATCACGCTGGCGGTCGACGCCATGGCCGACCTGAGCCAGGAAGCGCATGACGCCTCGGTCAAGCTGGTCATGCCGCGCCTGGGCGAAACCGGCACCACCGCCGACATCATCGCCCTGCTAAAGTAATCAGACCCCGGACGGGTTCCTGAATATGCCAGGAACCCGTTCAAATTTTTTTTGCGTCAAGGGTTTACACGCGGGTCGATTTCACTATTTTAGCCGCTCTTCCGGCGGACCCAAAGGGACCTTTGTAGACTAACCGCTGCTAACGCCGGTCTGGGTTTAACCTTCAACTCGGGGTATTGGTGATGACTTACCAATCCGCCCTGGACCTGGTCCGCAAGCAGCTCCCGGAACGTCCTGTCGCCCTCGTGCGCAAGCGTCCCGTGTCCACTGCCGCGCAATGGTTCCAGACCAATTTTAAAGGCGATATCTTTTACGCCGTAAAAGCCAACCCGTCCGCCTGGGTCATCGAGACCCTGTGGGATGCCGGTGTGCGCTCGTTCGACGTCGCCTCGATCGCCGAGGTCGAGCTGGTCCGCGGCCTGAAACCCCAGGCACGCCTGGCCTTCATGCACCCGGTCAAGAGCCGCGCCGCCATCTCGCGCGCCTATTTCGATTTCGGCGTGAAGACCTTCAGCCTGGACACGCACGAGGAACTGGCCAAGATCCTCGACGCCACGGGGAATGCCAAGGACCTGAACCTGATCGTCCGCCTGGCGACCTCGGGCGAAGGCGCCAACCTGCCCCTGACCAACAAGTTCGGCGCTCAGCCCTATGAGGCGCCGTCGCTGCTGCTGGCCGTGCGCCAGGCGACCCAGGACCTGATGGGCATTTCTTTCCACGTCGGCTCGCAGTGCATGCGCCCGACGTCCTACGCCGCGGCCATGGCCTCGGCCTCGCGTTCGCTGGTCCGCGCCGGCGTCTTCGCCGACGTCGTCGACATCGGCGGCGGCTTCCCGTCGATCTATCCGGGCATGGTGCCGCCGGCGCTGTCCGAATACATGGACGTCATCGACCGCGCCTTCAACGACATGAAGGTGCACGAGGAAACCCAGCTGTGGGCCGAGCCCGGTCGCGCCCTGGTCGCGGAATCGACCTCGGTGCTGACCAAGGTCGAGCTGCGCAAGAACGACGCGCTGTATCTTAACGACGGCTCCTACGGCAACCTGTTCGACGCCACCCACGCCAAGTGGCCGTTCCCGGTGCGCCTGGTGCGCCCGAACGCAACCGATGACGCCCAGGACGAAACCCTGAAGCCTTTCCGCTTCTACGGCCCGACCTGCGACAGCATCGATTCCATGCCGGGCCCGTTCTGGCTGCCGGCCGACGTTGCCGAAGGCGACTACGTCGAAATCGGCATGCTGGGCGCCTATGGCGTGGCCATGGGCACGCGCTTCAACGGCTATGGCGACACCGAGACCGTCTTCCTCGACGACGCGCCGATGGCCTCGCTGTTCGGCCTGGCGCCGCGCTCGATCACCAATCCGGTGCGCGCCATGGATGCCGTCGAAGAGAACAAGGTCGTCCGCCTGAACCGCCCCAAGGGCGGCAAGCGCGGCAAGAAGCGCAGGCCGTAAGCCCATGGCGAAGAAACCCAAAGGTCCCGCTTCGCCGTTTTACACCTATGAACCCAAGTCGGGTCATGGCCTCGCCCATGACCCGTTTAACGCCATCATCGGCCCGCGGCCGATCGGCTGGATGTCGACGCTCAGCAAGACCGGCATCCCGAACCTCGCGCCCTACAGCTTCTTCAACGGTTTCAACTACTACCCACCGATCATCGGTTTTGCCTCGCTGAGCCTGAAGGACACGGCGCGCAATATCCATGAAACCGGCGAGTTCGTGTGGAACATGGCGACCGAACCCCTGGCCGAGGCGATGAACGCGACGTCGGCCCAGGTGTCCGAAGCCATCGACGAATTCATGCTGGCCGGGCTGGCCACTTTGCCGTCGAAAGTCGTCAAGCCGCCGCGCGTCGCCGCCAGCCCCGTCGCCTTCGAGTGCAAGATGACGCAGCAAATGCAGTTGACCAATCTGCGCGGCGAGACCACGCCGGCCTGGATGACCTTCGGCGAGGTCGTCTGCGTGCACATCCACCAGGACTATATCAAGGACGGCGTCTTCGACACTGCCGCCGCGCGGCCGATCCTGCGCGCCGGCGGGGCGGGGGATTATTTCCGGATTAGCGCCGAAGCCCAGTTTCATATGCCGCGGCCGAAGTGAATCTCTCCTCCCCATTTTGTTAAAATGGGGAGGTGGCGCGGTGAGTGCGAAGCACGATGTCCGTGACGGAGGGGTCACTTTCCTGCGTTCGAGCGATCCCACTGCCAGCAAGTGACCCCTCCGTCATCGACGCGCCCTTCGGGCTTGCGATGCCACCTCCCCATTTGTCCCAAATGGGGAGGAGAAGTCCTCAGCTCCCTCGCCTACCCCAATCTTCACAAATCCAAGATTGCCAAGGGGGCGCATATGATCTATAGCGCCGCCTCGATTTTAGTATACCCGCCCCATCGCACCGTCTGGGGGACCAAGGGCAAATGACGGGCGTCCACCTAATCCTCTCTCCAAGGACCTAGAGATGAACGCTGAAACCCCCGCCTCCAACATGAAAGCCGAACTGCTCGGCAACACCGTCGAACACGTCGACATCACGTCGTATGACGCGCGTCCGATCATCGACAGCATGCGCAAGATGTCGTTCTCGTCGCGCGACACCGCCCGCGCCGCCGACATCTTCAACATGGCCCTGGAAGACCAGGCGTGCTCGCCGTGGCTGATCCTGGCCGGCTCGACCTCGGCCGGCGGCTGCATGCACGTCTATCGCGACATGGTGAAGTTCGGCATGATCGATGCCGTGGTCGCCACCGGCGCTTCGATCGTCGACATGGACTTCTTCGAAGCCCTGGGCTTCAAGCACTACCAGGCGGCCGGCCAGGTCGACGACAACGTGCTGCGCGACAACTATATCGACCGCATCTACGACACCTATATCGACGAAGAAGAACTGCAGGCCTGCGACCACACGATCCTGGAGATCGCCAACCGCCTGGAGCCGCGCGGCTATTCCTCGCGCGAATTCATCTGGGAAATGGGCAAGTGGCTGTCGGAAGGCAACGCCAAGAAGCCGGGTTCGCTGATCCAGACCGCCTATGAAGAAGGCGTGCCGATCTTCTGCCCGGCCTTTGTCGACTCGTCGGCCGGTTTCGGCCTGGTCAAGCACCAGAAGGAACGCGCCGCCGCCGGCAAGCCCTACCTGATGCTGGACGCCATCGCCGACTTCCGCGAACTGACCGACATCAAGATCGCCGCCGGCGTCACCGGCCTGTTCATGGTCGGCGGCGGCGTGCCGAAGAACTTTGCCCAGGACACGGTCGTCTGCGCCGAAATCCTCGGCGTCGAAGCCGAAATGCACCGCTACGCCGTGCAGATCACCGTCGCCGACGTCCGTGACGGCGCCTGCTCGTCCTCGACGCTGAAGGAAGCCGCGTCGTGGGGCAAGGTGCAAACCACGCACGAACAGATGGTCTTCGCCGAAGCGACCACGGTCGTGCCGCTGATCGGCTCGGACGCCTACCATCGTGGCGTGTGGAAAAACCGCAAAAAGCGCCGCTGGGCTGAACTGTTCAAGTAACTGTGAAGAATTTTTTGCACTGCACCCCTTTTCTTTTGGCGTTAAAGTATTAGTTAGGGTTCCAAGGCACACTCACCGATATGAGTCGTGATGCAGCAGCATCCATGGCCTACAAGTTCGTCGCCGGGATCATCCCCCCCCTCGAAACCGGCGGCATGCGCGGCCGTCCTTGCCCCCCAAGGACGGCCGTTTCAATTTTAATCCGCCAAAGGCGGATTAAAATTGGTCCTCCCCAACTTGTTGGGGAGGGGGACCGCGCCCGCAGGGCGTGGTGGTGGGGTTTCTTACTTTGCAGCCCCCAGCGACCTTATCCGATATAGCCCGAAATGGTCCCAGGTTCCGGTGACCGCGCCGATGGGTACATAATCCTGCGCCAGGATCGTCCGGATCCTGAGTAGCTGGTTTTCCTGGGTGCACCCCAGTGACAGGCTATCGTCCGCCATCACCACAAATTTCGGCCGGGTCGCAAAGGCGGCTGACAACGGATCGGCATCCGGCGTCGGGAATGTGCACAAAAGGTGCATGGCGTTGAAATAGCGTGCCTTGGGCAAGGCACCGGTTAGCAGATAGATGTAATGCCCGCGGCTGAGCACCAGAAGATTATCGTCCGGACGCAGGCCGGCCTTGGTGAGCGCCTGCGCCGCCTTCCTGTTGCCCTGCCAATCGGGTGGTCCGAGATAGCCCTGGCCGACCAGGCTGGGCGCCGCCATGACCAAAGGCTGGACGACCGCCACAGCGACGAAGGCCGCCGTCCAGATGGCTTGCTGGCCCGGCTTGAAGCCTATGCCATGGCAGAGGGCCACGACAAACAGGATCAGGCTGGGCGCGATCAGCGGGACGGCATACCAGGCTTCCGGTGAACGCACGACCAGCATCCCAATGGCCGCACCAACGTACCAGGCCACGGTCAGGTCGACGATCGGCAAGGCAAAGCGCGCGTTGAGTGTCTTGCGCCGCAACAGGGCCAGGGCCGCCCCGCAGGTCGCGACCAACAACGGTTTGATCAGCGCCGGATAGTGGGCGAGCCGCGCCGGAAGATCCAGATACCAGGCGGCTGGCGCCTGCGACATATTGGTTTGCGAGCGCAAGCCGGCCAGGGTGATCACGGCCGTGACAGCGTCATTGAGGTGACCGGCGGCGGCGAAGTAGACGGCGAAGCCCAGGGCGGGAAGCATGGCGCTGACGATAAACGCGGCGGCGCGGCGCCAATCGCGCGTTGTCCAGAGCAGAATCGTCAGCAGGGCCAAGGCTTCGAAAGCGGCGGTTTGCTTGACGGTGATGGCCACGCCGATCAACAGACCGGATAGGGCCGCCTCGGTCACGCGTTTCGCTGGCAAACCATCGAGACAGAGCGCAAAAGCCCAGATCGTCAGGGCCGCCTGGACGATCTGGCAGGGCGATGAGACGCCCAGCAGGATCAGCGAATAGAGCGGATAAAGGGCAGACGCCCAGATGGCGGCGCGCACCGAGACATGCCGCGCCAGCAGGCGATAGAGCCCAAAGGCGCCGGCGGCGGTAAAGACGATCTCGAGCCCCTTGATGACCCCGAGCGATGCACCGAACACCGCCTGGACCGCCGCGAACAGGGCGAACAGGCCGGGCGCCTTGATATCGAAGCTTGAGACATAGGGCAGTTCGCCGCGCAGCCAGCGCGAGGCAACGACGCTGTAGAAGGCCTCGTCGTCATGGACGACGTGTACGAACGGCAAGCGCACGACGCACGTCCAGGCCAGCAGCAAAACACCGGCGCACAGCTGCGGCCGGGTACGGCAAAAGGCTTCAAGCTGCGAGATCGGGCCGGTCGGCATGGTAGAAGCTTACGGGAAAACCGTAAAAATTCGCCGTACCTTCAAGATATTAATGCGCATTAACCATTTAAATACCTGATCCGGCGTAGAATTGGCGCATGGTCACGCCGATTCGTCCTTCCCTCGCCCAGATGCTGAACGGGCCAAGCCCGAGCTCAACCGCGCAAACTTCGGCGTCGCAAGCGTCGACCTCGCAGGCCGGCAGCTTCACCTCGGCCTTGCAGGCGCAGAAGTCGTTTTTCCAGCAAGTGGTCAGCGGTCAGGTCGCTTCAGGTCAGGCAGCAGCCGCGGCGCCCAAAATCACGCCGGCGAACTTTACCGCCGCCGATGTCGCACGCGCCATATCGAGCCCGTCGGTCGACGCCGACAGCCCACCGAGACGGCCGGGATCGTTACTAAATATTGTAGTCTAAGGCTCTTTGGCGCCGGCTTCGGGCACGACGCCTTCGGACAGTTGCGGCATCGGTAGCTTGCGCAGCTTGCGCGCGAACTTGTCCTCTTTCTTGTGGCCCTTCTTTTTCTTCTCGGGCTTGTCATCCTTCTCGGTCTTTGGCTTTTCGGTCTTGACCTTCTTCTTGCGCGCGACGTCTGCGCCGGTTGCACCGGCCAGTTCGTCGGCACGCGCCTGGGCCAGCTTGCGCAGCAGCTTGACGAAGCTTTCGCGCTTGGGCGCCGACAGCAGGCTGAGGATCTTTTCGTCGGCCGCCAGGACGCGCGGCTGCATGTCGTCGAGCGCCGTCTTGCCGGCCGGCGCCAGCCGCACCTGGTTGGCGCGGGCATCGGTGGTCGAACGTTCGCGCGCCAGCAGCTTCTTGCTGAGCATGCGCGCCACCAGGTCGGCCAGGGTCGAACGATCGATGCCGGTGGCATGCACCAGCTCGGTCTGCGTCAAACCCTCGGGCGCACCGTCCAGCGCCTGCAGCAGGGCGTATTGGCGCTGGGTCAGGGCGTTTTCGCCGGCCTCGGCATTGTAGATGTCGAGCGCGATCTGCAGCACGCGGTGCAACAGATGCGACGGGGAGTCTTCCAGAACGGTTCTGGCCTTGCCGGCCTCACCCTTGTCCTTCTTCATGGCGGTCCCCTCGAACATGCTCATGTGCTCCGTTCTCATCTGTACCGCTACTATATATCAAAATTGCGACATTTCCATCCGCGTACGGAAGGATGTCATTTAACGCCGGAGGATGGGTCGTTCGACCCGGTCGCAACAGGCTTTGCGGCGGGCGCCTCGACGATCATGTTCTTCATCATGAGGGGCAGCATCAGGATCGAAAACAGGATCGGCCCACCGATCATCGAGCCGATCTTCCACGTCGCCCAGACGTCGGTCGACTGGGTGCGCCAAACCGCCTCGTTGATCGCGGCCATGGCCAGGTAAAACAGGGCGTAGTACAGCGTAAGCTTGGGCCAGGCCTCGTCCTTCAGCTTCAGCGCATCGCCCAGCAAGGCCTTCAGCGGCTGCTTCTTCAGCGCCAACCCGCCCAGCAGGACCGCGCCAATCAGGCCGTCGATGATCGTCATCTTGATCTTGATGAAGACCGGATCCTTGAAAATGACGGTCAGCACGGAAAACGGAATGCCGAGCGTCGCCGTGACGACCGCGATCCAGGCGACGCGCTTTTCGGCGACCAGGCCGACGACCAAAGCCACCACCGAGGCGATGGCCAGCGCGGCGCTGGCATAGATGATCCGGTCTTCCTTGCCGCCGATCTTCAGCAGGTTGCTGATGACCATGGTCGCGGCAAAGGCCAGGATCGGACCGTAGTCGACGCCCATCTTGACCCAGTTCTGCTGGGGCTCGCCGGGTTTCAACGCCAGTTCGGGATTGGCCTCGCCGATGACTTCCGAAGCGTCGTGGCGACGCTCCGGATTTTCGCTTGGTCGCCCTTCTTTATCCGAAAAGTGCGGCACACTTTTCGGGAAGGGCTCAGCAGGTTTCTTTTCGGGTTCGGTCATCCGAGCGGCTCCAGGCCCACCATCGAGCGGGCGAATTCACGTGCCTTGAAGGCGTGCAGGTCCTCGATATCCTCGCCGACCCCGATCAGCTTGATCGGCGCATCCGACGCCTTGGCGACCGGGATCAGGATGCCGCCGCGCGCCGTGCCGTCGAGCTTGGTCATCACCAGGCCCGAGACAAACGCCTGGCGGCCGAAAATCTGTTCCTGCGACAGGGCGTTACGGCCGACCGTGGCGTCGAGCACCAGAAGGGTCTCGTGCGGCGCGTCGGGATCGATACGCTTGATCACACGAACGACCTTCAGCAACTCGTCCATCAGCTGCTGCTTGTTCTGCAGGCGGCCGGCGGTGTCGATCAGGACGACGTCGTAGCCCTCTTCCTTGGCCTTGGTGAAGGCGTCAAAGGCCAGGCCGGCCGCATCGGCGCCGGTCTTGCGGCCCATGAAATCGGCTTTCGCGCGTTCGGCCCAGACCTTAAGCTGCTCGACCGCGGCGGCGCGGAAGGTATCACCGGCGACGACGAGAACCCTGGCGCCCTTGGCGGTCAAGGATGCCGCGATCTTGCCCAGCGTCGTCGTCTTGCCGGAGCCATTGACGCCGACGAACAGCACGACATAGGGCTTGGGCCCCGACAGAGGATCGAAGGTCCCCTCATGACCGACGAGTTCTTCGGCCAGGGCTTCGGCCAGGACCGAACGCACGGCGTTCGAATCCTTGGCCGAGTCGAATTTGGCCTTGGACATCTTCTCGGCGATGGTCGCGGCGACGGCCGGTCCCAGATCGCTTTCGATCAACAGGTCCTCGAGATCCTCAAGCGCGGCGGCGTCCAGGGCTTCCTTTTGCTGGAAGACCTGGGTGACCTGTTCGGTCAGGTTTTGCGACGTCCGCGACAAGCCGTCGGTCAGACGCTGGAACCAGCCTTTTTTCTTTTCTTCAGCCACTCAGGACTCCCCCAAAAAAACGCCCAGAGCGTGCTTGTGGTCGTGACCATGCACGGTGATATCGGCCAGTTGTCCGGGGATTCCGCTTCCGTCGAACACCACTTCGGTGAAGTCGGCGGCGCGGGCAAAGCCGGGCTTTTCGACGACGCAGCTCAGCGTGCGGCCGACTTGGCGATCGAGATGGCGGACCAGGGCCTGTTGACCCTTTTCGCGCAAGCGCCCCGCCCGTTCCTTGATCAGCGGGCGCGGCAGTTGCGGCATCTTGGCCGCCGGGGTCTGCGGCCGCGGGCTATACGGAAAGACGTGCAGGAAGGACAGGTCGCAATCGTCGACCAGGGCGACCGCATTGGCGAAGTGCTCTTCGGTCTCGGTCGGGAAGCCGGCGATCATGTCGGCGCCGAAAGCGACGTCCGGACGCAAGGATCGCACCTGTTCGACCAGGCGGATGGCGTCGGCGCGCAAATGGCGGCGCTTCATGCGCTTGAGGATCAGATCGTCGCCATGTTGCAGCGACAGATGAAGATAGGGCGCCAGGCGCTCTTCTTCGGCAAAGGCGCGCAGCAGCACGTCATCGATCTCGGCGGCGTCGATCGACGACAGGCGCAACCGCTTCAGCTCGGGCACGTGCTTGAGGATACGCGTGACCAGATGACCCAGCTGCGGCGTACCCGGCAGGTCCGCGCCCCACGAGGTCAGATCGACGCCGGTCAGGACGATCTCGTTATAGCCCTCGGCGGTCAAGCGTTGGACCTGGCCGATGATGTCGCCGGCGGCGGCCGAGCGCGAATTGCCGCGGCCATAGGGGATGATGCAGAAGGTGCAGCGATGGTCGCAGCCGTTCTGCACCTCGACAAAGGCGCGGGCGCGATCCTTCAGCCCGTCGATCAGGTGACCGGCGGTCTCGCGCACGCTGAAGACATCGTTGACGACGACGCGCGCGCTGTCGGCGGTCAGGCGATAGGCGCCGGCCTTCGACTTGTCGGCATTGCCGATGACGAAATCGACCTCGCCCATCTTGGCGAAGGCATCGGGATCGGTCTGGGCGGCGCAACCGGTGACGATCAGCCGCTTGTCGGGGTTTTCCTTGCGGGCGCGGCGAATGGCCTGGCGCGCCTGGCGCACCGCCTCGGCCGTCACGGCGCAGGTGTTGAAGATGATGGCGTCGGACAATCCGTCCTCGGCCGCCGTCTTGCGGATGATCTCGCTCTCGTAGGTGTTGAGGCGGCAACCGAAAGTGACGACGTCGACACCTGATGCCGGGATAGGGCGGCTGTCGTCGCTCATGAAGGCAACTCACCGGAGAACTCGACCTCGACCGGACCTGTCATGATGACGTGGTCGTTTTCCGCCCAGGCGACATGCAACGGACCGCCGTCCATATGGATGGTCGCGGCGCGATCGGTCAGGCCGCGCCGGGCGCAGGCCACCAGCGTCGCGCAAGCGCCGGTGCCGCAGGCCTTCGTGATGCCGGCGCCGCGTTCCCAGACGCGCATGCGCACCGTCTGGCGGTCGATAACCTGGACGAATTCGACATTGACGCCTTCGGGGAAGAGCGGATGGTTTTCGATCAGTGAGCCGGTGGCAGCGACATCGACCTTTGACACGTCATCGACGAAGAAAACGACGTGCGGATTGCCCATGCTGACGGCACAAGGCGTATGATAGAGCGGCGCGTCGATCGGACCGACCTGCAGCTCCAAACGCTGAGTGTCCATTTCTTCCGACAGCGGAATATCCGTCCAGTCGAGGCCGGGCGTGCCCATGTCGACACTGGCCGTGCCGGTCTTGGCGTCGGCGCGCAGCACGCGCGCCTTGGTCAATCCACCCAGCGTATCGATCTTCAGCGTGCGGTCGGCGGCCTCGGGATTCAGCACCCAGGCGACGCAGCGCAGGGCATTGCCACAGGTTTCGACGCCCGAGCCGTCGCTGTTCCATACGCGCATGAAGGCGTCGCTGCCGGCCGAGCCTTCGATGGCGATCAGCTGGTCGAAGCCGATGCCGCTTTCGCGATCGCCCCAGGCGCGGATATCCTCCGCCTTCGGCACAAAGTCGTGCTCGCGCGCGTCAACGACAACGAAGTCGTTGCCTAGGCCATTCATCTTTAAAAATGGGCGGTTCATCACGCGCTATATAGAGGGAAATCCTTTGTTCCCATAGAAGGGATTGAAAAAAACCTGCCTTCGGCGTCTAAAAGGCCCATGTCATCCGACCACGCCACCTCCAACGGCCAGCCCGTGCCGCTCGAACCGGAGTATGAACCGGCGCCCACGTCGCCGCCGGTGCAGGCAACGCCTTCGTCCAATGTCTTCCGGCCGCGCCTGGTCCCGCGCCCGGACGGTCCGCGCCCGCGCATCATCATCAAGGGCCACAGGCGCCAGCGCTGGAACGATCTCTACGCCCAGCTGATGGATGCGAACTGGCCCAAGCTGGTCACGGTCTTCATCGCCACCTTCCTGTGCATCAACACCGTTTACGCCCTGCTCTATTTCGGCCTGTCCGACTGGTGGCCGGGCGAGGGCATCACCCATGCCCGTCACGGCGAATTCCTCGACTACTTCTTCTTCAGCGTCCAAACCCTGGCGACCATCGGCTATGGCGGCATGAGCCCGCAGGGTATCGTCGCCAATGTGCTGGTGACGCTGGAGGCTGTGACGGGGTTCAGCTTTTACGCCCTGATGACCGGCCTGGTGTTTTCCAAGTTCTCGCGGCCGACCGCGCTGGTTACCTTTTCGGAGCGGGCGGTCGTCAACAACGACATGGGTGATCGTCATTTCAGCCTGCGCATGATCAACGACCGCGGCAACCGCATCGTCGACGCCCAGGCCAGCATGGTGATGATGCGTGACGACAAGCTGCCCGACGGCTCGATCATGCGGCGCTATTACGACATGTCGCTGGTGCGCTCGAAGGTGCCGGTGATGCAGCTGAGTTGGAGCCTGCTGCACCTGATCGACGAGCAAAGCCCGCTGTGGAACGAGACGCACGACTCGCTGGAGGCCAAGAACGCCGAGATCATCGTGTCGATGAGCGGCATGGACGAGAGCCTGTCGTCGATGATCCACACGCGCTTTTCCTACATCGCCGGCGATATCTTCTTCGACCGCAGCTTTGCCCAGATGCTGCATCGCCTGCCCGACAATACGCTGGAAGTGCACTACCATCGGATTCACGACTTGAAGGACTGACCATGCCCAAAGCCTATCTGATCGCCCAGGTCACCGTCACCGATCCGGAGGCCTATGCGCGCTATTCCGCCGGCACGCATGCGGCGGCGGAGAAGTTCGGCGCTCGGCCCCTGGCCCGCGCTGGCAAGATGGAGGTGCTGGAAGGTAATGGCCGGCCGCGCGTCGTCATCCTCGAATTCGACAGCCTCGACTTGGCGCGTGGCTATTACAACTCACCGGAATATCAGGCCGCCCGGCAGCACCGGATCGGTGCCGCGGAATTCGATGCGGTGATCGTCGAAGGGGTGGAGTAGACGAGATTTCTCCTCCCTATTTGGGACAAATGGGGAGGTGGCATCGCAAGCCCGCAGGGCGCGTCGATGACGGAGGGGTCACTTGCCGGCGATAGCGGACGCTCTGACGCCAGAAAGTGACCCCTCCGTCGCGGACTTTGCGCTGCGCGCAAGCGCCGCGCCACCTCCCCATCGTAACACGATGGGGAGGAGAGGCTCAGGCTGCCGCGCGCTACGTCGCAAACCCCTTCATGCGCATCAAGGCGTCGCGATTGACGTCGCGGCCCATGAAGGCGCGATATTCGTCCGCCTGGTCGGAGGTATTGCCGCGGCTCAGGATGGTGTCGAAATAACGCTTGGCGGTGTCACCGGCGAACGGCCCGCCGGCCGACATGAAGGCCTCGTGGACATCGGCGACCAGGGCGTCGGACCAGACATAGGAATAGTAGCCGGCGGAATAGTCGTCGCTGCTGAAGATATGGGCGAACTGCGTCGGACGGTGACGCATGACGATTTCCCTGGGCATGTTCAGCTTGGCCATCTCGTCCTTTTCGAACTGGGCGATATCGATCGGCACATTGCCGGCCAGGTGGACCTGCATGTCGAAGATCGCACAGGCCAGGAGCTCGACCATGTCGAAGCCCTCGTTGAACTTCAGCGAATTCTGGATCTTGGCCTGCAGCGCCTTGGGCATCGGCTCGCCGGTCTTGTAGTGCACGGCGAACTTTTCCAGCACTTCGGGAATCGGCAGCCAGTGTTCGTTGAGCTGCGACGGGAACTCAACGAAGTCGGTGGCGACCGACGTGCCGGCCAGCGAGCCGTAGGTCACGTTGGACGACAGGGCGTGGATGGCGTGGCCGAACTCATGGAACATGGTCTCTGCGTCGTCCCACGAGATCAGTACGGGCTGGCCGGGCTCGGGCTTGATGAAGTTGGTATTGTTGGAACAGACGACCTTGCGCACCTGCGGGAACTTGGCCTGGCTCTGGTACTCGCTCTCCCAGGCACCGGAATTCTTGCCGTCGCGGGCATAGGGATCAAAGTACCAGACGCCGACCAGCTCGCCATTGCGCAGCACCTTGTAGGTCTGCATGTCGGCGTGGAAGGTCGAGATGTCGTGGATCGGCTGGAACTCGAAGCCGTACATGCGGCCGGCGACCCAGAAGATGCCGTCGCGAATCTTGTCCATCTGCAGGTAAGGCTTGATCTCGGACTCGTCGAGGTCGTAGCGGCTCTTGCGCACCTTTTCGGCGTAGAAGCGATAGTCCCACGGCGCGATGGTGATGGGGCTTTCGTTATTTTTGGCATGTTCCGCGTCGGCGATCTTCTGCATGTCGGCGACTTCTTCGTGGACGCGGTTGACCGCCGGTTCCCACACCGCCATCAGCAGGTTGAGCGCATTGTCGGGCGTCTTGGCCATGGCCTTTTCCAGCCGCCAGTGGGCGTGGGTCGGATAGCCCAGCAACAGGGCCCGTTCGGCGCGCAGGCGCAGGATTTCCGTATCGATTGTCTTGTTGTCGGACGCGTCGTTATTGTCGCCGCGCATAATGAACAGGCGCCACACCTTTTCGCGCAGGTCACGGCGCGTCGAATAGGTCTCGAACGGCTCCATGGCCGAGCGCGTATTCTGCACGGCGTACTGGCCAGGCTTGCCGAGCGCCGCCGCCTTGGCGGCCAGCGAAGCGATAAAGCTGTCGGGCAGGCCGGCCAGGTCGGCCTTGGTCAACCAGGTGACTTGCGATTCGTCGTGCAGCAGGTTCTTGGAGAAGGTGTCGAAGTGGGTCGCCAGGTTCTGGTTGATGGCGGCGACCTTGGCCTTGTCGGCCTTGGACAGCTTGGCGCCGGCGCGGACGAAGTCGCGATAGTTGAGCCACAGCAGACGCTTCTGCTCCGGCGTCAGGTTCATCTGGTCCTGGGTCTTGTAGACGGCCTCGACACGGGCAAACAGGGCCTCGTTCTGGGTGATCTCGTCGGCGAAGGCGGCCAGTTTCGGCGACATCTTTTCCGACACCGCCTGGAAGGCCTTGTCCGACAGGTTCGAGTCGTAGATGCCGTAAATCGCGGTGACGCGGCCGAAGGCCTGGCCCGAGCTTTCCAAGGCCTCGATGGTGTTGGCGAAATCGGGCTTCGCCGGATTGGCGGTGATCGCCTTGATCGAGCGGCGCTGGTCCTCCATCGCCCAGTCGAGCGCCGGCTCGAAATCGGCGACCTTGATCTTGTCGAAGGGCGGCACGCCGCCGTAAGGGCCGGGCCAGGGATCGGTCAAATGCGGCGCCGGGCTGGCGCCCAAGGTTTTGGCGGGGGCTTTCGCAGCCTTTTTCGCAGGTTTGGCCACGGCAGGACCGACGCCCGCCAAAATGGGCAGGGCAGAGGCGGCGGCAAGCAAACCGAGCATGGAACGGCGGTCCTTCGTCATGATGTCACTTTGGCTCCCCAAGAAACCGGCAAGAGAGATCGGACGATGGCGCAAGACAACGCGATCGGCAAGCCTGACGCTTGCCCTCGTTCAACCCTGCGCGCCCTCGCCCGACGCAATGCGACGGAGCCTTGCAGAAGCCTGGCGAGCGGTCCAATTACGTTTTCGTAATGGCGCTTGACTTGCCCTTAAAAAAGCGAAGACAGTAGCCATGGGAACGGCGCGGACCTATATAAGCGTCAGATTTCAGGTAAGGTATTCTCCAAAATGGCTATCGGCGTTTTCGATTCCGGCGTGGGCGGACTGAGCATCCATCGCGCCCTGGTGGACACCTTGCCGCAGGCGGATTTCATCTATCTCGCCGACCAGGCCCACGCCCCCTACGGCGACCGGTCGGGCGAGGACATCGTCGCGTTGACGCGGTCCGGCTGCGAGACCCTGTTCGAGGCCGGCGCCTCGCTGGTCGTGCTGGCCTGCAATACCGCGTCGGCCGTGGCGCTGCGCCGCCTGCAATCGACGTGGCTGGCCCAACTCAGGAAGACCTATCAGCGCCCGGTCAATGTGCTGGGCATCATCGTGCCGACGATCGAGGCCGCGACCGGCTTGCCGTGGGAACACGAGGCCGAGCGCCGCGGCGCCAAGATCGAAAAGCTCGACGTCGTCGGCATCTTTTCGACCACGGCCACGGCCCGCTCGCGCGTCTACGAGATCGAAATCGACAAGCGACGCCAGGACCTGGCGGTGTTCACCGAGGCGTGCCCGGGCCTGGCCGACATGATCGAGCGTGGCGAGCCGCGTGAGGCGTTGGCCGCCAAGATCAACGGCCATGTCGAAGCCCTGAAGAATCGCGTCGGCCGCTATCCGGACCGCGCCATCCTGGGCTGCACCCATTATGAGCTGGTCGCCGACCTGTTCCGCGCCGCCCTGCCGGCCGGCACGCCGATCATCTCCCAGCCGCCCTCGGTCGCCAAGGCCTTGTCGGATTACATCGTCCGCCATCCCGACTACGATATCGGTCACGGCCAGAGGCGAGATTTCTTCACCACCGGCGCGCCCAAATCGCAATCGGCGCTGATTGAAGCCTTCTGGGGCGCGCCGCTGACGTTTGCCGCGCTGCAAAGCCCACCGATCGCCGCCAAGGCATAGCTTGCATCGCAAAACAGCCATGATTATTTGGTAGGTCATCAAGCCTCCTCAGTCGTCTGCGAGCCCTTATGCGCGCCCTTGCCTGTCTTGCCGCCGCGGCCCTGCTGGCGGCCGTTCCCGCCCTTGCCTGCGCGCAAACCGCGCAACCGGAAGCGTGGTCCGACACCCAGGAGGTGACGGTGCGCGCCCACGTGCCCGGCCCCGCCATGTGGCGCGTACGCAAGGACGGGGCCGAGGTCATCGTCATCGGCATCCTGCCGGTCTTTCCGAAATCCGAAGCGTGGCCGACCAAGCGCATCGAAAACGCCTTGAAAGGCTCACGCGTCCTGATCACGCCGGCCTCGACCAATGCCTCGATCGGCGACCTGTTCGGGCTGATGTCGAGCAAGAACCTGCCGCAGCACGAGGACCTGAAGACGGTCCTGCCGCCGGCGCTGTATGCCCGCTACCAGGCCGCCGCCGCCCGCGCCGGCGTGTCGATCAAGCCGTTTGCCCACGACAAGCCGGTCTGGGCCGGCGCCCGGCTGCGCAAGGACATCCTGAACAAGATCGGCCTGTCCGACCAGGAACCGCAGGACACCATCGTGCGCCTGGCCCACCGGGCCAGCGTATCGGTCAAGGCTTCGGCGCACTACAAGTTTTCGCCGCTGCTCAAGGACGTCAATGCCATGAGCCTCGACGCCAGCGAGGCGTGCCTGTCTAGCGCTTTGGACGATATCGATTTCGACTTCGACCGCGCGCCCAAGGCCGCCGCCGCCTGGGCGACGGGTGATTTGAAGACCGTGCACGCCAATTACCAGGGCTCGAGCCTGGTCAAGTGCCTGGCCGGATCCGACCAGGCCTCGGCGATCCTCGACCACTCGATCGACGATGCGGCCGCCGCGATTGCCGAGGCGCTGAAGACTCCGGGGCGCAGCGTCGCCATCTTCCCGCTGGCCACGCTTTTGCGCAAAAACGGCGTGCTCGACCGGTTGAGCGTCGAAGGCGCTGAAATATCCAGTCCGGATTATTGAATTGCCGCCGCCGCTTTCATCCACTAAGCCAAGAGGCCGGGGATGGGTGCGGAGATTGAGGCGAAGCATGAGGGCGATCGCGCAGGCCATGGCCTGCCTGGTGATGCTGGGGATGACGATGCCGGCGGCGGCACAAACCACCCCCGATGCGACACCATCACAAACCGCGGCCCCGGCGGACAAGCCGTGGTCCGATATTACCGAAGTCGTGGTGCGCGCCCATGCGCCGGGCCCGGCGATGTGGAAGCTGACGCGCGGCGACGCGACGGTCTGGGTGATGGGCACGCTGCATGTCGCACCCAAGGCGATCACCTGGGATGCGACCCGTTTTCGCCGCATCCTGAACGGCGCGCACGTCCTGATCCTGCCGCGCATCGTCCAGGACGAGCCCGTATCCGAACAGGACATGGAGCTTTCAGGATCACAGCAGCTTAGCGACGTCGTCTCGGCGCCGGCCTTTCACCGCTTCCAGACGGATCTTCAGCGGGAAAATTTCGACGACCTGCCCAACGGCCTGGCCTACCAACCGGCCTGGGCGGGGGCGTGGCTGATCGTCCGCATCTATATCGCCCACGGCATCACCACCCACATCGTTCCGCCCGAGATCGCCACCTATGCGGCGCAAAGCGGGGTTTCGATCAAATATGTCGACCGTCGCACCAACCGGCTGCAGGCGCATCAGTATTATCGCATGGACAAGGCGGCCGGTGCCGCCTGCCTCGACGACTATCTCGACGGGATCGACCATGACCTGGCCACCGCCGACATGATGGGCAAGGCCTGGGCCGAGGGCGATGTCCCGGCCATCCTCGCCAATCACCGCGAGCCGGCCTGGGTGACGTGTTTCCTGTCTCAACCGAAATACGCCGCGACCTACGAGACCTATGCGGTGGATGACATGGTCAAGGCGGTCGACGAGGCATTGAAAACCCCGGGCAAGAGCGTCGCCGTCATGCCGCTCAGCGACCTGCTGCGCCGCGACGGCATTCTCGACCGCTTGCGCGCCGAAGGCGTGACCATCACGGCGCCTGCGGAGTAGGAAATGGCGACCTCTCCTCCCCTGCGCAGGCAGGGCTATCGCATATGGCTTAGAAGCGAAGTTAGGAAGGCATCGTCCCATCCGGCCTTTTTGATTTTGCGTCTTATTGATGCCTTGTCGGGATGTGTCCTTAGGATGTTGAGGGCGATCTTCCTAAGGGTTGCAAGGTTTTGTGGTCCGTTGTCCTTGCGCGTTCTCGCGGCATCTTCATTGAGGATGACGTCGAGCACCCAATGAAGTTGATTTTCGATGGTCCAGTGAGCTCGCACGACTTCAAGTAGGCGGCCAGGCGACATGGCTGTCGATAACAGGACATGCCGGATATGTCGGGTTTCAGTCCCCGCCGCCTCACGCCGTACGCTTTCAACACTGGCGACGGCCTTGAGACCAGGGAAGTGGATATCGGTTACCGGCACGACGACGGCGGTGCGTATCTCGTGCCGGTCATGAGCGTGTGTGATTGTTGAAGCGGTATCAGGCTTGTTGGCTGCCTGGATATGGGTTTTGACCTGCGCCAGGAGTCCTGGGTGGTT
>FTKM01000008.1_pt3 | contig 158907 bp, 132 predicted proteins | sample 1658051 | NCBI WGS metagenome assembly FTKM01 (sample SAMEA3914794, study PRJEB12502) | metagenome | biome: forest; material: soil | place: Canada | collected 2011-07-05 | depth 0.1 m | reverse complement strand
TCGACCGTCGCCGATGCCGCCCATGCCGTCACCGCTCCGCTCGACGCGACGGTTGCGCCTGTCGTCCAAGGCGCTGTCGATACGGTCGCCGCCGTTCCGCAAGCCGCTGTGACCACCGCCGGTGATGCGGTGCAGGCGGCTGTCAATACCGCTGCCGACGCGACCCACGCCGTCGCCACGACCGTGGGCGACGTGTTGCAAGGCGCCGTTAACACCGTAGCCGCCGCGCCGGAGGCTCTAGCCTCGACTGTGTCCGATGCCGCCCATGCCGTGACGGCTCCGCTCGACGCCACCGTTGCGCCAGTCGTCCAAGGCGCTGTCGATACGGTGGCCGCTGCGCCTCAAGCCGCTGTCACCACCGCCGGTGATATTGTTCAAGGCGTCGTAAATACCGTCGCCGCCGCACCTGATGCGATAGCCTCGACGGCCACCGACGCAGCTCATGCCGTGACCGCCCCGCTCGACGCGACCGTTGCGCCGGTCGTGCAAGGCGTCGTCGATACGGTCGCCGCCGTTCCTCAGGCGGCTGTCACCACCGCTGCCGATGCGCTCCAGGGCGCGGTCAACACCGTCGCTGCTGCGCCGGAGGCTGTAGCCTCGACCGTCGCCGATGCCGCCCATGCCGTCACCGCTCCGCTCGACGCCACAGTTGCGCCGGTCGTGCAAGGCGCCGTCGATACGGTCGCCGCCGTGCCTCAGGCCGCTGTGACCACCGCCGGTGATGCGGTGCAGGCCGCTGTCAATACCGCTGCCGACGCGACCCACGCTGTCGCCTCGACTGTGGGCGACGTGTTGCAAGGGGCAGTCAACACCGTTGCTTCCGCGCCGGAAGCTGTAGCCTCGACCGTTTCCGACGCCGCCCATGCCGTGACCGCCCCGCTCGACGCGACCATCGCGCCGGTCGTGCAAGGCGCCGTCGATACGGTTGCCGCTGTCCCGCAGGCCGTTGTCACCGCCGCCGGCGACGCAGTGCAAGCGGCCGTCAACACAGCCGCTTCGGTTCCGGATGCGGCCACCACGACGGTGGCCGACGCCACCCACGCCATCCAAGGCGCCGTCAATACGATCGCCGCCGCTCCCGACGCCATAGCTTCGACCGTCTCCGATGCCGCCCATGCCGTCACGGCGCCGCTCGATGCGACCGTGGCTCCGGTCGTCCAAGGTGCCGTTGATACGGTTGCCGCGGTTCCGCAAGCCGCTGTCCCTACCGCTGCCGATGCTGTTCAAGGCGCGGTCAATACCGCCTCCGACCTGGCCCATGCCGCGACAACTGGCCTGGATGCGACGGTTGCCCCGGTCGTCCAAGGCGCCGTCACAACAGCCGGTGATATTGTTCAAGGTGCGGTCAACACCGTGGCCGCTGCTCCCGATGCCGTAGCCTCGACCGTTTCCGATGCCGCTCACGCGGTCACCGCTCCGCTCGATGCGACCGTGGCTCCGGTTGTCCAAGGCGCCGTCGATACGGTTGCCGCCGTTCCCCAGGCCGTTGTCACCGCCGCCGGCGACGCAGTGCAAGCGGCCGTCAACACAGCCGCTTCGGTTCCGGATGCGGCCGCCACCACGGTGGCCGACGCCACCCATGCCATCCAAGGCGCCATCAATACGATCGCAACCGCGCCGGACGCTGTCGCCTCGACCGTTTCCGATGCCGCCCATGCCGTCACCGCGCCGCTTGACGCGACCGTTGCGCCGATCGTGCAGGGGGCCGTCGATACGGTTGCCGCCGTTCCTCAGGCCGCCGTCACGACCGCTGGTGACATTGTCCAGGGCGCGGTCAACACCGTCGCCGCCGCGCCGGAGGCCGTGGCTTCGACGGTTGCCGATGTCGCTCATACCGTTACGGCGCCGCTCGACGCGACCGTTGCGCCGATTGTTCAGGGTGCCGTCGATACGGTTGCCGCTGTGCCACAAGCCGTTGTTACGACGGCTGGCGATGCCGTCCAAGGCGCGGTCAACACCGTCGCCGCCGCGCCGGCCGCCCTGGTTTCGGCTGTCACCACGGCCGCCGACGCGGCCCATGATGCCGTCGCCACCGCGGCGGCCACGGCGCAAGGCGCGACGCCCCCCGTCGCCGGAAATTCCGACGCCATCATCACCGCCAATGTCGGTGTCAACCTGACCGGCTCGGGCGCACCGATTACCCTGGGCGTCGGCATCGATCCGACGGCCCACACTATTCTCGATTCCAATGTCGGCGCTGCGGTCGCCGACACCACAACGCACGTCGGCGCCACCGTCGCCGATCTCGGCAGCGTCCTGGCCAATCCGGTGCAGGCGATCACGGTCACGGTGGCGACGGATGCTGTTGCGCCGGTTGTCGCCGTGGTTACCGATACCGCCGCGGCCGTGGCGGGTACGGTTGCCGCCGTCGCTACTCCCGTGGTCGCCACCGTCGTTACAGCGGTCGAGGCCGCGCCGGTGGTGGTCGCCGCCGTTACCGCTCCGGTTGTTGCCGCCGTCACCGCGGCGGCCAGCGATGCTGCGGCCGTCGTCGGCAACGCCATCGCCGCCGCCGTGACCGCGACACACGATGCCGCCGCCACCGCTGCCGCCACTGCCATCAATGCCGCCCAGGCCGCGACCGTCGCGGCCACGCCGGCCATCGACGCGACGATGGCCACCGTGGCGACCCCGGTTGCCGCCGCGGTCAGCGCCGCCACCGATCCGGCCGCTACCGCCACGACCGTAGCCGATGCCGTTCCGGCCGTTGTCGGCACCGTGGTCAATGCGGTTGCCTCAACCCCGGCCGCGGTGACCGCCGCCGTGACGCCCGTCGTCGCAACCGTCGTCGACGCCACCCAAGCCGCGGTTACGACCGCCGCCACGACGGTCGCCGCGGCCACGCAACCCGTCACCTCGACGGTGGGCAATCTGCTGTCCGGCCTGGCTTCGACGGTCGCCGCCGTCACTGCCCCGGTGACCGCTGCGGTGACCAGCGCCACGACAACCCCGGTGACCACGACCGCCGCCAATGTGGCATCGACCGTCGCCAATACAGTTGCCTCGACGCCCGTGACGTCCACGGTTGCCGCCGTTACCGCGCCGGTAACCGCCGCTGTGACGACCGCGACGACAACCCCGGTCACGACGACCGCCGCCAATATCGCTTCGACCGTGGCCGGCACCGCTGCCTCGACACCCGTGACCTCGACGGTTGCCGCCGTGACTGCGCCGGTCACCGCAGCCGTGACGACCGCCACAAGCACGCCGGTGACCACGACCGCTGCCAATGTCGTCTCGGCCGTCGAGAGCACGGTCGCTTCGACCGTCGCCGCGGTCACTACCCCGGTTGCCGCGACGGTGGCCGCCGTCACGACCCCTGTCGCCTCGGCGGTCACCTCGACGGTCGGCAATTTGCTGTCCGGCCTGGCCTCGACGGTGGCAGCCGTTACCGCGCCTGTGACCGCAGCCGTCACGACGGCGACGACGACGCCGGTGACCACGACCGCTGCCAATGTGGCCAGCACGGTGGCTTCGACGCCCGTGACCTCGACGGTCGCGGCCGTTACCGCCCCCGTGACGGCGGCTGTCACCGCCGTGACCACGACCCCGGTGACGACCACGGTCACGACGGCGGCGGCGCCGGTGACGACCGCCGTCACCACGGCTGCGACCACGCCGGTGACAACGACCCCCATCACAACGACCGCCTCGACTGTCGCGGCAGCCACGACGCCGGTGACATCGGCGGTCACCACGGCTGTCTCGACGCCGGTGACGACCACGGCCTCCACCGTTGCCGCAACGACCGCGCCGGTCACCACAACCGCGACCTCGACCCTGGGCGGCCTGCTGTCGGGCGTGACCAGCGCGGTGAGCAACGCCGTTTCGACGGTCACGGCCACCCCCTCGGCCGCCTCGGCCGCCGTGACCAACGCCGCTTCGTCCGTTGCCGCCGTCACCACTCCCGTGACCTCGACCGCGACAACGGTGGCCACCACGCCGGTGACGACCACCGTCGCGGCGGTGACGACGCCGGTCACCTCGACGGTCGCGGCGGCCACGACCCCGGTAACGACAGCGGCAACCACGGCCGCCGCCACCACCACAACGCCGGTCACCACGGCTGTGACGACCGCGACCACGACGCCTGCGGCGACAACCGTCACCACGGCGACCGCGCCGGTGACAACCGCGGTCACGACGGCCACGACGACCCCGGTCACCACGACCGCTTCGACGGTGGCCGCCACCACGGCGCCTGTCACCTCAACGGTGGCAACGGTCGCGACGACCCCCGTAACGACCCCCGTAACGACCCCGGTGACGACGACCGCCTCCACCGTTGCCGCCGCGACGACGCCGGCCGCGACGACGGCGACCTCCGCCCTGGGCAACCTGCTGTCGGGCGTGACCAGCGCCGTCACCAATACGGTTTCGACCGTGGCCGCCACTACGGCCGCCGCGACGACCGCGGCAACCACGGCCGTGACCAATGCCGCCACGACTGTCGCTTCGACCGTCGCCGCGGTGACCACGCCGGTGACGACCGCTGTCACGACGGCGACGACCACGCCGGTGAGCACGACGGCCGCCACGACCGCTGCCGCGGCAACGACCGCAGCCACTCACGCCGCCACGACCGCCGCGACCACGACCACTCCCGTAACGACGACGGTCGCCACCGCGACAACCCCGGTCACGACCACGGCGACCACGGCCGCCACGACCGCTGCCACAACGGCGGCCGACGCCACCCATGCCGTGACAACGGCCGCTACCACGGCGACGACGACTCCCGTCACCACAACCGTTGCCACCGTCACCACGCCGGTGACGACGACGGTTGCCGCGGTGACAACCCCGGTCACGACCACGGCGACCGATGCCGCCCATGCCGCGACAACGGCCGCCACCACGGCGACGACGACCCCCGTCACCACAACCGTCGCCACGGTCACCACCCCGGTGACGACGACGGCCACCACGGCCACGACGCCGGCGGCAACGACCGCCGCTTCGACCACAGCCGCGGCCACGACGACGGCGGCCAGCACGGCCTCGACCGCCACCCACGCCACGACGACGACCGCCACCACCACCACGACCACGGCGGCGACCACCGTCACCTCGGCCGTGACCGGCACCCTTCACGCCCTGGTCGCCTCCGCGACGCCGCACGACGTCACCAGCCTCACGTCGAGCTCGACGGATCACGCCACATCGTCAACTTCAAGTGTTTCTTCCGGTCTTAATTCATCAACCGTTAGTAGTCCGGCGGTTACAGTGACCCTGCCTACCGTCGTCCACGCCGATCCCGCCGCCACACTGCCCGCAACGACCCACGCCCTGTGGTTCTAGGCGGATCTCCCAAAAGAAACTTCAGAGTAACCGTCAGAGTCGAAGACAGAGTCAAAGCATGCTCAAGCCGCTGCCAGCCACAGCCTTTGCTGTCCCTAAACTGGGATACCGGCCGAACCTGTACGACATCCTCCTGGTGTCGTTGGTGGTCAACCTGCTGACCTTGTCCCTGTCGTTGTTCTCGCTGCAGATCTACGACCGCATCCTGGTCTATCAAAACCTCGGCACGTTGAACGTCCTTTTCATCGCCGTCATTGTCGCCGCCCTCGTCGAGGCCGGCCTGCGCACCCTGCGCTCGCACGCCATGAACTGGGCGGCCGCCACTTTCGAGCACACCGTCTCGGCCAATGCCGTGCGCCATACCCTGGAGCGCCAGATGACCCCGCGCTCCAAGGGCATCGGCGAATACCTGAACACCATCTCCTCGGTCGCCAAGATCCGCGACTTCTATTCCGGACAGTCGTTGATCACCCTCATCGATCTTCCTTTTGTGTTCATTTTCTTATGGTTAATCTATGTGTTCGCCGGTCCCCTGGTGCTGGCGCCGGTGGCCGTGCTGTGCCTGATGACGGTCATCGCCGTCGTCCTGGGCGTCAAGCTGAAGCGTCGCCTGAAGAGCCGCGACGACGCCGACGACCAGCGCTACAACTTTCTCATCAACACCTTGAACGGCATGCATACCGTCAAGGCGTTCGGGCTTGAGGCCTTTTTCGAGCGCCGCTACGAGGCGCGCCAGGCCAAGTCCACCGAAGCCAATTTCGAGGTCGCCAGCCTCAGCGCCGAGGTCTACGACCAGTCGATCATCTCGTCGCACGTCATGATGATCGTCGTCGCCGTCTGCGGCGCGCCTTTGCTGGTTGCCGGCCACATCACGCTCGGTGCGCTGGCCGCCTGCGTCATGCTGTCCTCGCGCATCATGCAGCCGGTGCAGCGCGCCATGGGCTACTGGACGCGGTTCCAGGACATCGGCCTGGCTCACGACAAGCTGCACGAACACTTTGCCGCCCCCCTGACCGCCCGCGAAAGCGCCACGCCCGAGGCGCGCGCCGGCCGCATCACGCTGAAGGGCGTCACCTTCGCCTATCCCGGCGGCGAAAAGCTGCTCGACAATGTCGATCTCGACCTGGCGCCCGGCCAGATCGTCTCGATCTCCGGCGAACACGGCACCGGCAAGCAAACCCTGCTCAAGCTGATCGCCGGCCTCTATCCGCCGTCGTCGGGCACGGTCGAGGTCGACGGCATCCAGCCGCACCGCTACGCTTCGGAAGAATTGGTTAACCATATCGGTTATCTATCCCACGACGGCGTCATCTTCCGCGGCACGGTCTACGAGAACCTGTCGCGCTTCGGCCGCATCCCCGACGACCGCGTGCGCGAGATGTCGAGCCTCCTGGGCCTGGACACCGAAGTCGCCCTGATGCCCGCCGGCTATGACACGGCGCTGGAAGGCTCCAATTCCGACGCCCTGTCGCCCGGCCTGCGCCAGCGCATCGCCATCGCCCGCGTCCTGGCGTCCAAGCCGCGCGTCCTGTTGTTCTACAACGCCGACAAGGCGCTGGACAAGGAAGGCTACAACCACATGTACCGCTTGATGGGGCGCCTGCGCGGCCGTGCCAGCATGATCCTGGTCACCAACGACCACAACATCATGCACCTGGCCGACACCCATTATGACTTGAGAGCTGGGCGCCTGGTGCCGCTGGAAGCGGGCGACGACGACAAACTCTACAATGTCTTGCCCTATCAGGAGGTCCGCCTGTGAGCTTCGAGGGGTTCCGTTTCAAATCCGCCGCCGCCGGCCGTCCGCCGGAAGAGGTCACACAGGCCTTCCCCCTGCAGGACGCCATCGTCAAGGCCTGGGGCCTGGAGGGCGAGCCGCAGCGCATCGCCGAGGCCCTGGCCTGGAACCAGCCGCAGATGGAGCTGGTCGACGTGCTCAACTTCATGTCGCGCCTGGGCTATACCGGCGCGCCGCTGAAGGTCGCCTGCCGCGACCTCGACGCACGCCTGCTGCCCTGCATCTATATCGACGTGTCAGGCGCCATCTCGGTCATCACGGCCGACACGCCGCGTGACACGTCGGGCACCGTCGGTACCGCCTATGTCTTCCAGAAGATCGAGCACGGCGACGCGCGCGAGGAACAGGAAGCCCTGTCGATCGCCGGCAAGGGCTGGTTCTTCACGGTGCTGCAGCGCTTTCGCTTTCTTTTCCTGAAGGTGACGGGGCTGAGCCTCGCCATCAACATCATCGGTCTCGGCTTGCCGATCTTCATGATGATCATCTTCAACCGGGCGTCGGACATCACGACCGCCGGCACCATCTTCATCCTGGGCGCCGGCGCCGGCATCGCCATCTGGGTCGAGCTGCACCTGAGAAACCTGCGCTCCAAGCGCCTGGCCTGGTTCGCCGCGCGCATCGACCACATGGCGTCCAACCGCGTGCTGTCGCGCCTGTTGCAGCTGCCGGCCCATGCGGTCGAGACCGCCCCGGTGACGTCTCAGATCGCCCGCCTGCGCGCCTTCGACTCGATCCGCGAATTCTTCAACGGCCCGTTGTTCCTGACCCTGCTGGAAATCCCCTTCACCGCGGTCGGCTTCGTCGCCCTGGTCTATCTGTCGGGCTGGCTGTGCCTGATCCCGGCCGGGGTCGTGGTCGCCTATGGGGCGCTGGCGCTCTATTTCCGCCCGCGGCTCAAGCTTTCGATGTTCGAGATGGCCAAGTCGCGATCCAAGTGCCAGTCGCACCATATCGAGCTCTTTGAAAAGCTCGAGGCGCTGCGCCTGAACGGCATGAGCGAGGTCTGGCACGACCAGTACCGCGAGATCTCGGCGGAATCGTCAATCACCCTGTTCAAGGGCCAGTTCCTGTCGCAGATCGTCGAGACGATCGTCTATACGATGACCGTCATTGCCGGCGCTTCGCTGACCTATCTCGGCGTGCTGGAATGCTGGCACGGCCATATGTCCGGCGGCGCCCTGTTCGCGGCCATGATGCTGTTCTGGCGCTTCATCGCGCCGTGGCAGACCCTGATCAGCTCGATGCCGCGCATCGAACAGCTGCAGCAGTCGGTCGAACAGGTCAACCGCCTGATGGTCATCCCGACCGAGCGCGAAATCTCGCCGTCCCTGGCGCGGCCGGACCGCCTGTCGGGTGCCGTGCACGTCGCCAAGGTCGGCCTGCGCTATACCACGACGACCGATCCGGTCTTTGTCGGCCTCGACTTCAGCCTGATCCCGGGCGAGATGCTGGCCATTTCCGGCGGCAACGGCACCGGCAAGTCGACCGTGCTCAAGCTGGTCATGGGGCTTTATCGCCCGCAGGCCGGCGCGGTCTATATCGACGGCGCCGACAGTCGCCAGTTCGACCCGATCCTGATGCGCCACGAGATGGCCTATATCCCGCAGATTCCCGAGCTCTTCATCGGCACCATCGCCGAGAACCTGCGCCTGGCCCGTCCCTTCGCCACGGAGCGCCAGATGTGGGACGTGCTCGACATGGCCGACGCCAAGCAGACCGTGATGGCGCTGCCCGACATGCTGGAAACGCGTTGTGACAGCCTGCCGTCGGCCCTGTCGCACCAGCTGATCCTGGCGCGCGCCTATCTCAAGGACGCCGACCTGCTGCTCATCGACGAGCTGCCCTACGCCCTGCTCAACAGCCACGCCGGCCAGATGTTCATCGAACGCATCCGTTCCTGGCGCGGCAAGAAGACCATCCTCATGGTCACCCACCGCGACGACTACATCCGCATGGCCGACAAGGCCTTGGGCCTGATCGCCCAGGACCGCTTCGTGTTCGGCAATCCCGAACAGGTGGTCAGGATCATGCGCGACGAATCCTGGTTGCAAACCGCCGGAAAGATCCAATGAACCTCTCCTTCGCCAAACTCGCAACCTCGCCGAAGGCGGATGCCAAGGCCAAGCCCGAAAAGGCCGCGCCCAGGACAACCGTTGCGCGCCTGCAAAAGCGCGAGGCCCAGCTGCAGTTCCTGCGCCAGTCGACGCGGCTGGAGGAATCGACCGCGCCGCACCTGGTGCGCATGACCATGATCCTGCTGTCGGTAGCGGTCCTGGCCTTCATCGCCTGGACCTGCTTCGCCCAGGTCGAGGAGATTACCGCCGCGCCCGGCGAGGTCTATCCGCAGGGCTTTTCGCGCATCGTGCAGAATTTCGACGGCGGCATCGTCAAGGAAATCCTGGTCCAGGACGGCGCCACCGTGGCGCCGGGCCAGGTCCTGCTGCGCCTCGACGGCGCCGGCGCCCAGGAAGACCTGAACCGCGCCAGGATCGAGCTGCAAGGCCTGGAACGCAGCGCCGGGACGGCGCGCAAGATGTTCGCCATCCAGCAGGCCCTGCAAACCCAGGGCGTGTCTTCGGAGGTGCAGTTCCTGCAAGCCCGCCAGGCGCTCGACCAGGTCGAGAACCAGCGCAGCCAGCAGGCCCAGATCGTCGATCGCCTGCAGGGCAAGGTCGACCGCCTGATCGTCAAGGCGCCCTATGCCGGCGTCGTCAAGGGGCTGAAGCTCAACACCATCGGCGAAGTCGTCAATCCCGGTGATCCGCTGATGGAAATCGTGCCGACGTCGGACACCCTGGTCGTCGAGGCGCGCGTCGCCCCCGCCGACATCGGCCGCGTCCACGCCGGCGAGAAGGTCAAGCTGAAGGTCTCGTCCTTCGACTATGGCCGCTATGGCACCATCGGCGGCCAGATCGAGAGCCTGTCGGCCACCACATTCTCCGCGCCGACCGGCGGCGAGGCCTACTACCGTGCCCGCATCCTGCTCGACCAGTCGTGGGTCGGCAAGAACCACGCGCACCGCCTGCAGCCCGGCATGACGGTCATCGCCGGCATCATCACCGGCAAGAAGACCATCCTGGCCTACCTGCTGAAACCGATGCAGCGCGCCTTCGAAAGCTCGATGACCGAGCCGTAGATCCGGATTTCACACAAAAAACGCCCAAAAAACGTCAAGCCGAAAACGAGTAAAAGGACCGCTTCCATGTCGCAAAACCTGGCATATGCCGCGCCACAGCCGGCCGCGCAGACAGGACCGCGCGCCGCCAGCCGGACCGCGCCCCTGATCCTGGTCGTCGACGACGACCGGATCATGCGGCTCAGCCTGGTCGCCATGCTGGAGGACCTGGGCTACGCCACGGCCGAGGCCGGCGACGGCCGCCAGGCGCTTGACGTCCTGACCCAGCGGGCGGGCGAGATCGACAGCGTCTTGCTCGATCGCGAGATGCCGGTGATGGACGGGCTCGAGGTCGTCCGTCACATGAAGGAATCGCGCGACCTGCGCGCCATGCCGGTCATCATGCAGACGGGCTCGGACCGTCCCGACCAGATCAAGCAGGGCATCGACGCCGGCGTCTTTTATTACCTGACCAAGCCGGTCAATCCCGACATCCTGAAGTCGGTGGTGCTGGCGGCGATGCGCGAGGCCCAGACCAAGCGCGTGCTGGCGACCGAGCTGCACAAGCACAAGACCTCATTCAACCTGATCGAATCGTCGGCCTTTCGCCTGAAGACCATCGCCGAGGCCGAAAACCTGTCGGTGTTCCTGGCCAACTGCTTTCCGTCGGCCGAGCGCGTCGTCGGCGGCCTGGCCGAACTGCTGGTCAACGCCGTCGAACACGGCAACCTGGAGATCGGCTATGCGCTGAAAAGCCAGCTGATCGGTCAGGGCACCTGGTCGGCCGAGATCGAGCGCCGCTCGTTCCTGGCCCAATACAACCAGCGCCACGTCGACGTCTTTTACAAAAAGGCGGCGGAAGGCCACTACGTCGTCATTCGCGACATGGGGGCGGGCTTCGAATGGAAGAACTTCCTCCAGGTCGATCCGGCGCGCGCCATGGACAATCACGGCCGCGGCATCGCCCAGGCCAATGCGCTCTCCTTCGATCGCCTGGTCTATAACGAGGCCGGCAACGAGGTTACCGCCTTCTGCAGCGAGGAAGCGCCGCTCGACTGGTAGCGCGCATCAACAGTAAATCAGAGTGAGCCATATGTCCCGGGCCCGGTTCTTCCCCGTCTTGATCATCGTCGTCTTCGTGCTGCCGGTCTGCGCCGCCGTCAGCCTGCTGGTGCACGAGATCTTCGTCAATGTCGACTTCACCCGGCATCAACGCGACGGGCTGTCCTACTATTCCGCGCTGGGCGGGGTGGCGGGCGCCTTGCAGAACTATACGGACACGCTCTATGCGCCGCACGACTCCGGTACGCTGGAGACGCGCCGCACGGCGGTGCGCCAGGCGGTCCGGGCCGTCGACGGCCTGGGTGAAATAGCCGCCGAACTGAAGACCGACGCGCGTTGGGTACAGGTGCGCCGCAGTGCGCTCAACTATATCGACCTGGATTCGCCGACGTCCCAGCAGCAGCAGGCCGTCGTACAGGCGCCGCGCGACTTCATGCGCGAGATGGCGACCGAGTCCCACCTGACCCAGGACCCCGACGCCAAGAACTACTTTGTCGGCAATCTGGTCGTCGTCGTCATCCCGGATTCGCTCAATCGCCTGCACCGCCTGCGCCGCCTGCTCGACATGCCGCAGGACACCCTGGCGAACGCCACGCTGGAGCAGGATTCGGTCCAGGACGCCGCCGCTGAACTTCACGTCGTCATCGATCGCTACGCCTATCCGATCGCCTCCTTGCGCCGCTTGCCCGGCGCGTCCGACGCCGCCGCCGTCGAAGCCCGCCTGGGCGTCGTGCCGCGCATCAACACCCTGGCCGCCGACCTGCAAGGCCGGGTCTATGGTCCGGTGCATGTCGTCGACTATGGCCGGGCGCGGGCGCTGTGCGACGCCACCATCGCCGCCCAGGTCGAATCGATCGCGCTTTACGAAGGCCTGTTCGCCCAGGGGATCGACGCGCGCTACACCGCGCTGACGGCGGAACGCAACTTCGTGCTCATGTTCCTGCTGCTGGCGCTGGGCGCCGCCGGCGCCTCGGTGGTCGCCTACCGCCGCATCTATATCCGCCGCCAGGATTTCCGCGCCGCCATGGAGGTGCGTTCGGTGCTGAATTCGACGGTGGAGGCGATCTTCACCCTCGATGCGACCGGCGCCATCGTCAGCATGAACTCCGCCGCCGAGCGCCTGTTCGGTTATTCGGAAGAGTCGCTGCACAACAAGCCCCTGACCCTGCTGATCGCGCCCGACCACATCCCCCATTACGGCCGTGTGCTGGAACACTATATGGGCGGGGCGGCCGGCACCTACGAACAATCGATCGAGGTCAATGCGCTACGCCGCAACGGCGGCCAGTTCCCGGCCGAGTTCGGCATCGGCTGCTTCGTGCGCGAGGGCCAGAAGACCTATGTCGTCTCGGCGCGCGACCAGAGCGAAAAGCGCCGGCTGTATGCCGACCTGACCGGCCAGATCAACGCCATCAACCGCTCGCAGGCGGTCATCGAATTCGACCTGGAAGGCCGCATCCTGACGGCCAACGGCAACTTCCTCAGCATCTTCGGCTATGACCTGAAGGAAATCCAGGGCTGCCACCACCGCATCTTCATCGATCCGCGCGAGATCGAGAGCCCGGAATACCGCATCTTCTGGCAGAACCTGATCGAGGGTCACTACCAGGGGGGTGAATTCCGCCGCTACAATCGCGAAGGCCGCGAGATGTGGATCTACGGCGCCTATAACCCGGTGTTCGACAGCTTCGGCCGCGTCTGCAAGATCGTCAAGTTCGCCCACGACATCACCGACCGCAAGCGCGCCGAAAAGACCCTGGCCCAGTTTGCCGAAGAGCTGGAACGCAACAATAGCGAGCTGGAAGCCGCCCGCGTCGCCGCCGAACGCGCCAACCGCATGAAGTCGGAATTCCTGGCCACCATGAGCCATGAGATCCGCACGCCGATGAACGGCATCATCGGCATGACCGAGCTGCTGCTCGACAGCAAGCTTAGCCCGCGCCAGCACGAATTCGCCCAGACCGTCATGCTGTCGGCCGAAAGCCTGCTGGGCATCATCAACGACATCCTCGACTTCTCGAAGATCGAGGCCGGCAAGCTGGATATCGAGGAGATCCCGTTCAGCCTCAAGGACATCATGGAAGGCGTCACCGACCTGATGGCCGTGAAGGCCAAGGAAAAGGCGCTGGAACTGATCATGCGCTACGCGCCGTCGGCCGGCGAGGACTTCATCGGCGACCCGATCCGCATCCGCCAGATCGTCACCAACCTGATGAGCAACGCCATCAAGTTCACCGGCGCCGGCCGTGTCCTGGTCGATGTCGAGGAACTGGGCAGCGACGATCCCGAGCGCGCCTGCCTTTTGATCTCGGTCGAGGATAGCGGCATCGGTATCCCGCCGCAGGTGCAGAAGCGCCTGTTCCAGAAGTTCACCCAGGCCGACTCATCGACGACGCGCAAATACGGCGGCACGGGGCTGGGCCTGGCCATCTGCCGCGAGCTGATCGAGATGATGGGCGGATCGATCCAGGTCGAAAGCGAAGTCGGCAAGGGCTCGATCTTCACCTTTACCGTGACTCTGCCGCGCAATCCCAAGCCGCTGGCGGCGACCGAGGACCTGACGCTCGATCACGTCAAGGGCCTGCGCGTGCTGGTCGTCGACGACGTCGCCGACAACCTGCGCATCATCAAGGAACAGCTCGAAGCCATCGGCATGGAGGTCATCACCTGCATGGATCCGTGGCACGCCCAGGCCATACTGGAGGCCCAGAAGACCGCTGGACGTCCGGTGCAGATCGCGCTGATCGACTACGTCATGCCGGGGCTGAACGGCGAGGAGCTGGCGCGCAAGATCAAGGCGCCGGATTCCAGCGTCAAGGATACCGCCCTGGTCATCATGACCTCGGCCGGCGGGCAGGGTTTCGTCCGCCGCATGGCCTCGGCCGGCCTGTCGGCCTACCTGTCAAAGCCCGTCTACGCCCGCCACCTGAGGGACACGCTGGCCACCGTCTGGTACGCCTGGAGCAATGGCGAACGTGAGGGCCTGATCACCGCGGAGACCCTGCGCACGCGCATGAAGGTCGAAAGCCTGACGCGATTTGAGGGCGCGCGCATCCTGTTGGCCGAGGACAATCGCGTCAACCAGGGCTTCGCCGTCGAAATCCTGGAAGGGCTGGGCGTCGCCGTCGAGCTGGCGGCCAATGGCGCGGAAGCCGTCGACAAGGTTCTGGCGCAAAGATACGACCTGGTGCTGATGGATTGCCAGATGCCGGTGATGGATGGCTTCGAGGCCACCCGCGCCATCGTCGCCCGCGTCCAGGCCGGCGACATCGCCGAGCTGCCCGTGGTGGCGCTGACCGCGTCCGACCTGAAGGGCGATCGCGAGCTCTGCCTGGAAGTGGGCATGTGCGACTACGTCACCAAGCCGATGCGCAAGGCCGACCTGGCCCACGTCCTGACCAAGTGGCTGCCGGCCAGCCTTGTGCAGCAGCCGGCACCCGAACCCGAGGTCCGCGCCGACGCCGGTACGCCGCGCTTCTCGGGCACGCGCATCCTGCTGGTCGAGGACAACCGCATCAACCGCGAATTCGCCCTGGAAATGCTGCACGGGCTGGAAGCCGATGTGCAGGTTGCCGAAAACGGCCGTGTCGCCGTCGAGAAGGTGCGCACCCAGGCCTTCGACATCGTGTTGATGGACTGCCAGATGCCGGAAATGGACGGCTACGAGGCGACGGGCCTGATCCGCGAAATGGCGGCGGCCGGCGAAATCGGCACCGTGCCGATCGTCGCCCTGACGGCCAACGCCATGATCGGCGACCGCGAAAAGTGCCTGTCCGCCGGCATGGACGACTTCATCACCAAGCCGGTGAAGAAGGCGCAACTGGTCGAGGCCATGACCAAGTGGCTGCCGGTGACGCGCACGACGCCGCAGCAGCGTGCCTCCAGCCACCGCGTCAGCGAGCTCAACAAGGACGCCCTGGAAGCGCTGGAAGACACGATGGGCCCGGCCTTTGCCGGCTATACCCGGATGTTCACCGGCCAGACCGAGGGCCGCCTCGTGGCGATGCACGAAATCTGTGAAGAGCACGGCCCGGCCGCCGACCTGTTGATCGACCTGCAGATCATCCAGACCCACGCGCCCTTCTTCGGCGCCACGGAATTCGTCGAACTGGCCTACCAGCTCAAGCAGGGCGCGTCGCAACTGGCGAGCCAGGGGCGCACGGCCGACACCCTGCTGCCCCAGGTCGAGGCCTTGATGGCGGCCTGGGCGCCGGTCTTCGAGGCCCTGACCGACCGGGTCGAAACAGTGGAAGCGGCGGCCGCCGGACGGCCGCTCAAGACGGGAACAGCGTAATGGCGTGGATGAAAACAGGTCTGGTGACCGGGATAGCGGCGGCGATGCTGGCGGGATGCCAGAGCGTGCCCAAGCCCGATCCGGTGCCCGTGCCGCAAACCCCCGTGGCGTGGAATTCGGGTGGCGACATGACCGCGGCCGCGACATCGCGCGCCGAACGCGCCGAGTGGTGGCGCGACTGGAACGATCCGGTGTTCAACGGCCTGATGGACGCGGCCAAGGCGCAGAACCTCGACGTCAAGGTCGCCATGGCTCGCGTCGACGAGGCGCGCGCCCTGTCACGCATCAACGACGCCTATTACAAGCCCTCGGTCTCGGTCGGCGTCAATGCTTCCGCTACCCAGGGCCAGTTGGCGCTGGGCGGCTACAATGACGGCAATGCGCAGGTCAGCGGCGGCCTGACCGGTACATGGTCGCCCGATCTCTACGGCCTGCAGAAGCTGGAGACCGAGCTCGGCCGCGCCGGCCTGGCCTCGGCCGACGCGCAATATCGCGGATCGGTCAGCGCGCTGCTGGCTGAGGTCGCCAAGGCCTATGTCGACCTGCGCCAGCAGCAGGCGGTCGCGGCGCTCCTCGACAAGAACATCGCGCTGGAAACCGAGACCCTGCGCGTCATCAAGATCCAGACCCAGGCCGGCGCCGGCGTCCAGCTGGACGTGCTGCGCGCTCAGGCCCAGGTCGAGACCACGCAGTCGCAGATGCCGCCGGTGAAGGCCGCCATCCAGATCGACAGCAATCGCATCTCGGTCCTGCTGGGCGAGACGCCGGGCAGCCGCGATAAGATACTGGAAGTTGGGGCTTTGAAGCCGGTTACCGCCATCCCGGTCTTCGTCACGGGCATCGGGCTGGATACGCCGGCGGCCGTCATCGCCGACCGCCCGGACGTGCAGAACGCCGAATACCAGCTTCAGCAACAGGCGGACCTGAAGAGTATCCGCAGCGCCGACCTGTTTCCGCAAATGACCCTGTCGGGCTTCTTGGGCCTGGGCTCGTCCAGCCTTTTGGGCTCGTCGGCGCCGGTGTCGCTGGGCGCTGATCTCGCCCGGCCGCTGCTCGACTACGGCCGCATCAAGAACAATATCAAGGCCCAGGACGCGCGCGCCCAGCAGGCCCTGTTCGGCTACCAGCAAACGGTGCTTCTGGCGGTCGAGGACGTCGAGCGCAGCCTGGTCGTCTACGGCCAGGAGCGCTCGCGGCTCGACACCCTGCACAAGGCCGCCGGCATCCAGGACCAAGCGACGCGCCAGGCGCAGCTGAAATACCAGGCGGGCGGGGCGACGACGCTGGACGTGCTGATCGCCGAACAGGATCTGTTGAATACCCAGTTGGGTGAGGCCCAGTCGGAGGCGCGCCTCGCCTCGGCCGGGGTCGATCTCTACACGTCGCTGGGCCTGTCCGTGGCCCGTATGCCTGTCGTTACCAATTGATGGACTATCGAGGAGTTATCTGATGAGTGCGTTGCAATTGCTGGACCCCGCGACCATCGAGGAAGCGCGGGCCATGTTCAAGGCCAAGTTTCCGACCATGGCCGGCTATTACCTGGAGGATGCGGCGGGTTACGTCGACAATATCCGCCAGGCGGTCATGGCCGGCAATGTCCAGGCCATCGTCACCCCGGCCCATACGCTGAAGTCGTCGAGCCGCCAGATGGGCGCGTTCGGCGTGTCGGACATCGCCAAGGAGATCGAAGCCGAGGCGCGCGCCGGGGCTGGGGTCGACTGGTTCGCGCGGCAGCTGTCGCGCCTGGAAGAGACCTTCGAGCAGACCAAGGCGACCTATCCGGCCGCCTAGGCTTTTGAGTTTTTGCGTGCGTATGTTCCTCCCCCTGAGCCTTGTCCCGGCCCCCCAAAAGGGTCGGGATTTTTTTTATGTGTAATGGGCGCGGCATGATTTTTGATGGCACCGGCAGGTCCGGTTCAAAATGAATTTTGCCCGTCTCCGCACAGACGGGCAGGGCTTGGCGACAGGTCGGAACGCTACATACCGCGCAGGGGATGGCTAATGAGACACGATCGCATCGGTTCGTTCGACACCTTGAGGGGGCTGGCGGCATTGGCGGTTTGCCTTTTGCATTCGACCCCGGTTTTCGGCTTTCACGCCTTCATGTCGCACGCCTATTTGGTCGTCGATTTCTTCTTTTGCCTGAGCGGCTATATTCTCGTCGAGCGCTACAGGGATCCCATATCGGGACAGGGTACGGCGCGCGGCCTGAGTTTCCGGCGCTTTTCCGTCATCCGGCTGGCCCGTCTTTATCCGCTATACGCCGTCGCGCTTATACTGGGCGCGGTCTATACGGTCATCCGGCTGGCGACGACCGCCAAGCTGTCCGGCAATGTCGGCCTCGTCGAGACCTCGCTGACCGCCGCGGTCTTCGTCCTGCCTTATTTTCACACCGGGGTCCTGCATTCGGCCAACGCCGCTTTTCCCTATGTCACGCAATCCTGGTCGCTGTTCTGGGAACTGATCGCGTCGGGCCTGTTCTACTACTGGGCCCGGTCGGGGAAAAACAGCGCGGTGGTGGCCTGCATGGCGGTCGGCTTCGTGGCGGTCGTCCTGTTGGCCGTTCCGCAGAATACGCTCGACGGCGGCTGGCAGACCTTCAATTTCTGGCTGGGCGGCGCGCGTGCCCTGTTCAGCTTCTCGACCGGCATCCTGATCGCCAACCTTGCCGTGATCAAGCGCCTCAAGGCGGGCGCCAACAGCGGACCCATGCTCAATGCGGCCGGATACCTGGCGTTCGGCCTGGCCGCGCTCTACATCGTGTCGGATGTCGCCGCCAATATCTGGGTGGAAGTGATCATCGCCGCGCTGGCCTTCCCGCTGGTGATCGTGACGTTCTCGGATGCGAAGAACGTCTTCGTCAACAACCCGATCGGCTCGTGGCTGGGCGAGATTTCCTATTCGGTTTATCTGCTCCACGGGACAATCGTCATCCTGCTGCTGACCTTCATCAGCAAATCGCATTCGATCCATGCCAGTGCGCTGACGGGCACTTTGTGCGTCGCGTCGATCCTGGTCGTGTCGACCTTCGTGCGCCAATGGATTGAATTGCCGGCGCAGAATTGGTTGAAAGGACAGATGAAGGTCAGGACCAAGGCCGTTGCAGCGGCGGCCGAGTAAGCGCTTTCCGACCTAAATCGGCCGGGCGCCCACGGTGGATTCGCGGATCATCAGCCGCGCCGGGATGACGCTGGACGGGGTTTCCTCGCCGGCCATGCGGCGGAACAGCATGTCGACCATCGATCGCGCGGCGGTTTCCACGTCCTGCTTGACCGTGCTCAGGGGGGGCGACATGTTCTGCGCCATGGCAACGTCGTCAAAGCCGATCAGGGCGATGTCGTCGGGAATGCGCAGGCGCGACTCGATGATCGCCATGCGCGCCCCGCCGGCGATGACGTCGGATGCACAGAACACGGCGTCGATTTTTTCACCACGGCTTAAGACGTCGTGCATCGCCTGACAGGCGGAGGCATGGGTAAAGGCGCAGGCGATCGGGTCGGTGACCATGCCCGATTGCAACATGCTCAAGGGCGCCTGGGCCATGGCCTGGAGGTAGCCGCGATACCGGCTGTCGACCTCCGGGACATTGACGGGGCCTAAAAAGCGGATGTTCTGGCGGCCCAGCCCCAGCAGGTGTTCGGTGGCGACGCGGCCGCCATAGACGTTGTCGACGCCGATCGAGCAATAGGTCTGGCCCGGCAGGCGTTCGCCCCACACCACCATCGGCAGGTACTGGCCGGCCAGGTCGTTGATCTCGCGGTGCTGGTCGCTTTGGCCCAGCATCAACAGCCCGTCAAAGCGGCCGGCACGCACCAGGTTGGCCAGCCAGCCATTGCGTGGCGCCGTAATCTTCGACAGCAGCAGGTCGTATCCGCGATGGACGACTTCCTCGGTCAGTTGGCTGATCATTTCCATCATGAATTTGTCGGTCATGCGCAGGCCGGTTTCGTGGCCCATGGGCAGGACCAGCCCGATGGTCAGGGTGTCCGGATGTAGCGTGCCGTCAAGGGTTCGGGTCTTCGTGAGCTTGCGTCGAAAAGGATCGGACGTCATGGCCCGAAAAGGGTCGCCGGTAGGTTGCGGGCGTGGGCGTGGCGCCAGAAGGGCCATGATGCCCGTTCGTTGGGTATCGGACATATCGCCTCGAAAAGGGAAAACACGCCGGGAAGTCAATCCTGCAAGGATCGCAGAAAGGACTTAACAAGGGGTTTTAAGACGCTGTCCGTGTCAAAATATTTACGATGATCGTAAACCTGCGGTACAACCTTAAAGGAGGCAGGGCATACCTCAATGGGCTTTTTCGTCGGCCTCGGCTTCGACGGTTTCGGCAGCATTGGGCGCGCGCTTGCGGATCATCAGGAAATGGCCGGTCGTGACCCCATATTGACCTTCGATGCGCCAGTCGCCTTCGACCTCGTCGCCGTCGCAGATCAGCATGCCGGCATAGCTGACGCGGTGGCTGACGCCACCGGTGCCGTCATAGGTCTTCAGGAAGGTAACGTGACCGGCGCAATGGGCGCCGTCGACCAGGGCAAAAGCCTCGCTGGACGCCGCGCGATAGCGGTTTATGGTCTCGTGGATGGTTCCGGAAAGCCGGCCGCCATTGTCGATCAGGACGCAGACGAAATGGCTTTCGGGCATGTAGGCGTGCGATGTGTAGGTGTAGAGTCCATGCCACACGCCGGTCAGCGACGCATCGTCATCGGCCGTCATTGTTCAAATCCCCCCGGGTGCCCCAGCCGGTTGGGGAAACCTAGCATGGGGCGGGGGAATTACCACTAAAATTAACCTGTCGGCCGATCAGAAACCGGAATTGTCGTCCCAGTCGTTGCCGCCGCCGAAGTCGCCGCCACCATTATCATTATACTCATTGATGATGGTTTCGCCGCCGCCGCCGCCGCCGAACAGGCCGCCGCCGCCGCGGTTGCCGCCGAACATGCCTTCGACGCCGCTGAACAACAGGTCACCCGCCGCCACGCCGGCCGCCATGGTGCCGGCCGTCTTCAGGAACGAGCCGAAGCCGCCCTGTTGCGGTTGCTGGTAGACCGGCTGGGGCTGGTACTGGGGTTGGTATTGGGGCTCCTGGTACGGCGGTTGTTGCTGGCGGTTGCCGCCGAACATCCCGCCCAGCGCGCCGCCGAGGAAGCCGCCCTGCGGCTGGTATTGCGGATGGGCCGCCGCCAGCTGGTTTTCCAGGTCGACGATGTGCGCCTGGGCGGCATGCAGCGCCTGGTCGGAAATGATGGCGTGCTGGACCAGCACATAGCCGGCGTCGGGGCTGCGCGACAGGGCTTGCTGGACCATGGACCAGGCTTCCGGGTCCTTGGCGACGTTCTGGTATTGCGTCAGGTCGGTGAGGAACTGCGTCAGCAGATTGCGTTCGTCAGGTGTCATTGCATGTATTCCTTTCAGCTCAAGCGTCGCCTGGCTTCGCGTTTGAACGCGCGCTCGCAAGGTCTACGCTCTCAACTCTCAGGCTAAGATGGGATTAGGGCCGTGTAAGGGCAAGCGATGACGGCAACCTGACCGATTTTTAATCTGGTGTTTTTAATCGACTGGGCCGCACCAGCCGGGCAGGAAGTCGGTGTCGCCGCTCTTGGCCAGGGTCATGGCCTCGTCCAGCGCCTTGCCGAAATGGCTCTTCAGGCGGCCGGGCTTGATGCGGCGACGGAAAAAGTCGGCCCACAGGAACTCGGCGAAAGGCGTGGTGTCCTTGGCGAAGCCGCCGGCGCGGCGCAGGGCGCCGGCGAGACTGCGATAGGGATCGTCTTCCATGTCGGCGATGCGCTTGGGCAGATCTTCCCACGGGCGGCGCTTGCCCTCGGCGTCATAGGGATGCAGCCAGGCGCGGTTGTCCATGAACACCCAGAAGGCCTCCTTTTCGAGGCGCGACAGGTTGGCGATGACGGTGATCTCGACATCGGTCTGGCCGTCGCCGAGCAGGGCGCGGCACAGATGATGGTGGTCGATGACGTAGAAGCGGTCGCGCGGCCCCTGGATGACCGGCACCATATGGCGGCCGAGGAAGATCTCCTGCTCGCCGGCGCCCGCTTTTTTCCACTCCTGTTGCTTGGCCTTGACCTCGCGCAGCCCGACCGTCATCTGGGTCGGCCGCAGCTCGTCGATAGCCACCATATGCAGCCGGGGTTCGCGGACGGTCGTCATGGGTAATCTCGTGAAGCGCGTTGTTTCTCCTCCCCATTTGGGACAAATGGGGAGGTGGCATCGCAAGCCCGCAGGGCGCGTCGATGACGGAGGGGTCACTTGCTGGTGTTAGAGCATTCCCTATCGCCGGTAAGTGACCCCTCCGTCGCGGACTTCGCCTTCGGCGAGCGCCGCGCCACCTCCCCATCGTAACACGATGGGGAGGAGAAGAATTAGCGCAGCCTATCCCCGACTCACCCCGTTGGAAAGCGGCGTTTGCCGTGCTACTCGTTCCAATCGCGACAATTTCTGGGGCTTTGCAATGATCCGTACACTGACTATATCCATGGCCGCCTTGCTGGCCGCGTCTTCGGTCCATGCGACGCCGCTGGACCCGGCGAAAATAGATGCCGCGGTGAAAAGCGCCATGGAGGCCAACGGGACGCCCTCGGCCCAGGTCGCGGTGGTCGAGGACGGCAAGATCGTCTTTTCCAAGGCCTATGGCGACGCCCAGCTGTCGCCCGCCGTGCCGGCGACCACCAAAACGCGCTACGAGATCGCCTCGGTGTCCAAAGAATTCACCGCCGCCGCCGCCCTGCTGCTGGTCGAGGACGGCAAGCTGTCGCTCGACGATCATGTCGCCAAATGGTTCCCCGACCTGACCGGCGCCGATCAGATCACCGTGCGCCAGCTGTTGTCGCATACGGCGGGCGTGTCGGACTTCTGGCCGCAGGACTATGTGATGATCCCGGTGACCAAGCCCACGACGCCGCTGGCGGTGATGAACGAATGGGCGAAGAAGCCGCTCGACTTCAAGCCGGGCGACGACTGGCAATATTCCAACACCGGCTATATCGTCGCCGGCGAGATCATCGAAAAGGTCTCGGGCCAGCCCCTGTTCGCCTTCGTCAACGACCGTCTGCTGAAGCCCGTCGGCATCACCGACGCCGTCGACATCTCGGCCGAAAACCTGAAGGTCCCCGATGCGCTGGGCTATGAGCGCCGGGCCCTGGCGCCGAACCGCCCGACCCCGCCGGACGGCAAGGGCTGGTTCTACGGCTCGGCCTATCTGGGCCTGACCGCCGAGGACGTCGCCAAGTGGGATATCAGCTTCCTGAAGAAGTCGCTGTTGAAGCCCGCCTCGTATGTCACCGAGACGACGACGATCAAGCTGAATAACGGCAAGGATACGGGCTATGCCATGGGCCTGTTCGTTTCCAAGCCGAACGGCCACACCATGGTCGAGCATGACGGCGAGGGCGCCGGCTCGCTGACCGAGAACCGCATCTATCCCGACGACGGCCTGGCCATCGTTGTCCTGACCAACACCATGTCGGGCGACGCCATGATCGAGATCGCCGACCGCATCGCCTATATGGCCTTGCCGCAATCGGGCGAGGACGCGCATATCCGCCAGGTCTTCGAGGGCCTGCAGGCGGGGACGATCAACCGCGCCGACTTCACCGACAACGGCAACGGCTACATGACCGACGCGACCGTGGCCGACTTCAAGTCGACCCTGGGTCCGCTGGGCGAGCCCGGCACGTTCAGCCTGGCGCGCACCGAGCTACGCGGCGGCATGGAATATCGCGGCTACCGTATCCGGGCGGGCCGCAAGACCCTGTCCCTGTCGACCTATGTCACCAAGGACGGCAAGATCGAACAGTTCCTGGTCAATGAAGTGAAGTAGGCCAAAGCAAAGTCTCTCCTCCCCTGCGCAGCGGGGGAGGAGAGGCATGTGTGTTTTCACCACGAATGCAGCGGGCGCAGCAGGGCCGTTTTCTTGAACACGTGCGCGTCCATGCGTGCGATCAGGTGGTCCAGCGCCGTGATGCCGTCGATGACGCGCGGGCCCTTGTTCAGCATGACGCATTCGGCGCGCGCCGCCATGGCCGCGTCGGTCATCTCGCCGCGCGAGGGCGTGCCGTCCTTGACCATGCCTTCCAGGACCTGGGTTGCCCAGACCGCCGGCACCCAGGCCGCTTCGCAGAGCCACAGCATCTCTTCCTGCATCTCGGCGGTGCGCTCAAAGCCGATCTCGGCGGCCAGGTCGCCGCGCGCGATCATCACCGACAGCGGCCGGTTGCGCACGGCTCGCGCCATCAGCCGGGGCAGGTTGGCGACGGCTGACGGCTGCTCGATCTTGGCCATCAGCACCAGCCGCCGGCCGGCCTCGCCGTAGGGTTCCAGTGCCGCTTCCAGCCGGTCGATATCCTCCGGGCAGGTGATGAAGGAATAGCCGATCATGTCGGCGCAGCGCACGACGGCTTCCAGATCCTCGCGGTCCTTGTCGGTCAGGGCCTCCAGCTGCAGGGCGGTGTCGGGAAAGTTCAGCCCCTTTTCCGGCTTCAGCCGCGCCCCGCCGGTGCGGGCGTGCGTAACGCGGACCAGGGCGACGTCACCGTCGGCGTGCTCGACCACGCCGCCGAGCTTGCCGTCGTCGTAAAGGACACGATGGCCGGGTTCGAGGCGGCCGACGATTTCCGCCGGCTCGACCATGGCCCAGGCCCCCTTCTTTCCGTCTTCGGCGCGCAGTTCGAAGCGGTCGCCTTCCTCGAGCTTGGCGCCTTTTTTCGGGTGGGTGCGAAGCGTGCGGATCTTGGGTCCGGCGATATCCATCAGGATCCGGATATCGCGGTCCTGGGCGCGGCCGGCATGGCGGACATGGTCGGCCATGGCGGTCCAGGCCTGCGCATCATCATGGGCGCAGTTGATGCGGGCGACGTCCATACCGGCGCGCACCAGGTCGGCGACATGGTCGGCGTCGCCGGCCGCTTCAGAGGCCAAGGTGACCATGATGCGGCCGCGGCGATGCACCGCAGGCGCGCCGAACAGGGCGTCGGTCGCCGTTTCCAGCCGGTGCTCGCCGTCGAAAAAGGCGTCTTCGCTGGGCAGGGACGACAGGGGCTTACCGGCCAGGGCTGTCAACGCGGCAATGACCGCCTCGAAAGCGGGTTCGATGCGGCCCTCGGCGCGACCGAGCGACGACACGCCCAATGCCATCAGCCGCCGCTGCAGGGGCCGGATATCGAGCCGGCGAAAGGCGAGATAAAGCGCCAGGTTATCGAGCGCCGGATCGTCACGTCCCGAGAGCGCCTTGAAATCGGCCCGCGCTTCGGCGGCGCCGGCCACGACCTTGTCGCGCAAGGCCACCACCTCGCGCAACAGGTCGGCGGGACGGTCATCTGTTGCGGCGGGGCGGGAAGGGGCTGTGTCCATGCCGTCATTCTACCGCCACGATCATCGCCCTATATGAAGCTTGCATCACCCGCCGATGCGGGAAGTGCGCCGTCTCGGCAAAAAAGAGATAAGGCGCAGCCCTTGACTCGGTTGGCGCACCCTCCTATCTCCGGCACGCATGTTAGCACTCGTCACCGATGAGTGCTAACGCACCCTTTTCAATCTCTACCGGAGGACATCCCATGAGCTTTCGCCCGTTAGGCGACCGAGTCCTGGTCAAGCGCGTCGAAGAAGAAGCCAAGACCAAGGGCGGCATCATCATCCCGGACACCGCCAAGGAAAAGCCGCAAGAAGGCAAGGTCATCGCGGTCGGCACCGGCGTTCGCAAGGACAACGGCGAAATCGCGCCGCTGGACGTCAAGGCCGGCGACCGCGTGCTGTTCGGCAAGTGGGGCGGCACCGAAGTCAAGATCGACGGTGAAGACCTGCTGATCCTCAAGGAATCCGACATCCTCGGCGTTCTTGCTTAAGTCCTGGGCTTAATCGTCCAAATCCCAATTCTCGCAACCATAAAGGATATTCATCATGGCTGCCAAAGACGTATTGTTTGCTTCCGACGCGCGCGACAAGATCCTGCGCGGCGTCAACATCCTCGCCAACGCCGTGAAGGTGACCTTGGGCCCCAAGGGCCGCAATGTCATCCTGGAAAAGTCGTTCGGCGCCCCCCGTTCGACCAAGGACGGCGTCTCCGTCGCCAAGGAAATCGAACTGTCGGACCGCTTCGAGAACCTCGGCGCGCAACTGATCCGCGAAGTCGCCTCCAAGACCAACGACAAGGCCGGTGACGGCACCACGACCGCCACGGTCCTGGCGCAGTCGATCGCCGTCGAAGGCCTGAAGTCGGTCGCCTCGGGCCGCAACCCGATGGACCTGAAGCGCGGCATCGACAAGGCCGTCCTGCTGGTCGTCGAAGAAATCAAGAAGGTCGCCAAGCCGGTGACCTCGAACTCGGAAATCGCCCAGGTCGGCACCATTTCCGCCAACGGCGACACCGAAGTCGGTGAAATGATCGCCAAGGCCATGGAAAAGGTCGGCAATGAAGGCGTCATCACCGTCGAAGAAGCCAAGACCGTCGAAACCGAACTCGACGTCGTCGAAGGCATGCAGTTCGACCGCGGTTACCTGAACCCCTACTTCATCACCAACCCCGACAAGATGGAAGTGGTCTTCGAAGACCCCTACATCCTGATCTTCGACAAGAAGATCTCGTCGCTGCAACCGATGCTGCCGATCCTCGAAGCCGCCGTCCAATCGGGCCGTCCGCTGCTGATCATCGCCGAAGACGTCGAAGGCGAAGCTTTGGCGACGCTCGTCGTCAACCGCCTGCGTGGCGGCCTGAAGGTTTGCGCCGTGAAGGCGCCGGGCTTCGGCGATCGCCGCAAGGCCATGCTGGAAGACATCGCCGTCCTGACCAAGGGCGAAGTGGTTTCCGAAGACTTGGGCATCAAGCTTGAGTCGGTGACGCTCGACATGCTGGGCCGCGCCAAGAAGGTCACCGTGACCAAGGAAAACACGACGATCGTCGACGGCGTTGGCGAAAAGGCCGACATCGAAGCGCGCATCAAGCAGATCAAGGCGCAGATCGAGGAAACCACCTCGGACTACGACAAGGAAAAGCTGCAAGAACGCCTGGCCAAGCTGGCCGGCGGCGTCGCGGTCATCCGCGTCGGCGGCTCGACCGAAGTCGAAGTCAAGGAAAAGAAGGACCGCGTCGACGACGCCCTCAACGCGACCCGCGCGGCCGTCGACGAAGGTATCGTCCCGGGCGGCGGCACGGCGCTGCTGAAGGCCTCGCAAATCCTGTTGACGCTGGAAGGCGCCAATGACGACCAGACGGCCGGCATCAACATCGTCCGCCGCGCCCTGCAAGCGCCGATCCGTCAGATCGCCGAAAACGCCGGCGTCGAAGGCTCGGTCGTCGTCAACGCCGTGCTGGCCGACAAGTCGCCGAACTTCGGCTTCAACGCGCAAACCGAAAAGTACGTCGACCTGGTTGCCGACGGCGTTATCGACCCGGCCAAGGTCGTGCGTACGGCGCTGCAAGACGCCGCTTCGGTTTCGGGCCTCTTGATCACGACGGAAGCCGCCGTGGTCGAAGCCCCGAAGAAGGACGCAGCGCCTTCGATGCCGGGCGGCGGCATGGGCGGCATGGGCGGCATGGATTTCTAATCCAGCCCTCATCGGTTCTGATTACGGAAAGAGCGGGTCGCAAGGCCCGCTCTTTTTTTGTTATCCGGGCGGGCGTAGTATGCGCAGGCGAGGGGCGTCCGATGGAAGAGTGCGATCACAGTTTGGCCCTGCAAAAGGCCGATATCAGTCAGAAAATTAAAGACGGAATGGAATCGTTGCGGGCAGGTCGCCACGAGGACGGCAAGACCTATTTCGATCGCCTGCGCGCGCGGCTGGAAGACATTGATCGTGGCGACGCCGATATTGCTTCTCCTCCCCTGCGTAGCGGGGGAGGTGGCACGGGAGCGAGCGCGTAGCACGAAGCCCCGTGACGGAGGGGGCCTTGAAGCGCACGAAAGCCCCCTCCGTCGCAACGCTTCGCTATCGCTCGCAGTTGCGCCACCTCCCCCGCTTCGCGAGGAGCTCGCAGGGGAGGAGAGGCAAAAAGGAATGCGCATCATAAAAATTAAAAGCCGGCCTCACGCCGGCTTATTTCCTGAGCCTGAATGCGCCCGAGCGCCACATGCCGAACACCATGATCGACAGGGCGATGGCCATGGTGACGCTGACCACGAGCACATCGGACAGCGAAGCATAGTGGTGTGGGCCACCATCGGCGATGTCTAACGGAAAGACATAGCCGTGTACCGGATCCGAAATTTCCGGCCGGCTCGGGATTATGGTGAGCGCCCAGTAGGCGAAGACAGCCAGGAACGGTAGTGTTGCCAGCATGTAGACGCGAAATCTTTTCATGTCCGTCCCCTCCCGATATGTCCCACCTTTAGGGCCTGACGGCACCATACCACGAACCGGGCTAGGCCAGGGCCGCCTCGAACACGGCGGGATTACGCAGCGAGCGGGCGACGATCAGCGCGCCTTCCAATCGGGCCAGGAGGCTTTCGGGGGTGCCGAAGTCCGGCTGGCCTGAAAACGCCGCGCGCAGATAATCCAGGATCATCTGGAAGAAGGCCGTCACGGCGAGATCGACCTCGGGCGGCAAGGCGTCGCGCTCCGCTCCGAACAGGCCGCACAGGCACATGCGGTCGTCCTTGAGCAGGGCGTCGCGGAACAGTGCGATGACGCGCTCGATCGCCTCGCCGGCGCTGACCTCGCCCGGCGCGCCCAGGCGTTCGCGCGCTCGCTGTGTGTAGCGCAGGGTCAGGGCCTCGGCGAGCTCCGCCTTTACCGGGAAATGGTAGTGGACGCTCGAGCCCTTTATGCCGACATCCTTGGCCAGGTCGCGGTAGCTGAAGCCGCCATAGCCGCCGCTGCGCGCGCGGGCCTCGGCGGCGTCGAGAATGCGGTCACGTATGTTAATTTCGGTCATGGGTTCACCTATCTGTCGTTAGATAGCTGTTGACAGGTCGGTTTGCCAGTTCTATTTGCCTGTCTAACGTTAGATAGACAAAAGGAGATTGTGAGATGTCGGAAACACTGAGCCTGATCGTTGGCGGGTCGACGGGAATGGGCCGGGCCACGGCCGAACTGCTCGTCGGGGAGGGGCGCACCGTCCTGTTGGTCGGGCGCGACCGGGACAAGCTGGCCAAGGCGCAGGCCGAGTTGAATGTCCTGGGCAACGGAACGGCCGAGATCCTGGCCGCCGACCTTTATGACAAGGCCGATGTCGAACGCCTGATTGCCGCGATCGACCGCGAGGCGCGGCACATCGACCAGCTTGTCAACGCGGCCGGCTACTTCTTCCCGAAGGCGTTCCTGGATCATTCGGTCGCGGACTACGACCGCTATCACGACCTCAACCGCTCGACCTTCTTCGTCACCCAGGCGGTCGCGCGCAACATGGCGCGCCAGGGCGGCGGGGCGATCGTCAATATCGGCTCGATGTGGGCGAAACAGGCGATCAAGGCGACGCCGTCGTCGGCCTATTCGATGGCCAAGGCCGGGCTGCATTCGCTGACCCAACACCTGGCGATGGAACTGGCCGACAAGGGGATCCGCGTCAATGCCGTATCGCCTGCCGTCGTGGTGACGCCGATCTACGGCGCCTTCATTGCCCCCGACCAGATCGAAGAGGCGCTGTCCAGCGGCTTCGACGCTTTTCACCCTGTCGGCCGCGTCGGCCGTGCCATGGATGTGGCGCAGCATATCGCGTTTCTTCTGTCGGACCGCGCGGGGTGGACGACCGGTGCGGTCCACGACGTCGACGGCGGCGTGATGGCCGGGCGGAACTGAGAGCACGAAATAAAGAGCGGACCTTGCGGTCCGCTCTTTTTCAAATGCCCGGGCACTGATCCGGGCGGCTTAATGAAGCGCCATCCGCCGCGTCAAAAATGACGTAAAAGATGTCCGGGCTTCGACGCGCTAGACCTCTTCCTACTTAAGGTTTGGCCCCTTAAGACTGGCCCCCTGAGGCCGGTCCCCCGTCAAGCTTGAACATCGTTCAACGGCTAGACCATATCTTTCGTTTCTGCGAAGGGTTAGCGTAGGAATCGGTCAATTCCGGCCGCGGGCACCGTCCTTTTGTGCGGTTCCGTGCGGACCGTGTGCGGGAGACACTATGCCTGAAGCGAAATCGACGGATCTGCCGCCGGCCGTCAGTGCGGCCCTGGCCGTACGCGTGCGCGAGGAACTGGCGCGGCGGCGCCTGTCACGCCAGGGCCTGGCCGACCTGGCGCGCATCAGCTTGTCGACCTTGGAAAAGGCGCTGAACGGCAACCGGCCCTTTACGCTGTCCACCGTGGTGCGGCTGGAAGCGGCGTTGGGCATGCCATTGCGCCCGGTCGAGGCGCCGACACCCCATGTTGCGGCTTTGACCGCGGCGCCGGGGTCCCTGGGCGCCTATACGGCCGATGCGGTCAAATGGCTGGAAGGGGATTATCTGACGCTTCGCCCGTCGTTCGAAGTGCCGGGCGCCATCTTCGCCTATCGCACGGTCATTGCCTGGGACGACGGCGTTGGCGCGCTGGCTTTTCGCGAATCCGAGCGCCAGGACGCGCCCTTTGCCCAGCGCGGCATGGTGTCGGTGCCCAACAAGTCCGGCCATATCTACCTGCATACCAATGACGACGGGCAGTTCCGCCTGGCCATGCTGAGCCGGCCGCTGATCAGCGGCGAGATGTACGGCCTGCTGGCAACCTTGCAGGCAGGGGCAGGGGCGCAGCTTCTGCCGGTATCGGTGCCGTTGGCCCTGGTACCGTTCGCGGCGACGGCGGGTGTGCTGGGCCGTGTCATGGCCGGCGATGCGGCGCATGCGGCTTATCGCGCCCATCTTTCGCGGGTCACCGACGGCGGCTTTGCGCGTTTCGTGATGCCGTGACGCCTGCCACGCCTACGCGTCGCCCGCGAAGATCACTCTACGTGGCGTGGTAGCAACAGGTTTCGTAATAAACTACTGGGCGAGCCAAAAAAGTTAACATTTCGACCAAATGGGTTAACAGGAGACATAAGCAACGCGGGCAGGGATCGACAGATGACGGACGAAATTCGCGACGACGAGGGGGCGCCGAGCCCGTCCAGAACGGTCAAGGATTGGGTATTTGTCGAGCCGCGTCAGAGGCTTACATTTGACGCGGAAACCATCTCTTCCCATGGCAAAACGCACCTGTCACGTGCGTTGGAGTCCCGGAAGATCGTCGCCGTGCTGGGCTCGGGGCTTTCCCGCGGGTACGGGCAACCGTCCTGGCCGGCCTTGCTTCGCAATACCGCCGCGCTGGTCCAGGCCGAGATCGACGCGTGGAAATCCGCCCAAAAAGACGCCCGGGAAAAAGGCTTCGTCCCTCGGAAAAATGCCCTTTTGGACGTGCTCATAAAACGGTTCGAAGACGCGGGTCTGGTCCGGGAACTGCAATCGACGGAGAATGTCACCGTCCACTTCGAGCTATGCGACAATCTTTACGCCGAGTTGCATACGCTCAAGCTGCAGCGCCAGGAAATTGAAGTTCGTTCGCGTAGCGACGAGATTTTCAAGGCGCGGGCCTATCTGCGCTCCCGCCTGAAATGGCAGCTCCAGGACAATCGCGGGCGGATCGAAATCCTGCTGAGCGATGAGGATATCAAGGCGTCCATCGATAGCGCCGATCCTGACGCGGCGAGCGAAGCCGCGCCCTTGACGGCCGGCGGCTTTTTCAAGGACCTGACCCGGCGGTTAAGCTATCCCGGCCGCCCTGGCGACAGCACCGTGCTGCAGAAGGACGCGGACTATGCAGCGCTGTTTGCTCTGTTTTTTTATAAGGACGTGCGCCATACCGAGAAACTGGTCGAGCAGGTCGCCGAAAGGCCGGAAGGATTTGCGGATGCCCGCAAACTGAAAGGCTGCATCGCGGAACTAAAGCAGTTGCGGCGTTTCAGCTCCGGCTTCTTCACCAGCGCCTTCCGGACACCCGCCGCCCCCGACGGCGATGAAGAGGCGGAGCTGCCGGATCCGATCGTTCGCTTCATCCATTTGTTCGACGTCGCCGAAGATCCGACGCAGCGGGCGCACTGGGATGCGCATTGGGCGATTGACGCCGCGTTTGCCAATATGTCCGCCGTCGACAAGCTTCGCTATCTGCATGGCGTCCATTGCTTGAGCGAGGCCCTGGCGGGTGTGCCCGGCTTGGCGCGCACGCTGCAGGACAGTGCGCGCGCCCGTCTGCCCGATTTCCTGGATCCGGTCGCCATTTTGCATAAGGACCTGGGCGTGCGGCGGTTCGTCACGATGAACTACGACGCGGAAGTCGACAAATGGTTGGAGGCCCTGGGTTACGAGGAGATCGCCGTCCGCAAGGACCAGGACATCCTGGCGGCGGAGCACGGCACCGCGCCGCCTTCGCGTGCCTCACGGTCCATCCTGGTTGATCGCTTCAACACCCATGCCGAGATCCTGGCTTACGAGCCGGGCAGTGCGCCCGACCTGTTCGCCTTCGGGGTCGACACCCGTGACAAGGACCTGCGCGTGCTGCACATGCACGGCCGCATCCGCAAGGCGGAATCGTGGTTGGTCCTGTCCGAAGCCGACTACCAGGCCCGCTATGCGCGCGACGACGATCCCAAGGCGCAGTGCGACGACGCCATGCGCCTGGTGTTCAATGCCAACCCCTTGCTGTTCATCGGCCTGGGGATGAGTGAGGCCGACGTGCTGAAGCCGTTGCGCACCTATCTGCAGACCGAGGTCACGCTGAGCGATCGTCCAAGCGTCGCCCTGCTGCCGCGGCTGAAGGGCGGCATGGAGACCGCGCTGGCCCAATCCAAAGCCATGTCGGCCTATGGTATTTTCAACCTCTATTACGGCGAAGCCAACAGTTCGCTGGACGCCGCCTCCGAAGGCGGCGACACGTCGTCGACTGACGATCCGGACAGCCTGAAAAAGCTGGTCGACGCGGCATTGGCGTTTCAGGATGTGCTCAAAGGCATACGTGACTACCAAGGGGCGGCCGGCAAGTTCGCCTCGGCGGCTTTTGACACGCTCGAGGTGGCGCACGAAAAGGCGCTGGCGGCCTTGCGAGTGGTCAAGACGGACGGCTTTTCATACGATGTGACGGGCAAGATCGTAAGGCGTTTCGCGACGGTTGAAAGATCCAGTGTTCACGCACTTATCGTCAATCACGCCACCCATCAGCTGTTGCGCTTGGCCGACGCGGTTTTCGGCGCCGACATGCGCAACGACACGGCGCGAATTACCCGGTGCGAGGGCCGGGATCGGCTGGCCCTGCAATACCTGGTCGAGGGGGCGCTCAATACCATTATGACGGCCTTCTTCTGCGCGCGGTTGAAGCATGTCGTCGACGATCACCGGGACTGGCTGGCCGGCTGGGGCCATCCCTCGAATCCCCGGGAACCTTACGGCCGTTCACCACGCGCCGAGGTCGATGAAAGGCATCCCCTGCTCGACACGTTCGGCGACGCCATCGACAGTGTCCGCCAGGTGGTTATTCTCCGCGATTTGGAAGCGGAAAGGAAAGCGGATATCGACGCGTCCAAGCCGTCCACTGCCGAGTCGGACGACGTGGCGCCGGCCGTTGTCGCGCCGGTCGACGACGAGGGGGTTGTCCTTGCCACCCCATCCCTGACGCGGAGATTCGCCGCCCCACGGACGGACCGCTTTTTCGCGGGTCAACCTTCGCCCGCCATCATCACCTTGCGCGCCGCCTTTCGCGGTCTGCCGGACAAACATCCCGACAGCAAAAGGCTTTTTCTGCTGCTTGGCGAACGCGGCGACGGCCGCGGGCATATTTTCGCCGCCATGCGTTCACCGAAACGATTCGCCCATATCTGCGACTGGCTACGTTTGCCGAAGCCGCAAGGGCAGGACAATCGCGACATCTCCGATTGGAGTGCTGAAAAGCGCGAGGCGATCGAGGAGACGAGGGCAAGGCTTCGCACGCGGCGGATTCCGCGCGCTTTTTATAATCTCGGCCTGTCGCACGAGGTGCTGTCGGTCTTCGACCGCCTGATGCAATTCCTGCAGGACATCCTGTACCACAATCTCGGTCCCGAAGCCCGGGCAGCGTTTAAAAGCGGCATGGATGCGATCGAAAGCGATCGCGTCCATCGCTTTTCCGTCATAATGGAGGCGTTGAACGCCAAGGCAAAATTGGATCATACTGATCGTATCGTCATAGTTATCAATAATGTAGACAAGCTTTTCAACGATGCCGGCGCGCCGAAGAATGCGCAAATTGCCAAGATTGTTGATATTTTATTCAAGAATAATTACCCAGCGGCGCCGATCGATTTCATATTTTATATGAATCATTCGCCTCTACCTCAGGTTCTTCAGGACCTGTCGAATGCCACCCCGTTCTTCGCCCTGTGCTCCGATGCGGTTAATCCGGTCTACGTCAAGGCCTACGAGGCCTTCATGGACGGCCTGGGCGTAAGCTGGGGCAATCCGCGGCTGAGACCCGCGCCTGACGGTTTGGACGCGGCCTTCGTCTATATTCACCGCCTGCATCCCATGCGGCCGATTACCTTTGCGCTTCGCTTTTTTCCGAAAGTCGCGTTCGCCCTCTACCATCTTGGCCTGAAAATCGGTGACGACGGGCATAGAAACCTGAGCGCGGAGGCCTCGCGAGTCAATTACACCTTCAACGACGACATCCAGATAATCAAGCAGGTCGGTGATGAGGGCCTGAAGCAACGCCTGTTTGATGACCAAATGACGCAGTTCGCGCTCACGAAGCATATGTATTTCCAGAAATCGATACGAGATGCCTTTGACGGTATATTGAAGTCGGACGGCGCCTTTTCCGATGACGCTCACAGCATCTCCGCCAAATTTGTTGGGGATTTCATCGATGATATTGCCCTAAACCTGATCCAGTATCATCTGGATCGTGTCCCTGTTTTGATCAAGGAGCAGGCCGAAATTCAGAGCTTGGAGATTCAAGCCAAGGCCCCGATCGACATCAATACACGCAAGAAGTTGGTCAACGACCGGCACGAGAAGGTCAACGGATACGAAGAGAACAATACCAAGGTCATGCGGGGCCTTATCGGCGCCATGCTGGGGGCGCCGGGTAACCAGGGCGACGCGGCGTTCAAGACGCTTGCCAAATCCCAGCGGGACAGGGGCGCCTATTATTTCGAGAAGTTGTATGGCGCCGTGGCGCAAAACCGCTTCTGCCTGACCCTGGTGATGGCGGCGATCGACGATATGATCGAACGGCGTCTGAATTCCTATCCCCAGGGCATGGTCGAGCTTATCCCGGTGATGCGCTTCATGGAGCGGCTGACCATGGCGTCCGCGTCACTAAGCGAGGCGGCACGGGCGGAAACGGCGGTCGCCCTGGTCATCCTGAATTACAAGACCGATGCGGTAAATAGCTACGCGACCCCGATGTCCGCCTGGCCCCAGGCGTTCTGGGACGACATCGAACGGGGCGATCGGTACAAGATATCGACGGACGTCCTGGCCGCCATGTTCAAGACGGAACATTCGGTCCTGGCGGCGGTGCAGGAAGCCATCCTGGCCGCCTTGTCGCTGATCGGCCAGCCCGTGTCGCCATCGACCCTGCTGGGCGTGGAAAGTGTCGCCGCCGCCTGCACCCAACTGTTCCGCGCCATCAAGGCGGAATTGAGCGGAAGACCCTTCGGAAACGAAGAAAAGCAGCGGTGTGTGGACATCATCATGGATCTGCTGGTCCATCGCTGCCTGGTTTTTCGCCTCTACCCGAAGAATGACGCCCTGGGGCAGGACTATCATTTCACCGTCCACAGCATTATCCGGCGGTACTACCTGTCGAACATGAACGCCCACAATGTCGACTATGCGACAATCGATCAGTTGACCGTGTCGATATACAGCTCCCAGCCCAACGACATGCCCAAGCCGTCGGCGGAAACCAACCGCCGTATCCGGCGGCTGATCGAAGGCCTGGCCGTCTATGAGGACCGGTCCCGCGATGCGTTCGACGACCCGTACCTGGACGGCAAGATCGACGACCGCGCGCGGGAGGACATCGTCCGCTCGCGCCTGCGGGCAGCCTTTGGCGCCCTGCGATCTTTTTATTCAGTGGCCGTGGTATCGCGTTTCAGCAGCTTTCAGGACGAAGGTATCTTTCCGCCGGAGCTCGGCTATTTCGAGGTCCACCGCCGCCGCGTCCGCTGGCTGCTCAGGAAGGCCTACGAGTTGGACAACGTACGGCCCCGTGCGGCGCTCGCGCCGCAACAAGAGCCGCTCTATACCTTCTATGCGGAGGAGCAGGTGTGGATGTACAACGAATGTGGCGTTGTTTCCCTGGCTCAGGGGCGGGTCGGCGATGCGGTCGGGCTGTTCATCCAGGCCAAGCGCGTGGTGCGGAAGTATATCGAGAGCCATGGCAGTGGGGCGTTGCATGCCGCCATCGATCTGAACCTGGCGGTCGCCAAGATCGACGCCGGAAGCCTGCGCGAGGCCAGGGAGCTGCTGCGTGGTGTTCCGAACGATCCCGCCGAGCCGCCAACGGTGAAGGCCCTGGCGCGAGGTTACCTGGCCTGGATCCAGGGCCTGCAAGGCGATCTCGCTCACGCCGAAACCCGGCTGGCGGCGGCCATCGAGGCATTGACGCGCGAGGAAATGTTCCGCGCGGCGGCGATCCTGCTTATCCACCGGGCCGATATCCTCACCCAGATCGGCCGGGCGCGCTATGACGAGGCCGAAACGGCCCTGATGAGCGCCAGAAGCCTGTCCTCGAACGGTGGCCATGAAGACGTGCGCCAGCTGTCCTTGCTGGCCTATTACAAGCTCCTGGCCGCGCGGTTTGCCCATACGCGCGATCGCCAAACGAAGGACCTGGTCCTAAGGGGACTTGGCCCGTTGAAGGACTATGCCGAAACCATGAACATGCCGCGGATCGCCTGCGGCGTGGCCCTGGTCGAGGCGCAGCTCTTCTTCAATGAAAGGGAATATATGGCGGCTTCGGATGCCGCTCAACGCGCGCTTCTCACGGCGACGCGTCACGCCCTGGAGCTGGCCAAGATCGACGCCATGCACATATTGGGCGCGGCGTTGTTCAGCGGCGGCACGGAGGAGGCGCGCGAATTGCTGATACGCGCCCGGGAACTGGCGATCCACAGCGAGTACAATGCGAAGATCAACGCTTTGGAGCTGGCGCTGAGCCGCTTGCCGCCCGAAGGTGGCGCGATCGTCTGACAAACCGGAGCGCGATGGCGCAATGCAGGTCTGACAGCTTCGCGACAGGTGGCAACGATAGGAGTGGTTAACCTTCTGCCGTTACCCTTGGCGGACTGTAAACGCGCCTTCGCGCGCGGAGTGTAACGATAGTGTCGGCGGACATGAAAATAGACAATGGTTTTCCTGTTCCGGTGAGCACCAGCCTCGATCCGGCCGACTGGGAGGCGTTTTCCGGCACGGCCCATCGCATGCTGGACGACATCCTCACCCACGTCGCGACCTTGCGCGAACAGCCCGTATGGCGTCCCGTGCCCGATGCGGCGCGCGCGCAAATCCGCACACAATTACCCAGCGACGGCGAGGACCTCGACGCCGTCTATGCGACTTTCAAGGCGGCCGTCCTGCCCTATGGCAGCGGTAACCTGCACCCGGGCTTCATGGGCTGGGTCCAGGGCGGCGGCACGACCGCCGGCCTGCTGGGCGAGATGCTGGCCGCCGGCATGAACTGCAATACGGGCGGCCGCGACCACATGGCCATAGAGGTCGAGCGCCAGATCCTGCGCTGGATGCGCGCGGTCTTCCGCTTTCCCGAAACCGCCGGCGGCCAGTTTCTGACCGGCGCCTCGCAAGCCAATTTCGTCGCCCTTTTGATCGCCCGCACCCGTGCACTCGGCGCCGCCGCGCGCAAGACCGGTATCGGCCAGGCGCAACTGACCGGTTATGGCTCGGTCGAGACCCATGCCTGCGTCGCGCGCGCTTTCGAAATGTCCGGTGTCGGCAGCGATGCTTTCCGGCAAATCCAGACCGTCGCCTCGGGCCAGGTCGATATCGAAGCCCTGATCACTCGCATCGAAGCCGATATCGCGGCGGGTCTTCAGCCCTTCCTGCTGGTCGGTTCGGCCGGCACGGTCAATACCGGCGCGGTCGATGACCTCGATGCCCTGGCCGATGTCGCCGCGCGTTTCAATTTGCATTTCCACGTCGATGGGGCGCTCGGCGCCCTGGCCGTGCTCGACCCCTCTTTGGCGCCGCTGTTCGCCGGCCTGGACCGTGCCGACTCGCTGGCCTTCGATTTCCACAAGTGGGGCCAGGTGCCTTATGACGCCGGCTACCTCCTGGTCCGCGACGAAGCCTGGCAGATGGACACCTTCGCCTCGCCGGCCGCCTACCTGTCGCGTGCCGAAGCGGGTCTCGCCGGTGGCGACTGGTGGCCGTGCGATACCGGGCCCGACCTGTCGCGCGGCTTTCGCGCGCTGAAGACCTGGTTCACGCTGAAGACCTATGGGCTGGACGCCATCGGCCGCTCAATCGGCCATAGCTGCGCCCTGGCGCGCCTCCTGGCCGAGCGCGTCGGTACCGAGCCCGGCTTGCGCCTGCTGGCGCCGGTGGCGCTGAACGTCGTCTGTTTTGCCTATGTCGGCGCCGAGGGTGAGGCCCCCGCCGACATCAACCGGCGCATTGTCGAAGCCTTGCACGTCGAAGGCCGCGTCGCGCCGTCTTTGACGACGCTTAAGGGGCAGCCGGCGATCCGTGCCTGCCTGATCAACCACCGCACCACCGCGGCCGATATCAATGCCCTGGTCGACCATGCCGTCGCATGGGGCGACAAGTTTGGGGGAGAACGCTTATCCAACAATGGAGGCGATGCGTGATGGGATTTGACGGTGCTTCCGATTCCGCCCTGGTCAATGCCCTGGTCAGCGGCGGCGACGACCGTATCGTGCGCGATCCGGTCACCGGTATGAACCGCTACGGCACGCCGGTTCTGCCGGACCCCAAGGCCGTGTGGATGTCGTCCTCGACGGCGTCCGCCCTGACGCCCGGCGGCCATCGCGCCGCCGAAGCCGCGCTTGTCGCGCTGAATGCCGAGGCGCGTTCGCCGGCCGCCTGGTTCGACAATATCCGCGGGCGCCTGCTGCGCACTTTCGGGATAGCGGGGGCCGAGGCCGTGCTTTGCGCATCCGGCACCGAGGCCGAGTTCCTGGCCCTGCACGCCGCCCGCGCCATCCTTGGGCCCTACCTGCGCAATATCGTCATTGCGCCGAAAGAGACCGGCAGCGGCGTGCTCAATGCCGCCGCCGGCCAGCATTTTTCCGCCACCTGCGTGCGCGGCGACAGGGTCGCCAAGGGCGAGATGGTCGATGGGTTCGATTCAGGTCCGGCCGAGGTCTGTTCGGTGTCGCTGCGCGATGCGTTCGGCGGCGTGCGCGCCGACGGCGACCTCGATGCCGAGCTTGAAGTGCTGTGCGCCGACGCCGATGCCGACGGGCGCGCCATCCTGCTGCACGCGCTGGACAGTTCCAAGACCGGGCTTTGCGGCCCGCGGCGCGAGACCTTGGCGCGGCTGAAGGCCATCCACGCCGACCGCCTGCTGGTCGTCGTCGATGCCTGCCAGCTGCGCTGCACGCCCGAAACCGTCAAGGGCCACCTGGCGCTGGGTCATTTCGTGATGATCAGCGGCTCGAAATTCGCCTCCGGCCCGCCGTTCTGCGGCGCGCTTCTGGTACCGCCGGCCCATGTCCCGGCGCTGCGCCGCGTGCGCCTGCCGCATGGCCTGGGCGCCTATACGACGACCCAGGACTGGCCCAATGCCATGCGCGCCAGCCTGTCGCGGTTGCAGTGCGCCGACTACAATCTGGGTCTGGGCCTGCGCTGGGAAGCCGCCCTGCACGAGATCGAGGCCTTTTACGCCCTGCCCAAGGGCCTGCGCCACGACGTTACGGCGGCCTTTGGGGCGGCGGTAACGGCCGAGGTCACGGGCCACGCCGAGCTGCGCCTGATCAACGACGCGCGCCGTCACGACCTGCCCGAGCGCACCATCTTCCCGATCGTCACCGGCGATGGCACCGCCGCCCGCGCCCCGGTCCTGGGCGCGCGCCTGCGCCAGGCCATGCCCGGCCATCCGGGCCGCTATTATCTCGGTCAACCGGTCGAGGTCGGCGCCGTCAGCGCGCTGCGCGTCTGCGCCGGCATGCCGCTGATCACAGACCTCTGCGTCACCGTACTGCGCGGCGAAAGCTTGCATGGCGCCGTGATGCCGATCCGCCAGAGCCTGGCCCAGCTGTTTGCCAAGCTGGCCGTCCTCGACGCTGAACTCGCCTCTTCAACCCCCGCCGTCGCCCCGGCCCAACCGTCACACCGCAAGACGGGGTAAGCCCATATGACCCAATCCGAATCCACGCCCAAAATCTTTGACGTTGCTCGTCCGGAGGTTGCATTGCCGGTCGCCGACGTCGTCGCCCAGATCACCGCCGCCAGCGGCCTGTCGCCGATGTCCATTATGAAGGACTTCTGGGGCCTGTCCCAGGGGCCGGGCAAGCTGTCGATCAACGACTACGTCAAGTATCGCCTGTTCGACAAAAGCTTCTACGGCGATACCGACCGCAAGGCCTTTTTGGGTCAGCGCGCCAACCACGCCCTGATGCTGCAGGTCAATTATCGCCACGACTGGTTCGCCCTGCTGAACAACAAGGTGGCGTTCCAGGGCTATGTCGGTGGCTACGGCCTGCCGGTCATTGCGACCCTGGGTTTGTATGCGCCGGGCTTTGCCGGAGCGCCGGGCGTGCGCCTGCTGGCCGATCGTGCGGCCTTGACGGCGTTTTTGCTGACCCCGGACCACTATCCGCTGTTCGGTAAGCCGGTCGAGGGCGTGCAAAGCCTGGGCAGCTTGGCCCTGGCCGGCTGTGACGCCACGGCCGGCACCGTGACGGCGGTCAGCGGCGATGTCTTTGCCGCGGAGGCCGTGGCCGACGCCATCGCCGGCAACTTCGCCGATGGCTTCATGTTCCAGCCGCTGCATGGCTCGCCGGCCGAGCTTGCCAAGACGATCGGGCCGCGCCTGTCGACCGTGCGCGTCGTCACCTTGCAGACCGCAGACGGACCGGTGGTTCATAAGGCCGTGTGGAAGATCCCGGCGGCCGGCAATATCGCCGACAACTATTGGCGCAGCGGCAATCTGCTGGCGGCGATCGATGCCGATGACGGCGCCATCCGCTCGGCCAGCTCCGGCATCGGCCTGGGCTATCAGGCCGTCACCCAGCATCCCGATACCGGCGCCGACCTGATCGGCCTGAAGGTGCCCAACTGGGATGAGGTGCGCGGACGGGCTTTGGAAGGCGCGCGCGCGCTGGGTCATTTCGCGCTGCTGGGCTGGGATATCGGCCTGGCCGAGCATGGACCGGTGGTCGTCGAAGCCAATGAGGCGCCGGACCTGACCCTGGTCCAGGTGGCCGAACGCACCGGCGCCAATACGGCGGTAATGCAGGACCTGCTGCGCCGGCGCAAGACGGAAGCCGCTGCCTACGAGGCGAGGATCAAGGCCGAAGTGAAGGCGCTTTAGGGCGGGGGTCGGATCGTATATATCTCGGGTATCTGTGAGAGGATGCCTTATGACCGTTACGACCGAAGACTTCGAAGCCCTGCCGGTACTCCCGTACTCGCAAGCTCGCCAGCAGATGCTGACCGGCGATATCATGCTGTTCCATTCCAGCGGGCTGGGCTCGCAGCTGATCGAATACGCCACGCATAGCCTGTGGTGCCATGCCGCCTTTATCTGGAATATGGAGGCGGTCGACCGCATGCTTCTGCTGGAAAGCGTTGATACCTATGGGGTTCGCGCCATGCCGCTCAGCAACAAGATCAATGGCAGCCTGGCCAATCCCAAGCCCTATCCCGGCAAGCTCTTGCTGGCGCGGCACAAGGCGTTTCCCAATCCGGCCGACCCGCAGGCCTTGAAGACGATGACGGGTTTCGCCATCGACCGCTGGGGCTTTCCCTATTCGCCGGCGGAGCTGGCGCGTGTCGCGGCGCGCATCGCCGACGGCATGGCGGGGATCAAGGTGCGCGGGCTGCTCGACCCGACGAATGCCTATATCTGCTCGGAATATGTCGCCAAGTGCTACGAGGCCGTGGGCATCACCCTGGCGCCTGACAGCAATGGCTACATCGCGCCGGCGGATATTGCCAACGATCCGAATATCGAGGCCGTGTGTGCGGTGTGTCCGGACCCGGTGTAACGAGGCAAGTTGTAACTTCTCCTCCCCATTTTGGAAAAATGGGGAGGTGGCGCGGCGAAGTGCGAAGCACGAAGTCCGTGACGGAGGGGTCACTTTGCGAGACACATTCCGAAAGAAATACGCCCTGGCACGGCAATTCCGCAAGGAACTGACGGATGGCGAGGCGCGACTTTGGGTGCGTCTGAAAGGCAAGCCCGAAGGCGTCCATTTTCGCAAGCAGCACCCGATCGGGCCTTATATTGTCGACTTCTACTGCGCTAAGGCGCATCTGGTCGTCGAGGTCGATGGAGAAGCCCACGACCGCGAGGATATGCCCGAACGGGACGAGCGGCGGACGCGGTACCTCGAAGGGTTGGGGCTGGAAGTTTTGTGTTTCCCAGGCAACGAGGTCATGTCCGACGCAGACGAGATCGCGCTCGGGATTATTGAACTGGCTCTGGAGAAAACCCGGCCAAAGTGACCCCTCCGTCATCGACGCGCCCTTCGGGCTTGCGATGCCACCTCCCCATCGTAACACGATGGGGAGGAGAAGGAAGACGGTGCCTCTCCAACGTAAAAAAAGCCATCCGGCCGGGAGCCGGATGGCAGTTGGTGTTTGGTGATGGAACCGTTCGCGCTTACGCCGTCGCGGAAGCGCTCTGCGGGGTCGTGCTGGACGCCGTGGTGTTGTAGCTTTGCAGGGCGCTCTGCCATTGGCCGGAGACGCTGCCCTGGCCGCCGCCAAAGCCGCCGGGAGGCGGGCCTTGCGGCGGACCGTCGCTGCCGTCGGCTTCGTCGGCGCCGTCCGTACCGTCCGTCGCATCCGTGCTGCCCGAAGCTTGAGCACCGGCCGTTCCGGTGGCGCCGCTAGCCCCTTGCGGGCCGCCATGACCGCCATGGTGGCCGCCGTGGTGGCCGTGGACGGCCGAGAAGACGTTGCTTTGCGTTTGCGACGACAGCGGATTGGTGGTCGCGGGTGTTGTGGTCGTCGTCAAGGTCGTCGCAGCCGCCGTTGCGCTCGTATCCGTCGTCGAAGAAGAGGATGTGGTGTCGGACGCCGCCGCCGTGGTGGCCGTTGAAGTCGTGTAGGTGGACGCGGTGGTCCCCGTCAGTGAGCTGACAGTCATAGGATTCTCCTGGAGCGAAGCGGCCATTTTGCCGCTGAGGGGAGAATGCCGCCCGAGGGTTAAAGTCGATTTAATATTCAAATATTTCAACAGGGTAATATTGTTATTTTCGTGTAATTATATTTTAAACCTATCGATAATCCACCGTGTGTGCGCTGTTTTCAATACGATCGGCTTGATAATATAGAGTAATAAAAAACATGTACTTATTTTTACTGTGATTAAATCTGAGTTGCGAAAATTAAAAGCTCTAAATTCGAGAAATTCTTAGCGTCTTCCCAAATAGGTCAAGTTTAGTCCGGGTTTATGGTTATGGATGTCGCCATGCCGTATAAACCTCCCGTTCACCCCGATCTCTTATAGGTTGCGAGGCTTGCCAAGGGAGACCGAAATGCAGGTTTATACCTACCGTCCGGATGCGGCGAAGATGCTCGTGGGCGTCGTCCTTTTCGGTCTGGGGGCGGTCTTCATGCCGCTGGACGCCCTGACGGACCACAAGGCGATCCTGATCGACGGTTTTATCTATCTGGCGCCCGACCAGGCGACGATCTTGCGTTGGCTCGTGGCGGGCCTGTGCGCGGTCCTGGCCGGCGGGGCGCTGCTGGCCCTGGGCATGGCGCTGTTCAGCGACCACCGGATCCGGGCGGGCGACGAGGCGATCGAAATGCCGAAATCCATGTTCAGCCCGCAGGTCGCGACCATCCCCTATCGGACGATTCGCAGCGCCCGGCTGACCACCGTGCACCTGAAACGCAGTGGCCGCGACATCCGCTTCCTGAAGCTTGAGACCGCCAAGGGTACCTTCACGGTGAACGAGGCCAAGCTGCCCGATGCGGAGGCCTTCGAAGCCATTTCACGTGCCATCGCCGACGGCATGAAGCGGGCCGAATCCGCGCCTTTTCCGACGCAGCCGCGGGCGGCGCCGGCCGCTGCGCAAACCCCGGTACGCGCGGCCAATCCGAATGCGCCGCGGACCTTCGGCCGGCTAACCTGACCGCGAATTTCCCTCGTCGCCAGGCCGGAAAAAGACTATGCTCGGGCGTGAGAAAGAGGGAGGCCGGCGTGATCAAGCGGGCATGGCTTGGGGTATTGGCGGCCATCCTGACGGGGGTGGCCGCGGGGGCGATGGCGGCCGATACACCGCAGACGAAGATCCTATCGCTCGACCTCGCCAAGCCGTTCCAGGCGCGTTCGCCGTGGACCCTGACGGCGACGCAGGGGCCGCAAGTCCCCGATCCGCTCTTGGGTGACGGCATGATCGATGGCGCAATGACCTTTTGCCTGAGCCGTGATGCCGGGCATACCTGTGATCCAGTGCTGACGGACATCTATACCAAGCCGGACCCGCACGATGACTTCGATAACGTCTTCCTGGCGCCGCGGGGTTTGCGGCGCGCCGCCATCCTGTCCCTGCCGGGCACACCGGGGCGACCTCTGCTGCTGGTCACGACCGCCAGCATGATGAGCATCGACGGCAGCGCGCGTGTTGTCACCCAGGCCCTGGTTTACAATTCCGCTGTTGACCGCTTTACCTTGGCCTATCGGCACGTCACCGGTCAAAACCATAATGAGGACCTGCGCTACATGACGCGCGGCCCGCTCAGCGGCGCGATTATCACCGCCGAGCCGACGCAGAATGCGCCTTACGGCTTCTGGATCGAGGTCGACCGGCTGGGCCAGGGCGACCGCTTCGCAAAGGTCTACCGTTACCGCAGCTCTACCCACTATAATGACGGCAATCCGCTGTCGGCGATCGATTCCGAAATGCCCGCCCTGGAACAGCGCATGGGCCTGTGGCATCCGGGCCAGCCCCTGCCTCAGCCGGCGCAGCCGTGCCCCAGGCCTCACCTGGTCAAGCAGGAGATGTGGTGCCAGTAGGCGCTAACCCCTGACGGCCGTCTCGATTTTGGCGATGTCGATCTTGGTCATCTCCATCATGGCCGTGAAGGCGCGGGCGGCCACATCGCCGCCCTGGGCCATCGCGTCCGTCAAGGCGCGCGGCGTGATCTGCCACGACAGGCCCCACTTGTCCTTGCACCAGCCGCAGGCGCTTTCGCTGCCGCCATTGCCAACGATGGCGTCCCAATAGCGGTCGGTCTCTGCCTGGTCGTCGGTGGCGATCTGGAACGAGAAGGCTTCGCTGTGGCGAAAGGCCGTGCCGCCGTTCAGGCCAAAGCACGCGATGCCGCAGACGGTGAATTCGACGGTCAGGACCTGACCGGCCTTGCCGCCCGGAAAGTCGGCCGGCGCGCGATGGACGGTGCCGACGACACTATCGGGAAAGGTCGCGGCATAGAAACGCGCGGCCGCTTCGGCGTCGTCGACGTACCACAGGCAAAGGGTGTTCTTGGCTTTTATTGGGGGCTTCACGAGATCCTCCGACGGCCTTATTTCGCCAGGACAATATGCGTGGCGCGCGCCGTCGCCACATGCTCGACGGTGCGATAACCCAGCGCAGGCAGATCGATGCCGGCGAACAGCGCCTCGCCCTGGCCCAACGCCGTGGGCGCCATGGCCAGGTGGATTTCATCGACGTGGCCGGCCTGGACATATTGCCGGACGGTCTCGACCCCGCCGCCGATCTTGATGTCCTGGCTGCCGGCCGCTGCGCGCGCCTGTTGCAGGGCGGCGTCGATGCCGTCGGTGACGAAGTGAAAGGTCGTGCCGCCTTCCATCTCGATCGGCGCGCGCGGATAGTGGGTCAGGATGAAGGTGGCCGCATGATAGGGCGGATTGTCGCCCCACCAGCCCTTCCACTGATCGTCCGGCCACTCGCCGCGAATGGGTCCGAACATGTTGCGACCCAGGATAAAAGCGCCGAACCCCTCCATGGCGCGATGGGCGAAGTCGTTATCGGGCCCGGTTTCACCGTCGTCCTTGCCGATCATCTCGCGAAAGGTCTTGGTCGGGAAAAACCATTGGAACATCTCCTGCCCGCGCACGCCCAGCGGATGGTCCAAGCTCTGGTCCGGCCCCGCCGCGAAACCATCCAGCGAGACACTGAACCCGGCAACTTTGACTTTGGTCATGGAGGTCTCCGTGTGTGGTTTGGGGGGCTTGGGGCATAAAGGCGCACGCCGAGGGGCAAATGCCAAGGGGTATTTATTGGGGAGGGCAGTTTGAGATGCTGAGGAATTCGGCGTTTGTTATGGAGTTGCGGTAATTGATTTGGTATGGTGCCAATATAGTAGCACGGTAGCTCCGTGCTATTGCATTACTGGCTACTCGATATGACGCTTGGCTCTTTCTGTCCGACCTAAAGTTCGGGCGCGCCACCGACCGCCGTGGCGCCACTGCCGCAATTCCTTCGAGACCAAGACGAAAGCGTGGTCTGATGCCGTCACCAGTGCCGTTGCCGCTCCGATCATCACGGTCGGATCGGCACCCATTAGATATGCAGCCGCTTTTCGACGCGGGCGCGATCATCATGCCAGGCCGCGTCACGGTCGTAGCTGAGCGCCAACTCATTCAATAGCCTAGCCGTGAATGGATATTCGGCCGCGACGGCTAGGGACGCGTCCCGATAGGTTTGGGCGAGGTTCCTTTCTCGACCGCCGCCACTTCCACGCCAAACCGCACCACGTGCGTTCAATCTGCCGATCATCATGCCGCTGGCCATCTTGTTGGTGCCCAGCTCTTCTAGGACTTCCCGGACGGTCTCGTGTGGCCATATGCCGTCAATCCCAATCGGGCTATGTGCCAACAGTTGACCAACCTGTCCTTCAGCGATCTCCTCGCGCCCATAATCGCGAGCGAGCGTCCTAACACCGGTAATCCATTCCCGGAGCTTACGGCCGTCCAGTTCCTGCTTGTCGTTCGTGCCCGGGAGGCGCCGGGCCTCTGACAATAGAGAATAGGCCGAGCGAGCGCGTCTCTGTGCCACCTCCCGGTTCGTCGCTTGTAGCTCTGGCGGATCTTCATTTCCATCGGGACGATGGTACAGCATTGCCAAGGCCTGTATGAACAGGGAGGGCGATTCGGCGAGTTGGCGCTCCAGATTGGGAATGCCGTGCCTGGTGTGACGTAGCCCGTCGATGTACAGAAACTCCAAGCGAGCCATGGCGTCCTGATCGAGACCGGATCTACCTGACAACACTTCGAAGGCGCTGGAAATGTCGTGTTGGGATAGCGGATAGTGTCCGGTATGCTCGACATCGACAAGGGCGACGTCCGTAAGTAATCTTATCAAATGATCGGTCGTCAGGGCGCCGAAAGCCATATGAACCGCGGCAAATGCCGCTCGAGGACGATGGGCCGCCAACAGTTCCTCGGTGGCTTGGTTTATTTCGTCAGGGGTCTCGTGAAACAGTGGACGCGGGAGAACTTCGGACCAATATCGAGCCCGCTCGGAAGCGGGTAGCTCAGCCAAACGTGACCAAGTTTCAGCACGGAAAGGTGAGTGCATCATTAGCCGATGTACGCCTTCAGCACTGAATCGGTTGCCGTCAGCGTTCGCCAAGCAAGCTAAGTCGTAAATCTTCGCCCTTTCTTCGGGTGGGAGCTGCCAGAGTAGTCCGGCCAGGCACTCCTCCTCCGATGGCGTGCCGATAGGCCCCTCTACCATTCCCACAATGACGTCTTCGATTTCGTTCGGCGTGAGGATTTTCGCTAAGATATAACCGATGACGGACGAAGCGTCGCCGAGTCGGCAGAGCTGGCGCACGCCGTCTAAACCGAGCGCTTTCCAGACCTCGGTGAGAGCTTCACACCGGAGCTTTTCAATCCTTGCTTCGCGTTGCGAGTAGTCCAAATCTTCGTTTAGCAACTCGGCGGCTGATTCCTGCACCCAGTGCTGGGCAAACAGCCAATTGTGCCGCCAGACCAAGTCCAGCGGCTTCAGCATTTCAAACACTTTGCGCGCACGGAGTGAAGCAGCTCTCTCGCTCTTTCTCCACCGCTTCGGCGGACGGACCATCGTCGACTGCCTGATCTGCTCGCGTAGTTTCGCCTTGGATGCGTCTGACGGCCCGGTGGCCAGCCACCCCTCGATAGCCGACCAAATCGCATCTTGGTCGTCGGGAGCGCTAGCAACGCGCTCAGTCAGATCGCCAAGTGTATGCTCGTTATGCCTAGGCCACGCCAGGGCGATATCAAGGGCACGACGTGCTACCTTGTAAGTTTCCTCTCCCGAAACCACTTCGCCGGCTCCGGAGGCGTCCGGGCGCCACTGAGGCCTGGCACTATGGTGGCCGATAGAGTGACGAATGTCGAATATGTTGAGGCAGACACGCCAGCCGACAGTCGGGTGTCGGCGGCAAAGGCCTTCCAAGACCGCAATTCGAACTTCAACGGGCGCTGCGGTTTGCGGCATCCAACAGCGAAAGATGGAGTCCAGTGACCCCTCGGGTTTGTTGATCCAATTGTCGTCGATCTTGATCTCCGCTAATTTCGCCAGAAGGTCGACAACTTGGGAAAGCCAAGCAGGATTCCACGCGAGCGTTTCCAAGGCCCATAGTAGCCCCGTTCTGCCGGGGCGCGAAAAGGGACCAGAGTCGGTTGGTTGAAAAAGCGCGTGGATTTTCGGCTCGGGATTGTGAAGGTCGTTATCCAAGAGCTCTAGGAAAACTTCCGGCGCGGCTTCTGCGTATCGCGGAAGATCCTGCTGTTGAGACTGCCAGGTGGCGCCGTCGAGCGGGGTCAACAACTCTCTGATCAGGGAATTTACATGCCTGATAACGTCGAAGCCGAGCCGCGATCGGAACAGATTATCTCCATGAACCGAAAGCAAAACGAGCGTTTCACATAGGCTGCGTCGTATGGTCGATGAATGACGCCTGGTTTTACCGTAGATTCCTGCGGCCCATTTCTGATCGTTAGGCAAATCCAGTGCTGGATCGGCTTCAGCGAGCACGATGCGTGCGACATCGAAGAACCGCTGGAGATGGGCAACGGTAAGGTGACGCTGGACGGCATAGAACGCATCTGTCTTTGAGACGACACCGCGCATGTGCCCGATGGACCACAAAGGGCTGTCTGATTCGCCGACCCATTCGGCCACAGTCGCTTCAACCTCCTCGTACCGCCGATCGGTCATGGCTTCTATCACCGCTCGGTCCGCTGAAGAAGTCGAGTCCCACGCGCCGGCCAGCATCAAAGGCACAAGGCCTTTTGCTACATCGGCGTCGTGAGCCCACAAAGGCGATCGAATGGCGGGAAGTGGAGATAGGCGCCGCCTGAGTACCGTGAGAGATCGGCCTGATTCGCGATCTAATCGCTCTATATCGATGTGGCCGAATCCCATTTCACCAAGGCCTCTACGGAAGGTCTCGTCGTCGACGAGGTCTATCGTAAAATCCGCATTGTCCTGCACGCCGTTTCGATGAGTGACCACGATAGTGTGGTGTTGGCTAAACACATTACCTGCCGCCGCCTCGACATCCGCGGAATCGATGATCGGAATGAAATCAAACGTCGCCGCGCTAAGCTTCGCCATTGCGACTGGGCTTTTAACCACTACGGCACGCTCCGCCGCGCGGCCGTCTTCAAGCGCTCCAGCGCCGAAAGCACAAGTCAGGAGGGCCACACCTTCCGCAGCGGAATCCGCCACCACGATAAATGGCTGCGTAGGCGGCTGGCTAAGCCATTGGCTCAGGCGATTGGCGGCCGTCGCAGCCACGAAGTTGAACAAGCTCTTGGACAAAGGTGGCTTCGTGGCGTTGGCCCAGTTGCGCCAGGCAGCTTCCAAGTCGAGGAGGTTACTATCTTGATGGGGTAGGCGTTCGGCGAAGAACGCTTGGGCCGGAACCGATGTTTCAATCCATTGTTCCAAGTCGCTGGCGTCGTAGGCGCGAACGGCCTTCCACTTCTTCTCGGCCATCTTTGCCGCGACCCAGGCTGTCTTTCCGGCCCAAAAACGGGGTGTTACGAAGACGAAAGTCTGTTGTGCCCGTTCAGTCACACTGATTTCGGCTGTTCGAGCTTTATAGTCGTGTTCAGCCTTTTGAGCCGGGTTTTGATTGACGCCGAACTCCCAGCCGGATGCGCCCAGCGGAATCCAGGGCGTGGCCGCCTCGGCCTGAACAAATCCATCCCAGCCGTGGCGCTGCGCGTTTTCGAACGCGGGAAAGTCGAGTTGGGTCAAACCTTCGCCAGTTGAGTAAACAAGCCGACGTAGGAGGGCCGCGAATTCGTGGCGCGCGTCAATTCTTTCTGCCCAGGCTTCAACCTGAATAGCTTTGATTGCTAAAATGCTGGGAGCGTAGGCCCTAACAATGATCGAAGGCTCGCGAGCCTGAAACTGAGCGCGGTCATAGGAAGCTTGCCTTCGCAGAAGGTCTTCACTGTCGCACCCGAAGGCCTTCTGAAGCCGCGCGGCCATGTCTGGCGAAAGGGCGGCGTTGCCGTTGAGAAGGTTTGAAAATGCCGGGCGCCCTACGCCAAGTTGCTTGGCCGCGGCGGTTACTGTCAGGCTGGCGGGCAGGACCTTCTCGCGGATATAGATGCCGGGGTGCTGGGGTTCAAAGTCGCTCATTGGGCCATTGTATCGTGTAGCGTCACGCAATACAACGGTTAGCTGATGTTTAAGGGTGCGACCTTCGGCATATAAAATATCCCTCAGTATATGACGTCCGGCGTGGCCAATGGCCGTCTACCAAGTGACGAGCACCGAACTTTCTGATTGCCGCCTCACGAGCCGTTTTTACCATGGCGCCGCTGCGGCGGCTTCTGGGCGGAACGCGTGGAGAGAGGTCGCTCCATGCTTCCGATCGCTGTCATTGTCGTGCTTGCCGTCGATGCAGCCCAATGAGGCCGTCTCCAGTTCACCACGGCCGCTTCAGAACCTGCGCCGCCAACACATCGACCAGTTTGGGGTCGGCGCCTTTGCGGGTGACCAGGACGAATTCGACGTCTTCCAGTTGGGGCAGCTGGTCGGGCGCCAGTTCGCGCAGGCCTTCGGGTACCATGCTGCGGGGTTGGATCAGCACGCCCATCCCGGCGCGGGTCGCGGCCGTCAGGCCGCTCAGGCTGCCGCAGGTGCAGACGATCCGCCAGGCAATGCCGTGACGGTCAAGGGTCTCAAACGCGATGCTGCGCGTGATACTGGGCACCGGAAAGGCGACGAGCGGCACCGGTTGGCCGGGCTTGACGATCTGGGGATCGCGCGCCACCCAGACCAGCGGTTCGCGATAGACCAGACGTCCGCGGTCGTCGGCCAGGCGGCGTTTGGCCAGCACCACGTCGAGTTCGCCCTCATCGAGCATTTCGTAGAGTACCCCGCTCAGGTGCACCGTCAGCTCCAGGTCGATGGCCGGATGGGCGCGCGCGAAATCCTCCAGCACCGCCGGCAGGCGGTTGCCGACGAAATCTTCCGACACTCCGAAGCGCAGCCGGCCGCGCAGGGGCTGTTCGTTGAATAGCGCGTGCACCTCGTCGTTGAGCGCCAGCATGGTGCGCGCGCGGCCCAGCAGGGCCTCGCCCTCGGCGGTCAGCGACACCTGGTGCGTGTCGCGCAGGATCAGGCGCCGGCCGACCTGCGTTTCCAGGCGTTGCAGGTGCTGGCTGATGGTCGATTGGCTGACGCCCAGCCGTTGCGCGGCGGAGGTGAAGCTGCGCGTCTGTTCGACGGTCAGGAAGCTGCGGAGCTGCGTCAGGTCGAGCATGGTTATCTCAATGTCTAATAACTGTTATGATTTGCATTATGAAATGAGATGGCGGAAAATCCAAACACTGAATTTTGCCGGCTATCGCATAGGGCCTGGCGTATATTTGCCCTCTCCCCGTGAAAACGGGGAGAGGACGAGAGCGGAACGAAGTGAACGTGATCGGGTGAGGGGCTAGAACGGTTGCCGCATTGGCCCCTCACCCGACCATCTACGCCCTTCGGGCTTGCTGGTCGTCCTCTCCCCGTTGCACGGGGAGAGGGCAAAAATAGCGCCATAATTCGTATGCGATGGCCCTGACTTTTTTGGGAGATCCCGTCATGCGCCGTTTTCTGCCGGACACCTTTACCTTGCTGCTGATCGGCACGGTAACCCTGGCCTCGATCCTGCCGGTTTCCGGGCCCGCCGTGGCCTGGTTCGGGTTGGCCACCAAGATCGCTATCGCGCTGTTGTTCTTTTTGCATGGCGCCAAGCTGTCGCGCGAGGTGATGGTCACCGGCCTCTTGCACTGGCGTTTGCACCTGACGATCATCGCCGCGACCTTTGCCCTGTTCCCGATCCTGGGCCTGGGTTTGGGGCTGTTGCCCAAGTCGATCCTGCCGCCGGCCCTCTATACCGGCATCCTGTTCCTTTGCGTCCTGCCCTCGACCGTGCAGTCGTCGATCGCCTTTACCTCGATGGCCGGCGGCAATGTGCCGGCCTCGATTGTCGCCGCCTCGGGCTCGAACCTGATCGGCATGTTCGTCACGCCGGTCCTGGCCGGGCTGTTGTTCTCGGTCGGCGGGCATGGCGGCTTCAGCCTCGACGCCCTGGAATCCATCGCCATCCAGCTGCTGGCGCCGTTCCTGCTGGGCCAGGCCTTGCAGCCGTGGATCGGCGGCTTTGTCCGCGAGCACAAGGCGATACTGGGCAAGGTCGACCGCGGATCGGTGCTGATGGTCGTCTATATGGCGTTCAGTGAATCGATCACCCAGGGCCTGTGGCACACCCTGTCCGTGCGTGACATCGGCGTGGTCATCGTCGCCGACATCGCCCTGCTGGCCATGGTGCTGGTGATCACGACCGTGTGCAGCCGGCTGATGGGTTTTTCGCGGGAAGACGAGATCACCATCGTCTTCTGCGGGTCGAAAAAGAGCCTGGCCAGCGGCGTGCCCATGGCCAGCGCCATCTTCGCCGGCCAGTCGATCGGCGGCATCGTCCTGCCCCTGATGCTGTTCCACCAGATCCAGCTGATGGCCTGCGCCGTGCTGGCCCGGCACTATCGCAGCCGGCTGGGGGTTGTCGCCGCGCCCGAAGGCGACGATATCGAAATCGAAGCGGCCGAATAAGCCCTGTTTATTGAAGGAAACACCCGATGAACCGTCGTCAAATCCTCACCGGCCTCGCCGCCGGCGCTTCGGCCGCCGCTTTCCCCGGCCTTGCCAGGGCCCAATCGAGGGTCGCCGCGCGCAATGTCGTCCTGGTCCACGGCCTGTTCGCCGACGGCTCGTGCTGGTCGGACGTCATCGCGCGGCTGCAAGCGGCCGGACTGAACGCCACGGCCGTGCAGAACCCGCTGACGTCGTTCGAGGACAGCGTCGCGGCGACTCGTCGCGTGCTGGCGATGCAGGATGGCCCCACCGTCCTGGTCGGCCATTCCTTTGCCGGCATGATCATCACCGAAGCCGGCATCGACCCCAAGGTCAGCGCGCTCGTCTATGTCGCTGCCCGCGCGCCCGACGCCAATGAGGACTATGCCGCCCTGGCCAAGCGGTTCCCGACCCCGCCGGCCAGCGCCGGCATCGTGTGGAACGGCGACTATGGCCAGCTCAGCGAAGCGGCCTTCCTGCGCGATTTCGCCGGCGACCTGCCGGTCGACAAGGCAAGGGTGCTGTATGCCGTCCAGGCGCCGTTCAACCGCGCCCTGACGACTGCCCGGCCCAGCGTCGCCGCCTGGCGGTCGAAGCCCAGCTTCTATGCCGTCTCGGTCCAGGACCGGACCATCGACCCGGACCTGGAACGCTTCATGGCCAAGCGCATGGGCGCCAAGACCATCGAGGTGCCGGCCAGCCATTTGTCGCTGATTTCCCATCCCGATACGATTGCCAACCTGATCCTCGAAGCCGCGCACGCGGGGTAACCCGCACTCCCTCTCGCGCCTTTATGCGCGTTTGGGGCTATACTGCCTTGGCGGGTGGTCATTGGTTCTGAACTCATCAAGAGAGGTAGTCCCATGCGTGCTTTTTGTCCGATCGCCGCCGTCGTGGTGATGGTCTCCGGCGCGGCCGTCGTGCCGGCCCTGACCCAAGCCCAGACCAGCGCGGCGTCCAGTGTGTCGTCGTCCAGCAGCAGTGTCGTGGCCAAGGCGAAGCCCAAGGCCAGGGCCCGCTCGGCCATGGCGTCCGCTTCGTCGTCGGCCTCGTCGTCGTCTTCCTCGGCGGCGTCGAGCGAGATGTCGTCGTCGATGTCGCCGGCGCCGCACGGGTAGGGCGCAAGGGAAGGTTTAGAGACTCATCTGGCCGTCGATAACGAAGATGCAGGCGCCTTCGAGCTCGACGCGGTCGCCCGCCAGGCGGCAGGTCATCTCGCCGCCGCGCTCGGAGGCTTGATGGGCGAAGAGTTCGGTCTTGCCGAGCCGTTGGCTCCAGTAGGGCGCCAGCATGCAATGCGCCGCGCCCGTCACCGGGTCTTCGGGAATGCCCTTGGCTGGGGCGAAATAGCGGCTGACCATGTCGTAGGGGCTATCTGCCGGCGCCGTGGCGATGACGCCCAGCCGGTCAAGCAACGCCACCGCCGCCATGTCGGGCGCCAGGGCGCGCACGGCGTCGGCATCGTCATAGACCGCCATGTAGTTGAAGCGATTGACCCAGACCTGGGCCGGTTCGGCGCCCAGGGCCTGGGTGATGTCGTCAGGGACTTCGATCGGCTCGGACGGGCGCGCCGGCAGGTCGAGCCGGTAGAGATCGCGGTGGCGGGCGATGTGCAGCGGGCCGCTGAGCGTCTCGAAGGTCACCGTGTCGCGGTCAGGCGCCAGGCGTTCGAGCACAACGGCGGCGGAGGCCAGGGTGGCGTGGCCGCACAAAGGCACCTCCAGGCGCGGCGTGAACCAGCGCAGGTGGTAGCGATCCCCATCGGGCACCAGGAAGGCGGTTTCGGCCAGGTTGTTCTCGGCGGCGATCGCCAGCATCGTCGCGTCGTCGGGATAGGCTTCCAGCACGAGGACGGCGGCCGGGTTGCCACGGAAGCGTTCGCGGGTGAAGGCATCGATCTGGAAGAAGGGGACACGGGGCATGGGGGGCTCGGTCGGTGGAATTTGGAGTGTGGGGAAGGAAGTGACCCCTCCGTCGTCGACTTGCCCTTCGGGCGCGCGCCGCCACCTCCCCATTTTAACAAAATGGGGAGGAGAAGAAAGGAGGCGCTACACCACGCGTGAGCTGAAGCGCGCGACTAGAAAGTCGATTAGGACGCGGACGCGGCGGGTCAGTTTGCGTCCGGGGGGCGTCAGGAGCGTGATCGGCGAGGTGCCCCAATTGATATCCGGCAAAACCTCGACCGCCGTGCCGGCGGCAATCGCGCTTTCCGTCACGTAGGACGGCAGGACCGTCAGGCCCTGGCCCGCCGCCACGGCCGCCATCAGGACCGTCGCGCTGTTCGAGCGCAGGAACGGCGTCAGGCGCAACTGCACGATCTGGTCGCCGACGTGGTAGCGCCACAGCTCCTGCGGATAGAGGCTGGAATAGTGCAGGATGCGATGGCCGATCAGGTCCTCGGGCTTGTCGATCGCCGCAGCGGCGGCCAGATAGGCCGGGCTGGCGACCAGGGTGCGCCGGGAGTGGCATAGCGGCCGGCCGATCATCGAGGAATCGCTCAAATGTCCCGTGCGCACGGCGATGTCGAAGCCCTCGCGCGCCAGGTCGACCTTGTCGTCCGAGGTCTGGATCTCCAGCTCGACCCGCGGATATTCCCCCATGAACTCCGAAAACAGCGGCGCCAGGAAGGTGGCGCCGAAATAGATCGGCATGGTGATGCGGATCGGGCCGGCCACCTCCTGCACCGAGGTGTTCAGCGCCTCGGCCGCCGAGTCGAGCTGCTGCATCGCCGCGTGGGCCTGTTCGTAATAGAGCTGGCCTTCCTCCGTCAGTATCGTACCGGTCGGCGTGCGTTGCAGGAGGCGCGCCGACAGGGCCTCCTCGAGGCGGGCGACGCGGCGCGAGACGATCGACTTGGCCGCCTCCATGCGCTGGGCGGCGCGGGTGAAACTGCCGGTCTCGGCCACCAGGAAAAAGGCGCGCAGGTCGGCGAATTCAAGGGAATTGATATCGGTCGGCATGGTCTGCGCCCCGTCGGCCTCGCTTTTGGCCGTAAAAACACCGTTACTCGAATCTCACGGATAAGCTAATTTGTGAGAGACGACAATGCCTTACCGCAGGTTGCTGATCCAGGAACGGGGTGTTCCGGGCACAGGTAGAAAAAATTAAGCCTATTGAAAGGGTATGCCTCACAAATCTCGGAATAATAAAATACCGGAGTTGGAGTCTGTACCGTGTTGAAGCATACAACCATTCGTCTACGCGTCATCGCGGCCTTCGTCACCGTTCTGGCCGCCTGCCTGGGTTTGGGGTTGTTCGCGGAGCAGCGTTTGAGCGCGGTCAATGCCGCCGCCGACGAAATCGCCACCAACTGGTTGCCGGCGTCCAACGCCCTGGGCGACCTGGCGCAGAACTTCGAATATTACCGCTCGCTGCAGGGCCAGGTCATCGCCTTGACCGGCAAGGATCGCGCTTCGAAACTGGCCAAGATGATCAAGGCCCGCACCACCATGGAAGCGGCCTGGCACCGTTATGCGCCGACAGTGGGTGGTGGCGCCGAACGCGGCATGGCCAACGCCATCCGCAGCGGCATGGATGCCTATTTCTCGGGTGAGGACGGCTTCCTGGCCGAGGTCGACAGCGGCGACACGGCCAAGGCGACCCAGGACTACGCCTTCGCCATGCTGCCGGCCGTCGACGCCTTGCGCGGCGCCATCCACAAGGACCGCGACTACCAGATGGTGGCGGGTCAAAAGGCCGCCGCCGCCGGCATGGCGCTGGGCAATGCGGCGCGCATGTGGATCTTCATCGCGCTGGGCCTGACGGCCGCGGCCTGCGCGGTCATCGGCTTTGTGATGATCCGCACCATCTCCGCGCCCGTCTCGCGCATGGCCGAGGCCATGGGCGGGCTGGCCAAGGGCCACACCCAGCTGACCATTCCGAATTTCGGCGAGCGTAACGAGATCGGCGCCATGGCCGACGCCGTCGACGTCTTTCGCCTGGGCATGATCCGCAACCAGGAGCTGGAGATCGAGGCCGCCGAGGCCCGCGAAATGGCCGAGACCGAACGCAAGCAGGTGATGATCAGCCTGGCCGACCAGCTGGAAAACGCTGTCGGCGGCATCGTCACCATGGTGTCTTCGGCCGCTACCGAAATGCAGGCGACCGCCTCGCAGCTGACGGCGTCGGCCCAGGAATCGGCCGCCCAGGCGACGTCGGTCTCCGCCGCCGCCGAGGAAGCCGGCACCAATGTCACGTCTGTCGCCGGCGCCGCCGAGGAACTGGGCGCCTCGGTCGAGGAGATCGCCCGCCAGGTCGACCATTCGCTGATGCGGGCGCGTGAGGCCGTCGCCGAGGCCGACCAGACCGCCGCCATCGTCGGCGAGCTGACCGAGGCCGCGGCGCAGATTTCGGGCATTGTCGAGATGATCTCGTCGATCGCCTCGCAGACCAACCTTTTGGCGCTGAACGCGACCATCGAGTCGGCGCGCGCCGGCGAGGCTGGCAAGGGCTTTGCCGTGGTGGCCGCCGAGGTCAAGCAATTGGCCACCCAGACGGCGAAGGCCACCAACGACATCAATGCCAAGGTCGCCGGCATCCGCGCGACCACGCAACAGGCGGTGGCGGCGATCGAAGGCATTACCGGCACCATCCGCGACATCAACGACTCGTCGCAGACCATCGCCATTGCCGTCGAACAGCAGGGCGCGGCGACGCGCGAAATCGTCAAGGCGGTCGCCCAGGCGTCGCTGGGCACGACCGAGGTCACGGCCAATATCACGGGTGTCGCGCGCATGGCCGAGGAGACCGGCGTCGGCGCCTCGCAGGTGCTGAGCGCGTCGTCCGAACTGGCCGGCCAGGCGGAGAATTTGCGCGGCCAGGTCGAAGGCTTCCTGTCGCAGGTTAGGGCGGCGTAAACCGCGTTTCTTCAAGAAACATCAAACAGTTCCGCGCTATTTCTTTAGGTGTCGTACGAGGAGTGGGCTTTTATGTTGCGTCCCCGTGTTAGCGTTACCGTCGATCTGGCCGCGCGCATTGCCACCGTGCGCTATGTCGGCGCCATCAATGGCGATGTCATCATCCCCGAGGTGCTCAGGCTCTATGGCGCGCTGGACCGACCGTGGGAATATGATTGCCTGTGGGATATGCGCCGGCATACAGGCCACACCGAAACCCGCGACAACGAAGCCCTGGCACGGGGCTGGCAGGCCATCTGCGGCGGCCGCGATATCGGCCGCCTGACGGCGATCCTCTCGGGCGATCCGCTGATCGAGGCGCGGCTGAAGCTGACCCAGAGGCTGTTTCCGTTCCGCACGCTTGAGGTTTTCCCGACCATCGAAGCCGGGCGCGCCTGGATCGACAGTGTACGCGCCGATATCGAAGCGCCGTCGGTGGCGTAGTCATCAGGAATATTAATCGCCGGTGCCTTTTCTTCGCCCGCCCCGTTTACGGGGAGGGGGGACCGCGCCCGCAGGGCGTGGTGGGAGGGGGAGCAGGCGGTAGGTTTTGCTTCCAACGGAAGCCGTCGAGAAGCGGATAGGCCGGCCCCCCTCTCACCACCGCTTCGCGGCGGTCCCCTCTCCCCGTAAACGGGGCGAGCGAAAAAGGGAGTGAGTCCAATGCTGCCCGCGCTAATCTCTTGCCAAATCTATAAGGCTTTCCGATAGTCACTTCCGGAAACGGAGCAGGCGGATGATCGGACGAATTCTTCTGGCAAGTGTGGCGCTCGTGGCTTTGGCGGCCTGTTCGAAGCCCGCGCCGCCGCCGCCCCCGGCGGTTGCCGCCCCGCCGCCGCCCAAGCGGCTGGCCATCGGGCTGGACGTGCCGCCCGACCGTGTCGATGTGAAGCTGGATACGACGGCCGGGCCGATCGTGCTGGAGCTGGACGGCAAGGACGCGCCGATCACTACGGCCAACTTCCTGCACTATGTCGACAGTCACAAGCTGGATACCGGGACCTTTTATCGTTCGGTCAAGTCGGGCAAGTCGGGCTTTATCCAGTTCAACAGCGGTTCGCGGACCTATCCGCCGATCCCGCACGAGCCGACCAGCCAGACGCACCTGTCGCACACGGATGGCGCCATCTCGACGGCGCGCTATGCGGTCGGCACAGCGTCGAATGAATTCACCATCGTGGTGGGGGATATGACCTATCTCGACGCCGGCGGCTCGGCGACGCCGGATAAGCAGGGGTTTGCGGTGTTCGGCCACGTCGTCTCGGGCATGGACGTGGTGCACAAGATCCTGAACGGCAAGATCTCCAAGGCCAAGCCGGCGCCGGGGGATTGGGCCGGCGAGACCCTGGCCGAGCCGGTGGTGATCACCCAGGCGGAGCGGGTGGCGGGGTAGTTTCTCTGCAATGGGGAGGTGTCACTTGCTGGTACTTGAGCGCGCGTTGGCGTCCGTAAGTGACCCCTCCGTCGCGGACTTCGCCTTCGGCGAGCGCCGCGCCACCTCCCCATTTGTCCCAAATGGGGAGGAGAGTTAAATCGCAGCCACCGCGATGACTTCGACCTTGTAGTCGGGGGTGACCAGCTTGACTTCGCCGGTGGCGCGCGTCGGCGGGTTTTGCGGGTCGATCCACTTTTCCCAGATGGCGTTGACGGCGGCGAAATCGCTCATGTCGGCCAGCCATAGCGTCGTCGACAACAGCTTCGACTTGTCGGTGCCAGCCAGGGCCAGCAGGCGGTCGATTTCGGAAAGCGCATGGCGCGTCTGGTCCTCGATCGAGGCGCCGGGCTCGCCGACCTGGCCGGCCAGGTACACCAGGCCGTTGTGGACCACAGCCTGGCTCATGCGCGGGCCGCTTTCGAAACGCTTGATCGTCATGGGTAAATCTCTCTTGTTGAAGGCGCGCGTCCTATCGCGTGCTTTTTCCGCAAGGTCAATCTTCGAGATTTCCGGCTCAAGCGTCCGGGTTTTGCGACAAAATCCCGGCGATCTTGACCATCAGGTCGGCTTTTTCGTGCAGGCGGCGGTTGGCGGCGGCCAGGGCCTGGGCGATGCGGTCGGGCGGGGCCGGGTGACGTTCGTCCTTCAGCCAGCGCTCGATCGAGCTTTCCGACACGCCGATGGCCGTCGAGATCTGGCGCGCCAGGCCGGCGCGCGGATCGTCGCGCCAGGCGAGGTCGGCGATGATGGCGAATTCCTGCGGCGTGATCAGAAGTTGCCGTTCGGAAGCGGGCTTTTGTGGGGTATCGGTCATTCGTCTTTTAAATCAGATTTTCTGGAAATTTGCCAGTATGTCGGGACCGATGTCGGTAACGGACTTGACGCCCGTCAGCACCATCGTCGTGCGCATGTCCTTTTCAAAGATGGCCAGCAGGTTGCGCACCCCCGCTTCGCCCGCCGTCGCCAGTGCATAGACGAAGGCGCGCCCCAATAACACGCCATCGGCCCCCATGGCCAGCAGGCGAATAACATCCAAACCGGTTCTTACACCGGAATCGGCGAAAATCGTCAGATCGCCCCGTACCGCCTCGGCAATTGCCGGCAGGGCCGACGCGGTGGACAAGGCGCCGTCGAGCTGCCGGCCGCCATGATTGGACACGACAATGCCGTCGGCGCCGAAGGCCTTGGCGTCTTTTGCATCCTGCGGATCGAGGATGCCCTTGATGATCATCGGCCCCTGCCACTCGTCGCGGATCCACTGCAGGTCGGCCCAGGAAATACCCGGGTCGAAATTGGCGCCAAGCCAGCCGATATAGTCTTCAAGTCCGGTGGCGGCACCCCGGTAGGTCGAGATATTGCCGAGATCGTGCGGCCGGCCATTGACGCCGACATCCCAGGCCCACTGCGGATGCAGGACGGCCTGGATAATGCGGCGCATGGCGGCGTTGGGGCCGCTCATGCCGGCGTGGGCGTCGCGATAGCGCGCACCGGGCACCGGCATGTCGACGGTGAAGACCAGGACCTCGGCGCCCAGGTCGCGGGCGCGGACCAGGACGTCCTTCATGAAGGCGCGGTCGCGCAGCACGTAGAGCTGAAACCAGATCGGGTTGGGGCTTTGGTCGGCCACTTCCTTCAGCGGGCAGACGCTGACCGTCGACTGGATGAAGGGAATGTTGCGCGAGGCGGCGGCACGGGCGGCCTGGACTTCGCCGCGGCGGGCATACATGCCGGTCAGGCCGACGGGGGCGAGCGCCACCGGCAGGTCGCGTTTTTTGCCGAACCAGGTGGTCGACAGGTCGAGTGTCTCGGAGCCCTTCAGCACGCGTTGCTTGAGCGCGATATCCTGTAGATCCGAGACGTTGGCGCGCAGGGTCTGCTCGGCGCCGGCGCCACCGTCGAGATAGTGGAACAGGAACGGCGGCAGCTTGCGGCGGGCGGCTTCGCGGTAGTCGGTGGCGGAGGAAATGATCATGGGGAGGGGGAATGAGGTGAGCGGAAATTTCTCCTCCCCATTTGGGACAAATGGGGAGGTGGCATCGCAAGCCCGAAGGGCGCGTCGATGACGGAGGGGTCACCTGCTAGCAGAGGGATGGCTTTGATGCCGGCAAGTGACCCCTCCGTCGCGGACTTCGCCTTCGGCGAGCGCCGCGCCACCTCTCCATTTTAACAAAATGGGGAGGAGAAAGAGGCTTATTGCAGATTCACGAACATACCGCCATCGGCCAATACGGAGGCGCCGGTAACATAGCCGGCCAAATCGGACGCCAGGAACACCACCACCTTGGCGATGTCCTCCGGCCGGCCTAGCCTGCCCAGCGGAATGCGCGTTTCCATGTAGCGGCGCTTGGCCTCATCGGCCAGGTCGTCCTTGTTGATGTCGGTGGCGATCGTTCCCGGCATCACCGAATTGCAGCGGATGCCGTGCCGGCCCAGCGCAATGGCCGCCGATTGCATCAGCGAATGCACCGCCGCCTTGGTCGGCGTGTAGTGGCTCTGCATCTCGCCGCCGACCAGGGCCGAAATCGACGAGATGGCGACGATCGCGCCGCCTTTTCCCTGGGCCACCATCTGGTTGGCTGCCGCCTGGCACATGAACCAGGCGCCCGTATAGTTGACGTCGAGCGTCCGCTGCATGAGGTCGCGCGGCATGTCGAGGAAGCTGTGAAACGGGCAGATGCCGGCGTTCGAGACGAAGACGTCGACCCCGCCCAGGCCCTTGACCGCCGTGGCGATAAAGGCCTCGGCCGAGCCCTCATCGGCGACATCGCCGTCGAAGACCACGGCCTTGCGGCCCAGCGCCTCGATTTCGGCGACCAGGGACGCCGTCGCGTCCGGATCCTTGAAGACGTTCAGGCCGATATCGGCGCCGTGCCGGGCGCATTCGATGGCGGTCGCCCGGCCGATGCCGCGCGAGGCGCCGGTGATCAGAACGCGTTGGCCTTCAAGCAACATAAGCTATCTCGCTGTTTTCTCGTTCCAGCCGAAGTCGGTGGAGATGGCGCGCACGGTGCGCAGGACGGTATGGGTCAACGCCTCCATGCGGGCATCGTCCATGTATTGGGCGGCGGACGACACGCTGATCGAGCCGATGATGCGGTTGCCGGCGTCGCGGATGGGCGCGGCGACGCAGCGGATGCGGTCCTCGTTCTCTTCCAGGTCGTAGGCGTAGCCGCGTTCGGCATAGGTCGTCATGCGGCCCATCCAGGTCGCCGGATCGACGCGGTAATTGGGCCAGATGTCGTGCTCGCGGCGATAGACCTCGCTTAAGCTCTTTTCGGTCTCATCGAGCAGCAGCGCCTTGCCGATGCCGGTCGAGCGCAGGGGCTGGCGCTCGCCGATGCGCGAGGAGATCTCGATGCGCCGCGTGCCCTGGACCTTGTCGAGGTACAGCGCGCGGTCGCCGTCGAGGATGCCGAGATGCACCGTGTCGCCGGTTTCCGCCGACAGCCCGACCAGGTAGTCGTGGGCGATGCGCGACAGGTTCATCTGCCGCGAAGCCAGGTGACCCAGCTCCAGCAGGCGCGGTCCCAGGGCATAGCCGACGCGCGGCGTGAAGTTGAGGAAGCGCTGTTCGACCAGGGTGGTCGCCAGGCGATGTGTCGTCGACCGCGTCAGGCCGAGCGCTTCGGACAGTTCCGGCAGGTTCCTCGCGCCGTAGGCGACGGCGGCCATGACATCGAGGCCGCGCACCAGGGTCTGGGCGCCCGCCAGGGACTTGGTAGGCGTGTCTTCGCCGTCGGCCATATTTTGAATTGACGTCATTTGTTTCATCTTCTAGTACGCATATCTAAATTATGGGACGAAAACAAGCCGTTCGTCTCGAGATCAGGGCGGAACGACCTCGCGAGTCGTCCCATATGGTGAGACTAATGACGAAGTATCCGAAGATCAAACAGGTTCGGGCCTTTGTGATCAAGGGCGGAGAAGGCGGGGGCGGCGCCGACTATCACGACCAGGGCGAAGGCCACTGGATCGACAACCATATCGCCACGTCGATGGGGCGCTATCCCGAGTATCGCCAGAGCCGCAAGTCGTTCGGCATCAACGTCCTGGGCACCCTGGTCGTCGAGATCGAGGCCGAGGACGGCACGATCGGCTTCGCCGTGACGACCGGCGGCGAGCCCGCGGCGTACCTGGTCGAAAAGCACTTCGCGCGCTTTCTCGAAGGCCGGTCGCCCTTCGACTACGAGACCATCTGGGACCAGATGTATTTCGCCTCGCAATATTATGGCCGCAAGGGCCTTGTGGTGAACACCATCTCCGGCATCGACCTGGCGCTCTGGGACCTGATGGGGCGCCTGCGCGGTGAGCCGGTCTATCATATGCTGGGCGGCGCGGTGCGCGACGAGCTGCAATTCTATGCCACGGGCGCCCGGCCCGACTTGGCCAAGGAGATGGGCTTTATCGGCGGCAAGCTGCCGCTTTTGCACGGGCCGATCGAGGGCGACGAGGGCTTGCGCAAGAATGTCGAGCTGTTGGCCGACATGCGGGGCAAGTGCGGCGACGATTTCTGGCTGATGTACGACTGCTGGATGGCGCTTGACGTCAACTACGCTACCAGGCTGGCCCATGCCTGTGCGGACTATGGCTTGAAGTGGATCGAGGAGGCGATCTCGCCCGACGATTACTGGGGCTATCAGCAACTTAAGAAAAACGTGCCGGCCGGCATGCTGGTGACGACCGGCGAGCACGAGGCGACGCGCTGGGGCTTTCGCATGCTGATGGAGATGGAGTGTTGCGACATCATCCAGCCCGATGTCGGCTGGTGCGGCGGGGTGACCGAGCTTTTGAAGATCTCGGCCCTGGCCGATGCGCGTGGCATCATGGTCGTGCCGCATGGCTCGTCCGTCTATTCGTACCACTTCGTGATTACGCGGCACAATTCGCCGTTCGCCGAGTTCCTGATGATGGCGCCGCAGGCCGACCATGTCGCGCCGATGTTCCATCCGCAGCTGCTGGGTGAACCGGTCCCTGAAAACGGCCGCATGAAGGTCACCGCGCTTGACAAACCGGGCTTCGGCGTCGAGCTGAACCCGGCCGTCATGCTGCACCGGCCCTATGCGCGGTAGAGCTATGCTTGGTCGCGCAATTTATCCGAAAAGTGCCAATAAGCGTTTCTGGCACTTTATCGGATTGCGCTCGTAAAAATCTTCAGGAGATATTTTTATGAAATTCTGCCGTTTCGGCCCCAAGGGCCAGGAAAAGCCGGGTGTTGTCGACGCCCAGGGCCAGATCCGCGACCTGTCGGGCGTCGTCTCCGACCTGACGCCGGACACCGTGCGCCTGTCGCAACTGGCCAAGCTGACGGCCACCGATATCAATGCCCTGCCGGTTGTCTCGGGTGAGCAGCGCTATGGCGTGCCGGTCAAGAACATCGGCAAGATCATCGCGGTGGGCCTGAACTATGCCGACCATGCGGCGGAATCGAACCTGCCCGTGCCGCCGGAGCCCATCTTCTTCACCAAGGCGATCACCTCGCTCAGCGGGCCCTACGATCCGGTGATGAAGCCGCGCGACGCCACCAAGCTCGATTGGGAAGTCGAGCTGGGCCTGATCATCGGCAAGACCTGCCGTTATGTCGAAGAAGCTGACGCCTTGTCGCACGTCGCCGGCTACGTCCTGGTCAACGACATTTCCGAGCGTGGTTTCCAGAAGGAACGCGGCAGCCAGTGGGTCAAGGGCAAGGGCGCCGACACCTTCTGTCCGACCGGTCCGTGGCTGGTCACGCCGGACGAGGTCGGCGACGTGCACAATCTCGACATGTTCCTCGACGTCAATGGCACGCGCATGCAGACCGGCAATACCAGGACGCTGATCTTCAACGTCGCGACCTGCATCAGCTATATTTCGCGCTTCATCACCCTGCAGCCGGGCGACCTGGTCATCACCGGCACGCCGCCGGGCGTCGGCGAAGGCAAGAAGCCGGATCCGATCTATTTGAACGCCGGCGATGTCATGCATCTGGGCGTCAGCAAGCTGGGCGAGCAGCGCCAGACCGTGGTGCCGTTCTCGCTGGATGGCCAAGAAATATTGGAATGACGGAGATATTGGGATGACGGAAACCTGGTTGGGACGTTTTGCGGGCCGTTGCGCCGTGATCACCGGCGGCGCCGGTGGCCTCGGCAAGGCGGTCGCGGCGCGCATCGTCGCGGAGGGCGGCCGTGTGGTCCTGTGGGACCTCAATGCCGAGCACCTGGCGGCGGCGCAGGCCGAGGTCGGCGCCGATGGCGTTGTCGCGCTGGACGTCTCCAACCCGGCCGAGGTCGCGGCGGCGGCCAAGCATTCGGCCGAGATCCTGGGCCGGATCGATATCCTGGTCGCTTCGGCGGGCATTACCGGGGCGACGGCGCCGGTCTGGGAATTCCCGGTCGAGTCTTGGCTGAAGGTCATGGATATCAATCTCAACGGCCTGTTCTACTGCAACCGGGAACTGATCCCCTTCATGCTGGAAAACGGCTATGGGCGGATCGTCAATATCGCCTCGGTCGCCGGCAAGGAGGGCAATCCCAATGCCTCGGCCTATTCGGCGTCCAAGGCCGGGGTGATCGGCCTGACCAAGTCGCTGGGCAAGGAGCTGGCGGGCAAGGGGGTCATCGTCAATGCGCTGACGCCGGCGACCTTCGACAGCCCGATCCTGGCGCAATTGCCGCAGAGCCAGGTCGACTATATGCGCTCGAAGATCCCGATGGGCCGGCTGGGCGTGGTCGATGAGTCCGCCGCCATGGTCACCTTCATGGCGTCGGAAGAATGCTCGTTCACCACAGCCTCGGTGTTCGATACGTCCGGGGGGCGGACGACGTATTGAGAGGCGTAAGGATTTAGCGACGAAAAGCACGAAAAGTCGAAAAATACGAAAATTCAGAGTGTTTCCACGCGCGCAGCGCCGTCCTGAGGGGCGAACAGAGGGCGCTTCGCGCAGGAATTTGAATTTTCGTGTTTTTCGACTTTTCGTGCTTTTCGTCGCCAAAAATCTTTAAATCGACCAGCGGTGGTCGTGCAGTAGATGTCACTTGCGGATGATCACGTTTTGTTCTAGCTTCCGATTGTGGCGTATCGGTAGGGGGTAGGCTTCGCCGGACGCTGTTTGGGGGGATTCCAAATGCGCGTGACGTCCGTTCTGGCTTTGGGTGTCGTCGGTTGGGCGCTGGCAGCGGCCGTTCCCGCTTTGGCTCAAGACAATGTGCCGGCGACCGCGGGCGCTCCGGCGCGTTCCGGGTCGAATTCTATTTCTCCGGCCGATCAGCAAGTCTTCACCGCGGCGACGGCCGCCTACAAGGCCGGTGACTTCAAGGAAGTCTTCCGCCTTATAAGTTCTCTGGCCGAAAAAGGGAACGCCGTCGCTCAATATAGCCTTGGCCGGCAGTATTTTGAGGGCAAGGGTGTCGCTCAAGATGACAGCGCGGCGGCACTGTGGTTCCGAAAGTCTGCCGACCAAGGCTCGGCCGATGCCCAGGTCTGGCTTGGCGGACTATATGAAAAGGGCCGGGGCGTGCCCCAGGACTACGCCCTGGCCGCGGTATGGTACAAAAAGGCCGCCGACCAGGGAGATCCCTGGGCCCAATGTCTCCTGGGTCAGTTGTTCGAATATGGTCAAGGCGTCGCGCAGGACTATGTCGCCGCCGCAGATTGGTATCGAAAATCCGCCGACCAGGGATATGCTGCCGCTCAATATAGCCTGGGTGCGTTGTACCTGCAGGGCCATGGGGTGGCTCGCGATCCCGCCATGAGTGCGAAATGGTTCCGTAAAGCCGCCGATCAGGGAGACGCCTGGTCTGAGTATAATCTGGGCGTGCAATATAGTGACGGCGAAGGGGTGCCCCAAGACAACGCCATAGCGCTGGAATTGTACAAAAAAGCCGCGGACCAGGGAAATGCCCGGGCGCAATACGATCTTGGCGTCATATATACTCAAGGCATCGGCGTAAGTCAGGATTTCGCCGTCGCCGCGGTCTGGTATCGAAAATCCGCCGACCGGGGGGTGGCGACTGCCCAATATAACCTGGCTGAACAATATGCGAGGGGGGACGGTGTGCCCTCGGACCCCGTTCAAGCCTATAAATGGATGAGCCTGGCCGTCCTGAATGCCGAGGCGCCAAACGATCGTGACGCAGCCGTAAAGGCCAAGGACAGGATGGCCGGCCTGATGACGAAGGCCCAGATCGCTGAAGCCGAAACCCAGGTAAAAGCCTGGACGCCGACGCCCTGGAAAAAAGACTAAGCCGTAGAGGTGGGTTTCACCGAAATGTCCATTTTCACCGACCGGTGAAAAGCCTCATCTGTATAAACGGTGGAATTTCGCGGCCCCGTGCGTCTAGCCTCTAAACGGAGGACACGATGATCGCCTTGGCCGCCGCCCTGTTGTTCATGGGGCAAATCCCAATCGCGCCGACTAACGGCGTGTCCAGCCATTTTCATGAGCCCGATCCGATCGCTTTTGACGAGCATGCGGGCTTTACCCAGATGTTCGACGGTGTGTCGCTGAGCGGCTGGGATGGCGATCCGGCGATCTGGCATGTCGAGGATGGCGCCATTGTCGGCCTATCGACGAAGGAACGGCCGGTGCGCAATGCCTATATTTCCTGGCACGGCAAGGTGACCCGGGATTTCGACCTCAAGCTGGAGATCAAGGTCGAAAACGGCGGCGGCAGCGGCGTCCAGTATCGCTCGCAGGTCGGCAAGCCTTGGACGCACGGTTTTCCGGCAGGGCAGAACGTGTTGAACCTGGCCTGGATGATGACGGGACCGCAGGCGGATTTCTGGTATCCGGTCAATCCGAAGAGCGCCGCCTATACGGGGCAATTCTATTCCGAAAACACTGACCTCGGCATCCTGGCCTGGCGCGGCCAGGTGACGCAAAGCGAGCCCGGCCAGGCGCAGAGGCTGGTCGCGAATATCGGCGACCGCACGGCGCTGGGCGGCTATGTCCGGGTCAATGACTGGAACCAATACGAGATCATCGCCCGCGGCGGGGTGATGATGCATATCCTGAACGGCCAACTGATGGCGGTCTATATCGACGACGATCCGGCGTCATCGAACAACCAGCCGGGACTGATCGGCATCGAGCTGGAAAGCGTGCCGTCGAAGGTGTCGGTGCGGAATTTGTATATCCGGACGTTCGATAGGTGAGGGAGGAAGTAAGATTCCCCACCACCACGCCCTTCGGGCGCGGTCCCCCTCCCCGGCGGAGCCGGGGAGGACCGATCTAGCGCTTTGCGCTAGATCGTCCAGCCGCCGTCGATGTTGACGGATTGGCCGGTGGTGTAGGTGGCGCCGGCGAGGTAGACGGCAAGGTCGGCGATCTCTTCCGCCGTGCCGAAGCGGCCGATCGGCTGGCGCGCCACGAAGGCCGCCCGCGTCGCGTCGTAGTCGCCCTGGGCGCCCAGGCGCTGGTTCAGCGACGGCGTGTCGACCGTGCCCGGGCAGATGGCGTTGACGCGGATATTGTGCTGGACATAGTCCGCCGCCACCGACTTGGTCAGGCCCTGCACCGCCGCCTTGGTCACCGAATAGGCGCAGCGGTTGGGCACGCCCTTTACCGCCGACGCCACCGACGACATGTTGACGATCGACCCGTCCTTGCGGTCGATCATGCCCGGCAGCACGGCGCGGATCATGCGCGCCATCGCCTTGACGTTCAGGTCGAAGGCGAAGTCGAGATCGCTGTCGGGGCACTCGAGCAGGGCGCCGCCCTGGACGACGCCGGCGCAGTTGAACAGCACGTCGACGCGGCCGATCTCGGCGACCGCCGCGGTGATCGCCGCGGCATCGAGCACGTTGAGCACGCGCGTCGTGACGTTTTCCGTGGGCAGTTCGGCCAGGGCCGCTTCATTGATGTCGGTGGCGATCACCTTCGCGCCGGCGGCGACGAAGGCCAGGACCGAGGCGCGGCCGATGCCCTGGGCGGCGGCGGTGATCAGAACGATTTTTCCAGACAGGTCAGCCACGGTGAAATCCTTTTTGCAGATAAAATCTCATAGCCAGATGGCGGCGCTCTGGCAATCGGCCTTATACGCTTTTCCTTTGGCGTCGCTCAGTGCCCGTTCCATAGCTCCGGGTGGGCGTCGATATAGTCGATCAGAGCCTTGGCGCCATTTTTATGATCGGTCAGGCTGCCATGGCCGTCGCAGCCGGTGCTTTGTTCGGGAACGGACGAATAGGGCACAAAGCCGAAATGCGCGATGCCGATTTTGTGCGCGGCATTGGCGTAGGCCGTCTGCATCACCTCCAGCCGTTTGGCGTCATCCGGCGTCTTGATATCCGTTTTGGCGGCGCCCCACAGGAGCAGGGCGGCATTGGGATAGCGTTGGTGCAGCAGGGTGGCGAAGGCCGACTGGGCTTTTACATAGTCCGCCCGCAGAGCCTGCTGGGTTGCCCAAGGCTCGCCGGGTTTCAGGTCGCCAAAAAAATCGGCATTCAGTTTGACGACGATGATCTGCGGCTGCCATTTCGGGTCGACATAGGGCGTCGTGCCGTCGATCAGGGCATTGGCATAGATGTGCGACATCGACACTTCGGGGTAGAAGCCGCCCAGATTGCGGATCAGGCCGCGGCCGGAGACGGCATTGACCTGGTAGTCGGCATTGTAGTGCTTGGCGGTCAGCGCGGTATAGTCTTGCTGGGTGTCGCTGCGGGTGCGCCATTCGTCGCCGCTGCACTTCGGCGTGGTCGAGCGGTCGCCATAGCCCGTCATCGACGAGTCACCGATGAACTCCATCTGCCGGGCACGCGGCGCGACGGTCAGGGCTCTTTCGCCGGCGGGGATGGAAAAGCCGTCGAAGGCGCCGGACGTGCCCTGGCTTTCGGTGACCTTTTCCAGGCGCAGGGTATGCGTACCGGGCCTGAGGCCGCCGACTTCGAATTGACCTTTGCCGGGCGCGATCAGGGTGGCCGGCGCGCCGTCGTCGACGATCAGGCGGTATTCGTTTAGGCTGTCGTTGAAGGCGAGATAGGCCTTGGTGCCGGCAAAGCGGCCTTCGAAATAGACACCGGGCCATTGGTGTTCGTATTCGGTGCCGCCGCCGGGCAGGGGATGGGTGACGACGCGGCCGCCGACATGGACATTGAGAACCTGGCGATGGCCGGGGAGGTGGGCGACGGGTGTGAGGGTTTGCGCATCGGCGGCGCCCGCCCAGACGGCTATGGCCGCGATCAAAAGTCCCAGGCGCATGGCGTCCCCTCCGCGCGATATGTTTGCAGGTAATACAACCTATTGGAAAGGGTTTGTCGATGTTGTCTTTGAGGTCATAGGGCTTGATCTGACGACGGCAAGTGACCCCTCCGTCGCGGACGTCGTGCTTCGCACTTGCCGCGCCACCTCCCCATTTGTCCCAAATGGGGAGGAGAGTGCGGAGGAGCGTTTTTCTCTTACCGCTTCATTACGGAAATGCGGCGCACACGATATTTCGTAAAAATGGGCAGGGACGCAACCTAGGGCAATCACCAATTCCTATGGGAGGTTGTTATGGGTAAAGCGATTCTGTTGTGGATGCTGGGGGTGCCGATCCCCGTCATTATCCTGCTCGCGCTCATCTTCCATCACTGAGGTCGTGGAATGAAAGCGCCATATATCGCGGCCGACCTCGCCTCAGGCATCAAGGACGGCCCAAATCTTGAATCCGCCGGCTCCGGCATCCACTGGGGCGCCATCCTCGGTGGGGCCGCGGCCGCCGCGGCGATCTCGCTGATCCTGATCCCTCTGGGTTCGGCCTTCGGCTTCGGCTCGTTCTCGGTGTTTACCGCGACGGCCAATACCGCGGTGGTCTTCACCGCCGGCTGGGCGATCTGGCTGGTCGTCATGCAGTGGGTGTCGTCCTTCTTCGGCGGCTATATCGCCGGCCGGCTGCGCGTTCGCTGGGCCGACCTGCACTCCGACGAGGTCTTCTTTCGCGACACGGCGCATGGTTTCCTGGCCTGGGCCGTGGCGACCATTGTCACCTTCGGCCTGATCGCCGTGGTCAGCGCTTCGGCGATCGGCGGCGGCACGAAAGAGGCGACCGGTCCCGACATGGACTACTATGCGTCAAGCCTCTATCGCGGCGCGACGCAGCCGGTCACCGACATCGAGCCGGAAACCGCGGCCATCCTGATGAACGACACCGCCGACAATAATTTCCCGGCCGAGGATCGCGACTACCTGGCGCACCAGGTCGCCGCGCGCACCGGGGTATCGGAAATCGACGCCCAGACCCGCGTCAGTACGGTGATCAGCCGCCTGGCCACGCTGCGCCAGCAAGCCGCCCAGGCGGCGGAAACGGCGCGCAAGGCCCTGGTCGGGTTTTTCACGGTGCTGTTCATCTCGCTGCTGGTCGGGGCGTTCATCGCCTCGGTATCGGCAGCGATTGGGGGTCGATTGAGGGATCAGTACTAGGTTTAGTGACCCGCCGGCATCTGATCGATAGGCCGGCGCAACTGAAACAAGTGTCTCAAATACCTTCAAAAAACTTTCGCATTCGTAACGGTTGCTACGACGGCCCAGCCTCTTTAGGTTGGGCCGTCTGTTTGCCCCCAACGACCTGCCACAAAAAAGAGTTCCCATGAAAAAGCTGTGTGTTTCGCTGCTCGCCCTCACCGTCGCCGTCCTGCCGATGCGGGCCCTGGCCTGGGGGGAAATGGGGCACCGCACCGTCGCCGCCATCGCCTGGCAATACATGACGCCCAAGGCGCGCGCCAAGGTCAAGGCGCTGCTCGACCAGGACACCGACACGCTGACGGCGCCGGACTTTCTCAACCGCGCCAACTGGGCCGACAAGTATCGCGACAGCGACCGCGAAACCAAGGGTCCGGCGTCGAGCGGCACGTCGAGCTGGCACTTCGTCGACATCCCCGCCGCCCGCGTGACCAGCGTGGAGGCCGCTCGCGCCGCCGAGCCCGGCGCCTGCCCGCATCCCGACCTGCCGGCCGGCGTCGCCGCCAGCCAGGCGGGCTCCGCGCCCGCCGACAGCTGCGTCATCGACAAGATCCGCCAGTTCGAGACCGAGCTGAAGGACCCCGCCACCCCGGTCAAGGAACAGATCCTGGCACTGAAGTTCCTGGAGCACTTGATCGGCGACATCCACCAGCCCTTCCACGCCATCGACGACGCCGACAAGGGGGGCAACTGCGTGTCGATCGCCCTGGGACCCAAGGGCTCGGAAAGCCTGCACTCATACTGGGATACGGGCGTGATCTACGAGCTGATGGGCATCACTCAGCCGGTGATCACCGACTACAACGCGCCTTCGCTCGTCAGCAACGCCCAGATCGAGGACTTCGCCGGCAAGCTGGTGGCGTCGGTGACGCCGGCGCAGAAGGCCGCCTGGGAACAGGCGACGGATCCGGGCGACTGGGCGGTGGAATCGGCCATCCTGGCGCGGAGCGTCGGCTATAATGGCCTGAAGGTCGCGCAATTGCCGACCTGCGCCATGGATAACCGGCAGTCGCCCCTGGCCCCGCCGCAAGGGTACCAGGCCAAGGCCGATGCGGTCGCCAAGGACCAGCTTGAAAAGGCCGGTGTGCGGTTGGCGGCGGTGCTGAACAAGACGTTTAGCTAAGCGCTGCGTCTAAAGGCACAGAGTTCCTGTAAAGCCAAATCCAGATCGTGGCGGTCGGCACGCGCCTGAATGGCGGGGGCGTGGCGGCCGGCCTGCTCGTGGGCGCGGATATCGCGGTCGATGGCGCGTAGCCGGGCCGAGGCTTCGGCGCGGCTCAGGCGCTCGGTAAAGCCTTGGGTGCGGGCGATGACGGCGCCGGCCTCGTGACGGAAGCGCAGGGGCCGGACGCGGACAAAGCGCGGATGCAGGCCTATGGGCGCGATAACGCAAAGATGGGTCATGAACGGGCCTGTGTGTCGGATGTTTCGGTCGCCAGTTCGCGGCGTTGGCGGGCGATGACCTCGCTTAGGCGAGCGGCGGCGATGGCTTTGGCGTGGCGGGTGTCGATGCGCGCCAAGGTGGCGGCGAGATCGATCACGGTTCGCGCCGGGCATTGAAGCGCCAGGCACGTGTCAGATGATCGCGCCACAGCCCGTCGAGCCAGCAGATGCGCACGGCGTGCGGCACGCAGACGATCTGAGCGTCCTTCGCCAGCGCCGAGGTGCCGAAGCTCAGGACGGCCAATTGATGGCGCAGCGTTTGGCCGCGGCGGGCGTCGCTGAAGTCGAATTCCAGCACGTCGCCGGGCGTGGCGTCTTCGACCGGGATTTCCAGCAGGGGGAGCTCGCCGCCGTGCAGCGACCAGTCGCGGTCGAGATTGAGCGGCTCGCCCAGGCGCTCGGCGACGGCCGCGATCAGGCCGACGGTGTCGAGCCCCTCGTCGGGCGTGCGCAGGCGGCCATGGAGCTCGCCGTGGATGCCGGTGAAGCGCTTGGCGATATCGGTGATGCGCGCGCCGGTGAAGGGGCGCTTTGGGCTCCAGGAGGAGGTGAAGGCGTGGGTGAGGTCGTTCATGACGCGCTCCGTGTGTGGAGATAAATGTATAAAAAATACATTTCAGAGTCAAGATCGGGATGTGGAAAAAATACATCCTAGCCGGCTGGGCGGGTTTAGCGATTCGTCGGGCGCCCCGCAGGCATGGCGCGGGCGGGCCTTGCGGGCATGGACGGGGTTCGTTGGCCCGTGCCGATATGAATTGTCTCGACGATGATTCAGTTGCATGCCGCTGTCAGGCGGATAGATTTGGCGTGGCTCCCGGCGGGAATAGGATGCGTGGATGTTCGAGACTGTCGTTGCCCTCCATTCGGGGAGGAAGGTCTATCAGCACCGACTTGATAGCGTCGTTATAGACTTCGTACCCAAGGGCAGGCAGCTGGTCATAACGTTCGAAGCGGCGCGGGCCGTCAACGATCCGTATGATGATGGCCGCGATGGGTGGGGCATGGAGGCGCTGCTTGGCGAGGGATATTCCGTGATGGCGGTAAAGCCGCGCGCGGACGACTGGTATCGTGGCGCCGACCTTCATGCCTTCTTGAGCGGTGCGGCTTTCGGGGCCTTCGCCAGGCGCTTCGATAGCCGGCTATTTTATGGAAGTTCGATGGGCGGCTATGCGGCGCTCGCCCTGTCGGCGGCGGTACCGGGCTCGATGGTGTTCGCCATTGCCCCCCAGACCAGCCAGGACCCGTCGATCGTCCCCTGGGACACGCGTTTCAGGTTTCGTCGTGGCGGGACCTGGGACGGCGACTTTGCCGATGCGCGCGATTCGACCGCCTCCGCTCGACGCGTATATGTCGCGTACGATCCTTTCGAACCTTGCGACCGAGCTCATGCTCAACGCTTGAACGGTGACAATATCGAACATTTGCGCGTGCCGTTCGGTGGCCATCCATGCGCGGCATTGCTGGCCCGACAGCACATATTGCTGCCCGTCATTGAGCATATACTGCGTGGCGATCGCGGATTTTTCCCAAAATTGATCCGCGCCCGGCGCCGGGATGGCCTTTATATTGCCAACCTGGCGTCTCGACTACGTGATCCGGAGCGACGTTACCGGTTGTACAAAAAGGCTTGGACCGTCGATCCCTCAACCGTGGTCGCCGCCTATGAAGTCATGAAGTATTCGGATGCCGAAAATCTATACGAGGACGTCTTGGCGATTATAAAGCCTTTCAAGGATGTGGATTTCGTGGCGCGTCTTGAAATTCAGGCGATGTTTCTGATGGCGGCCCGGGCTTATCTGCTCACGGGAGACGGGGCGGCCGCCCAGGGATTGATCGAGGTCTTGTCTGTCAGTCCGCTATGTGAAGCGCCAATCATCGCAGACCTGGTCGCGGCCCTGATCCCATCGGGGGGAGAAAATCTTGTTGCGATCCTTCGACAGGGGGCCGGCCAAGCCAATTTAGACCCTGCCCCGCTTTCGGTGGCGCCGCCGGCGATGGTGGAGACACGCGCCCCTAGCGCGATGTCTTTCCCGGAAGCCGTCGGCCTGGAGGTGTGGCTGGACGCGAAAAGGCTGGAGCTAAATGCCGGGTAACCGGGAATGACCGGCGTCGGCGGGCGCCGTTCGGGTCGGTTGCCAAGGGTAGCGACGCCTGGGGGCCATCGCCCACGCCGACGAGATCAGCCGCGTCCGACATTCCAATTTGTCACTTTATATCCTATCGGAAATTGTGCTAACCATTTGTTATGGTTGTGGAGATTGAAATGAGTGAGACGTCTTTTGCTGAAAACTGCGACACTGTTATTAGTTTGGGAGCTCATTGCGAGACCGCTGAGCAGATTGCAAGATTTTTCGGGAAAAAGACAAATGGCCCATTTGATTGGATGATAACGCCCGTCGACTCCGTCTGTAAAATACTGGAAGACGATGGGCAGCATCTTGGGCAAAAGCTTGTCGCTGGGTGGCAGGGAAAATCTATCCAGTGCAATTATTATGGCTGTGTCTATTTTCATGAATTCGATCGGATCGACGACGGCCGCGTCCTTTTCGATATAGACGCCCTGACGCGCTTGCGTGAAAAAATGCTTCACAAAATGGGCACGTTGATAAAATCATATCGCTCAAGCAACAATGTTTTATTTGTTCGGGCGCATGGGAAATCTGACGCTCCGGGCGATAGAATGCAGACAGAGCCGCTGAGAAGCGCCGATCTCAACAGGCTTGTTGAGGTTATCCGGTCAAAGGCGCCCGATTTAAATTTTCGCCTTCTTTTTGCGCGTGCCGATGGCCGGGACAATGAATCGTTCGAGCTTAATGAACCTCTCGCCAAAGAGATAATCGTACGCGAAGTCCGCAACCCCCAGAATTTGGGATGGCAGGGTGACGAGGAAACGTGGGCCAATGCTTTGGAAAGCCTGGGCTTCGTTCGCGCCGGTGTCGACGCGTCATAGTTCAGGGCGCCAAGAGAACTCGGATATAGCGGGCGGACCTGCCTCACCGGCCCGCGTCCGTAAACGGGGCGGGTGCGGAAGGGGCTAATCAAGCCGCTAAACCCTCAGGCCTTCGAAGGGGCGGGCCCAGTCCAGGCGGACGCCTTCGATCGGGTCGAAGGCGTTGTTGATGCTGTGCAGGTCCCAATGGCCGGCCAGCGCATTGCGGCGCAGGATCTTGATCATCTGGCGGCCGTCCTGGGTCTGGACCAGGACTTCCTGATTGACGAGGGCCGCCGGGTCTTCGTGGACGCGGCCGAAAATGGCGATCTCGCGCGGGCGGAAACGCGGCACCATCGAGGTGCCGTCGATCTCGACGGCGATGCTGATCTCCGGGTCGAAGGGCTCGACGCCGGGGTGGTCGCCCGGCATGCGGTCGTCGATGAACGAACCGTCCGGCCCCGCCGCCGCCTTGCCGACGATCGGCACGCGCGTCTCGCGCATCGTGCCCGTGCCGGCATAGAGCCAGTCCGGACGCACCTTGAAGCGGCGGGCATATTCCTGGGCTTTTTTATAGGAAAAGGGCGCCGTGCCGCTTTCGTTGTTCTGGTAGGATTTCCAGCCATAGGCGCGCACCACCTCGACCGCGGTATCGAACCCCGCCGCCTTGCGCGCCTTTTGCAGGCGGATATGACGTTCGCCTTCTGTACTCATGAGGCCAGTGTATAAAGCATACAAATGTATATAAATTACATTAATCGCTTGACGCGTGAATGTATGTTTTATACATGTGCGCCTCGGCTCGCGGCAGACCCGCGGCTGTGGAGGCAGGATCATGACATATCTGAAAAAGCCGGGACGGCCCGCTCGGGCCGAGCGTACCCCCATGCCCAAAAGGCCGGGCCGGGCGGTGGCTGACGATTGGGCCGATGGCGAGGCCATGCTGGAGGGGCTGGGCGGGATCGATCCCGACTATGACCGGCCCGACGACGCCGTGCCGCCGGAGCTGCGCGCGCAGTGGCGGCCGGCGCGCTTCGAGGGGGAGTAGGGGATGGGGAAGGAAGAAAATGCCGGTGCGGGTGAAGGCCCCCTCCGTCGCAAGGCTTCGCTCACGCTCGCACTTGCGCCACCTCCCCCGCTTCGCAAAGAGGCTCGCAGGGGAGGAGAGGTTGGGTTGACGCCTGACGATTGCGATCTGCGCGACAGCAAGTTCATGCCGATGTACGTCCAGGCCCTGCTCAACAGCGGCTTCAACGCCATGCTGGACGACACCGCCTGGCGGGCCGGGGTGACGCTGTGGCTGAAGGCCTGGCATCAGGTGCCGGCGGCGTCCTTGCCGGCCGGCGACGAGGATCTGTGCGCGCTGGCCGGGTTCGGCCGGGCCTTGAAGCGCTGGCAGAAGGTGCGCGACAAGGCGTTGCGCGGCTGGATCCTGTGCGATGACGGGCGGCTCTATCATCCGCTGATCGCCGAGGCGGCGCTGGAGGCGTGGATCAGCCGGTTGCTGACCCGGCTCAGCTCCGCCGCCGGCCATGCGCGGCGTTGGGGCGCCGAGCTCGATCCCGCGCCCATTGAGGTGCAGCTGGCCGAGGCCGTGCCCCTGTTGCGGGCGCTGAATCCACAGGCGGAAGCGATCAAGAAACTCGATCGGCGCAAAATGCCGTCGGCATGCCAAGGTAAAGCTGAAGGTAAAGGTAAAGCTGAAGACTCTCTCAAAGAGTCGGGCTTCGAGGTTTTTCGCGAGGCCTATCCGTCGGGGCATGGCGCGGCGTCGGCGGCAAAGGCCTGGGCGGCGGCGCTGACCGAGGGGCACGATCCGGCGGTTATCCTGTCGGGGCTCGACGCCGCCAAGGCGCAGTGGCGCAAGGACAGGACGCAGCCGCGCTTTATCCCCCTGGCCGGCAACTGGCTCGATCGGCGCGCCTGGCTGAATTTCAAGCCCGCCCCGCCGGCGAAAAGCTGGGCCGGCCCGGCCGGCTTGCGTGAGGCCGTCGTGACCGAGCTTGGCCCCGAGGGCGAGGCTTTCGCACGGTCCTATCTCGACCCGTCACGGTGGGAGGCGCCATCGACCCTGGTTGCGCGCACCGCGGTCGCCGCGGGCAAGCTCAGCGCCGTCGACGCCTTGAGCGCCTGCCGCATCATCCTGAGGAAATAGCCATGCCCAAAGCTCGCCCCGCCCTGCCGCGCCTGCCGCAAAACGCCAACATCATCGAAGGGGTCATCGACATCGTCGACCCGGAGACCCCGGCGCAATGGACACGGCGCAAGCAGGCCCGCCGCGCCGGCAATGTCTTTGAAAGCCTGCACACGGCGGGCCAGATCGACGGCAGCGAACGCCAGGCCTGCGCCGACCTGGTCGAGCTGTTCGCCCGCTCGAAGGGCATTGGCGGCGTCGGTGAGCGTAGCCTGGAACGCATCCAGTGCGAACGCGCCGACCCGCATCGCCGGCACTTCGCCATGGCGCGGCATGCGGCGCACGTCAACGATATCCTGGGCCGGCTGGACCCGCATCACGAGATGGTGCTGCGCGCGGTCATCGCCGACTTCGTGCTGGGCGACGGTGCCGTGGAGGAAGAGGCCGGCGGTATCCGCTGGCGCCGGGTGGTGCGCGATCTCTGCCGCGGGGCGGCTTATCGCGAGGCCTGCCGCAACGTGACCGGCGCGACGGTCTCTTGCCGTAAGGGGCACGAGGCGCGGCCCGTCGTGCGGGCGATCGAGGGGCTGCCGGCGGCCGTTGAAGCGCATCGCCGGGCGCGACGATAGGCCGGGTTCGGACGGATGCCCCGGCGCCGGTTCCCGCGTTAAGAGATTGCTAACGACATATTGTGCGGGGGTGAATATCGTCCTATAGCTGCGTAACGGCGGCTAAATGCACGCAAGTGTCGGTAGTAAAAAGCCAGTATTCGGGGGAATGGGGCGGCCGCGCCAAGCGGTACGCCTTGGCCGAGGGAAGCCTTGGGGGGGAATCATGAAGTTATCCTTGTTGAAGTCGTCGTCCGTATTGGCCTTGATGAGCCTGGCCGGTGTGGGGGTTGCCGCGCCCGCCCTGGCGCAGAGCAATATCGATACGGCGCAGCCCTCCTATCCGTCCAGTGGCCTGGGCGCGACGGTGAACCCGCACTTCACCGGCGGCACGCTGAAGATCGACCAGGCCAACGCGACCTATGGCGAAAACTTTATCTTCGATGCCTCGGGTGGCAACACCATCGACGCCAACGGCAAAACGGTCACGTTCACCGGTAATTTCAGTTCGGATCCGATGGATGTCGCGTCGGCCATCGGGACATTCCTGACGTTGAGCGACAGTGCCGGCGGCGGGAAGATTCAGGCGTCCGGCACCTGGGGCGAAGCCGCGGCGCCAAGAGACACGATCTTCAACAACACCACGTTCGAAGTGCTGGCGGGCGGCGTGGTGACGGCGAGCACCATCCACAATAACGGCAACGGGACTCTCACGGTCGATGCCGGCGCCAGCGTCACCGACACCCTGACGTTTAATGCCGGCCTGATAACGAACAACGGCACCTCGAATGGCGGCATCTCCAATGGCGGGACCGTCGTTAACAACGGCGCATTGAACGGTGGTGTGGGAAATCTTTTCGAAGGCACGATCACCAATGCCGTTGGCGGGACCTGGACTGGTGCGCTCAACAACGGTTGGCAAACAACGAACAACGGCACCTGGATCGGCAATGCCAACAACGTATTCGCGGCCGCAGATCTGTATAATTACGGCACTTGGACCGGCACGGTCACCAATTCGGGTTACTTCCTGAACGCCTACGGCGCCACGGTGAGCGGCCTGGTCACAAACCAGCAGCTCAACGGAATGGTGACCGAGCAAGCGCTGAACGGCAGTCTGATATCCGCGTCGGGGACCGCGTTTATCTGGAATTCCGGGACGATGAACGGCGGTGTTCTGGTCACCGGCGGTATGTTCTCCAACATCGGCACCGTCAATGGCGGGCTGACCAATAGCGGCGGCGCCGTTACGACATACGGCGGCGCGATCAACGGCGCCATCGTCAACAACAGCGGCGGCACTTTCGAGGTCGCCGGGTCGCTGACCTCGGATTCCACTTTCGACAATGAGAGTGGCACGCTCACCATCGACAACGGCGCCAACTATACGATCGCCGGCATCTTGACCAACGAGAGCGGCGGCACCGTCTTGGTCGTCGCCGGCGGCACGCTCGGCGCTTCGCTCGCCAATAGCGGCCAGGTCGATAATCTGGGCGTGTTCAACGGCGATATCGTTTCCAGCAGCGGCTCGGTCACCAACGAGGCCGGCGCCGTATGGACCGGCAATGCCAGTGACGCCTCGGGCGGCACGGTCCTGAACCACGGGACATGGAATGGCGTGGTCGACGGCGGCTTGACTAATGACGGTACGGTCAACGCGACCAGCGGAACGATCACCGGTGTCGTCACCAACCTGGGGGGCGGTGTATTCACGGTCAATACCGGAGCGACTCTGACATCGACCTCGACGGCGAGCTTCGACAACCAGTCAGGCGCCAACTTCAATGTGTATGGCACCTTCGCGAACGCTGGCCAGGTGACGAGCGCCGGTTCGGTCATTGTCGCGGCCGGCGGCAGCGTGACCGACAGCGGCACACTTACGCTGCAGAGCGGTGGCGGCTTGGCCGATGCCGGCACGATGACGGTGGCGTCCGGCGGGACCTTGGCCGCCACGGCGGGGAACCTTGCCGTGTACACGGGGGGCGTTCTGACGGTCGCCAGCGGCGGTACGGTCAACGGCGATCTGCAATGGAATGCCGGTTCCGTAACTAACAACGGCACCTGGAACGGCTACCTGGACAATGCCGCGGCACCCGTCAGCGGCACCGTCTTTAACTACGGCGCCTGGAACGGCGACGCGACGAACGGCAATGGCGGCTATATCGTCAACGAGACGGGCGCCACCTGGACCGGTTCGCTGGGCACCGATACGCAAGCCCTCAACCTGGGCACCTGGGTCGGCGACGCCGGCATCACCGCCAATGGCGAACTGGTCAATTACGGCACCTGGACGGGGGCTATCAACAATAACGGCCTGTTCGGCAATGCGGCGGGCGCCACGGTCAGCGGCCTGGTCAGCCTGTCGGGCGACGGCCAGTTCGCCTACAATGCCGGCGCGTTGAACGGCGGCGTCATCATCACGGACGGCGAACTGGAAACCGTCGGCTCGATCGAAGGCGGCGTCATCAACGAGTATTCGGGCGTCGTCGTGGCCGACGGCGGCACGATCAACGGCACGATCACCAACGAGGTCGGCGGCGACTTCGTGGTCGACGGCACGGTGACGTCGGATTCCGGCTTCGGCAACGGCACCGGCGGCTATCTGGAGGTGACGAACGGCGGCAATTACGCGATCACCGGCATGCTGCTGAACAACAGTGTCGTCACGGTCGACGCCGGTGGCGCGCTCAGCGCCGACAACCTGACCAATTACGGCACCCTCTCGGTCGGCGTGGGCGCGACCTTTGCCGCGCCGATCGACAATACCGGCTATATCGCCAACCAGGGCACGGTTACCGGCGACATCGCCAGCGATGGCGCAAGCACAAGTCAAGGCGTCGACAATTGGGGCACGTGGAACGGCAATATTACCGCCAATACCGGCCAGTCCCTGATCAACAACTGGGGCACGTGGCAGGGGTCGCTCAACAACAGCGCCTATGTCGAAAACGGCTCCGGCGCCACCTGGACCGGTGACGTCACCAATACGGCCTCCGGCGAGGTCGAGAACGACGGCACGTGGACCGGCAACCTGACCAATAGCGGGACTGTCGTCAACGGGCCGTACGGCGTGTGGACCGGCAATGCCGGCAATGCCGGCGGCGGCACGATCCTGAACGAGGGGACGTGGAACGGCTTTATCGATGGCGGACTGACCAATGCCGGCACGGTCAACGCCACCAGCGGTACGATCACCGGCGCCGTCGTCAACCAGTGGGGCGGGCTGTTTTCCATCGCCGCCGGGCAAAGCGTGACGACGGCGGCCGCGTCGACTTTCGACAACCAGGCGGGCGGCGAGCTCTATGTGGGCGGCAGCTTCACCGCGGCCGGTCAATTCACCAATGAGGGCGACATCACAGTCGACGTGGGCGGCAGCGTCAGCGACACAGCCGGCATCACCCTGGGCACCAGCGCGACGATCGACAACTGGGGCACGTGGACGGGCGCGGTCACCACGACGGGGGGCGGTTTCGCCAACGAGGACGGGGCGACGCTGAACGGTCTTTTGACCGTGACCGCCGGCGAGGCGTTCAACGCCGGCACGATGAACGGCGGGGTCGTGGTCGCGGCGGACGGCTATCTCCTGACCGGCGGCACGATCAATGGCGGCCTCACCAATAGCGGCGTGATCGACGCGGCGAACGGCGAGGTCAACGGCGCCATCGTCAACCAGTCGGGCGGCCAGTTCTACGAACAGGGCGGCGTGACATCGGATGGCACCTTTACCAACCAGTCGGGCGCCCTGCTCGACGTGTTCGGCGGCTACACGGTGGCCGGGGCGCTGAGCAATGCCGGCCGTGTCGCGGTCGAGAGCACGGGCGTGTTCACCGACACGGCGGGCACCAGCAATAGCGGCGGCATAGAGGTCAGTGCCGGCGGCGCATGGGTCGGCGATGTGTCGACGACCGGGCACGGCTCGGTGACCAATTACGGCACCTGGACCGGCAACGCCACCAATGCCGCGCTGACTTCGCTGAACAATGGCGGCACGTGGACCGGCAGCATTACCAATGCCGGCACCTTCGAGAACCAGAGCGGCGGCACGGTCAGCGGCCTGGTGACCAATAGCGGCAGCGCCAACAATGCCGGCACGCTGAACGGCGGGCTGGACAATACGGGGACGGGAGCGGCGACCAATTTCGGCACGATCAACGGCGGCGCCACCAATAGCGCCGTGACGGCGACGGGCGCCGCGCTGGCCAATTTCGGCACCATCAATGGCGGCGTCGTCAACACGGCCGGCACCTTCGGCAATGTCGGCACCCTCAATGGCGGCCTGCAGAATTCGGCCATCGTCAGTGCCCAGGGCACGATCGACGGCGCCATCGTCAATAACGGCGCCGGCGTCTTCACGACCGGCACCCTGGCCGGCAACGGCAGCTTCACCAATAGCGGCACGGCCGTGCTTGACGTTACGTCCGGCAACTTCACGGGCCTGACCTCGCTGACCAACACCTCGACCGCCGCCAATGGCATAGCGGTGCTTGAGACCCTGGCCGTGTCGGGCGCGGTCAGCAACGGGACGGGGGCCACGATCCATGTCGGCCAAGGCGGCCTTCTGACCGCCGGCAGCGTCAGCAATGCCGGCGCCCTGGTCGTTGATGCCGGTGGCGCGGTCGTCGACAGCCTGAACAATTCGGGGACGGTGAGCAACAGCGGCAGCTATACGGCGGACGTCAATAACAGCGGCGCGGCGGCCAACCTGACCAATACGGCGACGGGCATGTGGAGCGGCAACCTTTTGTCCAATACCACGGGCGCCAGCGTGACCAATGCCGGCAACTGGACCGGCACGGCGAGCAATGCGGCCAACCTGACCAATACCGCTGGGGCGACCTGGACCGGCAATGGCGCGAACCTGGCGGGCGGGACGCTGAACAATGCCGGGGCGTGGACCGGGGCGCTGAGCAATGCCGGTACCTTTACCAACGCGGCCGGCGGCACGGTGAGCGGGGGGCTGACCCAGACGGCGGGCATGACGACCAATGCCGGCACGCTGAACGGCGGGGTGACGATCACCGGCGGCACCCTGACCACGACGGGGACGATCAATGGCGGGCTGAGCAATGCCGGCACGCTGAATGCGTCGGGCACGATCAATGGCGGCATTACCAATACCGGCACCTTCAACATTACCGGCGCGCTGAACCTCAATGGTGGGGCCTTCACCAATACCGGCACGCTGGCCGTGACCTCGGCCTTTACCGGCATCGGCGCCCTGACCAATGCATCGGGCGCCACCTTGTCGGTCGGCACCTCTTCGGCCGCCGGCACGCTCAGCGTCCAAAGCCTGAGCAATAACGGTATCTTGACGATGCAGAACGGCCAGGCCGGCGACAAGGTGACGGTCAGCGGCGCCTATACGGGCGGCGCCGGCTCGACCCTGGCCCTGGACGTCAACACGGCGACCGGCCAGGCCGACCGGCTGGCGGTCGGAACGCTCAACGGTTCAACAACGCTGAGCGTTCAGGGCGTCGGCGGGACGCGCAACTACTTCTCGGCGCCGATCGTCCTGGTGACCAGCGGCGGCGGCACGGGCACCGTGACGGCCGCCACCGACGCCCAGACCCAGGCGCTGGCCGCGTCCAACAGCCTGGTCGACTACCATTTGGCCAAGCTGAGCGACGGCACCGATTGGGGGCTGGTCTCGACGATCAACGGCGCCGTGGCCTCGACGGTCGCCAGTGACACCGCCCTGTTCATGAACACGCTGACCAGCGACCTGCATCCGGCCACCGACCAGTTGGTCGCGGCGCGCGGCGGCGAAGGCTGGAGCGGGCATGTGTGGATGCACGCCAGCTATGGCAGTGCCCGGATGAACGGCACGACGACCAGCAATGACGGCTATAGCGCGGCCGCCGGTACGACCGCGCGCCTGGACGCCGACAGCACGACGGCGGGCGCCGAGCTGCAACGCAGCACGGCCAGCACCTCGCTGCAACTGGGCGTCATGGCCGGCTGGACCGGGGCCAGCGTCCACGACAGCGATGGGGCCGACACGCGGTTCAACGTGCCGACCGCCGGCGCCTATGCCGTTTTCACGGCGCCCCATCTATTGGTGGGCGTCCAGGCCTATCATGACGAGCTGTCGATCCGTCCGGACGCCCAGGTCACCGACGGCACGGTGCACGGTCATGGCGATACGTTATCGGCGTCGTTGGCCGTGCCGGTGACGGCCGGGATCTTCACGCTTGCGCCCTATGCCGATTATCGCGCCTCGAACGTGCGTCTCAATTCGCTGACAGTGCTGGGCGGCTCCGGCGCGCTGGCCTTCGGCGGCCTGTCGGGGAACACCGCCGGCGCCGGCCTGCGGCTGAGTGCGACGAGCGTCAGCCACGGCGTGCGGCTGAAGCCCTATGTCTCGGTCGGCATCGAGACAATGTCCGGCCACCGCGAGCAGACGGTGTTCACACCGTCGGACGGCGGCGCCGCGATCGACCTGTCGACGACGGGACCGGGCAGCTATACCCGCGCCACCGCCGGCGTCGAGGCGCAGTTCCAGTCGGGTTGGTCGGCCTATGGCCAGCTTGACGGCCGCACCGGCAGCGCGCTGAACGGCGTGTCGCTGACCGCCGGCGCGCGGCTGCACTTCTAGCGTTTCACGACCTGGGCTGCACCGGTCGCGGCTGGGAGGCGGCGTGGTGCGACTCGCGGTCGCCGCGGCGTCGGTCGGCGCCTTCGCCGTTGCTGGCGTTCAGCTCATCGGCTTCGAGCAGGTCGGCGTCGAGGCCGGCGTCTTGGGCCTTGCTGGGCTTGGGATGGTTGTCGTTGCGCTTTTCGGACATGGGGGGCTCCTTGTTGCGAGCGGCCACTATAGGGGCGCCGGCATAAGGAGGGGGTATGACGAAGGCGGCCGCGGGATTCGAAGGCGGTAAGGGACTCAGGCCGTGGCGGGTGACCGGCGTTGCAGCAGCAGGCCGAAGGCTGACAACATCAGCAGCGTGGGCATGCAACAGTTGAAAAAGGCGATAAGCGGTGCGGGGCGGTTCGGCAAGGATAGGGGCAATTCCAGGCTCCATTGGATGATTTCGATGCTCAATGCGCCGGCTGCCAGAACCAGGAAGGGCCGCCCCCAGCGAAACAGCAGAGCGGGCGCCGCAGCGATAAGCAGGGCGCCGACAATGGTCGACAGCACATTCTGCAGGTGGCCATAAGCCGTCACGGGATGCCAGCGGTTGGATTGGTGCGTAAGGGCGCGTACCATCTCCTGGCCGGTAAAGAGGCTAAAAAGCGCGAACAGTGTGCGGCCATAGCGGTTGAACCAGGGGCGCCCGGCGGAGAAGGCGATCGCCATGCCGCCCGTCGCCAGGACCAGGAGAATGGTGGCGAATATAGGAAGTATCAGGGCAAGATTCTGGTGAGCGCGGGCGGCCGCAGCTTCGAGGCTGGGCATTTGTTCCATCAGGAGGGCGGCAAAACCCGTGGCCACGGAGATCACGAACCCGCCCAGGACCAGGCGCACGATCAATCCCGAAGCCACCGTGTCGGCCAGTCTTTGGCCGAGCGCCGTGGTCAGCGCGCCCCAGGCCCACAGCGTCGGATGATCGACGATGGCGGCTTCGGCGCGCAGGCCGGCGATCCACGGGCGGCGGTGCGTCGGCGCGATCCACGCGGCGAGATCCAGCAACAGGGTGGAAACGGTCCGGCTCATGCCTTGGCCTCCAGGGTCTTGGCGGGGAATGGGATATCGGCGGCGCGCTTGACAGACAGGGCCTGGCCCTGTTCGGTCAGGCGATAGGCGTGGCGCGGCGGGCGGCCGGGCTGCAGCGGTTGACGCCATTCGGCCTCGAGGTAGCCCTGGTCGGCCAGGCGGATCAGCAGGGGATAGAGGGTGCCGGACTTCAGCCCCGTCTCGCGCGCCAGGTCGTAGCCGTAGCGCCAGGCCTGGGGCTGGATCGACAGGGCCGAAAGGACGGCGCGGGTCTGCGGGGAGATGTTCGATGTACGAGCCATGGCGCAATATCAACATAGGTAGAGTTTCGAGTCAAATGGAAACTCTACCTATGTTGATCACCTATTGGCGGGCCATAATTTTGCCGCCGGAGGGCGATCATCTGGGGATTGAAACAATCGGAGGGTGGTCATGCTGGTATTGGGTTTGATGGTTTTGGGGTTGGCGTTCGGTGAGGGTTCGACACCGCCGGATTGCACCTATGATCGTCAGGTCTTGCTGGCGGAGGATATGAAGGCCTTCGACCAGGACCTGCACGGCGGTTGGCGGCCCTTGGCGGACAAGGGCTGTATGCGGGAAGCGGCTGACCTGATCGCCGCGTGGCGCGCGGCGCATCCCGACCTGCCGGCGGAGCAGGCGATGGGTGTTGCCTGGCACGAGGGCCAGATGCGCGCGGCCTTCGGCGACAATGCCGGGGCGATTGCCGCCCTGTCGCTGTCGTTGAAGAAGCCCGAACCGGAGATGCGTGACTATACGGCGGCGACCATTGCCTTTTTGAAGCACGACCGGCCGGGGTTATTGGCGGCGCGGGCTGCGCTGGCGGCCGAACCCAAGCCCGACGGTTTCGATGCTGCGGCGGCCGATGCCAAGGCGCATGGCGACGTCGTAACCTGGCCGCTTAATTTGGATAAGGTTGACGGATTGATCGCCTGTTTCGACAAGCCCTACAAGGAGGCCTATGGGTGCCAGGCATCAGGTGCGTACGAAGCCATGAACGGGCCGAAGTGATAATGTCTAAGTTATTATTTCTTCAGAAAATATAACCCGTAGGTTATTAAATATGAATGATACCCTCTTCCCTTGACGGCGGGCGCGGGGGGATCAATCCTCCGTTCTCCATGTCGCACGGAGCCGTCTGTATGCCCGCTTCCCTGACCAAGGCGTTTGGCCTGGCTGCCCTCCTGATGCTGGCGGCCGGTAGCGCCTATGCGGGCGATAGCCCCGCTTCGTCGTCGGGCGCCGACTGGCCGGTTTATCACGGCAATGCCAACGGTACCCACTATTCGACGCTGGACCAGATCAATACGAAGACCGTCGCGGGGCTGAAGGTCGCCTGGACCTTCGATTCGGGTGATGCCTTCGGGTCCGGCGACAATCAGTCGGACATGGAGGGCAACCCGCTGATCATCGGTGGGCGGCTCTATTTCGTCTCGCCAAAGGGGCGGCTGTTCTGCCTCGATGCGGCGACGGGTGCGAAGCAGTGGGTGTTCGATCCGGCCTTCGGTGACGTCATCAACACCAAGCAGCGTCTGCGCGGCGTGTCCTATTGGACGGACGGCACGGACCGGCGCATCCTGTTCACCTTTCGCGGCGGGCTGTTCGCCGTCAATGCCGACAATGGCCAGCTGATCACAGGCTTCGGGCATAATGGCCAGGTCGACCTGCGCGAGGGGTTGGGCCGCGACTTTGACAGTATCAGCGTGGCCAATGTCAGTCCGGGCGTCGTCTACAAGGACCTGGTCATCCTGGGCTCGACCGGCAACACGCCGGGCCATGTGCGGGCGTTCGACGTGCGCACGGGCAAGCTGCGGTGGGTGTTCCACTCGATCCCTTGGCCGGGCGAGCCGGGCTACGCCACCTGGCCCAAGGACGCGTGGAAGCGGTCGATGGGCGGCAATGCCTGGTCGGGCCTGACGCTGGATCCGCAAAACGGCCTGGTTTTCGCGCCCCTGGCCTCGGCCGGCATGGGGGTGAAGGATTTCTACGGCGCCGACCGCAAGGGTGACGATCTTTTCGGCACGACGCTGGTGGCGCTGAATGCTGAGACCGGCAAGCGGGTCTGGCACTTCCAGATCGTGCGGCACGACCTGTGGGACCGCGATCCGCCGACCCCGCCGACCCTGATCACGGTCAAGGGCCGGCCGGCGGTCGCCCAGATCACCAAGGCCGGCGTGGTGTTTATCCTGGACCGGTTGACCGGCAAGCCGCTCTATCCGGTGACGACGGTCCATCCGCCCAAGTCCGATGTGCCGGGCGAGGTGGCGGCGACGTCGCAGGTCATGCCGCTGAGCCCGCCGCCGTTCGCGCGCCAGCGCCTGACGGCCGATCTTTTGACGACGCGCACGCCGGAGGCCCATGCGGCGGTCGCCAAGGTGTTTGCGGGGGTCAGTTCGCGCGGGCCGTTCGATCCGCCGTCGGTCAAGGGCACCGTCCTCTTTCCCGGCATGGACGGCGGCGGCGAATATGGCGGGGCGGCCTACGATCCGGACAGCGGCCTTTTGTACATCAACGCCAATGAGATGGCGTGGATCATCAAGCTCAAGCCTCAGCCGCCGCACATGGCCGGCAGCAGCGGCGAGGCGCTGTACCAGAACCATTGCGCCGCCTGTCATGGGGCGACGCGCGCCGGCAGCCCGCCGGAGTTTCCATCGCTGGTCGATATCGACAAGCGCATGAGCGACGCCCAGATCGCCAAGCAGGTCGAGGCGGGCGGCGGCCGCATGCCGGGGTTTGCCTCGCAACTCAGCCAAAGCGATGTTGCCGCCCTGATCGGCTATTTGAAAGGGGATCCCGCCCAGGCGGCGCATCATGTGGCGACAGCGGATGTCTCGACGCAGGGCGACGCCTATGTCTTCGACGGCTATCATCGTTTCCTCGACCCGGACGGCTATCCGGCGGTTGCGCCGCCGTGGGGGACGCTGTCGGCGCTCAACGTCAATACGGGCCGTTATGTCTGGAAGGCGCCGCTGGGCTATTATCCCGAACTGGCCGATCACGGCACGGGCAGCGAGAACTATGGCGGGGCGGTGGTGACGCGCGGCGGTTTGGTCTTCATCGCCGCCACCGTCTACGACAACCAGTTCCGCGCCTTCGACAAGGCCACCGGCAAGCTGCTGTGGCAGGCAACCTTGCCGGCGGCGGGCGTGGCGACGCCGGCGACCTATGCGGTTAATGGCCGGCAATTCGTCGTCATCGGCGCCGGCGGCGGCAAGAACGCCAAGGCCCCACCGGCCGGGGTGATCGTCGCCTATAGTTTGCCGTGACGGCTTCCAAGTCGGAGCATCTTGGGTTATATTATTCTCTCCGAGGAGATGAATTATGGATATGTCGCCGAGGCATTACACGCCGGCTGAGGCGGCTGCTGTCAGCGGTGTCGCTGTAAAAGCCGTTCACAATGCGATAGACAAGCACATCGTCGTGCCGGTCGATGCGCCTCTTTACGGCAAGAAGCGCCGTTTGGGCGACGAAGCGCTTTTGCGTCTGAAGCTGTGGTACGGCGTGGGCGCGACCCTGACCTCTGCGCGGCGCGAACGTTTGTTCGATGAAATCAAGGCGGCGCCGGCCGCTAATTCGGTGCGGGCTGACGACCTGCTGATCATTGATGTGGCCGAGGCGCGCCGGCAGATCCAATCGAATATAAGAATGTTGGACGAGGCGGAGGCCGCCATCCACGCCTCGAAGGATATCCTGGGGGGCGTTCCCGTTTTCAAGGGCACGCGTATCCCGGTGCGCCTTGTTGCGTCGATGATCGCGCAGGGCGCATCGTCCGAGGAGATTTTGAGCGGATACCCTAAGCTCGATGCTCATCTCCTCGACCTGGCGCAAATATGGGTGACGGCGCATCCGGCCGTCGGACGACCTGCCAAGCTGCCGGAAGCTGGGTACGTGCTGAAGGCCACCCGACGCGTCCGTTTGGAAGGTTCGGCGTCGGAAGCGACGTGATGAGGTTCCTCATCGACGAGTGCCTTCATACCTCGCTCGTTCAGGTGGCGATCGACGCAGGGCACGAGGCGAGGCACGTCAACTGGCTGGGGCTGAGCGGGGAAACGGATTGGGACTTGATGCCGCGCATCATCCAGTCGGATTTTACCTTCGTGACCAATAATGCGCGTGACTTTCGTAGACTCTACGCACGTGAGCCGCTCCACGCCGGCTTGGTCATCATCGTTCCGCAAGTTGTCCCGCATATGCAGCGCGCCCTTTTCCAAGCGGTCTTGTCCGATCTGTCCGACGGGGCGCTTCTGGTAAACGAGGTGATCGAGATCGTCATTGACGGTGTCGAGGCGGTTATGTGTCGTTACGAGCTTCCGCGGACGCTTTAAGCGTAAATCCGCTCGCCATCTCACTTCGATGAGGGTAAAGACCGCGCCCTTATCGTTTTTTGGCGCGCTTCTCCTATGTCCCAGGCCTATTGCGGCATCGATTTCGGCACCTCCAACTCCGCGGTCTGCGTCGGGGAGGGCGATCATGTGCGGTTGACGCCGATCGAGGGCGAGGCGGTGACCCTGCCGTCGGCGATCTTCTTCAACATGGAAACCGATACGGTCAGTTTCGGGCGCCAGGCGATAGGCGAATATCTCGACCATTTCGATGGCCGGCTGATGCGCGCGCTGAAGTCGATCCTGGGCTCCAGCCTGATCGGCGAGACGACCCAGGTCGGTAACCGGCGTAAGGATTTCCGCGCCATTATCGGCCTCTATATCGGGGAGCTGAAGGCGCGCGCCGAGCGCTTTGCCGGCGGGCCGATCGACCGCGTGGTGCTGGGCCGGCCGGTGCGCTTCGTCGATGGTGACGACGTTGCCGATGCCCGCGCCGAGGCCGAACTGCGCGGCATCGCCCAGGAGCAAGGCTTTCGCGAGATCGCGTTTGAATACGAACCGCTGGCGGCGGCGCGCGACTACCAGTCAGGCCTCCATCAGGCCGAAACCGTGCTGGTCGCCGATATCGGCGGCGGCACGTCGGACTTTTCGGTGGTCGAGCTGGCGCTTCCCGGTGGCCAGGACCGGATTTTGGGTAATGGCGGCTGTCATATCGGCGGCACCGACTTCGATACGCGGCTCAGCCTGGCGACCATCATGCGCGACATGGGCTATCGCAGCCCGTTGAAAAGCGGGCTGGAAATGCCCGGGCTCTATTACCACCAGCTGTCGACCTGGCACCTGATCAACTTTCTCTATACGCAGAAGACCATGGCGGGCGCGCGCCAGTTGCACCACCAGGCGGCCGACCGGCGCCTGACGCAGCGATTGATCACCACGCTGGAAACCCATGCCGGCCATAGCCTGGCTGCCAAGGTCGAACAGGCCAAGATTGCCTTGTCGGACGCGGATGTGACCGCGCTGGACTTGGCTGAGATCGATCCCGACTGGGCGGCGCAGATCACGCGCGAGGCGTTGAAGGACGCCGTCGCCGTCGATTTGCAGCGCGTCGTCGATGCGGCGGTCGAGACCGTCACGGTCAAGGCGGGGATTGCGCCCGACGCGGTCGAGACCCTGTTCATGACCGGCGGGTCGACGGCCTTGCCGGGCTTCGAGGCCGGGATGCGGGCGGCCTTTCCCAAGGCGCGCCTGCACTATGGCGATCGCTTTTCCTCGGTCGCCAGCGGCCTGGGCCTGGCGGCGCGGGAGCGCTACGGGTCTATCTAGCCGAAACCTAAGGTTTGACAGGAAAGACGGGCGCGCCGGTTTCCAGCAGCGACTTCAGGTTCGACAGGATGCGCGGCCAGCCGCCGGACACGGCCTCGATCAGCTTGGAGCCTTCGACCTCGATGGTGTGGGTGATGGCCAGCTTGGTGACGTCGCCGGTGACTTCCAGCTCGGCGACGAAGCGCGAATAGCCCTCGGCCGTGGCTTCCGGCATCCAGTCGTTGCGCCATTTCAGCACCAGGCGATGGGGCGCGGACAGCTCAAGCACCTCGCCGGAATCGCTGACGCGGCCGTCGGGATGGACCATGCGCCAGGGCGAGCCGACCTGCCAGTCGGTGTCGAAACTGACGCCGAAAAAGTACTGGCGGATGAAGTCGGTGGTGGTCAGCGCCGACCAGACGGTGTCGATATCGGCGCGGATATAGGTGACATAGACGAAACGGCTGTCTGCCATGGGAATACTCCTTTTCTAGGGTTTGGAATCCGCTTCGAGGCTGTCCTTGAAGTCGGAAAGCGTGCGCAGGCGGGGGCGTTCGAACTTGCCGATCCAGCGTTCGGCAATCTCGTTGATCGGCACGGGGTTGAGAAAGTGCTGCTTTTCGCGGCCCTTCCATTGCACCACGACCAGGTTGGCCTCTTCCAGGATACGCAAATGCTTGGCGACGGCCGGGCGTGTCATCTCCAATCCTTCGCACAATTCCATCAGGCTTTGGCCGCTGCGGGCGTGCAGGCGGTCCAGCAATTGCCGGCGGCTGGTGTCGGCCAGGGCGCGGAAGACCGCAGCCTCGTCAGGCGCCTCAAATGGAACTTTTTGGTTTCCTGTCATGGCGCTTTATATGAAACCTTTTGGTTTCATGTCAAGATGAATTTTTTCCGACAATCCGGAACTTTCACGCCGGCGGCGGCGTAGAGCTATAGGATGCCCGCAAGGGGCCGACAGAAAGAGGAAGCCTATGAACAGGATGGTTTTGGCCGTTGCGGCGGCTGTATCGCTTTATGCCGGCCAGGCCGGCGCCCAGATGCCAGCCATGCAGCACCTGCAGGGGACGGTGTCGGCCGTGACCGACAAGGTGCTGACCTTGACGACGGCCGATGGGACAAGCGCCAAGGTCGACTTGCTGCCCAACCGGACGGTGACCGTGGTCGAGCCGATCACCCTGGAGCAGATCCAGCCGGGCAGCTATGTCGCCACGGCCAACAAGACCCAGGCCGATGGCTCGGGGGTTTCCGTCGAGATCCGCGTCTTCCCGCCGAATACGCCGCGCTTCGACGTCAACCGCGCCATGGACCAGTCGGGCACGATGATGACCAATGGCGTCGTCGCCACCGCGGTCAGCACCGATGGCGGGCGTCGCCTGACGGTCGATTTCGGCCAGGGCACGCGCCAGATCACCGTGCCGCCGGGCATCTCGATCACCTTGAACACGCCGGGCGGCAACGACCTGGTCAAGCCCGGCCTCAAGCTTGAGATCACGACGGCGGCGGCGTCGGCGGACCGTCCGGCGCGGCAGTTCATCAAGATCAACAAGGCCGATCTGGCCAAATAGGTCGAGCTTGGGCCTGACGGTTATATCTGGCGGTTGACAGGCGTGCGCCGGACCCGGAAAGGTCCGGCTACGCTCAGGAGCCCGCCGTGACCGTCAATCCGATCTTGAATACCGATAGCTACAAGGCCAGCCATTACCTGCAATATCCGGCGGGGACGCAGGCGGTCTTTTCCTATGTCGAAGCGCGCGGCGGGCCCTATGCCAAGGCCCTGTTCTTCGGCCTGCAGGCCATCCTGAAGGCCGAGTTCGCCAAGCCGGTGACCCGAGCCGATATCGAGGAAGCCGAGGGGCTGTTGCCGGCGCACGGCCTGCCGTTTCACAAGGCGGGGTGGGAACGCTTGCTGGATCGTCACGGCGGGCATCTGCCGCTGGAGATCCGCGCCCAGGCCGAGGGGACGGTGGCGCCGATCCACGTGCCGATGATGAGCGTGGTCAATACCGATCCGGACTTCTTCTGGCTGACATCGTACGTCGAGACCGCCCTGCTGCGCGTCTGGTACCCGATCACGGTGGCGACGATCAGCCACGGCGTACGCCAGGCGATCCGTCGCGCGCTCGTGACTTCGGCCGATGCGCCGGACGCCGAATTGCCGTTCAAGCTGCACGATTTCGGGGCGCGCGGCGTGTCGTCGGAGCAGTCGGCAGCCTTGGGCGGCATGGCGCACCTGGTGAATTTCCAGGGTTCCGATACGCTGTCGGCCATTGTCGCGGCACGGCGTTTCTATGCCGAGCCGATGGCCGGTTTCTCGATCCCGGCGGCGGAGCATTCGACGATCACCAGCTGGGAGCGGCCCAACGAAGCGGTCGCCTATGCCAATATGATCAAGGCTTTCGGCAAGCCCGGCGCCTTGTTTGCCGTGGTTTCGGATTCCTACGACCTCTATAACGCCGTCGAGCACCTGTGGGGCGAACAGCTGCGCCAGCCGGTCGTCGACTGTGGCGCGACCCTGGTCGTACGGCCGGATTCGGGTGATCCGGTCGAGGTGGTGTCGAAGACGATGCATTTGCTGGCTGAACGGTTCGGCACGGACGTCAACGGCAAGGGCTATCGTGTGCTGAAAAACGTGCGCGTCATCCAGGGCGACGGCGTCAATCCGGTCAGCATCCAGGCCATCCTCGATCGCATGCTCAGCGAAGGGTTTTCGGCGTCGAACATCGCCTTCGGCATGGGCGGCGCCCTGTTGCAGAAGTGCGACCGCGACACCATGGCCTTCGCCTACAAGGCCTCGGCGGCGAAGGTCCACGATCAATGGCGCGATGTCTACAAGGACCCGGTCACCGACAGCGGCAAGCGGTCGAAGCGCGGTTTGCTGGGGCTTGGGGAAGGGTATCGGACGGTGGCCGTGCGCGACGGCGATTTCCAGCCGGTCGAGGGCGGGCAGAACCTGCTGGAGCCGGTGTGGCGCAATGGCGAGCTGCTACGTGATGAGACGTTCGCGGAGATTCGCGCGCGAGCGGCTCAGGCCTAATCTGACAGGTTGGTATCGCCCCGGAGCGCGCGTTCGCTGGCCCACAGGCGCTGGGCGTGGCGCAGCGGCGCAGGCACCTCGTCGCGAAGGTCGTAGCTGCGCTCGAAGCGCACGCCGACCCTGGCTTCCTGGCGCCACGAGACGCCGACCCGGTAGGCCAGGGCGTGCTTCATGTCGATCAGGACCCAGCTGTCGGGAACGGTGGTCAGGGGCGGCACCTCGACCAGGGCGCCGGTCGCGGACAGGTTGCGGATGACGCAGGCGAAGGACAGGCCGTCATCCTGGAAGACGCGCGCTCCCAGATAGGTGCGCTGACGCGGTTGTGTACGCTTGTCACCCGACACTGACTGGCTAAGCTCCGTGCGCTCGCCAAGCGGCGAGGGCGCTGGTTACGAAAAGGAACTGATCCGAAGCTGATGGCCGCGTCTTGCAGACGCGCCCAGGCCCGGCTGGATGCCAATACCCGCAAAGAGGTTGCCAAATCGTAAGCCGGGATGCGGGTCCTTGCTACTCCAGGTGGATATGATAACCTTCGCCAAAACGCATAAGCAGGGGCGGGAATAATGGGCGGAAAGCAGGCGTTTGCCACGGGGCTGGCGATCGGTGTGCTCGGACTTTGGGCTGGTACGGCCATGGCGCAGGCCGCGACCACTGCGGCGGCAACGGCCAGCGCCGCAAAGCCGCTGACCATCCACGATTTCGTGCGCGAGCCGGCCATGAGCCGGCCCGAGATTTCGCCGGACGGCAAGCGGGTGGCCTGGGTGCGCGAGCATGCTGTTGTCGTCTATAACCGCGAAACCCAGGCGATGAAGGAATTGCCTTCGCCGGACAACAAGCTCGACCACGTCCAGTGGGTCAATAACGACTATTTCGTTGTCTACATCAAGGGGGACACGGTCCAGGAAGGCAATGAGGTTACCGTCACCGGTTTTTCGCCCCTGGTCATGACCAAGGACGACACCTTTGTGCGCCTGTTGTTCGAGCGCGACGGCAAGTCCATGACGCGCGGGGATTTGCGTCCCGTGGTCAGCTTCACCGACGGGCCGAACCCCCAGGCGATCACGGTCGGCCCCAATAATGTCTATCTGACCGACGTCGCCACGGGCAAGTTCACAATCGGCGCGCGGCTGATAGACGGCGGGCCGCACTGGTTCGACCCGCATGGCGGGGAACGCATGGCGCCCGAGATCAAGGGTTTCCAGGACTACAAGACCAATTACGGCTATCTACGGGTCTACATCCATTATCGGGCGACACCCGATGGTCCGGTCCGCGACCTGGTCCTGCCCAAGCAGGATCACCTGGTCTACGATACCATTCACTATGCCTCGGGCGACCAGGCCATCTACTGGACTCAGTTCGACGAGGCCAAGGGCGAGTTGCAGGCCTGGCGTTTCGATATGGCGACGGGGAACAAGACCCTGGTCAAGACCGGCAACAACAAGCAGATGGACGTGGTCATAGACAAGATGGGTCACCTGGCCGGCTTTCGGACCGAGACCGACCGCATCGAGACGGAATGGACCGACCCGTTCCGCATAAAGCTCACCGACGCCGTGCAGAAGATCTTCCCCAAGGCCTCGGTGACGATCTCCGACATCACCGAGGACGGCAAGGTCGTGGTCTTTCTGATCTCGGCGCCCGATGCGCCGGACAGCTATTATCTCTACGATACCGACGCCAAGAGCCTGGACGAGATCGGCACCCAGTATCCGGAGCTTGAGGACAAGCCGCTGGGGGAAATGAGCTATATCACCTACAAGGCGCGCGACGGATTGGAAATCCCGGCCTATGTCGTCAAGCTCAAGGGCACGCCGGCCAATGCGCCCCTGGTGGTGATGCCGCACGGCGGACCGGCGGGACGCGATGTCTATGCCTACAACTACATGGCGGAATACCTGGCGTCGAAGGGCTATGTCGTGCTGGAGCCGCAGTACCGCGGGTCGGCGGGCTTCGGCGAGGCCTTCCAGACGGCCGGCAACAAGCACCTGGCCCAGATGACGACGGATCTGGAGGACGGGGTGCGCTACCTGGCGGCCCAGGGCACGATCGATCCGAAAAAGGTCTGTATCTTCGGCTGGTCATGGGGTGGATACCTGGCCCAGGCGGCCTTGGCCTTCACGCCCAAGACCTATATCTGCGGCGTGTCGGGCGACGGGGTTGCGGACCTCTATGACCAGATGGACTACAGCAACGGCGTCATCTGGGGCGGCTACGCGCTCGACTATTGGCGTAGCGTCATCGGCGAGCCGATGGTGGAGGCGGCGATGGTCCATGCCACCTCGCCGATCGAGCATGTCGACGCCATCCAGGCGCCGTTGCTGCTGATCCACGGTACCGAGGATCAGGTGGTCAGCAAGCACCAGAGCGAGCACATGAACGCCGCCATGCTGAAGGCGGGCAAGACCGTCACCTACCTGCCGATCCAGTACATGCACCACGGACCCGAGAAGTACGCCGAGCGCATGCAAGTGATGAAGGCGGTCGACGATTTCATCGCCGACGCGTTCGCCAAGGTCCCTCCACCGGTGCCGGCGGCGGCGAAATAGACGCGATTCGCCTATGCGCGAAGACTCGATGGAACTTGTAACTAAGGGTTGTTTTGCGCCGCGATATATGCGGATGTAGCTCCGTATACGGTGCTTTTGGGGGCGGACGGTGGCGGGCTGGCGATGGGGGATTGGCGTTGGGGCGTGCGTGCTTATGGCGGCGCCGGCTTTTGCGCAGCAAGGTGGGGCGCAGCCGCCGGCCGCGGGCGAGTCTTCTTCGCAGACGACGACCGTGGTGGTGCAGGGGCAGCGCAACGAGGTCACCGACCGCATCGATCGCCGGGTCTACAGTATCAAGGACGATCCGGATGCGCAGTCGGGCACGGCCGGCGACGTGCTGGACAAGCTGCCGTCGGTGGCGGTCAATCCGGCCGGGCGCGTGACCTTGCGCGGCGACGCCAATGTCACCGTCCTGATCGACGGCAAGGCACCGATCAACGGCAATAATTTCACCCAGACCCTGGCGGCGTCGGACATCGACCGCATCGAGGTGATCACCAATCCGTCGGCGCAGTACCAGACCGACGGCACCGGCGGCATCATCAATATCATCACCAAGAAACACCATCCGTTCGGGCTGTCGGGCACGGCGACGGGGCGGGTCAGCAGCCTGGGCCAGGTCACCGGCAATGCCTCGCTGTCGTTGACGCAGGGCCCGTGGTCGGTCACCGGCCGGATCAATGCCGGCACCTTTCCCGGCAAGGCCAGGAACAGTTCGGTGGAGACCGTGCCGGAAACCGTGCTGTCGGGCCAGAACAACCGCTATGACAACACCGGCGCCGGCATGGAGGTCGAGGTGGCGCGCAAGCTGGGTGAAGACCAGACCTTGACGGTCAACCAGAGCCTCTATCCCAATTGGGCGCATTTCCCCAGCACCGCCTATTACCTGTCGCCCGAGCGTGATTTCACCACGGCCCAGACGCAGAATTCGCACGGTGTCTACGACCGGACGGAGGTCATCTACGACCTCAACGACGAAGCCAGGGGCCGGCATTTCACGGTCGACGCCGAGGTCGGGGAATGGGTCAACCATAGTGATTTGCAGACGACCGACAGCTATACCGCGCCGACAATAGGCCAGGCGATCTACGGCACGCGGACCCGCGAAACCGGGCCCGACGACGACGTCAAGGCGGACTACGAGGTGCACCCGGCGTCCGGGCATATCCTGTCGACCGGTTTCGAATGGAAGCGCGTGGGCGACGACGAGATCGACGACTATAGCGACAGGGGCGGCATCGCCGGGCCGCATCCCGACGACAGCGAGCGCCATTTCGCCGGTACGCGCGAGATCACCGCGCTCTATGTCACCTACCAGCATCCCTTGTTCGGCGGTTGGACCATGCTGCCCGGACTGCGTGGCGAATACGAGGGGCTGGATATCCTGTCGGAGGGCATGCGCGCCCGGCCCGACGACTTGCGCTTTTATCCGACCCTGCATCTGAGCCACGCGCTGGGCAAGGGCAAGCTGAAGCTGAGCTACAGCCGTCGCGTCGACCGGCCGAGCCTCAGCCAATACGATCCGGCGCGCGTCTATGCGAGCGCCGTCTACGCCAGCCAGGGCAATCCCGGCCTGAAGGCGCCGACCACCGATTCCTACGAGGTCGGTTATGAATTCAGCCAGGGCAAGGTCAGCACCGACGCGACCCTGTATTACCACGCGCTGACCGACGCGGTGTCGGATTACTACCAGGACCTGGGCAACGGCGTGATGCTGGACCGGCCGATCAATTCCGGCCGCAACCGCAGCGCGGGCTCGGAGTTCACGGTCAAGCGGCCGGTGTCGAAGCACTGGAAGGTGTCGGTCAATCTCAACCTCTTCTACAACGAAGTGCCGCTGGTCACCGCGGCCGGCGGCGAAGAGGCGCGCGGGGCGGTGAGCTATGTCAGCAATTCGTCGATCGAATATGACTGGGACAAGGGCGACCAGGTGCAGCTCGGCCTGGGCCTGACCGGGCGCCAGTTGCAAGCGCAGGGGTATCTCGAGCCGGTCAGCCATCTCGACCTGACCTGGCGGCACAACCTCACCAAGAAGCTGGCCCTGGTGGTCAATGCCCAGGACATGCTGGGCGGGATGCGGTGGGTGTCGATCACCACCTCGCCCGACCTGAAATCCAGATGGGTGCAGCCGCCGACCGACCGGATATTGCGCATCAGCCTGACGCGGACCTTTGGTGGCCCGCCGGGGAAGTAGAGGCAACCCGGACTTGCTTTGCCGCGCGTTGAAGATGTAATGTCATACAATAATCGCGCAGGGGGCGGAGCATGTTGGAACGGAAGACGGCGGTCGCCGCTTTGGCGATCGCGGGGGCGAGCGGACTTATCGGACTATCGGCGGGGATTTGCCGGGCGCAGGCGGTAGCCGCCGCGGCCCCGGCCACCGCATCGGCAAGCGCGGGGGCGCAGATCGAGGCCGGGATAGAGGCCTTCACGCGGGACCCGGCGATGAGCCCGCCGCAATTGTCGCCGGACGGCAAGTGGCTGGCCTGGGTGCGCGGCCACGATGTCAATGTCTACGATATCGCCGGCGACAAGTTGAAAACCCTGACCTCGTCGGAGGACGCTCCGCTGGAGTCCGTCGAGTGGGTCAATAACGACTATTTCGTCGTCAACCTGAAGGACGACCAAATCCACAAAGGCCGGATGGTGACCAACACCGTCTATTCGCCCATGGTCATGACCCGCGACGCCAAGTTCGTCCACGTCCTGTTCGCGCACGAAAACCGTCCGGTGCAGATGATCGATATCCTGTCGGTCGTTCGCTATGTCGACGGGCCGCAGCCCTATGCTGTTTCGGCGGAGTCGGATCATATCTACATGACCGATATCACGACGGGAAAGCAGAAGATCGGGCCGCGCCTTATGAGCGGCGGCGATCATTTCTTCGACAAGCAGGGCGTGGAGCGCGTGGCGCTGGAGCTCAAGGACATCTCCGACGCCAAGGCCAATTACGGCTATGTCCGGTTGTATATCCACTATCGGCCTGATCCCGCCGGCGGGTCCAAGGAACTGGACCTGCCCAAGCAGGATCACCTGCTGTATCTCGACACATCCTATGCCGAGGGCGAAAACGCCATCTATTGGACGCAACTCGACGACCTCAAGGGCGAGGCGTCGGTGTGGCGGCTGGACATGGCGTCGGGCGCGAAGACCCTGGTCAAGACCAGTAGCGACCAGTCGCTCGATGTCGTGCTTGACAAGGGAGGGCATCTGGCCGGCTTTTCGACCTTGCAGGATCGCAGCCATACCGAGTGGACCGATCCGTTCCGCGCGAAGCTGACCGCCGCCGTCCAGGGCATGTTTCCCAAGGCCACGGTAAATATTGTCGACATGACCGAGGACGGCAAGGTTGTGGTCTTCTTGATCTCGGCCCCCGACGCGCCCGACAGCTATTATTTGTACGACACCACGACGAAGGGCCTGGACGAGATCGGCACCGACTATCCGCAGCTGGCTGACCAGCCGCTGGGCGAGATGACCTATATCACCTATAAGGCGCGCGACGGGCTCGACATCCCGGCCTATGTGGTCAAGCGCAAGGATACGCCAGCCAATGCGCCTCTGGTGGTCATGCCGCACGGCGGGCCGGCGGGGCGCGATGTCTACGCCTTCAACTACCAGGCCGAATACCTGGCGTCGAAGGGCTATGTCGTGCTGGAGCCGCAATATCGCGGATCGGCGGGTTTCGGCGACAGCTTCCAGCACGCCGGCGACAAGCACCTGGCGCAGATGACGACGGATCTGGAGGACGGGGTACGCTACCTGGCCGCCCAGGGCACGATCGATCCGGCGAAGGTCTGTGTCTTCGGCTGGTCGTGGGGTGGGTACCTGGCCCAGGCGGCTTTGGCCTTCACGCCCAAGACCTATGTCTGCGGCGTGTCGGGCGACGGGGTGGCGGACCTCTATGAATCGCTCGACGATAGCAACGATTTCTGGTGGGGCGGCTTTAGCATGGACTATTGGCGCAGCGTCATCGGCAATCCGTCAAACGACAAGGCGATGATCCATGCGACCTCACCGATCGAGCATATCGACGCCATCCAGGCGCCGTTGCTGCTGATTCACGGCACCGAGGACTGGGTCGTCGACAAGCGCGAGAGCGAGCGCATGAACGCGGCGATGAAGAAGGCGGGCAAGACCGTCACCTACCTGCCGATCGACTATATGCATCATGGGCCGGGTAAGGCCGCCGAGCGATTGCAGGTGATGAAGGCAGTCGACGACTTTATCGCCGACGCGTTTGCCAAGGCGGGGGCGAAGTAGGCGGGAAGAGAGGACAAAAGGAGGCTTTCGTGGGTTGGAAGGCCCCCTCCGTCGCGGGGCTTCGTGCTGCGCACTCGCTCCCGCGCCACCTCCCCCGCTTCGCAGGGGAGGAGAGGCATTTAGTAGAAACACAAACGGCCCGCCGCGGGGGCGGCGGGCCGTTCGGTGTCTTGAGAGACGCAGGCTTAGTTGGCCAGGGCGGTCTTTTGGTCTTCGGCGGCGCGGACGGCCTTTTCGACGACGTCGCGGACGCTGGCGGCGCCGCGGGCGGCTTGCGAGGTCTTTTGGATCTGCGCGGCCATCTCATTGACCGCCTTGTGCTGCTGGTCGAGGATATTGGCGATCTCGGCGACGAACTGGCCGGCGGTCTGCACGTTGCCGCGCAGCGCCATGATGTCGTGCGAGACGCTGCGGGCGTCCGAGGCGGCGACGTCGACCTTGGACTTCACGCCGTCGATCGATTCGGTCAGCCCGTTGACTTCGTCCTGCAGGCGCTTGATGCGCGAGCGGATGTCGTCGGTCGCCTTTTGCGTCAGGCCCGACAGGGTCTTGACTTCCGAGGCGACGATGGCGAAGCCGCGACCGGCGTCACCGGCTCGGGCGGCTTCGATGGTGGCGTTCAGGGCCAGCAGGTTGGTTTGCTGGGCGATCGCTTCGATGGTCGAGACGAATTCGCCGATCTGGGCGGCGGCGCTGCCCAGGTCGTGGATCGACTGGGTCATGCGGCCGAACTCGTCACCGACGCCGGCGGTCGCGGCGGCCGTGCGGTCGGTGGCGCTGGAAGCGTCGCCCATTTCACGTTCCAGGCCGGACATCTGGCCCGAGGCATTGCGTGTATTGCCGGCGACTTCTTCGATCGACGACGCCATTTCGACCATGCCAGAGGCCAGGACCTGCAGGCCGTGTTCGGAACCGGCGGCATCGACGGCGACCTGGTCGAAGCCCTTGAGCGCGCCGAGCGTGCGGTCGAGGCCTTCGACGGCGCGGTCGGCCTGGTGCTTGAGGCGGCGGCGGAAGGCGGTGTCGAGCTGGCCGAGCAGGGCGGCGTGCGCCGTGTCGGCAGGCGTGCCGGCCGGCGACCAGGTCCCGTCGGCGACGGCAACCAGCGCCTTCACGAGATCGGCGTCGGGGGCTTGGGTCACAGGTTCCTTAGCCGTGGTCGGCTCCGGTTGGCGGCGCGCGAACGCATTCAGCATTTTGCTCTTCCTTCGGCAGAATGATAATGCCGCCACCGTGGCAATTCATCCTTAAGGACGGATTAAGCTTAACGGATAAATTTTTTTCAAAATCAGATTGTTGCGGTCAGAATTGCGCGCCAGGGTTTTATTTTACGGCGGCGCGTCATGGTTTGCGCAAAATTTGCATATAGTTTCAATCTTGGCTTGTATTTGGATCGACCCGAGGATATCGGGAGATATAATGTAACGCTGGGGGGCGTGATGCCGATAAAGCGAAAGATCGCGCTGACGAACCTGAGGGATTTGCGTGCGGACCTGGGTTTGAAGCTCGCCGATATGGCGGACGCGATCAAACCCATGACGCGCCAGACGCTCGGCGCCATAGAGGGGGGCGAAGCCAAGGACGTGATTTTCATGCACGCGCTGTTCGCGCGGATGCGAGCGGCCTTCGCGGAGCGCTTCGAGTCCTTCGATTTTGTCGAAGAGGCCGACCAGCCGGGCCGCTATGCCATTCGTTACAAGGCCAAGCCTGCCGGGGAGTCGGCCGAGCATGACTTCGAACGGCTATCGTTTCAGATCATGGACCTGAACAACAAGTTGCGGCGGGCGATGAAGGGCGACGGCGCAGCGCTTTGCCGCCAGGAGGCCTATCTGCGCGAACTGCTGGAGACCTTGTGCGAACATCTTGAGCGCGACAAGGCGGCTTAGGAGACGAAGGCTTAGTTGCCGGCGGCTTCGTCGAAGGCCTTCAGGATGGTCGAGGCCTGGGCATCGGGCATGGCGTCCAGCACGGTGATATATTCGACCGCGACCCGGCAGCCGTCCGTGCGCGGGACTTGGCGCATGTGCGCCAGCACGTTCAGGTCGTTGACGTCGTAGCCCTTGGCCTTGAAGCCTTTGGCGATCTGCGCCGCCAGGGCGGTAAGGTCGGGATGGGCCGGCGGCGGCGAGGGATGGGTCGCGGCGCCTTCGATGATAGCGGCCTTGGCATCGCCTTCACGCTTGACGTCGTCGGCGGTGATCAGATTCTGGTTGCGCGGCGGCCCGCCGAGGAAATAGGTGACGCAATCGTCCGGATTGGCCTGCAGCTTGGTCTGGATGATCTGGTTGTCGTCGATCAGCAGGCGGATGGCGCTGTCGGGCGCGTAGAGGATGTCCTTGAACAAATAGTGGGACAGGCTCTGCGATATGGCCGCGGAGACGGAGGCCTGGAGCTGGTTGGCCGGGGTCGTGTGGACGATGTCGGTCAGCTTGGCGCGCAGGGCGGCCTCGGCGTCGGGGTGGTATTTGAACAGGGCGGCGTAGACCTTGCGTGCCTTGAGCGTCTGGATGCCGGCGTCGACATCGGCCGCTTGGCGATGCGGGGTGGCGAGGGCGTTGCCGATGACGATGGCGATAAAGACGCAGATCACGGTGACGACCGTGCCGGCGGAGGTGTTTTGGGCTTGACCGGGACGGCTGCGCAACAGGCGGCCGATCAGTCCGCCGACAAGGCCGCCGATAGCGCCGAAGACCGCGCCCTGGTATGCGGCCGGCCAGGCCCAGAATCCGTCCATCCCCATTCCCCCTCGGTGCCTCCCGGCAGGGCCCCCTTGGTGCCTCCCGGCGGGCTGAAGCTAATCAATGGTTAATGCGGAGTCAATGAACGCTAGGGGGACGCGGCGCGATCAATAGTCGCCGGGCGCGGGGCCATAGGTGTTGGCGCCCGTGGTGCCCGGGAAGAAGCCGCACTCGACGAGTTGCCACAGGCCGCCGACGAACGGCACGAAGATGATCAGGGCCCACCAGCCGGACTTGCCGAGGTCATGCCAGCGTTTGACGATCACGACGACGTTGCACCACAAGAGCAGGGTCGAGGCCGCCAGCAGGGTGAGGTTCTGCACCAGGTTATACCAGACGCCGTCGGCCATGATCACGTCGGTATGGCCGGTCATGATCGCGATCCACGGCCGGAAGGTGAGATAGAGCACCACGAGATTGACGGCGGAAAAGACCAGGCCGGAGAGCCAGTAGGCCCGGCGGGAAACGCGGCCGTTGGCGCTGAACAAGAAGGCGACGAGGGCGTCGCTCCAATCCCGGTGCGGGGTGGGGGTGACAGGGGAGGGCTCGGAGAAGGTGGCGGCCGAGCGGGCCTGGAAGCGGGCGGATCCGTTAATATCGAAAGGCGAGGTTGACATGGGGCGCTCCGTGCAACTTTGAGACGTTTCCCGGAGGGTTGCAATTAATGCGCCATTAACCTTGGGGCGGAGGCCGGCCGATTTTGTTGTCTTGATCTCGAACATTAAAATTAAGTAATTAATGAACGTGATGTAACAATATAAAGTATAATTAAGTTTCATTGCTTGAGCGTTGGCAGTATTTGTGGGTCATCAAGTTGATGCGTAATCATCCCAGCAAAGAGAGCCAATACCATGTACAAGACCCTGATCATCTCCGCCCTGACCGCCGTTGTTGCCATGGCTGCTCCGGTTGTCCATGCCGGTACGGTCGCCGATCGCACGGCCGCCCAAACAAGCGTTTCGGTGCGCGACATCGATTTCCAGAACCCGGCCCAGGTCCGCACCGCCTACAAGCGCGTCGTCGCCGCGGCGCACAGCGTCTGCGACAGCAATAGCGACGACATGATGACCCAGGCGGCCGACCGGGCTTGCGAACGCCAGGCGGTGAAGGCGACGCTCGGCACGCTCAACCAGCCGGCCCTGGACCGCGCCGCCGGCTATGCCGCCGCCAAGGCGCCGCAGCAGTACGCTTTCAATGATCGTCGTTGAGGCGGGCTGAGACGAACAAAACTGCCGATCCGAGGTAATCGGGTCGGCGTTCTTGTTTTGGTAAATGCGTGCTCTACACGGCCAAGTTTCAGCGGAGCGCTTGAGAACATTTTGCGATCGAGCGCGCCATCATCGGCCTGACGCGCAAGCAGGATAGCGCGGTGGCGTGGACGATCGCGACCCTGGTCACGTTGCTGGGTGGGGCGATCGGGATGATCTTCGCCTTGGTGACGCAGCATAGGTGAGGGGGCGGGTTAGGTGGGCTCCAATGCCTTGGTGATGGTGGGCGGCAGGCCCCCTCCGTCGCGGGGCCGCTCGGGCGTTCCCGTTCGCGCTGCGCACTCGCTCCCGCGCCACCTCCCCCGCTGCGCAGGGGAGGAGAGGTGAAAAAAGGAGGAGAGGCAAAGGGGTTGCGGGGGAGGCGGGGGGGCCGTAGAGTCGGGTTTTCGTCTTTTCCGGGAATCGCAGATATGGTGGCCTATCGCAGGCGAGTTTGGGCGGCCCTGGGCGTCGCCGTCGCATTGGCTGCTGCCGGCCTTGCGCCCGCCGGCAGTCAGGCGCAATCGTCCGCGGAGCCCGCCGACGGCAGCGCTTCGAGCGCGGTGGTGTCTTTGCCGGCCGCGCATAAGCCCCATCATGCGACACCTGCCGCGGCCAGCGCCCAGCCGGCCGCGGTCGAGGCGCCGGTCGTCGACAGTTCAGCGGTCGCGTCGGACAATGCCGAATATCACGACCAGTTGATGGCCGCCGCCGCCAGCCTCAAGGCGGATATCCAGGCCGAGTCCGACGCCAGCGCCGCGACGGTGGCGACCACCCAGTCGGGGCCGACCAGCCTGGGCGTAATGGTCGCCTTTGGCGTTACCGCCTTTGCCATCCTGGTTGGGCTGATCGTCATCCCGGCCTCGATACGGGCCCGTCGCAAGCGGCGCGAAATGGTCGCCGACATGATTTCGGGCAAGCCGCGCCGCAAGCGTTAGGGATTTTCTTACCCTTTCCGCCGCCGAGGAAATATAAGCGACCGCGCGGTAAGTATTGAGAACTTATTTAGAATATATACTTATGGTTGTGGCTTGGGCAGACTTTTGCCGGCGCCGCGTAACATAATCCGAAGCGCGTTTCGGCTTTTGCCCAGGGAGTGTAAACATCTAACGGAGTTGACACATGGGCGACTGTGTTCCGTTTTCATCCGGTGCGGACTCACATGCGCAGGCGGGCGAACGGCCCGAAGCCGGTTGGGTGGAGGCGCCGCTGCGCCGGGCGCGCGTGCTGCTGGTCGACGATTCCCGGCACGATATTCTTCTGGCCAAGCACTATCTTATCGAGTCCGGCGGTTTCGACTGTGAACTGTTGACCGCGGCATCGGCGAACCAGGCGATGGAGACGCTGTTGACGGGGCAGGCCGATGGGCGGCCGATCGACCTGATCCTGCTCGACATCAACATGCCGGGCGACGGTGGCTTTGCCCTATTGACGCGCATTCGCGATCACCCGGCCCTGCGCCGGATCCAGGTAATCATGTGCACCGGATCGTCGCTGGACCTCGACCGGCGCCAAGCCCGGCATCTCGGCATTGTCGGCTATGTCGTTAAGCCGCCGTCGCCGGAAAAGCTGCGTGGCATCGTTGAAAGCCTGCCCGTGTTCGAGGTCGAGGACAATGAAGGCGGCGCGCGGCTGATGACCGTACTTTAGCGCCGGAACGCCGGCTCCTAGACGACATCGCGCCTTTCGACGCGTGCTGAAAAAAGGCTGAGAAGCCATTGGCGTGCGCGAACGGTTTGGCTTTCCAATGCCGCCCCGAAGCCCCAGGCCACGGCCATTATCACCAAAACCACCGCGGCATAGATGAGGTAGGACAGTGGGCGCGAGGGGTTCAATTGCGCGCCCAAGAGCTTTTTAGCGAGCTCGGCGAGCGGCATGTGAACCAGATAAAGTGAATAGGAAAATGAGGCAAATCCCTTGCCGATGGCCGCGTAGAGCCGCCCCGGCTGGGTTGTGGGAAACCGCATCATCAGTGTCAGACAGAAGGTTATCGCCAGGGCGAAACCGGTCGTATATTCGCCGCCCAGCACACCTATCCTGGACGCGATCAGGACCATGCAAAACGCGCCGAAGCCCCACCACCATCTCATGTCAAGACGCACGAGAAACGGCAGCAGGCCGACCAGCCAAATTAAATAGCCAAAGCCGATGCTTCCTTCCTGAAAGGTCGTGGTCGCCATATCCAATGCGACAACGGCCGCCGAAATTATGAGTAGAACAAGCGCTACAATCCGATCTCGGCCTGTCCGGCGAACAGCGGATATCAGGGACCAAATCACAATGGGCGCCGTTATATAGTAGAACATTTCATTGCTCAGACTCCACAGTGGGTGGTCGTTGCATACGGGAGCGGCCGAAATATTCTGCAAAAACAATATATTCGAGACAAATGTATAGAGGCTGTCGGTATGCTGGCATGACTTTGTGAGCGACAGGATCTGTAAGATAAAAGACAGGGCCAAGGCGGGATACAAAACCACCCCCAGGCGCACGATGCGCGCAATCATGTATTCCCCATAGCGAAAAGCTCTGGATTCATACATGCGACTCAGCAATAGACCGCCAATCAACAGACCGGATATAACGAAAAAAACGACGACGGCCTGAGTTCCAAAAAGTGTAAAAAAGTAAAAAGCTTTGGATATCGGCCCCAAGTTAAGATTCTTGGAAAAATCCGGAAAGAGTAGATTCCTGGTATGGGCGAGGCAGACCATAATCGCGGCAACGGCGCGGGCATAATCTAAAAACGCGGAGAATTGAGCATTTTTCAGCGGGTTTGATAATTTTATGACGGGAAAAATACTCATACCGGAGGCTCCGAAGTGCTTGGCATCACTTCACTAAAATATAACCATTATTTTTAAATTACGAACGCCTACGTCTTCCTCGAAACGCTAAGCATTTGCAATCCTGCGGTCTTCATGGTGCAATTTCACCATCTTGAGACGTATTGCAAGCGTGTTTTGAAGGACCTCGGTGGAGTTAACTATCCTTGCGGCCCCGCTCATGGCCGAACATGCAGGGGACCTTGCGCGGATGTGGCGCCTCGGAAAACAAGGCCGATCCGCTCTACAGCGCGGGCGCCTTCACCGTGGCGTGGCTGACCCCGGCGGCGCGGGCCACTGTCGTCTGGTGCAAAGCGTTCAGCCCCGTGATCATGCAGGCGCCGGTGGCGGCGCGCGCGGCGCCGGCCAGGGGTGCCAGCCAGGCCAGCAAGGCGTCGTCGTCGTGGCGTACGCCTTCGAAATCGAGACAGACGCCGGCCAAGCCGCAGCCTTTCAGGGCGGCGATGGCGCGGGACTCGGCCGTGACATGGCCGAGGACGCCCATGCCGTGGGGTTTGAGCAGGGCGACGATCTCGGATATGCGCCCCATCGGCACGCCGTTGAGGTGGCGAATTTCGAACAGCACCTTAAGACCCATCCCGCGCGCGCCCGCGGCGGCCAGGGTGGTCAGCCGGGTGCGTGCCTTGTTCGAGGCGAAGGTTGAAAAGGCCGCGGGCACCACGATGACGACACGCCGGTCCTCGGCGGTGAAGGTCTGTAGACGCTTGAGACCATCTTCGACATTGGCGATGTCGATCAGTTCGCGGTCGCCCCAATCCAAATTGGCCAAGGCACGGCCGTCCAGGGACATCTTGCTGGTGGTCTCCAGGACGTGAGGGGCGAGGCGGTGGCCGATCAAGGCCTGTTTCTTCATCTCGAAGACCGGCTCGGTGGCGCTGACGATCTTGAGGTTCCAACCGCCGGCATTGATCAACCCGCCGCCGGCCGCCGGGCGGCCGCCCAAGGTGATCATCACGCCGACCGAGGTGGACGCGCGGGCTTCGGCGTCGGCGCCGGCGGACAGGGGTGCGGCGCCGGCCGGCTGCGGCGGGCGGGGTTCGGCGCGGTCGAAATAGGTGCGCAGGTCGATCGGGACCAGGCGCATGCGGTCGACATCGTCGGCGATCGCTTCGTAGAGCGGCGGTGGTTCGGCGGAGACGTCGCCGACGAAGAAATGGCCGGTGGCGTACCACAGCTCGGCGGCGCTGAGCGCGCCCTTGTGTTCGCCAAGCGTCAGGATGACGGCCAGGAAACCGTCGTCGTTCAGCCGGATGCACCAGTTAGGCTCGGGAAACTTGCGCTCGAAGCTGGTTTTGAGATGTTCGAAGACCAGGTCTTGCTTGCTCGCCCATTTGCTGCCCAGGCGGCCGGCCAGCCGGTCGAGATGGATCATATAGGCCCGGCCCATGGTATCGGCGTGGGTCTCGCGCAGCCGTTCGATGATATCCACGGCGTCGTCGCGCACCAGCCTGAGGGACAGTTGTCCCGAGGCGTCGCGCGCCATCAGGGGCGATGCGGCTTTGTCGACTTCGCTGGGCATTGCCCTGGGTTTCCTCTTGTGTGTCGAGAATGTTCCACTTATAATTGAAATATAATTAAATTGACACATTGGGTTGTGTGGTGCGCGGTAACGAATGTGCCGGCGCGTCCGGCGGCGGATTGCGCTTCGCGTCCGTTTCATGTTCTGTGGCGCCTATTCATTGCCAGCCAGGATGCATGACATGGCCAACGACGCTGCTTCCAACCCCGCCCATCCTCATCACGAGCACCATTTCTTTCGTTTTCATCTGCCGCACGCCCATCTGGGCTCGGCCTTCGGCAATGACTGGTTCGCCCTGAAGGCGGAGGCCTTTGCGCGGTTCTTCGGGACGCCGACCTTCCTGGTCGGGCAAACCGTCGTGGTCCTGGTGTGGATCGTGTTGAACGTCACCGGCGTGACCAAGTTCGACGTCTATCCGTTTATCCTGTTGAACCTGGCGTTCAGCCTGCAGTCGGCCTATGCGGCGCCGCTGATCCTGCTGGCCCAGACGCGCCAGTCCGATCGCGACAAGGCGCATGCCGAGGCCGACGCCCAGCATCGCGAGGACCTGGCCCGCGCCAGCGACGAACGCCAGGCGGTGGCGGCGCAACAGACGGCGATCCTGGTCGAGATGGTGCAGCAGAACATGTCGCTGACCGAGACGGTCCGGGAACTGACCGAGCGCGTCGCCGCGCTGACCGCCGAGGTGCATACGCGCCTGGGCTGCGATCCGGACGAGGCGCCGGCCGCCGGCAAGAAGGCCTAGAGCGATGCGAGCCGGGCTTTGCGGGTTGGCTCTTTTGGCTGCGGTTTTGGCGCTGCCGGCGCAGGCTGCGCCCTTGACGGGCCGATATGTCGCCATGGGCAGTTCCTATGCCGCGGGGCCGGGCGTCACCACGCCGGCGGACCAACCGGCGACACGCTGCGCCCGCTCGCGGGACAATTACGCGCACCAGGTGGCGCGGCGATTGGGGCTCGACCTGGTCGACGCCAGCTGCAGCGGGGCGACGACGGCGAACCTGCTGACGCCATGGCGCGAACTGCCGGCGCAGGTCGAGGCGGTGACGGCCGACACACGGCTGGTGACGATGACGATCGGCGGCAATGACCTGGACTTTGTCGGCAATCTCAATGCGGCGTCGTGCCGGGCGACTTTGGGCGCGGCGTGCCCGGCGGTTCAGCCGCCGGATGAGGACAGCTATGCGGCGGTCGAACGCGCCCTGCACCAAGTGGTCGCGGCGGTGCGCGCGCGGGCGCCTGGGGCGCGGATCGTTTTCGTCGAATATCCCGCGGTCCTGCCGGCGGCCGGTGTCTGTGCGCGCACGCCGATGACCGGGGCTGACGCCGACATGTTGCGGACGACGGCGGCGCGGCTGGTTGCGATCACCGACCGGGTGGCGCAGGCCGAAAGGGCCGATGTCGTGCATTTTGCGCAGACTTCGGCCGGGCATGACGCCTGTGCCGCCGATCCGTGGATATCGGGCTACCTCGATGCCTCGGGTCAGAAGGAACGGGTGGCGTATCATCCGAACCTTGAAGGCATGACCGCGGTGGCGGATGAGGTGGTGAAGGTGTTGGGGAATAGGGGCAGCGCTAAATCGGTCGCCGCATTGGCCCCTCAGGCTAGCCGCCCGCCCCGTCGCGTTCACTTCGTTCCGCTCTCGTCCTCTCCCCGTTTCTCGGGGAGAGGATAAAAGAAGCCTGCTCAAAGTCATATGCGATAGCTCCGCCCCCCCAGGATAGGAGAGGCAAGCGGGCTCACTGGAATTTATAGCGCATGCCGACGACCAGGGCGTCCTTCAGCTTTCCGGTGCCGCCGGGATTGTGGATCCACTGGAGGTCCGGCTGGGCGGTGAAGTGGTCGTTGACGAAGTCCTTGTAGGTCAGTTCGACCGTCGTTTCGGTCGTGCGCCGCGCGCCGAGGGTGGCGGCATAGAGCGGTCCCAGGTGCGCCTGCATGATGGCGATGCCCATCTGGTCGGCATCGCGGCCGGCGAAATAGCCGGTATAGTTGAGGCCTGCGCCCAAGTAGCTGCCGATCCTCAAGGTGTCGTCGCTGGTCTTGCCGACGCGCACCCAGCTTTGCAGGCCTTGGCTGGCATCGGCGACCTCGTCCAGGATGCGCCAGACGACCTGGCCGTAGACACCCTGGCGCGAGCCCTTGCGCGGGCTGTCCCACTCGGGCGTGGGATCGGTATAGCCCCAGTGGCCGAGCTTGATCAGGCCGTCGTCGAAGCGATGCTCGAATTCGGCGACGTAGTTCAAGCCATCATTGGGGCGCAGGTGGATGGGGGCGAACACGGTCTGGTGGTTCGGATCGCCGGGCGTGCCGTCGAACAGGCCCAGCCGCAGCGTCGTGTCCCAGGTCACACGATACTCACCGGCGGCGCCCAGGCCGGAAATCGGAAAAATCGACGGCCCGGTCTGCGAATAGTCCGGACCGATGCCGGCGGATGAGTTGAGGAACGGTGTGGCCACCGGCTGCACGTCGAAAATGCCGTTGAGATTGATCTCGCCTATAGTGGTGTCCCAGCGGCCGTCGATCGAAGTGTATTTCACCCAGGCTTCGAACAGGCGCGCGGCGGACAGGGCGTCGATATTGGAGACGGTCTGCAGGTCGCCGCTATAGTGGCTGGAAAAGCCGTCATGCTCGTCGATCAGGACGTAACCCCAGGCTTCCCAGCCCATGTCGTTCTTCCAGTCGGCTTGCAGGTCGAGGTTGGCCATGGTCAGGCCGCCGGCGCGCAGGCCGCCCGTGGTATTCTGCAGGGCGTCGATGGTCAGGACAGGTTGGAAGGTAAAGACGTTGCCGTCGGCGTGGGCCAGGGAGGCGGTCAACAGGCCGGTTAGCGTGGCGGCCAAGATGCCCAGCCGGTAAACAAGTGAAGCCGGACGACACTTGAACATCATGGCTTACCGGATACGGCCCCCGAATACCGTTCAAGGCGCACCGATAGGGCGCAGCCTCATATAACAAGGGGTAGCGGTGAATGACGACAGTTCGATGAAGGCGGTTAGTCGCCGGTGCCGTCACGGTCGCTCTTGCGGGCGAAGTCGGCCAGGCGCACGGCCTTTTCATCGCTATCGGAACGATGCGAGCGACGGCGGCGGCGCTTGGGCGAGAGGGCGAGGCCGATGCCGATGAGGGCTGCGATGACCACTGCAGCAATGGCGATCAGGACGCCGGCCGACAGACCCTTTGGCGCGTCTTCAACCGGTGGCGTGACGGCTGAGGTATCGCCGGAAGGTGTTGCGTTATTTGGGGCCGCTTCGGTCGGAGCCGCGTCAGGGTGCGCGGCGGCGCCGTCATTCAACGAAAAGGCCGTGGCCGCTAACGAGGCGCGAAACGCGGCCTCGTCGCGCGCGGCACTGGCCTGGGCGGCCGATACCTGGGCAGCCTGGCGCGAGTCGTCCGCCGCCTGTTCGGCGGTGATTTCCTTGTGGTATTTGCGGTAGTCGAGTTGGGGGTCCTCGACGACCTTGCCGTGGTCGACGACCTGGCCGCCTGAGCCTGTGGCGGCGGCAAGGGAGGTTGCGACAACAACGGCGATCGAGGCGGCGACGGGAATCTTCATGGGGCTAAAACGTCCAATGAAAACGTGGAAATGTCAAATGGGTTGGGGTTTGCGGCGACTGTGGCGGCGTTTTTTAAATTGCATCGCGGCGGGCGCTCCGGTACACCCGGCTGGCTTTCGCGGCGTTTTGAGTCCGTGTCAGGCACCCGTAGCTCAGCTGGATAGAGTACTGCCCTCCGAAGGCAGGGGTCACAGGTTCGAATCCTGTCGGGTGCGCCACGCTTTTCCAAATGACGATTATCGATCAAGGAAAGGGAGATCCTTCCATGAGCGTGGATGAGCAGATCGACAAATATATCGGCGACCAGACCCCGGCCAAGGGCGATGAATTGCGCGATCTGCATCGGCGTATCCTGGCGATTTCGCCCGGCGCCCAACTCTGGTTCATGGATGGCCGGAATGACGACGGCAAGGTCGTCGCCAATCCCAGTATCGGATATGGGGTCGCGACGCTTTCCTATGCCGACGGGACGTCGAAGGCGTGGTTCAAGATCGGCCTGAGCGCCAATACGTCCGGAATTTCGGTCTACGTCATGGGTGTCAAGGACAAGACCTTCCTGTCGCAGACCTATGGATCAAGGCTCGGCAAGGCCAAGATCACGGGATACTGCATCACATTCAAATCCCTGAAGGATATCGATCTCGGCGTGCTCGAGGTGGTCTTCGCCGACGCCTTGGGGGGCTGAGCGAAGGGATCGGGATGGGGCCCAGTGCGGTTGGCCTGATCGCCGGCATTTACCTCAGGTCTCCTCCGCGGCTAAGGCGGAACGCTTGCGGCGCAGCGGGATGCATTTGGGCTTTGCCATTAGCGGAGATGGCTCGTGATCACCAAGGCGCTTAATGGCTAATAAAGAAACACATTGTATTTTTTTTACCGGCATCGTACGGTGGAACATAAAAATATGAAAAAGTCAAAAATTTCTTTATATACAGATGCTTGGGGTAACAACTATGAGATCATATGAAGCAACACATGCTTTTCTTGACTTCTCACTTGATATCCGCAGGTTCTCACCATCGCTATGGATGATGCTCGGAGAGGCATCATCCAAATGGGACCATATTGCCGGCGCCCCTTTGGAACCCCAAGAAGCTGCCAACCTGCATCGCTTGTACTTAGCGAAGGGGGCGGCTGCAACAACTGCGATCGAAGGTAACACGCTTTCAGAGGAAGAGGTCATTGAGCTCTTGGAAGGGCGTGCCACTTTGCCGCCTTCCCAAAATTATCTGCGTAACGAAGTGCAAAACATCGTCAATGCATTTGATTGGATGATCGAAAAACTAGGAAGCGGAGCGGATGGTCGGATTGATTCCGCATTCCTTCAAGAACTCAATCGATTAGTCTTAAAGGATTTGCCGCTCGACGCTGATGTTGTTCCAGGAGAATTCAGGCAAGTGATCGTGGGAGCGGGAACTTATAAATGTCCTGCGCCGGAAGATTGTGATTTTCTGATACAGAAATATAGCGAATCATTAAATAATTTTCCGACGGATTTACTAAACCCCAGAGCATATGCTATTATCAAGGCGATATTTGCTCATATTTATTTTGTCTGGGTACACCCCTTTAGAGATGGAAATGGAAGAACGGCGCGATTGATCGAAGCGTACATTCTTCTATCTGCAAATTGCCCAACGCCGGTGGCGCATCTACTTAGCAACTATTTTAATAGAACGAGGTCTGTCTATTATCAAAAGCTTGATGAGGCCAGGCTCGGCGGGCAAGGTCCAGTGCCTTTTATAGAGTATGCCGTAACGGGACTTGTTGAGGGACTACGGGAACAAATCCAACGAATACGAAACTATCAGTGGGAGGTTTCTTGGGTGAACTATGTTCACAAATTCTTCCACGATAGCGATGGTCAGGCCAGTAAGCGGCGACGTCAACTTGTGCTTTGTATGCCGAAGGAGGGCATACCCATTACCACTCGCTTGAAGAATCTTCCCGCGGAAATCAGGCTTCTATATGGCGACAAATCGAACATGACCTACTCGCGAGATATCCACTTTCTCGAGCAAGCGGAGCTTATTTGCCAATCCGAAGGCAAGTACCATGCTGCACGTCAAAGAATTTTGGCCTTTCTACCTTGGCGCAAGGATTTCGAAGAGACTGTCGCATTGGCCGCGGAGTAGAGTCGTGTCTCCTGCTGCATAGAATAAGTGCTTAACTCCTTATGCACGTATGTTAACCGCAAGTGATGGTTTCATCTTGCTGATTGATATAGTGGGCGCGGCGCAGTGGAGGTATTGCTAGACTCGTTTTTTCCCTGTACGGACGATTCAATTAAACCGGTGGTGGAGGCTTGGCGAATAACAAGCCGTCCGGGGGTGGAAGGCAGAATGATTTGCCGCGGGCAGGCTATCCGATTTGATAAGCGAACGGACGTCGGGAGGACCGAACCGCTTCGGACGTTGATCACGATCACCGATGACGAGATAGAACACGACGTCATCATGAAGATCTCCCAGAGCCTCGGTGGTTCTGTAAATAACCTTGCCTACGAAATGCTTGGAGCGATTCTGGCGGGAGACCTTGGACTCCCCGTTTGTAGGCCGTTCCTAGTTGAAATGGACGATGCATTTGTGGGATCCATTTTTCCGTTGAGCCTGCGCCAACGTCTGGAGACATCTTGCCCATTGGCCTTTGGCTCCCAGGACGCCGGGAGGCAATGGCGTACGTGGTCTGCTGGGACTGACCACGTCAGCGCCGAGCAGGTTGACTTGGCTCTCAGGATAATTGCATTTGACGCATTTACTGGAAATCCTGATAGGGCGCCTAACAATCCCAATATGCTTGTTCAAGGAGATCAGTGGCGGCTGATCGATCATGAAAATGCCTTCGGCTTCCGGTTAAAACTGTTTCCGAAATGTCAGCCTTGGGTTATTGGCAATCTCGATTTGCTCACTAAATGGGGGCAGTGGAGTGAGCACATTTTCGCGCAAACCCTCCACAAAAAATCCAATTTAGATTTTTCTTCTGTCAGAAATTCGTGGGCTGACTTGTCAGACGTGCGTCTCGCCGAGTATGACGCCTGTCTTCCGCCCGAGTGGGACGACGCGCGAGATGATTTTTCCGATGCGATAAATCATATTAGGCAAGTCCGTGATACAATAGATCTTTGCGTAGCCGAGCTAAAACGGGTTTTGACATGAGCCGAGCACCGTACACGTACTCGATCCTGCGCTACCGGCACGATCCTTTGTCGGGTGAGCAGGTGAATATCGCAGTCGCTCTGCATTCGGGTGCGACCCGTTTTGTCGGCTTCCGCATAAAGAAAGCCTATAGTCGACTTAAGCAACTTTTCCCTGATCTTGACACGTCAATATTACGGAATGACTTGGCGCGTATTGAACGAGCTTTTGCCATTGCCGCACGTGCCGAGAGCGAGCCCCAACTTTTTGACGCCGGCACGGATGTTATGGCGTTTGCTCGTAGAGTCGTTTCGATAGATGACGGAGCCATGATCTGGAGCGTTGTTGGTACTGGCGTGACGACCGACCCTGAGAAAACATTGGAGAGCATCTACTGGCGGTTTGTTGGCCAATATGACAAGCCTGAGATGCATAAGCGGCCTGACGCGGATGTTTGGCGTCCCTTCCGTGACAAGCTTGTCGAAAAAAATATTGCTCACCTTTTCGACAAAAAAGTGATCTCGTCGTCGCGTGTAGAAGTCGAATTCGAGCATGCTTGGAAAAATGGGGTATGGCATTGTTTCCAACCGCTGTCGTTTGATCTCGCCACTTCCGATGGCATCCAAGACAAAGCTGCACGTTGGGTGGGGCAGATGGTCGGCCTGTCTAAATCGGCGGAGCAGTTCCGGACTTATTTCATTGTAGGGGAGCCGACCGAACAAGCCATGTTCCCCGCTTATCACCGGGCGATCGATTTTCTAAAAGATGCGACTGGAGCGGATGTCGTTCTGGAAAAGGATGTCGATATCCTCGCTGATCAGATTGAGGACAAGGTGCATCATAGCCACTCAGTTGGCTAATAGGCTGACACGGACAACTGGCTTTTGGCACATCAGGTCTCCTCCGCCGCGAAGGCCGAGCGTTTGCGGCTGTCGGCCGTGAAGACGTAGACCAGCAGCGAGACGAAGGCGCAGGCGCTGACGTACCAGAAGAACCAGGCTTCGCGGCCGGCCTGCTTGGCGGCCAGCGCGATATATTCCGCCGTGCCGCCGAATAGCGAGACCGCGATGCCGTAGGGCAGGGCGACGCCTAACGCGCGCACCGGCGCCGGGAAAAGCTCGGCCTTGACCACGGCATTGATCGCCGTATAGCCCGAGACGATCAGCAAGGCGGCCATGATCAACAGGAAGGCGCCCAAGCCCGGCTTGGCGTGGCCCAACATCGTCATGATCGGCACGGTGCACAGCGTACCCAGCACACCAAAAGCGATCAGCAGGGGCTTGCGGCCGACCTTGTCCGACAGGGCGCCGACGAGCGGCTGTAGCGCTGTGTAGAGCAGCAGCGTGCCGGCCGAAATCGCCGTGGCTTCGGGCTTGGACCAGCCTGAGCTGTTGACCAGGAATTTCTGCATGTAGGTGGTATAGGTATAGAAGGCGACCGTGCCGCCGAGCGTCAGGCCGATGACCTGGAGCACCTGCCAGGGATGCTGGCGCAGCAGGGCTGTGACCTGTCCGCGTTTGTCGGACGCGCGCTCGCGCTCAAACGAAGTGGTTTCGGCGATGTGGCGGCGGATGACCAATGCGGTCAGGGCCAGGACCGCGCCGACGCCAAAGGCGATGCGCCAGCCAAAGGCGTCGAGCTGGGCGGGCGTGAGCAGCCAGTTCTGCAGCGCGATCAGGACGCCGAGCGCAATCAACTGCCCCATGATCAGGGTAACGTACTGGAAGCTGGAGTAGAAGCCACGCCATTTGTGGCCGGCCATTTCCGACAGGTAGGTGGCCGAAGCGCCGTATTCGCCGCCGACGCTTAAGCCCTGGATCAGCCGCGCCACCAGCAGCAGAAGCGGGGCCAGGACGCCGATGGTCTTGAAGCCGGGTGTCAGGGCGATGATCAGGGAGCCCGCGCCCATGCTGAGCACCGACAGGGTGAGTGCGGCTTTGCGCCCGTGGCGGTCGGCATAGCGGCCCAGCAGCCAACCGCCGATCGGCCGCATCAGGAAGCCGACGGCGAAGATGGCGGCGGCGTTCAACAACTGCGCCGTCTTGTCGCCGTCCGGAAAGAAGACCTTGGCGAAATAGAGGGTGAAGGCCGAATAGGCGTACCAGTCGTACCATTCGACCAGGTTGCCGATCGAGCCGCCGATAATCGAGGGCAGCCGGTTCTTTTGGGGCGTTTCCATCCCGGGAGGGTTCCACAATCGCCGGGTCGGGTCAATCACGGCGCGGCTTTGCGGTGCAACCGGTCATTGACGAAGCAGGGGGTTTTTTGCATAAGCGATAAACATTGTCCCCCATTAGACTCCCCAGTCAGGTTCTGTTCGATGAGCAATACCGTTCCGCCGCCCGAAGTCATCTATGTCGAAGGCCACAAGGTCGCCTGTAATGGCGGCGGCGGGCCGCTGGGCCATCCGCTGGTCTATATGGAACTGGGCGAGGACGGCACGGCCGAATGCGGCTATTGCGACCGCAAGTTCGTGCACAAGGACCATGCCCACGACTATCAAAGCCCGGCGCCGCGCCCCGAAGGCGGGCACTAAGCGCATCCGAAAAAGTGGCGTGAATGCCATTGCCCTTTTTCGATAAGATGCGCGACGAAAGGAGGATGGCGTGCGTTACCTGCACACCATGGTGCGGGTGAAGGATGTCGACGCCTCCCTGCGCTTCTATTGCGACGGCCTTGGGCTGAAACTGATCCGCCGCACCGACAGTGAAAAAGGCCGGTTCAGCCTGATCTTCCTGGCGGCGTCGGAAGATACCGAACTCGGCGCACAAGAGGGTTTGCGGCCCCAGGCTGAGGTCGAGCTGACCTATAATTGGCCGGATGAAAACGGCCAGGTCGAGGACTATGGCGGTGGCCGCAATTTCGGCCACCTGGCCTATGAGGTCGACGACATCTATGCCGCGTGCCGGCATCTTTCCGACATGGGCGTCGTCATCAACCGCCCGCCGCGCGACGGCATGATGGCCTTTGTGCGCTCGCCGGACGGGATCAGCGTCGAGCTGCTGCAGAAGAATGGGCCGCTGGCGCCGGCCGAGCCCTGGCTGAGCATGGGCAATACCGGCGTTTGGTAGGATTCTTCGGAGCCTGCGAAGGCCCCCTCCGTCGCGGGGCTTCGCTTTCGCTCGCTCCCGCGCCACCTCCCCGCTGCGCAAGGGAGGAGAGGCTTACCGTCTTAGCCGTCGATAAAGCCTCCCTCGGGCGCCCTGTGCGGCAGGTCCCAGCCGAAATAAACCTCGACCGAAACCAGCTTGCCGTCGCGCGCGCGATAGACCTCGCAATTGCAGAAGCGATGACCGCCGGCGCGCGCCTCGTAGACGATGATGGCGGTGTCGCCGGTTTCACTGGCCACCCGTTCCTCGAAGCCGTCGATGTGCTGGCTGTTGGGCCAGCATCTTTGCATGTAGGTCGCGCGATCGAGCCGGTTGTCGAGCGGGCTGGTGAAGTGGAAGCCGTCGCCGACCAGCGCCTCGATGGCGGCGCGATCCTTGTCGGCATAGGCTTTGAGCGCGGCGCGCGCCAGGGCGAGGGCTGACATCACGGGTGATCTCCACGGAGCGCCCCCATTTAATCCGGCCCTGCGTAAGGCGGCAATACACCCTTGGTCGCAGGGTGTCAGGCCGTCTCGTGTGTGCTGAGCGGCTTTCAACCCTACCTGCCGTACGGCGAGTGACAATCCGGCGCGCTTGACGCGTTGCTGTGTCGTCACACGCCTGGCAGCTATGTTCGCAAATCGAGGAGTTTCCGATGGAATCTTTCGGCTTTTCGTCGAAATCAAGCCCGGCATCGGGCACGACGGGGACTCAGTTCCCGCAATATAACGTCGATCCCTTGGCATGGCTTAACAAGACGGGGGCCACGCCGGCGTCACCGCCGTATCGGTCGGGCGCCATGGCCGGTAAGGGACCACCGAGAGTTTCGGCCAATCAGAATCTATCCTACCCCACCGTTGGCAAATCCACCTCGCCTGACGCGGTATCCCTCGGCGGGAACCCATCCTTGCCGTCAGGCAGGAATTGGAACAACTGGGGTATGTCGGCACATTCACTTACGCCGTCATCACCGGGCGCAAGTGACGAGCACCTGTATCATACGGGCATTCGGCCTCTCGACGCCGGTCTGAACTTCGCGTCCGGCTTGGGTGGCGCGGAGGCGCAATTTCTAAAGGAAACGGGGAGCCTTCTATACAACAACAACCCGCTAGGCGCCGCCGCCGGACTGGCCGACGCCACCGGACTGGTGCGGAATGTTCCGGACTATGTACCGGACGCCTGGCGCGCCAATAAGCCCTTTGTCGAACTGGGGCAAGCGCTCGTGACCCATCCGAACCAGGTTTGGCAAGGCGTGCAGCAGGGTGTCGGCAATTGGTGGGACAACTTGTCTAAAGGCGACCTTGATAGCCGCATGTATGCTTTGGGGGGAACCACTTTCAATGTCGGCGCAGGCTTGGCAGGGTTTGTGGACCCGGAGGCTTGGGTCGGTGAGGCCGCGGAGCTGTCGGATGCCGCCAGGGCGGCGAAGATTGCAAAATATATGAACCAAGACTTCAGCCGGGCAAAGGCGGAATACCTAGCGGAACCCTACGTAGGAATAGGGCATCATTTCTTTCCCAGGCGGGGTGTTGACCTCCACGAAAGTCTCTCGCAGTTGCCGTTTGTTCCGAAGACTATCACCCTGCCCAAATTCATTAGTGACAGTCGTTTCAACGTTTTGAAACCGAGCGGCATGTCGCGTGGCGATTTCTACGAGTTGCACTTCAAGGTCGATCCGAAATTCAAAGGTACAGGGCTGGCTCGGAACTTAGGTCCGGGCGGCTGGAGTGGCCAGTCTATAGGATTAAAGGAATACGATCAGCTAGGGCGACTATGGCACGGAAGCCCCGCCTCGCTTAAGTTTGCCGTCGGAGGAGGGGCGGCGGATGCCGGTCGGGGCGCATCCTGGCTTGCCAATCAACAAGATCAGTCGGGTGTAACGCCGAACAACGCCGTCTCGTCTCCCGTAGACGACATCGACGACCTTCCTGCCCTTACGCCTGCACCACAAGGTCAGAGCAATCCGACCGACGCGCCCGTGACGTCTTCGGCGAGCGGAAATGGCGGCCTGTCCGAATTGGGCGTATGGCCGCCGTGGGAGTCTGGCACGATTGCCAACAATGCCATCTCCTCTCCGGGGGGAGATATCAACGATCTACCTGACCTTACGACCGCTCCGTAAGTCCAGGCCAATCTGCCGTCCGGCTCGCCCTCGACGCTTTCGGCGAGCGGGAATGGTGACCTACCGAATGCGGACGTGTGGCCGCCATGGGAGGTTGGCGATCCGTCCGAAACCCCTTAAAAATTCCAGGAAGTATGCGGTAAGAAAGCTCAACTCAGGGTGAAGGCGACGGTTGACCTTCGTCGCCTTCAAATCATAAGGTAGGTTCTATACCGCACCAGGCGCGGCAAGGGGGAAGGGATGAAATTCTTCACGGCTCTTACGTGCGCTGTCACGCTGCCGGACGACCATGAATGGGATGAGGCGGGCGAAAATACAGTGAAGCCTGGCGGCGAAAGCGCGGCGATCGCCCTTGCCGATCTTCTCAGGCAAGCCGGAATGGACGTTAGTACGCCCGAGCTATGGGAAGACTATGCCTGGGTTTTTGACGTCCGGGGCGGCGGCCGACAATACGAAATTGTCGTCAGCCGCTTGGAGGATGAGTTCTTCATTCATACGACGGACCGGTCTGGGTGTTTCCTCACACCTTGGCGAAACCGGGCGGATCATCCGGTGTTCATGGATTTGATCTACAAGTTGGTATCTGAAGATCCAAGATTTGGGGCGCCTGAATGGGATACAAGTAAGGTGTATGCGCGGACGGCATAGCTGAGCTCGGATCGTGGGCCTTGGCGCCGGCGACAGCCCCCTTCGTCACGGACTTCGTGCGATGCACTCGCTCCGTGCCACTGCCAACGGGGCTTCCCGCTCCCCGCTATAGGGCGCCGGGGAGAAGATTTAACTTACTTTTCCCGCGGGCTCAGCAGGAAGGTGAGCAGGCCGATTAGCGGGATGCCGCCGGCGGCCAGGGCGATGCCGGTCCAGCCGAAGCGGGCATAGAGCGGCGAGGCCAGGGCCGAGCCGATGGCGCCGCCGATAAAGATCGACGCCATGTAAAGCCCGTTGATACGGCCGCGGCTTTTCGGATCGAGCGCATAGATGACGCGCTGGCCCTGGACCATGGTCGTCTGCACCGAGGCGTCGAGCACGATGCCGCAGAGCGCCAGCGGAATGACGGCGTCAATAAAGGGCACCAGCGGCAGCAGCATGGCTGCGGCACCGAGCGCAAGGCCGCAAAGCGTTGCCATACGGCCGAAGCCGGCATCGGCCAGGCGACCGCTGAGCGGGGCGGCAAAGGCGCCGGCCGCACCGGCCAGGGCGAAGATGGCGATGCCCGTCTGCGTCAGGTGGAAATGCCGCGCCAGTTCGAGTGGCGAAGCGGTCCAGAACAGCGAAAACGCACAGAACATCGAGCCCTGGATCAAGCATCTTTGGCGCAGGGGGGCAAACTGCAAAAAGAGCTGGCCCATCGAGCGCATCAGGGCGAAATAGCCTTGGTCGTGGGCCGGACGGCGCTGCGGCAGGGCGATAAACAGCACCACGATCATCAGCACCATGAAGGCCGCCGCCATCCAGAAGCTGGCGCGCCAGCCGAAGCGGTCGGCGACCAGGGACGATAGCGGCCGCGACAGCAGGATGCCGAACAACAGCCCGCCCATGACATTGCCGACGATGCGGCCGCGCGTGGCGTCATCGGCCAGGTGGGCGGCGAACGGCACCAGGACCTGCACGGCGACGGCCGTGGCGCCGATCAGGAAGGCCGCGACCAGCGCCGCCGGCCCGCTGTGCGCCAGGGCAGCCAAGACCAGGCTGATCAGTGACAGGCCGACCATGATCAGGATCAGCCGCTTGTTCTCGACGAGGTCGCCCAGCGGCACGACGAAGAGCAGGCCGATGACGTAGCCGATCTGGGTCAGGGACACGATGGCCGAGGCGGCGTGGTCGCCCAGTTTGACGTCCGGCGCGATCAGCGCGATCAGCGGCTGGCTGTAATAGAGGTTGGCGACGATCACCCCGCACGCAAAGGCGAACAGGGCGACCATGGCCGGGGTGAGCTTCGTGTGCGGCGTGCTTTGGGACAGGCTTTGGGACATGGCCCGCACATAGGTTTTTGCGTCTGCGAAGGCAAGGGCAGATCTTACCTCTAATTCACGTCCCCTCGCCTCGGTTGTGCGCACACCGCCACCGTTATTACGACTTTATGAGAAATCACAGATTTGTCAGATGGCTAGGGGTGATCGGCTTTTTAACCTTTCGTTAACCATAAAAGCCCAGGGTTGCATTAACCAATCCGTAACCATAATTTGCCGCCTGACGTGTCTTCGGAAATCCCGGCACACGGCTTAAGGGAGTGCGCCGCATGAAGCCCTTTTCGATGGCAGAGGCCTCGCATGTCGAGCGGCCGGCCGGTTGTCTTCCCCGCATGGCCGAACGTCCCGCCCGGGTCCTGCTGGTCGACGATACGCGCGGCGACGTCCTGCTGGCGCGGCGCTGGCTGGGCGCGGAACGCGCATTGGACTGCGACCTAGTCTCGGCCGCGACGGTCGGCGAGGCCCTGGAGGCGCTGCATATGGCGCGGGCGGCGGGGATGGACACCGACTTGGTGCTGCTCGATATCGGCCTGCCGGGCGATAGCGGGTTCTCACTGCTGGAAAAAATCCGCGCCGATCCGGCGTTTCGGCGCATTCCCGTGATCATGTGCACGGGATCGGCCCACGATATCGACCGGCGCTATGCCACGCTGCTGGGCGTCGTCGGCTACGTGCTGAAGCCGCTGGCGCCTGAGGCCCTGCGCGCCATCATCGAACAATTGCCGCTGCTGTCGGTGGTGGAATGCGGTGCGGGGCTGAAGCTTCTGGCGGGTTGAGGAGGCGCGCCTGCGATGGCCTTTTGTTTTTAACTCTGATTTCCGATTTGCCTTCAAATCGGCAAGGGCGACCGCCCGCCCGAGCTCGTGCGAGGAGCCCGCGCGGCGCCTGAGCGCACAAAAGTGAGGATGGCCTCACCAAAGATTACGCACACGTAAAGTGAATGGCAATCGGGGGTGTTGAGGACTATATAGGCTTCATGGTCATTACCCCTGCCCACTATCCGACACGGGCCGAACGGCTGGCCGACCTGGTGGTTCATCTGGTCGGGCTGGCGCTTGCCCTGTTTGGCGGCGGCATGGCGCTGGGCCTGGCCGTCAATCACGGCCTGGTCGGGCGCGTCGCCGCGGTCTCGGTCTATTCGCTGGGCTTCATCGCCATGCTGGCCTTTTCGACGGCCTATAATTTCGCCAAGCCGTCGTGGCAGCCGTTTCTGCGGCGCCTTGATCACGCCGGCATCTTCTTGATGATCGCCGCCAGCTACACGCCCTTCACCACGCAATTGCTGCACGGCGCCTGGAGCTGGGGCATGAGCGTCACCGTATGGGCGCTGGCGGCGCTGGGTATTCTCGGCAAGCTGTTCCTGCCGCACATGGCCAAGGCGGTGTGGGTCGGGTTTTACCTGGCACTCGGCTGGGTGGCGATCGTCGCCATTCGGCCGTTGATCCACGACGCGCCCCTGGCGGCCCTGATCCTGCTGGCGGCGGGCGGTGTCGTCTATTCGATCGGCACCATCTTCTACATGATGAAGCGGCTGAAGTTCCGCCGCGCCATCTGGCACGGCCACGTCCTGGCCGGGGCCGGCGTGCACTATGCCGCCATCCTGGTCGGCGTGGTGCTGGCTTCGGCGAAATAGCCCCTCTTAATTCGGATAGATAACGCCCTGGGCGCCGCCATGGTGCGTTTGCCGGTCATATTCGGCGTCGTATTGGCCCAGCGTGTTGAACACCGCCTGGGCCGCGGCGCCGGCATCGGCGCAGCTTTTGCCGCGCAGGACGGCCTCCAGGTCGCCGACATGCTGGTAGGCGTGGCGAATATGTCCGGATTCATGGACGATGAGGGCGTTGAGGTAGCGCATCCAGCCCGCCTGGTGTCGCGCATCCATCTGCGCCAGGTCGACGAAGCGCGGCAGCGTGACCTCACCGGAAAAGGTCACCTGTACCCGCGACATGTCGCAGCCGGCCGCCGAGGTGGAGTAGCGCCAGTTCATCCGCCAGTTTGTCGAACCTTCGCCGACCGTCCCGTCATGGGCGTCAACGATGCCGTGGCTGTGCATGTAGTCGTGGATGGCCTGGGTGTCGGTGCCCGGGACGGCGTACCAGACGATGGTCGTGTTGGGAAAGGCGCGCAGCGGCGTCAGGTCCAGCGCCACGGGGGATGCATCCTCCGGCGTCGTGGCGGCCACCGGCGGCGGCGAAAGCGGCGTATGGATCCGTTGCGCCACGGCGATGCCGATCAATCCCGCCAGGCCGACCGCAAGGCCCAGGGGGCGGAGGCTGGGCGGACGCGCCGATGGGCTTGCGGCTGGGAGCGGCGATTCCGTGGGCTTGAGCCGGCGGCCAAAGGCGGGGGACGTATCGCGCATGACGCTTCCGTTTTGCCGAAAGATGCGCGGACCCTACAGGATCAATCTTAAGGCGTCGTTGCCGAGGGGGCCGCGTCCGCGGCACGGGGGGGCAGTATTTCGATAAAGCTATTGGCGGTCAGCCGCCCCGTCGCCGGATCCTGGGTAAAGGCGGCGCCGTCCATCATGGCCGAATGCAGGCTGGTCGTGCGGTAGACCGCCAGCCGGTCGAACACGGCCTCGACATGATCGATCTGCTCGTAGAGCCCAACCGTATCGCCGGTTTCGGACGTGGCCACTTCGGTTTCGACGGTCTGGCGATAATGGTCGTAGCGGCGATGGTCGACCGATTCAAAGCCCGTCGGGATGTGCCGGAAAAAGGCGGTTCCCCGATAAGGCGCGCCGCAAAAATAGTGCACGAGCGCCAGCTTGTAGGGGTTTTGCGAGTCGCCGTGCGGAATGCGCTGCAACGGCCGCAATTCACCGGGCGCGGTCGTCGTCAACCCGAAAAAGCCGCTGCAATGCAGGGTCTCCGACTCGGGAATGCCAAAGCCCTTGTGCAGCAGAGGGCGCAACGCCTGGACCAGGGCGGGGCCGTATTGCGGCGGCAGGTTCCCGTTGAGGCCGGGATAGTTCGACTTGTCCGACGGCGCCCCGAAAACGCTCTGTTCGACCGCATAGCGGACCAGGGTTTGCGGATGCTTCAGGACATTGTCGATGACCAGAAGCGGTTGGCGTTCGCTGCCGATATAGCGTCCCTGGATGCGTGCACCAGGGTTGAAAGTCATATCGGGAGCGAACGCCGTAGCCATGTGTCGGAGTCTATCGTCTGGGGTCTGTTACTTCAAGAGAACCGCGTCCTTGATCGGTTCGACCCACTCGTTCTTGTCCGGGTCGTACAGGGTAAAGCCGTCGGGGCCCTCGGCGAACTCCCAGGCGATGCGGGCAAAGCCGCGGTCGGCGGCCGCCTTGGACACGGCGCGCGTCCACGCCACACGGTCGTCCATCGCCGAATACTTGGCATAGGTGCCGTATTCGCCGAGCAGGATCGGCCGGTCATTGGCCTTGGCCCAGTCGGCGATCTTGTCGAAATCGCCATTGAGCTTGGCCATCTGGTCAGGCGTGCCCGTCCAATGGAATTCGCCGCGTTCCTTTTCGATTTCCGGTCCGACCCAGGTGGCGCCCTGGTGGGTAAAGGTCATCGGCTCGTAGTAGTGGAAGGTGACGATGATGTGCTTGTCCGCTGGCAGTTGCAGCAGGGGCAGGTCGGCTGAGCTGTTCCAGTGGGTCGGCCCGACGATGACGTTGCGCGTCGGATTGGTCTGGCGGACGATGGCGAGCAGGTCGGGAATCCAGGAATTCCAGGTCGCGGCGTCGATCTTGTCGTGCGGCTCGTTGAGCAGTTCGAACATCACCGAATTGGGCGCGTTCTTGTAGTGATCGGAGAGTTCGTACCAGACATTGGGCAGGATGGCGGCGCAGGCGTCGGCGTCCTTGGAGCAGGTGTCGTAGTCGTGCTCGTCGATGATGACGAACAGCTTGGCCGAAATCGCCGCATCGACCACGGCGTCGAGCTTGTGCAGGTATTTCGGATCGAGGTGGCCCTGGGCGTCCATGTGCATCGCGCTCTTGTCGAAGGTCGACAAGGGGATGCGGATGGTGGTGAAGCCGGCTTCCTTGATCTTGCGGATCTGCGACAGCTTGAATTTGGTCGACCCGCCGTTCCAATAGCCGTCCCAGCCGGCGATGACACTGACGCCGGCGCCCATCTGGGCGACCTCGTCCTTGGCGGATATTTCGACGTACTTGGGGCCGCCGCTGGTGAAATCGTTATAGCTCTTGATTTCGTCGGTGACGCGGTCCTGGGCTTCGCCGGTGGTCATGTGGTCGCGGTCGCCGGTGGCGCCGCTGGTCGGGACGCCGGCCTGGGCGTGCACTTCGGTCGAGATGGCGCAGGCCATCAGCATGGCGCAGACGGCAATGCCGTGCTTGAGCATATGTGCGGTCTTCATGTTTATCTCCCTTATCTCTTTTTAGGTCCCAAAGGCGTAGTTGGCTGTCGCGGGGCACTGGACCGCTGACAGCTTGGAAACATCAGGGCGCGAGCGCCCGGATGAAGATATTGCCGGTCAGCCGGCCGTGGCGTGGATCGGCATTAAAGGCGAAGTCACGGGCGATCTCGGCGCAGTGCAGAAGCGCGCCCTGGTAGATCAGGACCCGGTTGAACAGGCCATCGCAGCGTCCGATCTGTTCGAAGACCGGCGAGGCCTCGGTGACATAGGCCGGCGCCGGCGGGCCGAATTCGGCCAGGTCCTGGTCCAGCGCCGCCAGGTAGGGCGCGTAGCGCGGCTGGCTCAGGCGCTCATAGCCCGTGCGGCGATGGCGGTAAAAGGCGGTCCCGCCCTGCGGCGGCACAGCCAAAAAGTGCAGGATGGCATAGTCCTCGGCATCGACCGTGTCGAAGTGCGGCACGCGCTGGATCAGCTGGGTGGTTTCCGGCCGCTGGGTGACGATCGAGAAGCTGGCCTCGCGAACATGAAAGCGCGCGACGCCGAACACCTGGTGCATGACGGGCGCCATGGCGTTGCAGAGCGCCGCGGTATAGGCGTGGGCCGGTTCATCGCGCCCTATCAGGCGGCGCTGGCCGGGATAGTAGTTATTGTCGATCGGTGGAAAGGGCGCCAGGGCGGCGGCCATGTCGACCGCGGCTGTGGCATCGGCCACCGCGTCGTCGATGATGGCGACCGGGGTCTGTTCATGCCCTATCCTTGCGACCGCCACCCGCATCACATCATGTCCATCTGCGGGGCGCGGCAGTGCTTGGCGATGAAATCGTCGTGCGACGGCAAGGGGCGCAGGCGATCCTGGATCTGTGTACGGATCTTGGCCAGGCGCTGCTTGAGGTCGTCGGCGGTGATGGCGTCGGCGACGGGGTTGTAGCTCTGCGGCCACATACCCTGGCCGGCCAGCATGGCGAACCAGCTCGATTCCTTGAAAAGCTCGGTCTGCAGCACGCCGGCGCGGCCCTGTTCGCGGAAGATTTCGAGACGCTGCGCCAGGCTGTCGGGGATCTCCATGTCGCGGCAATGGCGCCAGAAGGGCGTGTCGTCGCGCTCGGTGACCTTGTAGTGCGCGATCAGGAAGTCCTTGGTGTTCTCGTAGTCGGCATGCATGGCGCGGTTATATTCCGCCATCACCGCCGGATTGAAGCCGACCTTGGGCATCATGCTGATCAGGCGCGACATGCCCATCTGGGCCAGGTGGATGCTGGTCGATTCCAGCGGTTCGAGGAAGCCCGAAGCCAGGCCCAGCGCGATGACGTTCTTCACCCACATCTGCTTGCGATGGCCGGTGGTGAAGCGCAAGACCTTGGGATCCTTGAGCGGCTTGCCGTCCAGCCGCGACAGCAGGTTCGCGCAGGCCTCGTCCTCGCTGATGAACTGCGAGCAAAAGACGTAGCCGTTGCCGATGCGGTGCTGCAGCGGAATGCGCCATTGCCAGCCGGCTTCGCGCGCCGTGGCGCGGGTATAGGGGGTGATCGGCGCCTGTTGGCCCGAGGCGGTGCGGCCGTGCTCGCACGGTACGGCGGCGGCGCGGTCGCAGGGCAGCCAGCGGCTCCAGTCCTCGTAGCCGGTCTTGAGTGTCTGCTCGATCAGCAGGCCGCGGAACCCCGAGCAATCGAGGAACAGGTCGCCTTCGACGGTCGAGCCGTCTTCGCAGACCAGTTGCGTGACGAAGCCCGTTTCCGGATGCTGCTCGACGCGGACAACCTTGCCCTCCTTGCGCACGACGCCGCGCTTTTCGGCGTAGCGGCGCAGGAAGGCGGCATAGAGGCCGGCGTCGAACTGGAAGGCGTAGTAGAGGACGGGCGGGGTCGAGGAGCCATGGCTATAGGTGACGGTGCGGCCGTAGCGGTTGTCCATCGCCGCCAGGGTTTCGGCATTGAAGCGGCTGAAATCGGGCGAGCCGCCCATGGCGACGAAGCGCAGCCAGAAATCGATGAAGCGCACACCGTCCATATCGGTGCCGAAGCCGCCGAAGGGGTGGAAATAGCGGCTGCCCGGCTTTCTCCAGTCGACGAAATCGATGCCCAGCTTGAAGGTGGCGTTGGTCTCGCGGATAAACTCGTCTTCGTTGATGCCCAGGACTTCGTTGAAGAAGATGATCGGCGGGATCGTCGCCTCGCCGACGCCAACGGTGCCGATCTCGTCGGACTCGACCAGGGTGATGGTGTGGTTGAGCGTGCCCAGCGACTTGGCGACCAGGGCCGCCGCCATCCAGCCGGCGGTGCCGCCGCCGACAATGACGATGCGCTTTACGGCAAACCCGGTCATGCCTGTTCCCTGTTCATGATCATGCGAAGTCTCGCGCTGCGTGGACCTCGAGGAAGGCCGCGTGCGATGTCATGCCTTCGACCTGTTCGCGGATGAAGCCCAGAATGCGCTGGAACTGGCGTACGGCCTCGTCGCGCGGTACGCGGTCGGCGACCGGATCCCAGGATTGCGGCACCAGGCCGTGCCCGAAGAAGATGGCTTGCCAATCGTCCGCCTCGAAGGTTTCCTCATCCAGTGTATGGACGCGGCCGCGCGCCGAGAACAGGTCGATCTTGTCCTGCACGGTGGCGGGAATGGCCATGTCGCGCGCCTCGTCCCAGTAGGGCTTGTCGAAGTTCTGGTTCAGCTTGAAATGGCAGACCTGGAAATCGCGCAGGCGCTCATAGGCCTGGCGGATGACGCGGTTATATTCGGCGGCTTCGAGATCGACGGTCCGGCTGACCGGGAACAGGCCGATCAGGTGGACGAGGCCGAGATGCAGGGCGTGCAGGCCGACATTGTCGATCGGGTCGAACAGGCAGGCGGCGTCGCCGACCGCCACCACATTGCCCTGCCAGGCGCGTTCGCGGCGCCCGCAGGGCAGGGCGGCGACCGTGGCGCCCGGCCGCAGCTTGAGATTGGTGATGATCGAGGCCAGTTCCAGCGCCTCTTCGTCGCGCATGTGGGCGGCATGGTAGACGTGGGTCACGCCGGTCATGTCCTGCAGCGGCGTCAGGTGCAGGATGCTGGAATTCAGTGCCGTGACCTGGCCGTAGGGCGGCTGGTCGCGCAGCGGCTCGGCGGCGGCGGAGAGCACGCGGCTTTCAGGGAACATGCCGCCCCAGCTGTCGATGCCGACGCCGAGACTTCCGCCCAGCAGCAGGCAGTCGGAGCCCGTCGCATCGACGAACAGGTCGCCTTCGACGACGCGGCCGTCGGCCAGGTGCAGGGCGCTGACATAGCCTTGATCGTCACGGACGGCTTCGAACAGGCGCGCCGGGACCTCGGTCACGCCATTGCGGCGGGCATTGGCCTTCAACGCCGTGGCATAGGCCAGGGCGTTCAGGTGATAGCCGTAGCCGCAGCGGGCAAAGGCGTTGATCTCGGGCGTCGGCAGGAAGAAGCGGCCTTGCTTGGCGGCCGCGGCGGCCAGCGAAAAATCCTCGAAGGCGACATTCAGCCCGGCCTTGCGCGCCATGATGTAGAGTGGCGCGAACGGCACGTGCCCGACCGTCGTGCCATGGGCGCTATAGGCATGGAAGAAGGGCGGCCGCGTGCCGCCGAAATTGACGAACCTCTGGCCCAGCGAATAGGTGCCCGACGTCGCCTTGAGCAGGGCGTATTCGTCGAACCCCAGGATGCGGTGCAGGGCTTCGAGTGCCGGCAGCGAGGCCACGGTGTCGTGCGGCCGCAGTTGCGACGGCAGCTCGACGACTTCGATCGCCAGACCGGTCGGCCCGAAGGCGCGCATCAAGGCGTTGGCGGTCAGCCAGGCGGCGATATCACGGCCGCAAATGACGACCTTGCGGATGGCGGCGGGGTCTTGCATCACGCGACCTCCGCCGGGCTTTGGGCCGCGCAATAGCCGCGGATGAAGGCGTCGTGGTCGGGCATTTCTTCGACATTGAGGCGGACGCGCTGTTCCAGGTCGTCGAGCCACGCCTTCAGTTCCGGGAAAGGCGCCGCGTCGGCCAGGCGGTCATAGCCCTCCGGCGGGAGGTCCTGGCCCGCATAGACGGCCAGCCACGAGGCCGGCGAAAACAGGCCGTCCTTGTACTTGCGGATGAGGCCGCGATGGCGGAACTGCTCCAGGCGTTCGGTCAGCGTGTCGGGTACGGTCATGGCGCGGGTATGGGCCCACATCGCGCCTTCGCGCGTATTGGCGTGGTAGTGCAGGATCAAGAAATCGCGGACCCGGTCGTATTCGACATCGACAAGGCGGTTGAAGGCGCTGCGCAGGCGCGGGTCGATATCCGGCTCGGGGAACAGTTGGAGCAGGTTAGTAATGGCGATCTGGGCCAGGTAGATACTGGTCGATTCCAGCGGTTCGAGAAAGCCCGAGGCCAGGCCTATGGCGACGCAATTGCCGCGCCACGACGCCTTGCGCCGGCCGGTGGTGAATTTCAGCAGCTTGGGCTCGGCCTGGGCCTCGCCGTCGAGATTGGCCATCAGGCGATCGGCGGCGGCCGTTTCGTCGATAAAGGCGCTGGAAAAGACGTAGCCGTTGCCGGTGCGGTGCTGTAGCGGGATGCGCCATTGCCAGCCGGCTTCCAGCGCGGTGGCGCGCGTGTAGGGCAGAAGCGCGCCCGCTTTTGCGCACGGCACGGCCCACGCCCTGTCGCAGGGCAGCCAGGCCGACCAGTCTTCCCAACCGCTCCTGAGCGTCTGTTCGATCAGTAGGCCGCGAAAGCCCGAGCAGTCGATGAACAGGTCGCCCGTGACGGTCTCGCCGGATTGCAGGACCAGTTCGCTGATATTGCCGCCGGCGTCCTGGCGCACCTCGACGATCTTGCCTTCGATGCGCTTGATACCCTTGCGTTCGGCGAAGCCGCGCAGGAAGGTAGCGTAGAGGCCGGCGTCGAAATGATAGGCGTAGGCATAGGTCGATTTCAGCGATTTCGCGTCGGTCGAGGGGAAGTCGAAGCGGCCGGCACGGGCCGCCATGATGGCGTAGGAATAGGCTTCCAGCGGCGCGGCCTGGCCCTGCAGGCGGGCGCGGGTCCAGTTATGGACGAAATCGACGCCACCTTGCGGTTGGCCGAAGGTGCCGAAGGGGTGGATATAGCGGTTGCCGGGCTTGCCCCAATCGACGAATTCGATGCCCAGCTTGAAGGTCGCCTGGGTCGCCCGCATGAATTCGGCTTCGTCTATGCCGAGATAGTCGTTGAAATCCTTGACATGCGGCAGGGTGGCTTCGCCGACGCCGACCGTGCCGATCTCGGCCGACTCGACCAGGGTCACCTCGCAGCGATCACCGGCCACCGTCGTCAGACCGGCGGCGGTCATCCAGCCGGCCGTGCCTCCCCCTACGATGATGACCCGTTGCGCCGTCGACATGGCGTTTATCCCCTTAAGCTGGCTCGTTCTGACGCGAGCTTTTCGTATTTACAAATCACATCCGCCTGAGGGCAATGAACGATCCCGGGCCGGCGTCGCCCTGTCTTAATGACGGTGGCGTCAAAAGATCGGCGAAGCGAGCCTTGCGCGCATTTTTGATGACAATTTTATTTAATCAGTAGCCGTCGGCTCGCCAAATTTCCAGCGATTTTACGAAAAAATCTAATGATTTGCGGCCTCATGATGCAAAGGCCACACTTCGTGAGCCCGGCATCACAAGAGACCTGTTCCGGTGTCGGCGGGCAGCCGAGGATAAAGTTAATTATACTATTTTAATCGCCGGGCACGATCGGGTCCTGAAGCGCACCAGAGCGTCAGGTGCGGCGGTCACGCTTGGGGATCCGGCATAAAAAAACGCGCCACGGTTGCCCGCGGCGCGCTTCTTAAGTTTAGCCTTAAGTCTTGGGACTTGACGTCCTAGTACTTCAGGCGGACGCCGATTTGGAAGCGGCGATCGTTCTTGAACCAGGCATCCGGCATCAGGACGCGCGCGGCATTCGGCGTGGACGCCGTGTCGCCGGCCACCTGTTGCATCAGCTTCGTATCCGAGCCGAGGATGTTGGTGCCTTCGAGGTTGACTTCGATATTTTCGTTGATCTTGTAACGGATCGAGCCGTCGAGCAGGCCTTGTTGCTTCTGCCAGATCGGCAGACCGACGCAGCAGTCGAGCGACGTGAGCAGGAACTGCGAACGCCAGTTGTAGGCCAGACGCAGCGCCCACGGACCCTTTTCGTACATACCGATCAGGTTGTACGAGTCGTTGGACATGCCTTCCAGGGCCTTCGGGTTGATCGAGTCGAGGTTTTCACCCAGGCCCGAAGCCGAGCTGACCGGCGTTTCCGAACCGTTACCCGAGACTTCGGTCAGGTTCGAGTTGTTGACGCCCGACTGAGCCAGGTGGGTGTAGTTGGCTTGGACGCCCAGGCCGCTCCACAGGCCCGGCAGGAAGTCGAAGAAGCGTTGGTACGACACTTCGAAGCCCTTGACCGAGGCGCCCTGGTCGTTGACCGGACCCGTGACCACGACATCTTCCGTCACACCATTGCTGGTGATCGATTCGGCGAACTTGCCGGTTTGGATGTAGTTGTGGAACTTCTTGTAGAACACGTCGAACGAGAAGTAACCGTCGGAGGCGAAGTAGTCTTCCGCCGTCAGGTCGAACTGGTCGGCCGTGGTCGACTTCAGGTTCGGGTTACCGGCCTGGGCCGTGAATTCCGGCTCATAGTCGGTGATCGTGCCGGCCGAGTTCTTGGTACAGGCGCCAATCTGCACGCAGTTGACGGCGGAGCTGGTCGACGGGTTGGAAATCGACAGGTAGTTCTTCAGGTAGCCCATGTCCGGACGCGACAGGCCTTCGGACGCCGCGAAGCGGATCAACCACTTGTCGGTGATGCCGAACTTCATGTTCAGGCTCGGCAGCGTGTTGATATGCGTTGCCTTGGTGGACAAGGGCATACCGCTGCCTGCGCCACCGAAGGTGACGGCATCGTTGAGGTTGGTGGCGCCCGACGAACCGATCAAGCAGCCCGGCGAGTCGACTTGTTGCGTCGGATCGCAGGTCAGGGTGCTGGTCCAGGTGGACGAGGCCGGGATTTGAACGAAGCCGGTCGAGGTGTCGACCGTCTGCACCCAGCGGACGCCGATATTGCCGTCCAGGGTCACATTGCCGAACAGGACCTTGTCCTTGCCGCCGAACTTCAGCATGGCGTAGGCTGCGGTCGTCTTTTCGGAGACGTGGTTGACTTCCGATTCCTGGTAGCAGGTGCCGGGGATCAGGCCGGTGCGGTTACACAGCGCCGTCCAGCCGCCGCCATTGTTGTTGGCGGTCGAATTGGTCAGGGCGTTGGCGAAGTCGGTGCGGTCCTTGATCGCGTTCATGTCGACGAACACGAAGCTGTTCGAGCTCAGCAGACCGCCGCCCAGCAGGCTTTGGCCGAAGCCGTGCACGCCATAGACGTCTTGCGGATAGTTCGGGCCGGTGATGAACGCGTTGACGTTCTGGCCGGACCACACGCTCTGCAGGCCGCCCCAGTTGTAGTTCGACCACATGATCTCCTGTTCGCGGTCGGCGTAGCGCACGCCGGCCTTCAGGGACTGCAGCCAGCCGTCGCCGGCGAACTGGTACTGGACGTCGAAGCGCGACGAGAGTTCATGGCCCTTGTCGTCTTCGGCATGGTCCATCAGGTCGTTGTAGCGGTAGTTGGCCGGGTTGGTCAGGCCGCCCGCTTGCAGGGTCACGTTTTCCGGCGCGGAGAACGACATCGTCGGATACTTGCCCGACGTGTTCAGCTTGATGTCCTGATAGGTTTCCAGGTCGGCGGTCATGTCGTAGTCATGAACGGTCGAGAAAACGTACTGGACGTCGAAGTTGGTCTTCAGGCGGTCGGTGATGTCCCACTTGAAGTTGAACGATTCGTCTTCCGTCTGTTCCTTGGTGTCGGCGTAACGCGTCGACGTCGTCAGGCCCGAGGCGAGACGGCCGCAGGTCGCTTCCGAACCGGCGGCGCCCGACGGCGCCGGGGTCCACGAGTTACAGCTGGCGATTTCCGGGGTGCCGGTCGGGTTGCCGACCACGCCGGTTTGACCGAAATAGTCGCTGCCCGGCGTGCCGGTCAGGAACTGGCCGTTGCTGGCGAAGGTGAAGGGCGCGGTGCCCGTGTTCGGCGCCAGGGTGAAGGGCGTGTTGAACACGGTCGTGACCGGATCCTGCCACGTCGCGAAGAAGTCGCCGGTGACAATGTTTTCCTTCCACGCGTTGTCGTAGGAGGTGTTGTTATATTGCAGCGTCGCCAGCATGGTGTGGTCGTGGTTTTGCCACTGGCCGGCCGCGGCGATACCGGTACGCTTACGGTTATAGTTGTTGTCGTGGTAGGCGACGGTCGTCGGGATGTAGGTATTGCCCGTGGTGCCGAAGACGCTGGGGGCGAAAACGCCGTCGCGGCCTTCCTGGACGCCTTCCGAACGGGTTTGCACGTCCGAAGCCGCGCCGTTCAGCATCAGGCCGAACTCGCCGAGCGAGGTGTCCCAACGGTTGGTGTAGATGCCCGACAGGTCCGGCGTCGTCTTGTTGCCGTTTTCGTTATAGGCGGCATCGGCGGACACCGCGATGACCTGGCCCTTGCTGTCGAAGGGCAGGCGGGTGCGCAGGTCGATCGTGCCGGCCAGGCCGCCTTCGATCATGTCGGCGGTGATGTTCTTGTAGCTGTCGACGCCAGCCATCAGTTCCGGCGAAACGTCACCCCAGTCGAGACCGCGCGACGAGTTGGCCGAGAAGGTGTCGCGGCCGTTGAATTCCGAACGAACCTGAGTCAGGCCGCGGACGAGAACGCTCGACGGCTCAGCCGAAAAGTGAGCGGTATCAGTCGTCGCGGCGAAGCGCGAAACCGTGATGCCGGCCACGCGCTGCAGCGCTTCGGCGACGGACTTGTCCGGGAAGGCGCCGATGTCGGTCGCGGTGATCGAATCGACGACGGTGTCGGCGTCCTTCTTGATCTGCTGCGAGGTCTTCAGCGAGCGGCGCACGCCGACGACGACGACTTCGGTGCCCTTGCTATCTGAGGCGGCCGGGGTGGTCGTGGCGGGGGTGGTTTGCGCGGCAGCGGCACCGGCGATGCCGGCAGCCATAACGCTCATTGCGATGACGGAAGCGCCAAATCGCAGGTTGAAAGAATCGACGCGATTCTTCCGACGGGTACTATTCATCTCTTTCTCCCTTGTAAACCTTAGTGCGGATGGCCCCGCACCTGTGTTTTTTGTTGGCCGTTACTCTAAGGACGGCGACCAAACTCTACTATGCTTATCCGGTGTATGACCGCTCGCAGAAAATTGACGTCTCTGTCAAAAACCGGCGAGTTAACCTATTGGTCATACCTCGTATACGCTTCAATAACTATTTCATCTTTAATTAGTAGCGGGCCGATTTTGGAATTTCCAGCGGATTTGTGTTCGGATGGAATGATTTGTGTCCATCCATGATATGAAAGTCACACTTCGTGAACAGAGTGTTGCCGCATTGATCGCAACGCCAAGGTTACCGGTCACATTCCTGACAGACTAAGGCCTGGCGCAAGGCCTTATGGCGCAACCGATGGCGGCGCGCCGGCCCTATTTTATATGACAATTATATGTCGGTTACGTGGCTTTCGCCACCGCCGTCAGAAAAGGCGGCTCGAAGCGGGCTGATTCGCCGGGCGCACGCCAAAAAGCGCGCCGCTTCCAGCCTCTCGGGCGCAAGAGCCCGAAAGACAGCTGGAGACGACGCGCCTGGACGCGGGTCAAAAAGATTGCGGCGGCCTATTCCGCGGCGACGGCCGCCGTTTCGGCCAGGACATCCATGCGATAGCCAATGCCGGATTCCGAGACGATGCTCTTGCCGAGATCGGGCAGGATTTCCAGCTTTTCGCGCAATTGGCCGATATAGACACGCAAATACTGCGTGTCGTCGGTATGGGCGGGCCCCCAGACTTCCTTGAGGATGTACTTGTGGGTCAGCATGCGGCCCTTGTTCGTCAGGAAAACCTGGAGAAGGGCGAATTCCTTGGGCGTGAAGGCGACGCGGCTGCCGTTGACGAAGACTTCGTGGCGGGCCGGATCGATGCGGATCGGCCCGTTTTCGATCATGGCCGGTTGCGTCTTGATGCTGGTCGATTCGCGCAGGTTGGCGTTGATGCGGGCCAGCAGGACTTCGGCACGGAACGGCTTGGTGACATAATCGTCGGCGCCGGCGTTCAGCGCGACGACGGTCTGGCGGTCGTCCTGGCGCGCCGTCAGCACGACGATCGGCACGTTGGAGAACTGGCGCAGCGACGTGATGACCTCGACGCCGTCCATATCGCCCAGGCCGAGATCCAGTACGATCAGGTCGGGCTTCGAAGAAACGGCGACGCGCAAGGCGGTGCGGCCACAATCGGCTTCCAGGATCTCGAACTCTTCCACGCTGAGGAAGATGTTGAGCATGTTGCGGATTTCGGCTTCGTCGTCGACGATCAGAATCTTGCGGGGAGCGGAAGTCATGGGATGTGCGCCTTTCGGAATATCGCCTATCTGTGGGATCATCGCGCCCGGTTCGCCATGTGCAATGAGGGTCCGAACTATAAAGAGCCCATCAAGAGCGGTATTTTAGAACCCTAGTCGACGAACCGCGCCAGCAGCCGGATATAGGGCGTCTGGTAGCCCTCGGAATCCTCGGTGACCTCCCAGGAATCGACCGGCCACCCGTCGCTGAAGTCGGCATATGATTTTTCGCCGGGTTGGCCGACCGGCGGCGACGGCGGCGCGGTGCCGCAGCCCGGATTGATCTGCGGACAGCCCTTCGACCAGGTGTAGGACGCGTTGGGGCCGCCGACGAGATAGCCGGGCGGTGGGCCGACCGGAGACGTGCGCACATCGGCCCAGCGCGCCGAATCGTGGCTGTACCAGGTGTGGTAGAAGCGATTGACCGAGTTGCTGGCGCCCAGGCTGTTCATGTTCGACAGGTAGACCTTGCCCAGCGGATTGACGCCGTCGAGATAGTGGATGTAGCCGGCGGCGCGGGCCAGGGCGTCGGCCGGGGCATGCGGCCCCAGGCCATAACGCGCTTCGTCGGCATAGACATTGCCGGTCGAGGCCTTGCTGCCGTTGCTGCCCCACCAGTAGCCGGACATCCAGGCCATGTAGGCATCTTCGCTGCCCGCCTGCCAGGTGTGTTCAAAACCGGCTACAACCTTGTCCTTGATCGCCCGGGCGACCTGCGGCGTCGCCCCGGGCAGGCTTGCGTAGTAGAGCAGGGGCTCGCCGGCCTCGTCATCGCCCTGGCTGTCGCCGTAATGGGCGTCGACATAGGCGCGATAGGTGTCCTCGCCGGTCAGGTCGAAAAGATAGACCGCCGCCACCAGGGCCTTCATGGCGCGGCCGTGGGCGTCGGGCTCCTGCTGGCCGGCGGCCAGGCCCTGGGAATGATCGCGCGGATCGTTGTTGTAGAAGGTGACGTCGGGATGCGCCTGCGCCCAGGCAAACGCCTTGACGGCGCGCGCTTTCAGCTCAGCGGCATAGCCGGCAAATTGCGGAAAGGCGCCGTAGATCTTCGCGCCATAGGCGTAGGCGCCGGCCGCCCCATAGGTCGCCGCGGTGCTGGCCGGACCGTAATAGCTCGGCCCCTTGGCGGCCGACGGCGGGCTGGCGTGCGACAGGCCCATCACCGACAGCACCGAGCCGTCGTCGTTCTGCATGCGCACCAGCCAATCCAGCCCCCACTTCACCTCGTCGAGCAGGTCGGGCACGCCGTTACCGGATTCGGGGATGTTGAAGTCGTCGGTCCAGATCTGCGGCTTTTCGGCATAGGTGGCCAGCAGCGAGATGACGTAGGTCGCGGTCCAGTCAGTGTACTTGTTGTAGTCACCGGCGTCGAACCAGCCGCCGTGCAGGTCGCGCTGCGTCGACGCGTCGGCGGGCTTGCTGAACAGGCGGGCTTCACCGTCCTGGCCCTTGCCCATGTGGTCGAGCCCGTCGGCCCATCCGGCGCCGGCATATTTCGCGTCCTTCGCCGTGTCGGCGCGCTGGTAGTACAGCATGCGCACGGCGGCCCGGAGCACGGGCTTGTAGACGTTGGCCCCGATATCGAAGGGATAGGAATCGTAGGTGGCCTGCTTGTCGCGGATGAGATAGCGCCCGGGCGCCGTCACCGCCGAAAAGTCAAAGCGCCAGGTGTGGTCGCCCGAGGCGTCATCGACCGCGCCGTCACGAAAGACGACCGGCTTGCCTTCATAGACCACGGCGCCCGTCTTGACGTCGACGACCTGGTAGACCGTGCCTGGCGTGAAATTCCAGCCCGCGTCGTAGCCGGTTTCGGGATTGCGGATGACGGCGACCTTCTGCATGGCCGGCAGGTAGCCGAACTGGTCGACGACGATGAACGGCGTCGGCGGCTTGTCGTCGGCGCGCACCGGGTTTCCTATGACCGATAGCGCTAACACAAGCGTCGAGGCCACGCCCATGAGGGTCCGTCGCAAAGCCATGTGGTTCTCCCTTTTATGCCGCAAGCCTAACCCCCGGCCGCGCGCGATGGCAAGGGCGCGACTTAAAACATTGAAAACTTACCGCCCGCTATTACAGTGAAAGCCCAAGAACGGGGGTTTCGGGCGGTACGCGCGTACGGGAACTACCACGTAAATGCGAGCACCATGACGGCCGGACCTTTCCCAGATACCCTCGACAGCCTGGACGCGGCCTTCATCGACAGCCTGAAACAGGGCGGCGAGACCGGCCGGCTGATCGCCGACCACGACTGGTCGCAGACCTCGATCGGTCCGATTGCGACCTGGTCGGCGCCGCTGCGCACGGCGTTGAACCTGCTGCTGCGCTCGCCCGTGCCGATCGTCATGCTGTGGAACGAAGACGGCGTCATGCTGTACAACGACGCCTATTCGGTGTTCGCCGGCGGCCGCCACCCCCATCTGCTGGGCTCCAAGGTGCGCGAAGGCTGGCCCGAAGTCGCCGACTTCAACGACCATGTCATGACAACCGGCCTGGCCGGCGGAACGCTGCAGTACAAGGACCAGGAACTGACCCTGGTGCGCACCGGCAAGCCCGAGCCGGCCTGGATGAATCTCGACTATTCGCCGGTGCTGGACGAGCGGGGCCGGCCGGCCGGCGTCATCGCCGTGGTGGTCGAGACGACCGAGCGCGTCCTGGCCGAACGCCGCGCCGGCGCCGAGCGCGAACGAATGCAGGCCATGCTGGCCCAGATGCCGGGTTTCGCCGCCATCCTGGAAGGCCCCACCCATCTCTTCACCTATGCCAACGCGGCCTATAGCACGGTGGCCGGCGGCCGGCCCCTGCTGGGGCTCACCGTCCGCCAGGCCTTTCCCGAAATCGGCGTGCAGGGCTTTTACGAACTGCTCGACACCGTCTATCGCACGGGGACGCCCTATGTCGCGCGCGCCTTGCCGATCCAGCTCGATGGACAGCCGGGCAAGCGCTTTATCGACCTGCTGTACGAGCCGATCCGCGATGCCGGCGGCAACATCACCGGCATCTTCGTCGGCGGCTATGACGTTACCGAGGCGCAGATCGCCGCCGAGCGCATCGGCCTGGCGCTCGATTCGGGCGCGATCGTCGGCACCTGGGTGTGGGACATCCGTGCCGGTATCATCACCGGTGACGAGCGTTTCGCCCGCACCTTCGGCGTCGATGCCGCCGCGATGCGCTCAGGCGTCGACGTCGAGGTCCTGCTGGCCTCCATCCATCCCGACGATCTGGACTATGTGCGGCCGCACCTCGAAGCGACCCTGGCCGCCGGAGGTCCGTACAGCATCCAGTACCGTGTCCGCCAGGGCGAGAAATGGATGTGGATCGAGGCCAATGGCCGCGTCGACATGGATGCGGACGGCCACGCCCTGCGTTTTCCCGGCGTCATCATCGACGTCGACGACCGCAGGCGCGCCGAACTGTCGCTGGCGGGGGCGCGCGACCAACTGGTGCTCAGCGAGGAATCGCTGCGCCTGGCCACCGAGGCCGCCGAGATCGGCACCTGGGATCTCGACCTGAAGACCGACATACTCACCTGGTCGGACCGCACCAAGGCGATGTTCGGTATCTCACCCGATGTCCCGTGCAGCATGGCCGACTTCTATGCCGGCCTGCATCCGGACGATCGCGAGATGACGGGCATCGCCTTTGCCTCGGCGCTGGATCCGCAGGTCCGCGCCGTCTACGACGTCGAATACCGCACCGTGGGCAAGGAGGACGGCGTCGTCCGCTGGGTCGCGGCCAAGGGCAAGGGGCTGTTCGACGCCTCGGGCGTCTGTGTCCGCGCCATGGGCACGGCGATCGAGATCACCGCGCGCAAGGCGACCGAGGCGGCGCTGGCCCAGCTGAGGTCGTCGCTGGAGCGCCAGGTCGCCGAGCAGTTGGCCGAGCGCGACCGTTTGTGGACCCTGTCGCAGGATCCCTTCCTGATCGCCGACACGGCCGGGCTATGGTTGCGCGTCAGCCCCGCCTGGACGCGCATCCTCGGCTGGAGCGAAGAAGAGCTGCTGGGCAAGACGTCGGACTGGATGACCCATCCCGACGACGTCGGCAAGACGCGCACCGAGATCACAGGTCTTGCGCACGGCCGCCGCACCCTGCGCTTCGAGAACCGCTTCCGCACCCGCGACGGCGACTATCGTACCTTTTCGTGGACGGCGGTCGAAGAAGAGGGACGCCTCTATTGTACGGCGCGTGACGTCACCGAAATCCGCGCCCGGGACCGGGCGCTGCGCGACTCGCAGGATTTCGCCCGCTTGGCGCTCGGCGCCGTCGGCGGCGTCGGCATCTGGCATTTCGACGTGGCCAGCGACCGCTTCTTCTTCGACGAAGGCATAGCCGAACTCTACGCCCTTGATCCCGCATCGGGGCCGGGCGGGCTGTTGCGCGAGGACTTCCTCGGCAATGTCCATCCGGATGACCGCACCGGCCTGCGCGCCACCATGTCGGGCGGACTGGTCGTCTCCGGCGATATCGAGCTGGAATACCGCATCGTCCATCCCGACGGCAGCGTGCGCTGGGTGCTGTCGCGCGGCAATACCTATTTCAACGACCAGGGCCAGCCGGTGCGCCGCACCGGCGTCGGCATCGACGTCACCGACAAGCGCCGGCTGGAGGAACAGCTGCGCCAGTCACAAAAGATGGAAGCGGTAGGTCAGCTGACCGGCGGGATCGCCCACGATTTCAACAACATGCTGGCGGTGGTGATGGGATCGCTGGAACTGCTGGCCCGGCGCCTTGACCCCAAGGGTCAGGGCGAAGGCGATGCGCGGGCGCGCCACTACGTCCAGGCCGCCGCCGATGCCGGCCGCCGCGCCGCCAACCTGACCCAGCGCCTGCTGGTCTTCTCGCGCCAGCAGCCGCTGAAGCCCGAGACCGTCGAGGCCAGCCGGCTGGTCGTCGGCATGTCCGACCTGCTGCGCCATTCCATCGGCGCCGATGTGCGCCTGGAAACCGTCCTGGCGGCCGGCACCTGGCGCACCGAGGTCGATCCCAACCAACTGGAAAGCGTCATCCTCAATCTCGGCGTCAATGCGCGCGACGCCATGCCCGACGGCGGCCGCCTGACCATCGAGACGCAGAACGTCCATCTCGACGCGCGCTATGTCGCCAACGAACCGGGCGTGTCGCCCGGCCAATACGTCATGATCGCGGTCAGTGATACCGGCGCCGGCATGACGCCCGAGGTCCTGGCCAAGGCCTTCGATCCGTTCTTCACCACCAAGGAGCCGGGCAAGGGCACCGGGCTCGGCCTCAGCCAGGTCTACGGCTTCGTCAAGTCGTCGGGCGGCCATATCAAGATCTATTCCGAGCCCGGCCAGGGCACGACGGTCAAGATCTACCTGCCGCGCATCGAGACCCCGGCCGCCGAGGTCGATGTCCGCGAAAGCCCCGGACCGCTGCCGGGCGACGCGCATGAACTGATCCTGGTGGTCGACGACGAGGACGCGGTGCGGTCCTTCGCGGTCGAGGCGCTGGGCGAGCTCGGCTATCACGTGCTGGAGGCGTCGAGCGCACGCGCGGCGCTGGACCTGTTGTCGGCCCGGCCGGAGATTGTGCTGATGCTGACCGACGTGGTCATGCCCGACGTCAACGGCCGCAAGCTGACCGACCAGGCGATGGTCATCCGGCCGGACCTGAAGGTGCTGTACATGACCGGCTATACGCGCAACGCGGTGGTGCACAACGGCGTGCTCGACAAGGGCGTGCACATGATCGGCAAGCCCTTCACCCTGGACGAACTGGCCGCCCGGGTCCGCGGGTTGCTGGACGGGGTATAAAAGAACTCTCCTCCCCATTTTAACAAAATGGGGAGGAGGGTCATCCCTAATGCACCTTGGGCGCCGGGTTGGCCTTTTTCGGCGCGACCTTTGTCGTGGTCGGCGCGCCTTCGGCCGAGGCTTGCGACAACAGGGCCTGGCAATTGGCGTCACCGGGGCCGTGCAGGTTCAGGAAAGGCAGGGCCAGCAGCGGCGTCGCCACCGTCGACAGCACGGCCCCGATGCCGCCCTGGACCAGGGCCGGGCCCGCATTGATGCCGAAGGTCGGCTGAGCCAGGTGGCCGCCGATCAGGATCGGCGCGTTGAGCTTGACCAGCCGGAACTGCTTGGGCTTGCCCTTGAACGACAGTTTCAGGCTCTCGTCGTTGAGATTGACCGTGCCCGACCCATTGACCAGGACCACGCCCGTGTCGAAGGTGATGTTCTGCGCCTGCATCACGCCATTATTGACCCTGAAGTCGGCGACGGCGCAGCGCACGTCGGTCTGGTGCGGGTCCTTCGACAGCAGCATGAACAGGCCCTTGGTGGCGTCGATGCCCATCAGTTCGGCCAGGCTCTGGCGGATGGTGCCGCCCGGCATGACCAGGGCGAACTCGCCGTTCGAAGAGCCGGCCGCCTTGTGGATCGAGGCGCCGGTGCCGGCCAGCTTGACGCGGGCATCGAGGATGCCGTCGACGGGCACCGCGCCCTGGAACTTGGGTTCGGCGGTCTGCAGGGCAAACCCGGTCAGGCGCATGTCGATGGCGTCGGTCTGCACGGCATGGCGGGCGTCGATGCGGGCGGTGCCTTGCAGGCGGCCTTGCGGGAAGGTGAAGTCGATCGGGTCCAGCGTCAGCAAGCCGTGGTCGAGGCCGATGCCCAAACTGACCTGGCGCAGCGGCAGGGTCGGCGAGGCGATGACCGACAGGGCGCGGTAGCGCACCTTGGCGTCCATGCCGCGGACACGTTCGACGTCGAGCTCCGCATCGGGCAGCAGGCGGTTGGCGGCCTGCGGCGCCTGGGGCGTCACCATCTTCAATTGCGGGGCATGGGGCTTGTTGGCGGCGGTGGCGCCGACCATGGAGCCCAGGTCCTTGAAGTCGAGCACGCGCGACGACAAGTCGCCGGTCAGGTTCGGCCGGCCGTGGTCGGAGGTGTCGACCTTCATCGCGCCTTCCAGGTCCGACGAACCGATGCGGCCGTTGATATGCTCGACATGGTAGACCATGTTGTCGCGGCCGACCTCAGCCGAGATTGAATAGCGCGGCGTATTGGGCAGGGTCAGGCCGGTCAGGTAGTAGAGATCGGCCAGGTTGTCGCCGCTGACCGACATGTCGGCATCCATCTGGCCCAGGTTGAACGGGTGCAGGACGCGGCCCTTGGCGGTGATCCGGGTATCGCCGGCGCTGACCTGCAGGTCGTAGGGGTATGGCACGTTGGAGCGGATATTGAGCAGCGGCCCGCCGGTCGCGTTCATCTTGAAGACGCGCGCATTCAGGCTGCCGTCGCCGGTCATGCCGAAGGCCTGGCTGCCCGAATCCGCCTTTTCGTGGGCGAAGATGGTGCCGGTAAAGGTTAGCTTGCGCTGCACGCTGGTCATCTTCAGGTGACCGTCATTGATGATGAAGTTCTTGATCAGTGGCAGCTTCAGCGGCTGGCCGGCCTTGGCGCCGTTGCTGAAGTCCCAGTTGGCGTGGCCGTCCTTGTCCTGGAACAGGATGAGGTTGGGCTTGGTGATCTCCAGGCGCGGCAGGACGATATGGCCGTAGAGCGCGGGAAGGGCCTCGACCTTGACAAAGATCTGGTCGATATCGGCCAAGTCGTCCTTGGGCCCGTTGCTCATGGCGTTGGGGGAGCCGGCCGCCGGCTCGCCGATGCGCAGGCCGCCGACCGTGGCGTCGGGCGTAAAGCTGAACAGGTGGACCCGCAGATGGCCGTCGATGCGCGTCGGCCGGTTGGTCTTCGACGCGATGATCGAGCGCAGGGTGGGCTTGGCCCAATCCCAATCGGGATTGGCCAGGAAGAGGATGACCGCGACCAGGGCGATCAGGATAATGGCGACCAGCAGCAGCAACCAGCGGAAGGGTGCCGGCACCTTGGCGAAGCGGTGACGCGCCCGACTCCAGCGGTCGCCCCAAGTGTGCTGGGGGTCATGAGGCGGCTCGTGGTGCGGCTCTGGCGCGGGTGTAGGCTCAGGCGTGATCACGGGCTCGGGCGCCGGTTCCACGGCCGCCTTGCGCGCAGCGGCGCTGCGGCGGGCGGCGCGTACCCGCGGGGTGCCTTCGCCCTGGGGCGGCTCAAAGGATTGATCGTCGCTGCTCATGGGCGACAAACTGAGCGCGCGGGCATCAGGATTCGATCCGGATGGGGCCGGGGAATCTACATAAAGGCGTTATGTGAGGAAGTCGGGGGTTTTCCTCTCGATCGAGTCCGCTATGATCGAGAGGGACATTTCCGGAGCTTGGGCATGACCGTGCTCGACGACACCGCGGCCTTGCGGCTTTACCACGGCACAAAAGCCGACCTGAAGCCGGGCGACCTGATCGCGCCGGGCTACAAGTCCAACTTCGGCAAGGGAGATGTCGCGGCCTTCGTCTATATGTCGGCAACGCTGGACGCCGCGACCTGGGGGGCCGAACTGGCGCTGGGCGACGGCCCCGGCCGCATCTATGTCATCGCGCCGACCGGGCCGGTCGAGGACGATCCCAACCTGACCGACAAGAAGTTTCCGGGCAATCCGACCCTGTCCTACCGCACACGCGATGCCCTGCGCGTCGTCGGCGAGGTCATAGACTGGATCGGCCATCCGCCGGAACAGCTCGCGATCATGAAGGCCAATGTCGAGCGCGCCCGGCAGCAGGGTATCGAAGCGATCAATGAGTAGACGACCCGTTTCGTTACAAACCTCTCCTCCCTTGCGAAGCGGGGGAGGTGGCACGGGAGCGAGTGCGCAGCGCGAAGCCCCGTGACGGAGGGGGCCTTGCAGCGCACGAATGCTTAGTGAGGGCGACAGCGCACCGCGGCCCCCTCCGTCGCAAGGCTTCGCTACCGCTCGCACTTGCGCCACCTCCCCCGCTGCGCAGGGGAGGAGAGGCACATCTGTACCTACGCCTTGGGCGCGTCTTCCGGCACCGGCACGTCGAAGCCGTTCAGCGTCATCGACACCAGGCAATAGAGCCCGACCAGATAGATCAACTCGCCGGCACCGGCCTCGCCGAAGCGCTCGACAGCCTTGTGATAGACCAGTTCCGGCAGCACGCCGCCATTGACCAGGGCAAAGGCCGCGTCATAGCCGGCCCCTTCGTCCTCGTCGAGATTGGCCGGACGCTGGCCGGCGACGATGGTGGCGATCTTGTCGTCGTCGAGGCCGCGCGCTTCCGCCATCAGCACGTGGGCATAGAGTTCATAGCCCGAGCGGAACTTCGACCCGGTGACCAGAATGCAGATCTCGCGCACCGGCTTGGGCAGGGTCGGGTTGGTCGACAGCGCCTTGGTCAGTTCCCAGACCACGCCGCCGATTTTCGGGAAATGCAGCCACGGATTCCACGGCCCGATCAGCACGCCGTCTTCGCGGACGGCCTGGAAGCCTTTGAAATTCTGCTCGATGCCGTTTTTCATGTCGGCATAGAGGGGCTTTTGCTCGTCGCTGAGCTGGGCGGGGTCGAGGAAATCGAGGCGCATGATCATCTCCTTGGGTGCGATGCAGCAAATACTGCGGCCTACAATAAGGAGACAATGTGACGATGCGCCGCTGGCTGGTTGAATTTTACCCCAAAATCAGCCGGCTCCGGCAGATGGATGAAACACCGCCCGGCCCCGCCAGCGTTCGAACAGCCAGGGCGCGACAATCAGCAGGGCCGCATTGCCGACCTGGGCGACGGTAGAGGGCAGGGCGTCGTGCAGCAGGCCCTTGATCAGGGGCAGCATGGCGGCCATGAGGATGAGGTGAAGGGCGATGCCCCAGCCGACCAGGTAGGCCAGGGTTGTGTAGCTCAGCGGACCCGTGACGAACATGGCGCGGATCATCCACGCGGTCAGCGGCAGGAACAGCACCACGGCGGTCAGGAAGCCCGGATTGTAAAAGGTTCCGCTGGCGACGCCCTGCACGATATGCGTGACCATGTTGACCGAGATGACGCTGTAGATCGTCAACCCGACAACCGGATGACGCTTGCTCATCAGCGCCGCGACCGGCGCCGCCAGCCAGAACATCGGCACATTGACGGCGGTAAAGACCTGGGGCGGCACGGGGCACGTCGGATAGAGCGCATGAAATCCGAACATCCCGCAAAAGAGCGTGGGAAAGGCATAGGTCTGGCCCAGCAGGTCGATGCCGTACTCTTCGACATTGTGCAAAAGATAGGCGGTCGCGCCGGCCCAGGACAGCCAGGTCAGGTCGCGCCACCGCGAAACACCCCGGTCGCTGCGCAGCGTATCGGTGGCGAACAGCAGGAAGAGCAGCACAATGGCGCCCGCCAAGCCAATCCAGGGAAATGCCGTGTTCAGCCAGTTCATTTCAAAACCCCTATCTTTCGTCATCGCTTATATTAATTCAACATATGTTGATGTCAACACGTGTTGAATTCCAATGACGAACCCGCTAGGCTGATTTCATGACGGACAAAAGACCTCGCAGCGGCCGGCCGACCGGCGGCGACAGCGGCAATCGAGACAAGATCCTGGCCGCCGCACGCGACCTGTTTGCCGCGAAAGATTTCGGCACGGTGACGCTGCGCGCCGTCGCTGCGGGGGCCGGCGTCGATGTCGCCCTGGTCGCGCACTATTTCGGCAGCAAGGACAGCCTGTTCGCCGAAACCATGCAGGTGCCCCCAGGCGTCGACCGCCTGTTCCTTGAGGCGCTCACCGCGCCGCGCGCGCAGCAGGGCGAGCGGCTGGCCCGTGGCTATCTAGGGCTTTGGGAGGCCCAGGCGACCGCCAAGCAGATGCTGGTGTTTGCCCGCAGCACCGTGAGCAACGAGGTCGGCGGCACGCGGTTTCGCCATCTGCTGGCCAATGTGCTCGCAAACCCGCAAGTCGCCGAGAGCCTGGCCGGCCGCGCGGTCGGCTTCTCGATGGCGATGAGCCACCTGCTCGGCACGGCGCTCGGCCGTTATCTGGTGAGAGTGCCGGCCCTGGCCGAGCCTGGGTTTGAAGATATCATCGCCCGCATCGCCCCGGCGGTGCAGATGCATCTCGACCGCGCCGACTAAAACCCCATTCTAAAGATGAACTTGGTCTCGGCTTCGGCCGATTGCGCGGTCAGGGTGCCGCCGTGGGCCTTGGCGATTTCGGCGGCGATATAAAGGCCCAAACCCAGGCCCTGCTGGTTTCGCAGCACCTCGCCGCGCGAGAACGGCAGGAACAGGCGTTCCATGATCTCGGGAGGGATGGCCTCGCCCTCATTGGCCACCGACAGCCAAAATCCCGTCCGCTCGCTCATCGCGGTAACGCGCACGACCGCGTCGCGGTCGCCGTGGCCGAGCGCATTGCCGACCAGGTTCGACACCATCTGGCCGATGCGCGGCGCATCGACCAGGACCGGGGCGGCGAAGTCGAAGCGCGTCTCGACGACGCGGTCGGGCCAGGCCGAACGCAACTCATTGACCACCTGGCTGATCGCCGGCTCCAGCGTATCGTGGCTGTCGAGATTGAGCGTGATGCCGGCGCCCAGGCGGCCGCGCGCGAAGTCGAGCAGGTTTTCGATCAGTTCGGACATGCGCAGGCTGGATTGCTGCATCATCTTCAGCACGCGCTGGCCGCGCTCGTCGGCGGCCGACACCGAGCGCTGCAACAGGCCGACGCCCGAGGCGATGGCGGACAAGGGGTTGCGCAGGTCGTGGCCCAGCACCGCCATGAACTGCTCGCGCAGCTCCGCCGCATGGCGGGCTTCGATCAATTGGGCATTGCTGGCAGCCAGGCGTTCGTCGGTGCTCAGGTGCTGGGCGATCAGCTCGGCAAACAGGCGGAACATACCGACGATTTCGGGGGTATTGATGGTATGCGGCTTGGGGTCGATGGCGCACAGGGTGCCGAAGAAGGTGCCGTCGCGCAGGTGGATCGGCAACGAGATATAGCTTTTCAGGCCGTAGGTCGCCGGCGTGTGATGGTCCTTGAAGACCGGATCCTCGTCGGCATTGTCGAAGATCACGCCCTGGCCGGTGTCGCGGATCTCGTTGCAGATGGTGGTCAGGATCGGCAATTCGCCGCCCGGCTTCAGGCCAAAGCCAATACGGTCCTCGACCGAACAGGCGATCCAGCGGTCTTCCGTGACGCGCGCCACCGCCGCGAACCCCATTCCCGTGACGCGGCAGACCACGTCGAGAATCATGGGAACGGAATCGATAGCAGAAATAGCCTTTATATCGGCTTCGAAGGTATTCATTTGCCCCGCCGGACCACGCCTAGCATTACTAAGCGATTAATGACGTTCGCCGGTGGGGAGAGTCAAATAAAAATATGGCGGAAAAGTTTCGGCCTGGTCAAAAAATACCGTTTCCACTCATAGGCTTATCGCAGACTCACGCGCGCCCAGCGTGAAGTCTACGATGAATGCCCCTGTTTGGATCAGGGTTTTAGGAAATTTCTCCGAACGCGCAGCTTTCCGCAGGAGCGCCAAGGTGTTTTTAGGCGAAGGCGACCTCGCCGGCCTCAAGCACCCGCGCCGGGCCCGACAGCGCGGTATTGTGGCGGGCGATGCGCGCTTCGGCGTCGTGGGCGTGCAGGGTGTGGGCGTCGGCCGCCAGTACGACCTCGAAGCCGCGTTCGGCCGCTTCGCGGCACGACTGGGCGATGCCGTCGTCGGTCGAGACGCCGGCCAGGATCAGCCGGCGGATACCGACGGCCTTGAGTTGGGCGGCGAGGTTGGTGCCGGCGAAGATCGAGGCGCCCAGCTTGTCGACCACCCAGTCGGGAAATTGCGGCCGCAGCGCCGCGATCAGCCGCCAGCCGTCGGAGCCATGGGCACGGTCGTCACCGGCGTGCTGCACGAAGACGATCTGCGCGCCTTCACGGCGGGCGCGGTCGATCAGGGCGCAGACGCGGCGCACGACGAAATCGCCGTCGTGCGGCTTGGCCGCGCCGTGGAACATGGCGTTTTGCATGTCGACGACGACGAGCGCCGAGCGGGTATCTTGCGTTTCGGGGATCATGAGCGGTCTCCGGGTCTTGAAAGGCGATCGATTTGAAAGCTTGGGGGGTCAAGAACGGGAAGATCGTGTCCCCCGTCCTTTGCTGGGCGGGGGTGAAGAGCGGGTGGACCCTAGGTTCGCACGCCGCCGTTCAACGCCCCGCCACTGGCGGTCGTTTTACGGTTTGCGGCTACGGTAATGGTCTGGCTCATGGGTATCTCAATGCCATGTGACAGCGCTGGCGTCAATTGACCTTGCCGTGAACGGCCGTGATCGAAACTCTCCTCCCCATTTTGGAAAAATGGGGAGGAGAAGATTACTTCGCCGCTTCGCCGGCCGCGTCTTCGGCGAGGTGCATGGCGACCAGCTCTTCCAGGCGCTCGGGATTGAAGGGCTTGGACATGTAGTCGTCCATGCCGGCATCGATGCATTTGCCGCGGTCGCCGGCCAGGGCATGGGCCGTCATGCCGATGATCTTCACCGCCGGAAGCTCGCCCGTCGCCTGCATCTTGCGGATCAGCTTGGTCGCCGTGATGCCGTCCATCACCGGCATCTGCACATCCATCAGCACCACGTCGAAGGCTTCGGTCTCCAGCTTGTGGATCGCTTCCTTGCCGTTGTTGGCGACGACGACGACGTAGCCGGCCTCCTGCAACAGGTTGAGCGCGACAATGACATTGCCCTCGTAGTCCTCGACCAGCAGGACGCGGCGCCTTTGACCTGTCGCCGTGCGGGTGCGCCGCGCCGAAATCGACTGGATCTGCGGGGCATCGTCATTGTCCGCCGCCAGCACCTCACCCTTTTTCAGCGGGATCAGCACGGTAAAGCGGCTGCCCATGCCTTCCTGGCTCTGCACCTGGACCTCGCCCTTCATCAGGGTGACGAGGTTGCGCACGATGGCCAGGCCCAGCCCGGTGCCGCCGAAGCGCCGCGTGATGGTGTCGTCGGCCTGGACGAACTTGTCGAAGATGCGCGCCAGCTGTTCTTCCGACATGCCGATGCCGGAATCGCTGACCTCGATGCGCAGGCGGGCATCGATCTCGGTCGGCAGGCGCACCAGCACATTGACGAAGCCGGCATCGGTGAATTTCAACGCATTGCTGACCAGGTTCAACAGCACCTGGCGGATGCGCACGACGTCGCCTATGAACTGCATGTTCTGGCGCGGCGGCGCCTTGACCGCCAGAAGCAGGTCCTTTTCGACGGCGCGCACATTCATGATCGAGCGCACTTCCTCGAGCACGTCGAGCAGGTTGAACGGACGGTCTTCGACCGTCATCTCGTTCGACTCGATCTTGGCGATGTCGAGCAGGTCGTTGATCAGGCCCAGCAGCGAATTGGCCGACAGGTTCAGGGTCTGGATGAACTGGCGCTGGCGCGCATCCAGCTTGTTGTCGCGGTCGAGGATGTTGATGATGCCGACGATGGCGTTCAACGGCGTGCGCAGTTCATGGCTCATATTGGCCAGGAACTCGCTCTTGGCGATCGAGGCTTCCTCGGCGGCGATGCGTTCGGACTGGTTGATGATGTGGACCAGGTTCTGCGCCATGTCGACGTCGTCGCGCGACCAGGTGCGCGAGCGGTTCTTGACGGTCTGCTTCCACAGGTCGAACGAGGCGCGCGGCACCAGGCGATAGCCGGCCTTTTCCTCGACCGCCTTCTTTTCCGGATTGCCGGCCCAGTTGACGTCCTTGACGATGGAATCGCGGAACCACAGGATGTAGTCCTTGCGCATATGGCTGATCGGCGCCGCCAAGAAGCCGCCGCGTATATCCTCCAGCCCCTGGACGTCGCCTGTCAGGCTCTCGGCCTCGTGCGTCTTGACCAGGCTGCCCGGATGGTTGCTGTAGAGCCAGTCGATCAGGTTGCGCACCTTGTCTTCGCCGGGCGCCTGGCCGAAGGTGAAGACATTGCCGCGATAATAGACCGCCATGCCTTGCGCGCGCATGGCGTCGATCGTCATCTCCTGCTTGTCGCGCAGCAGGTCGTAAAGATTATAGTGCGTGCCCAGCGAGCTCGACAGCCGCTCCAGGATCAGCCGGCGCTTTTCGGCGTCGACGCGATCGACCATCTCCTCCATCGACGACAGCTGCGCCGAGAAGATGTGGCCCATGATCTCCGACACCATGCGGATACGGTAGGGGACGTGCAGGGGCGAATTGTGGTGGCAGGCGATCAGCCCCCAGAAGCGGCCGTTCTGGATGATGGTCACCGACATCGAGGCGTGCACGCCCATATTGGCCAGGTACTGCACATGGATCGGCGATACCGAGCGCAGCACCGACATCGACATGTCGATCGGCTTGTTGGTGTGCGGATTGGCCGCCGGCAACACCGGCACAGGCGCATAGCTGATATCCGAGATCGAGCGGATGAAGTTCTTCATGTACAGCGCCCGCGCCTGGGGCGGGATGTCCGACGCCGGAAAGTGCAGGCCCTTGTAGGACGCCATGTAGTCGGCGCGGCTTTCGGCGATGACCTCGCCGTTGAACTCCTCGTCGAAGCGGTAGAGTTTGACGCGGTCGAAGCCGGTGATCTTGCGGATCTGGGCCGTGACGAAGCCGTAGAGGTCGTCCAGGTCGCGCATCTCGCGCATGCCGACGGAAAACTGGCGCAGTTCGTCGTAGAAGAAGTCGCGGCCCAGCGTCTTGGGATCGTCGACGATTTCCAGCTCGACGACGATATAGCCGTCCGCCAGGTGGGCGACGGCATCGAACATCTTGTCCGCGATCTTGACCACCGACGACTGCATCGGCTGCAGTTCGCGCGTCACGACGATATGGCGGATGATGTCGGCCTGGTCGTCGCCGATCACCGAAGCGAGCGGCTTGCCCAAGGCGTCCTTGGTCGCGATGCCCAACCAGGCGTCGAGATTATCGCTGGCCTGCAGGATGCAGTGGTTTTGCGGATCCAGGACCAGCATCACGCCGTACGGCTGGATCGAGCCCGGGATGTGGATCGGCTCGGTCGAACACCCGTCAAGCGCTTGCTTAAGCTGGGTTTCCGACAATTGCTGACGCGGTTTGAACGGCATGGCCGGCCTTCGTTGTATGCACCGCGTCACATATGGCCGCGATGGCTTGAAACGACGCCCCGGCCATTTCGACGATTTCACTTTGGGCCAAGCTAGGCGCCCGTTGGTATAAGTTTTCAATAAGTTCCTTCCAGCGCGCGCCCGTTTCGGCGCCGTAGCCGGCGAAAAACAACTGGTCCGTGCCGGGGCGTAACCCCAAGGCGCGCTTGAGGTTCTTGCTCATCACCGCGCCGCCCAGCGTCGAGCCTTGCTTGACATAAAGATAGCCCCAGAGCTTCGCCTCCGTGTCGATGGCGGGCACGGAAATATCGAGGGGTAATGGCTGGCCGCTGCAAGCCTTAAGGTCGTGGGCCAACCATTGGATCACCGGCGCATCGGGTACGCCATCGGGTGCAGCCACGGTGCGGCCGGCCTCCATGGCGCGATAGAAGGCATCGAAGGCCAGCAGGGCGTCGCGGTATTGCTCACGCGTGACGTCAGGCTGGTTGAGTGGCTCAAGCAACGGATGCACATGCAGCGCCTCATGCTGTTCACGGGTCGCGGCGCGCAGATCATCGAGCAAGGTCATATTCCAAGCCTACCCACTTGTCTGATGAATGCAAGACAGCGCTTTTTTATCGGTATAGGCTGGCGGGCAACACAGGGAGCTCTGTATGAAACGGACGATATTTACCGCCGCATTGATGCTTGCCTTGCCGACGGTGGTACACGCCGCCGGGCCGCAGGTCACGGTGGCCCAGGGGACGCTGGAAGGCGTTCGCGACTATACCGTCGACAGTTTCAAGGGCCTTCCCTACGCCGCCCCGCCGGTCGGATCCTTGCGCTGGCGCGCGCCGCAGCCGGCGGCGTCCTGGTCAGGCCTCCGCGTCGCCGATCATTTCGCGCCCGACTGCATGCAGCAAACCGTCGCCTGGACGGAAGCGCCGTCGACCGTCAAGCCGTCCGAGGACTGCCTCTACCTCAATGTCTGGCGCCCCGCTGGCGCGGCGGCCGGCCAAAAGCGGCCCGTCATGGTGTGGATCCATGGCGGCGGCTTCGACCACGGCGGCACTTCGCCCGGCCTCTATGACGGCACCGCCTTTGCCCGTGATGGGATCATCCTGGTCAGTGTCAATTATCGCCTCGGCCGCTTTGGCTTTTTCGGCTTCCCGGCCCTGACCCAGGCCAATGCCGACCACGGCGACCTCGGCAACTACGCCTTCATGGACCAGATCGCCGCGCTGAAATGGGTGCGCGCCAATATCTCAGCCTTCGGCGGCGATCCGGACAATGTCACCCTGTTCGGCGAGTCCGCCGGCGGCATGTCGGTGCACGCCCTGCTGACCTCGCCGGAAGCCAAGGGCCTGTTCCGGCGCGCCATCATCCAGTCGGGGTTGGGCCGTACCCGGCCGGAGGGAACGCGCCGGCTAAGCGGCGATAGCAAGCCGGCCTCAGCGGAGACGCTGGGCGTCGACTTCGCCCGCGCCCACGGCATTACCGGCACCGATGCCGCGGCGCTCGATGCCCTGCGCGCCCTGCCGGCCGAAGCGGTCAGCGGGGACGCGGGTGACACCTTTGCCGGCGCGATGGTGGACGGCGAGGTGGTTCCCGAAACGGACGAAGTCGCCTATGCCGCCGGCCATATCAATGCCCAGTCGATCATGATCGGCGCCAATACGGCCGACGCCGGCAAGGCGCGCGCCACTTCGAAGGACGAGCTGTTCGCAACCTTTGGCCCGCTGGCCGCACGGGCGCGCCAGGCCTATGACCCCGACGGCACGCTATCGCTCGATGCGCTGAACCAGGCGGTCGGCGCCGACGCCTACATGGTCGAGCCGGCGCGCATGACGGCGCAGCGCGCGACGCAGCACGGCGTGACCGTTTACGAATATCGCTTCGGCTACGTGGCGTCGCAAAAGCGCGCGACCTCGCCGCTGGGCGTGCCGCACGCCGCCGAGCTGCCGTTCGTCTTCGAGACGCTGGACGCGCGCTATGGCGAGCTGGCGACCGCGCAGGATCACGACGTGGCACGACTGACCCACGCCGCCTGGGTCGCCTTCGCCAAGGGTGAGACGCCATGGACGGTGTGGACGCCGTCGACGGACGCGCTGATGATGTTCACGCCCGACGGCAAGACGGTCGTCGAACCCGACCCGCTAAAGGCCCGGCTCGATGTGACGCAGGCTAAGGCAGAGGCGAAGTAAAACTTCTCCTCCCCATTTTGTTAAAATGGGGAGGTGGCGGCGCGCGCCCGAAGGGCAAGTCGACGACGGAGGGGTCACTTGCCGGCGATAGGACTTGCTCTGGCGTCGGCAAGTGACCCCTCCGTCGCGAAGGCTGCGTGCTGCGCACTTGCACTCGCGCCACCTCCCCATTTTAACAAAATGGGGAGGAGAGTTTTGGGCCGGCCAGAAGACATCCGTTTTCCAAACGTGTACGGTCGCCCGAAAACAAGGGAGGTGCCTATGAAACGCACGATGATCGCCGCCGCCGCGCTGATACTGGCTTGGCCGTTGGCTGCAAACGCCTCAGGTCCTCAGGTGACGGTCGCCAACGGCGCCGTCGAGGGCGTCACCGACTACGGCGTCGACAGCTTCAAAGGCATCCCCTTCGCTGCCCCGCCGGTGGGCCAACTGCGCTGGCGCGCGCCGCAGCCGGCGGCGGTCTGGTCGGGTGTCCGCGTCGCCGACCATTTCGCGCCCGACTGCATGCAGCAGGCGATCCCAGGCGACGATGCCCCCCTGACCGTCAAGGCGTCGGAAGACTGCCTCTACCTCAATGTCTGGCGGCCATCGGACACCGCGGGCCCAAAACGGCCTGTCCTTGTCATGATCTACGGTGGCGGCTTCGTCAGCGGCGGCACCTCGCCCGCCATCTATGACGGCGCATCCTTTGCGCGCGACGGCGTGGTCTTTGTCAGCCTCAACTACCGCCTGGGCCGCTTCGGCTTCTTCGGCTTCCCGGCCTTGACCAAGGAAAACGCCGACCACGGCGAGCTCGGCAATTACGCCTTCATGGACCAAATTACCGCCCTGAAATGGGTCCAGGCCAATATCTCAGCCTTCGGCGGCGATCCCGACAATGTGACGATCATGGGCGAATCCGCCGGCGGCATGTCGGTCCACGCGCTGTTGACCTCGCCGGAAGCCAAGGGCCTGTTCAAGCGCGCCATCATCCAGTCGGGGCTTGGCCGCACCGACACCGACGGGCCGCGCCGGCTGAGCGGAGCGGGTGCCAAACCTTCGGCCGAGGCGGTCGGTGTCGCCTTTGCCATGTCGCAGGGCATTACCGGCACCGGCACAGCGGCGCTCAACGCTTTGCGCGCCCTGCCGGCCGATGCGGTGCGCGGCGACTTGAGCCTGTCGACCAGCAGCAACGAAAAGGACACCTTCGCCAGCAGCATGGTCGACGGCCAGATCGTACCCGAGACCGACGAGGTCGCCTATGCCGCCGGCCACATCAATGCCCAGGCGATCATGGTCGGCGCCAATACGGGCGATATCAGCAACAGCCACGCCACCTCCAAGGACGCTTTGTTCGCCAGTTTCGGACCGCTGGCCGCCAAGGCCCGGCAGGCCTACGATCCCGATGGCACGAAATCGCTCGATGCGCTCAACGAAGCCGTCGGCGCCGACGCGGTGATGTTCGAGCCCGGGCGGATGACGGCCCAGCGCACGGCGGCGCATGGCGTGACCGTCTATGAATACCGCTTCGGCTATACGGCCTCGCAAAAGCGGCCGGGTTCGCCCTTCGGCGCGCCGCATGCCTCGGAACTGCCGTTCGTCTTTGAGACCTTGGACGGGCGCTATGGCGAGCTGGCGACGCCACAGGATCACGACATGTCCCGCCAGATGCACGCCGCCTGGGTGGCCTTCGCCAAGGGCGAGGCGCCATGGACCGCCTGGACACCGTCGGGTGACGCGGTGATGCTGTTCACGCCCGACGCCAAGGAAGTGGTCGCCCCCGACCCGCGCAAGGTCGGCCTCGACGTCACCCAGGCCAAGGCGGAAGGGAAGTAACTCTATTGCCTCTCCTCCCTGCTTAGCGGGGGAGCGGGACGCCCCGTTGGCAGTGGCACGGGAGCGAGTGCGCAGCGCGAACGGGAACGCCCGAGCGGCCCCGTGACGGAGGGGGCCTTGAAGCGCACGAAAGCCTTGCGACCGATTGACGGTGCACCGCGGCCCCCTCCGTCGCAAGGCTTCGCTATCGCTCGCACTTGCGCCACGCCACGGGGCGCCCCGCTCCCCCGCTACGCAGGCAGGGCTATCGCATATG